>Ga0335074_10014439_pt1 | contig 11074 bp, 7 predicted proteins | sample Lox_Sample_23_FD_206715 | JGI IMG/M metagenome (GOLD analysis project Ga0335074, IMG submission 206715) | Soil microbial communities from Loxahatchee National Wildlife Refuge, Florida, United States - Lox_Sample_2.3 | ecosystem: Environmental > Terrestrial > Soil > Wetlands | place: USA: Florida... | reverse complement strand
AAGTTGAGCCTCTCGCTCTGCAATCGCTAGCTTTTCCGACGTATCATCGCGACCTCGTGACGCGGATTCGAGATGCAGCAACTCCGCAAAAGGGGTCCAGACGACCCGGTATCCGCAATCTCCTATTCGCAGGCAGATATCCACGTCGTTAAATGCAACCTTCAATCGTTCGTCTAAGCCTCCAACTTCGGCAAACACCGATCTCCGCAAAGCAAGACACGCACCAGTGACAACCGACACGGTTCTGGTAAGCGCGAGTTCACCATTAGGACCCGCATCCATGCGGTCCGCAAATCGCAACTGGTGCTGCGGCCATAAGCCTGGCCCGAGCACCATCCCGGCATGTTGTATCCGCAGGTCGGGATAAATCAATTTAGCCCCTACAGCGCCAACGTCAGGTCGCAATGCATGTGAGACCATCTCACGTAGCCATTCTGGCATCAGAGCTTCCGTGTCGTTGTTAAGAAGCACGAGCACTTCGCCTCGCGCTTGGCGGGCAGCAAGGTTGATTTGCGCGGCATAATTGAATGGCAGCAGATATGATAGGACTCGAACGCGAGCGTCTTGCGACAGACGATGAAGCAACTCGACGGCGGTCGGTTCCCGGCTATCGTTGTCAACTATGAGTAGCTCTATGGCCGGATAGGCCGTGTGCGATAAAATCGACTTTGCACATTTTTCGAGCAGCTCTGCATGATCGCGGGTCGGGACAATAATCGAAACGAGAGGTGCCCGATCGGGGAGGTCCCAGACCACGCGACTCCAGCAAGGGGCCAATGGAGCCGGGACGACAATAGCCCGCTCTTCCAATGCGCCCAAGTGCGCGCGGACAATTTGCCGCGCCGCCTCGGCATTCCACCCAAGCAAGGATCCCGCACCGCTGTCACGATGACAGAGAACTGCCGGAATATGCCAAATATGTCGCGCCGGCACCGCGAACGCCACACGCAATGAAAGATCGTATAGGGTAAGGGCGACACTGTTTGCCTGCAACTGCATGCCACCGAGCTGCTGAAGTACCGCCCTGCGATATGCTGCGAGGAGTCCAATTGCGTCCCGACCTAGCGCCAGGTCCGGGTCCCATCCCGTCTTGAAATAGGGTGCACAACGTTCGCCCGTCGCGCCCATCTGGTCTTCGTCTGTGTACAGAAGATCAACGTCCGGGCACTCTGCGATGGCCAACGCCAGCTCATAGAGGGCCGTCTCCGCTAGGCTTGCGTCCCACGGCAGCGGCAAGACGAAATCCCCTTCGACCTCGGCAAGCGCGGTGTTGAACATACTGGCGAGATCAGCGCCTGCTGATGTCGAGATCACGTGCAATCTACAGTCGGCCTTTATATCGATTTCCGCTGGAACTGCCGGCAGCCACAGTTCCAGATGAGGATAAATCTGATCACGGATCGACGCGATGGCGGTGTGAGGAATTGAGTGGCCTCCGTTAGCTATGGGCAGCAAAATGATCGAGAATAATGGAGACCGGCCCATCCGCCGAATGCTTTGACGAATGGCAATACGATCGTTATCATCCACGGTGTCATGCGTACAGACCCAATCGCTGTATCGACCGAATGCTCCATATGTCCGCACATGACCCCCGAAAATGGGTGTGACCGCAACCGTCGTGGCGCAGTCGAACGACCAGTCAACACACCACTTCGAGTCACAATTGTGACGATCGACTTAGGGCACTCGCCGGCTACCGTCACGTAAAAAGCAAAGTATTTGCCCGTTAAAGTTACGGCCTTGTTAGATACGTGCATGTACTCTCACCACAAACATCGACACGATTGTTGGATGTAACAAGCGTTCACTCTGTCTTGAGGGCAAATTCAGAAACCAGGGAGGAGAACATCCACGTTTCAGGAAAATAGCCCTGTTCTTTCTTCGTGGAACCGGTCTCAATGGAGGTGGAGAATTAACCGGATCGGACGCCAATTTCCCACAATAGCCCTTGTCACGCCAAGGACGAGCCGGTAGAGCGCTTTCAGTTCACCTATGCTTTGATCGCGAAGGAAATAGAGTGCCGGAGGTCAAGACCCGGTATGGCGTACTGACAGTGCCAGATGTCAGGACCGACGTCATCGGGAGGTTTTTGGAGCACTACGGCGAGTGGGCGTGGGACGAGGTCCGGTTCGTCGCGTCGGTGTTGCCTGAAAACGCCAGCATTCTCGACGTTGGCGCCTTCCTTGGAACCTTCGGCCTCGGCGTGTCAGCGTACGCCGAGTTGCGGCGCATCTGCTTCGTGGAGGCGAACAGTGCTGTCACCCCGGCGCTCAAAGGCAATATCCAACGAAATGCCCGGGTCCCAAGCGCAGTTTACGAAGCTTTGGTCAGGGGAGTTGACGATCCCCTGGGCGCCGGCCACACGGATCCTGGTAATCTCGGATCGACCACTTTCGTCCGGCCCACCACCTGCGACTCCTCGGTTGCTCCGCCAGCGGCGCGCTTTACGCTTGGCGAGTTGAACCGCAAGGAGGGGCCGTTCGATCTCATCAAGCTCGATGTCGAGGGAATGGAAGCGGATATCCTGCGCGCGGGTGCCGATGTTCTTTTGGCAGGCGAAACGGCTGTTTGGGTGGAATGCAACGAGGATGCGCGTTCCATTGCCGTTGCGGAGCTGCTTCTGTCTTGGGGCCTGGACGTCCACTATTTCGCGTTTCCCGCGCACAATCCCGACAATTTTCGCGGTGCTGCCGAACCCATCTTCCCGATGGCATATGAGGCCGGACTCCTCGCCGGCGCCAGGACCGTCCCTACGTTAGACGAGACTCTGCATGCGCACGGTTGCATCCTGCAGCCCGTCTGGAGCAGCGAGCGTCTCCGCGAGATTATGTGGCGAACACCACGCTGGGGAATGGCGGAGTGGCACGGGGAACCTCTCGCGCACCTCGCGGCACTCGCCGGGCATACGCTCCGCGGCGACAATTTCGCGAACTACCTGGCGCCAGGCTGGGCCTCCAGCGACATGCTGTGGCAGCGGGTTGAGCGGCTACAGCAGGCGCTGGACGCGGACCGTAGGCATTTCCAGGAGGAGAAGCAGGCGCTGCAGGCCACGCTGGATTCTGAACAACAACGATGTGCGTCAGCTGAGGCAGCGCTAAAAGTCGTGACGGACGAAGCGAAGGAGGCCTGTGGGCAAGCACATGCACAGCAGCACCGGGCGGAAGTCCAGGCCTTTGAGGCCGAGCAACGCCTAAAAAGCGAAGTTCGCCGATGCAAGGAGGCTGAGGAAGCCCTGGGCGAGGCCATGAGTTTGGCACTGGACCGGCTAGCGACGATGGGTCTTCTTCGGGAGGAACTGACCGGCATGCGTGAGATGGCGGAGCTGACGTGCAGGACCGAGATGGTTCGCCATGCCGAGGCGCAGGCAAATTCCGAAAGCGAAATGCGGCGCCTGCAAATCGAACTTGATGCGATCCGCCACAGCGCAACCTGGCGTTTGGCTCGATCGGTCCACCATGTGATCGAGTCCGCACCGCCAATCCGAAGAATACTGTCTCGCAGCCGCCGAATGGCGGGACGGCTTGCACGTCGCGCATATCCATCACGCGGCTGACCTGGCGTGGCTGTGAAAAAAGAGAATCCCGGGCCGTCCCCGCATTAGCAAGAGCGCTGGAGCATGAGACGAAGATTCATGTTCTCACACCAGGTGGTTCAGTCGTTTATTCGTTGCAGGCCTACACGAATCCCCAGCAGTCTGCTGGGTGACCGCTGCCCCGGTGAGTGAGAGCATCATGCCAGTTAGCGATGACGAACGCCGCGCGTTGGCGCCGCATTTCGACGCGGCCTACTACCTGTCAGCATATCCGGATGTTGCTACCGCGGGAGTCGATCCGCTTTTGCATTACTATGTGACCGGGTGGCGGGAAGGGCGCAACCCGAGCCGGGGCTTTAACACACTCTACTATCTTCGCCACTATCCAGACGTGGCCTCTGCCGACATCAATCCGTTGCTGCACTTTGTCCTTGCCGGAGAGATCGAGGGTCGCGTTGCTACGCGGCCGCTCGACGCTTGGCGGCTGCGTCTCGACGGATTGCGCTCCGGGCCGCCCCAATATGCGGACGACTCGCGGCGCTCCGATCTGCTGACGGAACTGGAATTGCGCACGAAGCTAGAACCCGCCCTTTCCAGGGGACCGTTGATCGTCTCGGTCAGCCATGACGACTACGCCACCAATACGGGTGGCGTGCAGAACCTGATTGCCGACGAAGAGAGGGCCAGCTCCAATCTGGGCTGGCCGTACCTGCACATTTCACCGGCAGTGCATCGAAGCGTGCTGTCCGAGCAGACGGCAGCAAGCGCCTACCAGCTCGGCATTCGGCTCGGTCGCGACTGGGTCGGATACACCAACATGGCGATACTGCTGAAGGCGCTCGCGTCACTTCGTGCGCACACCAGGCGTGTTGAGGTCGTGATCCACCACATGATGGCGCACTCGCCGGAATTGCTTCGCGAACTGGTTCGAGTCACCGCTTGTGAACGGACGTTGGTCTGGGCGCACGATTTTTTCACGGTCTGCCCGAGCTATACACTGCTGCGCAACGACGTCGTCGTCTGTGGTGGGCCGCCTCGTGCTTCGGCCGCCTGCACCATCTGCCACTACGGTGACTCTCGTGGCGAGCACCTGCGCAGGGTGGGGGCGTTCTTTGAGGCCGTGCGCCCAGTGCTACTGGTGCCATCGCAGGCAACACTTGCGGATTGGCGCCGGATGGTCAACTTCCCGGTGACCGAGGCGCATGTCCTCCCACTTGGCCGACTTCTTCTCGCACCGTCCACCCAGAGTTGGGCGCAGGGCACCGAGGTGCAGCCAATTCGCATCGCACATGTCGGGGCGCGGGTCTTTCACAAGGGCTGGCCGGTCTTCGAGACGCTCGCGCTAAGCCTGCGGCGCGACAGACGCTACAGATTTTTCCAGTTCGGCCGGGCGGACGACGCGCCGCTGCCGGACTGCATTCGGCATGTGCACGTGAACGTAACTCGCGACACGCGTCACGCGATGATCGATGCGCTCACCGAGAACAATATCGATGTGGTAGTCAATTGGTCCCTCTGGCCCGAGACGTTCTGCTTCGCCGCTTACGAGGCCGTCGCGAGCGGAGCATTCTTGGTGACCCACACGACGGCGGGGAACGTGCCCCGGATGCTTGTAGACAACGCCCTCGATCAAGGCATTGTCCTGGCCAACCAAGCAGCGTTGTTTGCGTTATTCGACAGCGCCGCGCTCCAGCGCAAACTGTCGCAATCGCGGCGGCGCCGTGGGACAATCAGGTTAAGCACCGGGACAATCGGGTGGCTGCGGGCCGCTCTCGGGCCCCGAGCCGCAGCAACACATGCCAAGATGGCGAGCGGGGCGAGACGTGAGACCTCGATGCATGTCTGAAGTTTGCTGCTTTACGAGTGCGACATTTGCGTACCTTGATCGCGTTCGCGTCCTGGGACAAACGCTGCGGCAGCACCATCCCGATTGGGTGTTCTGTCTGTGCCTGTCCGACCAGGAGCCGCCCGGATTCGTCTTCGATCCATCCAATGAGCCTCTGGATTACATCGTGCGCGTCGAGGATCTCGGCATCCGCAGGTTGAATTCGTGGATCTACGAGCACGACGTGGTAGAACTCTGCACGGCCGTGAAGGGGCAGATGCTCGTGCAGCTATTGGAGCAGGGCGCCAAAAAGGTCGTTTACCTCGACCCCGACATCGCGATCCTCGGCAGCCTGGCTGAGATCGAGCATCTACTCGATAGATACAACATCTTGCTCACGCCGCATCAGCTGATACCTGACACGAAGCGCGACGCCATCATCGACAACGAGATAGGCTCACTTGCGTATGGTATCTACAATCTCGGCTTCGTCGCTGTGGCGAACCGGCCAGAGGGAATGCGCTTTGCGTACTGGTGGCGTGATCGCCTGCGGGATTTCTGCTTCGATGATGTGCCGCGGGGTTTGTTCACGGACCAGAGGTGGTGCGACCACGTGCCAAGCTTCTTTGAAGACGTCCACATCATGCGGGATCCTGGTTACAACGTGGCGAGCTGGAATCTCAGCCAGCGTCCGCTTACGATCAACACAGCGGGCGAAATCCTGGTCGCGGGTCGGCCGCTGCGGTTCTTTCATTTCACCAAGATAGACTGGGTGGGCGAGACCATGCTCGAGCGTTACTCTGCCGGGCAGATCGAGGTCTTCGAGCTCATACACTGGTATAAGCGTTTGCTGAAGAAGCATGCGGTGCACGGACTGCCTGCCCAGTGGTGGGCATATGGTCATTACTCGGACGGTAGGCCGATCCCCAAAGAGCATCGGGTCGCTTACCGGAACCGCGCCGACTTGAAATCCCGCTTTCCGGAGCCGTTCGTGTGTGGCGCGAATTCCCTTGCCGACTATCTCACGGCTCTCATGCCCTGATTGCTGCGTCTTTGCCGTTGTCGTGGCCTCACGCTCTCCACCCGAACTGCGGGAACATCCAGCCGCATTCGTGCAAGATCAGCTCATTCATCTCCTGGGTGAGCGTGGATCGCCAATCGCCTGCCACGCCTTTTCGGAAGAAGGCCGCGTTCTGAGCCTCACCGGGAGGGTGGCCGCGTGACAGCGCCACGAAGCTGGTTTGCTCGATGCAGGTCACGACCAAATCGCCATGGTCGGTAACGCCCAGGAAGCGGAACGGCCGGCCAGCAATCGCTCTCGGCGCATGCAGCATCTGCTCGTACGTCACCACCATACAGTCGGATCTGTAACGCTCCATCAATGCCAGCGTCTCCCTGGCGCCTGCATTCAGCGACGGAAGCGCCAGGCGGATGAAGGCCAACTTGGTTTCACGTTCATCTTGGCCTGGCTTCGGTCTCTGGAAGAAGTGCCAGGCGGACGTAATCACGTCGCGAGGGTCCTCGATAGCCGGATCGTAATCAGGACCATCGAGATGGTGCTACATAGAAGGAAATCCTCGCCCTGGTTCAGCCGGCGAGCCGTGCTTAATGGGTAGACATGGAAAGAAATGTCCATCCCGCCAGGCATATACCCTAGGCGTCTTTTGCTATCATGATATGCGCTGCGTGCTTGTCCAGGATCAGCTTGATACCGGTGTCCTTCGGATAAACCGCAGCGCCGATGACGTTCTGCTCGCCGAGCACCACAAGAAGCCCGTAGCGTGTGGCAACCATTGATCGCGACGGCATTAGAGCGTTGGTTCAGGAGCGGAGGCCGGAGGGCTCGACTAATTCGTGGCCCCCGGTTGACCGGCCATAACCGGGTTTTCCCACGATGCATTCGTGGCAAAACCTGGAATCCGCCGGATAGCGTCCATGACGTGATCTGGGGTGATCAGCCTTGTGCATTCGAACTGCCGCGGTGTATTCGCATGCCGCGGACACCACAGAAAGTCGCGGTGGTCAAAACGGATCCGCATATCGTTCCAGCAGCTGTTGCAGGCATGATAGTTGACCACGCGGTAGGGCGTGGCAAATTCGTTGGTCGGGTGGGTAACGCCGCTAATCATCACAACCGGCGTGCCAACCGCCCAGGCGAGCCATGACAGTCCGCTGGACAGGCCGATGAAAAAGGCCGCATGCCGGATCCAGCGTGCGCGCTCAGTTAGTGGCCGGTCACCTGTCTGATCTTCTGCACCATTGGGAATGTGGTTCCACACGATCCCGAATCCATGCACCGGCTTCTGGTCGATACAGATCACCCGATACCCATTCTGTCGGAGGAACGCGATCACGTTGCGCCATCCGTGTGGATTGTTCCAGTACTTGCACTGTGTCGTGCTCTGCGTGGCAATGACCACGTAGGGGTCTGGGATGGGCGGTCCATCGTCCCCCAGGGCGATTTTCGGCGGTTCCTCCTGCGGATCGACGCCCAGAATATAACCCGCCGTGCGGTGCAGCCCCACCAGGCGGAAGTCGCTCGGCTGCCACATGCCGGCCGCATCGTCGAAGAATAGTCCAATGTAGTAGGTTGCATAGTAGCGCGAGAGGTTCAGCGCCGTGTGCGGGACAAAGGTTATTTCCGGGTAGGCGTCGCGAAACAGAGCGATCAAATGCTCCGCCATACCACAAGTCAGCTGGCAACGGTGTTTCCGCTGAAACCTGGCAACGTACGGTAACCACCCCACCGTATCACCGAGCGTCCCGATGGGCAGCAGGATCAATACCGCGCGGTCCGTCGCGTCGTAGTCATGCGTCAGCACGGACGCGCCGCCCTGTGAAACCTCGACACGAAACCGCACGAAATAACGTTTGAAGCTGCTGACCACACCCGATGCTATTTCCGTACTGAATAGAACATTTCCGGTCTCAAGATCACGCAAAACAACGTGCCAAGGCCGGTCGCTCTCGGGCAGGGTGACGCGGCAGCCTTCGTTGAAGTCGAACCGGACACCCTTCGGACCTTCCTGCGTGGGCACACTTGCCGGCGCGGGATAAGGACGCTTCGCCGCCGATGGTGCGGACGAACCAGAAAGCGAACCGTGTGAAGTCGGCGATGGGGGCTCGGCTGACGAGCGGTGCACGGGTTCGCCATCTGCGGCGGATTCCATGGTCATCAGAATGATTCCAATTCCAGGCATTCTGGGCCGCGCGAGAAGAGCGCAAACGAACCGGCGGCCATTCCGTTATAGCATCGGTGGGGGTCCCGCCGGTGCCCGCGCCGGGATGTCACTCGCCGACCCATGCTGTGGCGGAGCCGCGATCTGAATCCAGGATCAACGGCGCCCTTCGTACCCCACTCGGCCGCCAGGCGGTCAATCAATTCCCGTGCGGGCGTCCGGCGTGCCACCGAGGACCCCCGTCCGGTAACGTGGCGCAGACGCCGCAACGGCCAACGCCACGTAATAGACCTGCACACTGGCCGACTGCCTGGCAGCCCGGAAGCAACGGTCGGAATTGCGGCTCCCGAGGACGCTACCTGGTCGGCGCGGAACGCCGACCAGGCAGCTCGATCATGCGCCAAGGGTGGACTTCACGAACGTGCCTCCCGTAGGGTCGGCCGCCAGCGTGAAGTCGTTGCTGGTGTAGACGCCGGCGAGCGTCAGACTGGCCTGCTGACTGCCATCCACGACTGTAAGCGTGCCGCTGGTCCCGCTGGCCGCCTCGGTGAAGGTTTGTGTCACACCACCGTTGAAGCCAAAGTTAGCGAAATCGATCATGCCGCCCAGACCGAAGCCGCTAATGACGGCCGTGAAGGCTGAGGCATTCCCGAGGGCCAGATCACCGCCACTGCCGGCAAACGTGACCTCCGGGCCGACCGCCGCTCCGGAATAGAAGACCGCGGTGCCGCCGGAGATCGTCAGGCCTCCGGCGCTGCCGCCGGCATAGATCAACGCCATGCCACCGCTGCCCACGATCGCGGACTGGGCGATGCCGCCGGAGTACACATACTCGATGCCGCCGCTGGTCACGACAGTGCCGCTCGCCGTGCTACCGTCGAAGACGGACTCGGCACCGCCATTATTCACCGTGGTGCCACTGGCCGTGCTGCCGTCGAACAGGTTGTCCTTGCCGCCGCTGTTCACCACGGTGCCGCTGGCGATGCCGCCAACCAGGTTCTCATTACCGCCGCTGGCTACTACCGTGCCGTTCGCCGTGCCGCCGGAGTACACAACCTCATAGCCGCCGCCGCTCACCGTGACGGCACTGGTCACGCCGGTCGCAGAGACGGTCTCGAAACCACCGCTGTTCACGACGCTATCGCTGGCCGCGCCGCCGGAGAACACAACCTCTTCGCCGCCGTTATTCACGGTGGTGCCGCTGGCCGTGCCCCCGTAGTACGCATTGTCCTTACCGCCGCTGTTCACCACGGTGCCGCTGGCGACGCCGCCAACGACGTTCTGGTTGCCGCCGCTGTTCACGACAGTGCCGCTCACCGTGCTACCCGCGTACACCACCTCAAAGCCAGCATTGTTCACGGTAGCGGATACGGTCGCGCCGCCATCAGCCACTTCGAAGCCGCCACTGCTCACGACGGCACCGGTCGTAATGCCGCCGGAGAAGACGAACTCGTAGCCACCGTCGTTCAACGTGGTGGCGCTGGTCGCGCCGCCCGCCGAGACGAACTCGTCTCCACCGCTGTTCACGACGCTTTGGCTCGCCGTGCCGCCAGAGAAGACGACCTCCGCGCCGCCGCTGGCCACCGTCGTGCCGCTGGCGGTGCCCCCGGAGTAGACATTGTTTTTGCCGCCGCTGTTCACCACGGTGCCGCTGGCGATGCCGCCAACGACGTTCTGGTTGCCGCCGCTGTTCACGACAGTTCCGCTCACGCTGCCGCCCACAAAGACAACCTCATAGCCACCAGTATTCACAGTGGTGCCGCTGGCAGCGCCGCCACTGGAAACAACTCCGTATCCGCCGTTAGTCACCGCGGCACTGATGGCCACGCCACCGGCGTTGACCTGCTCTACCCCTCCAGAACTGACGGTGGTGTTGCTCGTGACACCACCCACCTGTTCCAGCCCTCCGCTGAGGATTGTGCCAGTCGCCGTCGCCCCGGCATTAACGTTCTGCCCACCTCCGCCCGAGATCACCGTTCCAACTGCCTGGCCACCGGAGAGAATATATTGGTAGCCTCCGCCGTTGACCGTGGTGCCGCTTGCAACACCGCCGGCATAAACAGTGTCTGAACCACTGTTGACCGTGGTGGCGCTGGCAGTGCCGCCACTGTAGACATCGAGCCAAATTCCGCCGTTCACCGTGGTGCTGATGGCCACGCCACCGGAGGACACATACTCGCCGCCGCTATCCAAGACAGTCCCGACAGTCGTGCCACCGGACACGTACTCGGATGCGTAGTAGTTCACCGTGGTGCCGCTGGCCGTGCCACCGGTGTATACATACTCATTGCTGCCGGCATTCAGTGTGGTGCCGACGGTCGTGCCACCCGCATAGACACTCTCAGTGCCGCCATTCACCGTGCTACCGATTGCCGCGCCGCTGGAGAAGACGTTCTGGTCACCGCCATCCACAGCGGTGGCACTGGCCACGCCCCCAGACGACACATTCTCGATGCCACCATCCAGCGTGGCGCCGATGGCCGTGCCACCGGATACGTTCTCGGTGCCGCCGAAATTCACCGTGGCACTGATGGT
>Ga0335074_10014438_pt1 | contig 11074 bp, 5 predicted proteins | sample Lox_Sample_23_FD_206715 | JGI IMG/M metagenome (GOLD analysis project Ga0335074, IMG submission 206715) | Soil microbial communities from Loxahatchee National Wildlife Refuge, Florida, United States - Lox_Sample_2.3 | ecosystem: Environmental > Terrestrial > Soil > Wetlands | place: USA: Florida... | reverse complement strand
GACGCCGACGCCTTTGATTCCGAAGCTAGTCCCCTCCCCGAACAGCAGTGCGTTCCAGTCGACGCCCGGCGAGGAGTTGCTGTCGTCCACCAGCGCCTGCAGCCGCCAATAGAAGCCTGCGGCGTCGCCCTCGCCTACCACGGCCGCCTGGTTGAAGGTCAGCAGGCCCGCCGTCGGGCCCGATTGGATGAGGCCGTGCAGGGTTGCCGGTCCCGCGACCACCCCGGCCCCCTGAAGAATGCCACCTCGTTCCGCCGAGTTCTCTCCCTGAGCCGCAGTGGTCAGGCTTCCTTGGATCGTTCCCCCTTGCAGGAGAAGGGTGGCGTTGTTGCCAACCGAAACGTTGCCGGCAACTTTTCCACTGATCGCCAGTAGCGCGGCCTCATTGACGACGACATCCCCAGAGCCTGTGGCTGAACCGTTGCCGGCCGCGATCAGCGCCCCCGACGCGACATTGATCGATCCGGATAGAGTCGTCGAGTTGTCGGCTGTCAGAATCAGTGCACCTGGACCAAAGGTCGTGAGCCCACCGCTGCCCGCGATGCAAGCGGAAATCGTGGTTGCCCCGTTGCCGGTGTATACCACGCCTTCTGCACCGCCAAACGAAAGACTCCCCGCCGCGATGTTGCCTGCATTCAGCAAAACTCCAGCGCAGTCGCCGCTCGCCTGACTACCAATCTGCACCGTACCACCGCCCTCGATCGTGCCTCCATTCATCTCCAGTGCCATGATCGATGCAGTGGCGCCGCTCGCCACCTCCTGCGTGTTTACGACCTCGTAGATCACGTCGGACGCCACCGAGGCGATGTCGACGTCAGCCGAGGAAACGGTGGACGCGGCCTGAAACCCAATCAGGCTGGCGACGTAATTCAAAAATTCGCCTGATCCGTCGCTATTCTGACCCACGATGTAAGGAGCGACCATTCCGTTCGTTACGCGCGGCAGGTTGCCGCCGGAGCCTCGCACCATCAGCCTTTCGGTTTCCCCAAGCTGATCTATGCCGGCATCGAGGCTGACAACCAAAGTTCCGGCCGTTTCCCGCGCGACATTGGGAGTGGAGCCATCATCGTAACCGCCGATGGCGAGAACACATTCTGCCGAGCCTGTCAGTTGCAGCACGGCGCCGGGACCGATGAGGAGGGATGCACCGGAGGCAATAGCCAGGCTAGGACTTCCGGCACTCGGAACGGCAAGCACACCCCCGCCGCTGATGCTAATCCCCCCTGTCCCAAATGGCATCGGGGTCGAAGCGGCGCTGGCCAGCACGCCGCCGCGGATTTCATTGGCGCCACTAAGGCTATTGTCGTTCATGAGACACAGCATGCCGGGCCCCAGCTTCAGCAGCCCGCCGCTTCCCGCAAGCGGCGCGATGACGTTCAGTGTGCCGCCATTGGTGTTGATTGGCTTGGCGCTCGCCAGATTCCAGACACTCGGCGGATTGGTCGCGGCCGCGCTGGCAATGGCCCAGGCCTGGCCGCCCCAGAGGATGGCATAGGAATTGTTCTGTCCCTCCGTCTGACTCTCGACTTGCGTGTACGACAGCGACGAATCCAGGCCCTGGGCAGCAGCTATCCACGATGGCGGCACCGCGGCAATCCCAACCGTCTGCGGGTTGCTCCCGGGTTGGTTGGGCACATCGAAAAACGATGAGGGAAACGAGTTGTTGAGGGTGAGCTGTGAGGCTGTCAGATCAGCCGTAAGAGGCGCGAGACAGTGCCCACCGGAGTTCAGCAGTACAGTTTGATCTTTGTTCCATGCGTACCATCCCACCGAAAAAAAGCCCAGAACAATCACCGCAGGATTTTGTGCGACGTTGGGCGCGATCTGGTTCGCGATCCACGGCAAGTCGGGATTGGCAGTCGTGGCGAAAGAGTATTGGTCGGGGCTGATGCCGCAGGCGGAAAAGTAATCGCCCACGCCGGCCAGGGAGCCGATCCCACCGCCGACGGAGGTGTTCGTCAAGCCGGCGATGATGAGTTCCAGGTTCACCGTCGACGAATCGTCCTGCGACGCGAATTCGCCGGGCGCGAGCTGGGTGAAGCCGTTCGCGTACAGATAATAGAGTCCCATGACGATCGAAGTGGGACCGCAATAAGCCTCGCCGTCGCCGGGAACGTTTTCTCCCCAGGCACCGAAATCGACCTGAATGATGGAAGGCGTGTTGGTGACTGGATTCGACCACTGGATGACTTGGGCAGGCCACATGAGAGACTCTCCCTTCCGACACACCATTGCGGTGACTAAGCGCGAGATCGGCAGCTAAAGGCAGGCTCGGTTCGCGTGCCATCATCACCGGGTTCGCAGCTGGGCAACCTTATCCCAGATTCTGCCGCTGCGAAAGTCAAAAGTTGCGATGGCGCAGTTTGACACGAAGCAACCTCATCAACCGCTCGCGAAACGAGGGCCGAACCTGGGCACCGCGATCAGTGTTCCCATTCTGGGAGTTTTGGTTACCTTCGTTCCTGAGAATTGGCTTGACATCTAGGCGGAGATGACGGCACTCGATAGGCTGGTAGGCTGGACCTAGTGTCCACGCGCTGGCGTCTTGTGCCCAGGTTTCGGACCTTGCCAGACCAGGGCGGACGGCAGCCAGTGAGGTGTTCTTTGAAAAAGTCAGATGGCGCGAGGGTCTTCCGCCGCTGATCGCTGGTCGTGCGTTCTCGATGCCATCTTCGCACCGTTCGTAAAGTGTTCAAGACAATGTAGTTGGGAGGACTTTTATTTTGAATACCTCGCCGGGAGTCCGTGCATCCTCTTGAAAATAAAAGGCGATGGTCGCTATCGTAAAGGCCTTGTTTTGAATACCTTAGCGTAAAGTCTTTCTTTTCAAGACCTGAAAAAATTTTTCTGAGGAAAAGTGCGCGAGGCCAAGAGGCTGCCTAGCCAAGCGAATTTGGCTTGCGTCGCAACGAACCGCAGGTCCCTCCGCTCGGGCTGAAGCCCTCGGTCGGGATGACACTCTGATACGAGTGCGTTCGGCCGGTCGATGACACTCCGATGCGAGTACGTTCCGCCGGTCGATGACGCTCTGATACGAGTGCGTTCGGCCGGTCGATGACGCTCTGATACGAGTGCGTTCGGCTGGTCGATGACACTCTGATGCGAGTACGTTCCGCCGGTCGATGACGCTCTGATACGAGTGCGTTCCGCCGGCCCAGGTCTCGAAAACCGCAGGACCCTTCGACGAGCTCAAGGCAGGCTCTGGGGCACCCCAGCTCCGGCGAAAAGCGAACGGCGAATGGCGAAGAGCGGCTTCTCTACGTTTCCAGGGTGTAGCGATTGGCCGCAAGGCGGTACAACCTGCGCCAGACCAGCCGGTTGACGGTGACGACGACAATCGCCATCACGATGGTCGAGCCGAGCAATAGCGCAAAGTTGCCCGCATCGGTTGCGCGCGAGATGGTTGCGCCGAGGCCGACGGTTGTGTAGGTCTCATCCTTCAGCCGAAAGTACTCCGCGACGATGCTGGCGTTCCAGGCGCCGCCCGAAGCAGTCACCAGTCCGGTGACGAGATAGGGGAAGATTCCCGGCAGGATGACTTTCTTCCAGCGCTCCGCGGTGGAAAACTTGAACAACGCTGCGCATTCTTTCAGATCGGTGGGAATGGCCATCGCGCCGGCAATCACGTTGAAGAGGATGTACCACTGCGTTCCCAGAAGAAGCAGCAGGATCGACCCGAGTCCCAGTCCGCCGCCGATGCGGATGAGCACCAGCAGCACGATGGGAAACAGAGCGGTTGCCGGCACCGACGCGGCGATCTGCGCCAGCGGCTGCGCGATGCGCGCCAGCCGCGGATTGAAGCCGATGGCAACGCCGACGGGAATCGTCCACAGCGAGCCGATGATCAGCGCGGCGAGAACGCGGCCAAAGGTTGCCCCGGCGCCGATCAAAATCTGGCGCAAGTCGCCGGAGTTGAGCTGGGTCAACATTCCCGCAGCGCGGACTACCGCGTAGAAGACGCCCAGCACGGCGAGTGATGCGATGGCCCGTCCCAGCCATATTTTCCAGGTCGGCGCAGGTGCGCTCTCCTCGGCCACCTCGAAGTGGCGCGCGTAATGCATCATCACTCGCTCGCGCAACGGGTTCAGGACGCGCTTGCGCAGCTTGACCAGCAGCCGCGAGCCCTGCAGCAGATCGAGAAACCAGGATTGCGGCGCGTCGCTGCTCTCCACCTGCTCGACCTTGAACTTCTCGGCCCAGGCGATCACCGGCCGCCACACGATCTGATCGAGCAGCACGATGACGGCGATCATCGTGCCGACGCCCCAAAGGATTGCTTCCGTATCGCCGGCGCTGGCCGCGGTTTGCAGGTACGAGCCGAGTCCGGGCAGGCGGAAGTCATCGTTGCCGAGCACAAACATCTCGCACGCCATCAGGAAGAACCAGCCGCCGGCGACCGACATCATCGAGTTCCACACCAGGCCGATGGCGGCGTAAGGCAGCTCGAATTGCGTGAAGCGTTGATACCAGTTGAAGCGATAGATCTTGGCGGCTTCGCGCATGTCGCGGGGAATGCTCTTCAGCGACGAGTAGAAGCTGAAGGCCATGTTCCAAACCTGGCCGGTGAAGATGAGCAGGATCGCACCCATCTCGACGCCAAGCTGATGCCGCGGGAACAGCGCGACCATCGCCAGCATCACGCCCGGCAGAAAGCTGAGCACGGGAATCGACTGCAGGATGTCGAGCAGCGGAATCATGATGCGCTCGGCACGCGGGTTGTAGGCGGCGACGTAGCCGTAAACCAGCGTGAAGGCGAGCGACAGGATGTAGGCAATGGTGATACGCAACAGCGAATATGCGGCGTAAAGCGGCAGATGTGAAGGATCGCGCGAGATCTCGACGTGCGGGTTGAACGGGCCGAACCAGCTGCGCGCCAGAACCAGAATGAGATAGAAAACCGACAGGCCGGCGGCAAAGAGGAAGAAATCGGTCAGCACCGACCAGGTCTGCGCAGGCAGCAACGACCATGGACCTTTGCCCAAAATCCGAACGGGTTGCCAGTTCGAACGCGCCATCAGTGTTCTTCCGCGCTCGGCAATACATCGGACTCTTCGCGATGGAAGAGCCGGCCGTTCTCTGAGTCGTAGTCGAAGATCTCGGCGTAGCGGCCCCAGTTCAGCGCCGTCTGGAACTGGCGTTCCACCTCATCGGAGCTGAAGTGCTCGTCGAGAATATCGCGGAAGAATTCCTCGCCGATCGCATGGTCGCGTTTGGCATGCAGCGTGTTCTCGATTAACCGCAGGATGGCGATATTCTTCAGCGCCGCTTCGCGGAAGAGTTGCTTCTGGGTCTGGATATCGGCTTCGCTGAACCTGCGGCCTTCGGGCGTGATCTCGACATCGCCCTCGCGCAGCACGGCAAAGCCGAGCATCACCGAGGCGTCAACAATGGGCAGCAGATCGTCTACGTCCATCGACAACTCGTCGGCAAGCTTGTAGAGATCGTCGCGGCCGCCGTGATCGGCCAGCAGCTCCATGAATCCGGCAATGCCTCCAGGACGAGAGTGCGGCAGCATCTGGAACTTGCTCTTCTCACGCGTCAGACCGTTCGCCGCCGCCACAGCCTTCCCGGGAGCGACTGCTTCGTGCTCTGGCTGCGTCAGCGTCTTGTAGATGTAATCGACGTACGCCAGAAAGCGCGGTGACTTGCGATCGCGATACTGCGGAATGTCGATCTCGAAGTCGGAGCGAATGCGCGCCGGATTGCGGCCGAGCACAATCACGCGATCGGCGAGCAGCACCGCTTCCTCGATGTTGTGGGTTACGATAAAGATCGACTGGGTCGGCATCTTCTTGTTGAGCCACAACTCCAGCAACTCGGAGCGCAGGTTCTCGGCCGTGAGTACGTCGAGCGCGGAGAATGGCTCGTCCATAAACAACACCTCCGGCTCGACCACCAGCGCGCGCGCAAAACCCACGCGCTGCTTCATGCCTCCCGAAAGCTCTTTCGGATATGCCGTCTCAAAGCCGTCGAGGCCGACGGTGTCGATCATCTTCAAGGCGCGCTTGTACCGCTCGATGGCGCCGACGCTGCGTGCTATCAGCGGCGCCTCCACGTTCTCCAGTACCGTGAGCCACGGAAACAGCGCAAAGCTTTGGAAGACGATGGAGACGTTGGGAATCTGCCCGTCCATCTGTTTGCCGTGCCACAGAACGTGGCCCGAGGAAGGCTTGGACAGGCCGGTTAACATGCGTAGCAGCGTTGATTTACCTGACCCGGAAGGTCCAAGTAGACCAACGATTTTCCCCGGACAGATCTCAAGGTCTGTGGGAGCAATCACTTCAATACGATTGCCATCGGGCTGCGGATAATATTTTTCGACTCCACGGGCTTGAATGATCGCCTCGGCCAACGTTCTCTCCTGTGACTGGCTTTCCTAGTCTAGGTGTACTTGAGATCGCGCACAACGCGCAAGGTCGCGCGGAATATGAAAGGATGGTGAATTTTGCAGCGCGCCGAGCGGGAGCTTGCGTGCACGATGTCGGTATGATGAGATCCGCGCAGACGGCTCCGCAAGCGCTGCGAAAAGCCCTTGCCGTCGGCGGCGCGCAACCCCTCTTCAACATTTACCTAAGAGCAGACAAAACGTTCGCAGCCGCCGGTCATTTCGACTTACTCGGTTTGCTGATTGGAGGCACCACGGCTAGGTTGTTCGTCACCGACAACACCGACGATATCTGGTTGACACGCATCGTACAGAGGTTTTTGTCCGTTTCCGTGTCCACCACGCCATCGAGCGTCACCCGCGCATTCTTCACGATGATCCGGATCGGCGGGTTGGGCATGTTGGCGTATTTGAAGAGCGGCCCATAGCCGTAGATCTTCTGCCGAACCTGCTCCCGAATCCGGGCATCCATCGGACTGGGCGGCAGCACTTCGATCTTGTTGATGACCTTCTCCACTCCTTCCACCTTTTTCACCGACCGCTCCACATCCAGCGGCAACGTCGGATTAACGACTTGGCCGGTTAGGATCACGGTGCGGCCCTCCAGCGTAAATCCCAGATTGTCGAAGACGCCGTAATACGGCTGCATCAGGATGGCATGGCGAATTCCGTCAACCAGTTTCGCCTGCACCTCGGGTGATACGGCCGGGTTGGAGGACTGGCTCCCGCTGGTGGACAGATTCGAATTCGCAGCCGGTGGCTGCGCCGCCTGCGCTTCCGCTGCAACCGCCCATGCCATGGCTAACATGACCGACAAAGCAACCGAGTATGCCCTGATCATTCATGCCTCCTAAATGGTCCTCCGATGGTACGCTTTCCCTCCGCACCACGCCAACGTTACTCCGAGGTGACTTCCCGCCCAAACCTCCACGAACGTCTTTTCAACATCCATCCAGAAATGATCTAATGCTTTTTCCGAATAACAAGATGAACTGACCGCCTTCTGAAGGATATGGTCCTGCGCGCCCGAAGTATCTTGATGCGGAGATTTGCTGGCACAGTCGTAGGGATTCTCCTGCTCGCATGCAGCATGACTCTCGCCGCTGCCGCGCGGCCGACAGCACAGGACGACCGCGAAGAGCCGGAGCTGTTGACGATCGATCAAGCCGTAAAGTTCGCCTTGGCGAATAATCGCGATCTCAAGATTGTCGCCCTCAACCTCGACATTTCCAAAGACAAAGTCCAGCAGGCCAAAACCAAGCGCTATCCGGCATTCAATGTTTACGCCTTCGGCTCGCAACTGCTGTCGCCCATCGCCTTCGAAGTCCCCGCGGGAGAGTTCGGGAGCTACCCGGGCATCGGCCCCATCCCCGCTCATAACACGGACATCTCCACCCCCGCGCAGCCCAACGCTTATATTTTCGGCAGCATCTCGCAGCCTCTGCTGACGCTCTACAAGATCAACCTGCATGTTCATGGCGAGGAACTTTCCGTCCAGCAGTCGGTGCAGGAATTGCGCGAACAACGCGATACGGTGGTCGACAATGTCCGCGAGGCCTACTACTCGATCGTCGAGATCCAGAATGTGATCGCGGCGAAGCGGGCCAGTATCAAGCAGTATGAGGAGCTGGATCGAATCACCCAGGAGTGGGTCGCCGAGAAAGTGGTTCTGGAGTCAGATCTGCTGGAAGTGAAAGCGAAGCTAGCCGATGAACAGCTGCAGCTGCTGCAGGCTCAGGATAAGCTGGCGACCGCTAAGGAGACGCTGAACAATCTTCTCGGCCGCGATCTCAACCTCGACTTTCGCGCCGAAGAAGACAAAGAGCTATCGCCTATCGAGCAAGACTTGAAGGCAGCGCAAGCCACCGCGCTGGCGCAGAATCCCAAGATCAAGGAAGCGGAGATCAAGATCCAGCAGGCCGACACGGTGAAGCGCCTGGCCAAATCGGAGTATATGCCCGATATCGGAGCCTCCTTTCACTATCTCTCGCCGTTCGGGATTAACTTTGTCCCAACCAACATCATGGGCCTCGGCATTGAGATCAGCTGGGAGCCATTCGACTGGGGCCGGCGGCGCGATGTGGTCAACGAAAAGACGACGCAGGTCGAGCAGAGCAAGTTGAACCTGGACCAGACGAAGGCCAACGTCCTGGTGAATCTCGACAAGGAGTTCCGTTCGCTGCAGGAAGCGCGCCTGGCCGTCGACGTCGCCGCCGCCCAACAGGACGCCACGCGGGTGAAGCTGCGCGAAGTCACCGATAAGTACGGGCAGAAAACCGTGCTGCTGCGCGACGTTCTACAGCAGGAGGCTGCGGTCGAAAAGGCCAACGCCGACTACAACGAAGCGATTGCCTCGTTCTGGACGGCCAAGGCAAACTTCGAGAAAGCGTTGGGTGCGGACTAGTCATCATGATCCAACAACGAAAACGGCAGGCCGCATGTTGTCTCGCAGCCGGCGTGTTGATGGCTCTACAACCGGCCTGTACCAAGTCGCAGTCGGAGTCGACCCAGATCACGCCGGTGCGCACGGCGATGGTGAAGACTATCGACACCGGCAGCATGAACACCTACTCTGCCAACATCCAGCCCTATCAGCAGGTAGACCTGGCTTTCAAGTCGAGCGGCTATCTGGTCAGCATCAAGCAGGTGCGCGACGCCGATGGCCATATGCGCAATATCGATCAGGGCGATTATGTTGCCCAGGGAACCGTTCTGGCTGTGGTGCAGAAGGACGATTACCAGCAGAAGCTCGACCAAGCCAAGGCATCGCTGGCCAAAGCCCAGGCTGATCATGAGCGCGCCAAGCTGTCGTTCGCGCGCATGTCCGTTCTCTACAAAGCGGGCGCCGCGACCCAACCCGATTACGACGACACGCGGGCGCAGGACCAGGCCACGCAAGCCGCAGTCGACAACGCCAATGCACAAATTGGCGAAGCCCAGCTGGCGCTAAGTTATTGCGACCTCAAAGCTCCATTTGACTCCTGGGTGCTCAAGCGCAATGTCGATGTCGGAACCCTGGTCAGCGCAGCCACGGCCGGCTTTTCTCTGGCCGACACGCGTACCGTGAAAGCGGTCTTTGGCGTTCCCGACACAGCGGTCGGCCGCATCGAGCCGGGCAGCCCGCAGACCGTTACCACCGAAGCTTACAAGAAGACCTTCTCCGGTCACGTCACCGCCATCTCGGCGGCAGCCGATCCCAAGAGTCGTGTCTATTCGGTCGAGGTTCGCATCGACAATCCGGAAAACCTCCTCAAGGCGGGCATGATCGCCTCCATTACGATTGGCACGCCCGGCCCTCCCGGCGGAGTGATGGTTGTTCCCATCTCGTCAGTCGTACGCAGCCCTGCCAACCCAAACGGGTTTGCAGTCTTCATCACCGAGGGTACGGGTAACATCGTAAAGGTGCACACCCAGGATGTGACCTTGGGCAATACCTACGGCAACGTCATCGCCGTCACCAGCGGATTGAGCTTGAATCAACGCGTAGTAACCGAAGGCAGCAACAACATCCGGAATGGAGAAGAGATAAGGATCATTCCGTAGTCTTTTGCACGGGTAGTGCGGCGCTTCAGCGCCGTGTAAGAGAAAGATGAGGTATCGGAAAAGAACAGCTTGGAAAAATTGGGTGGAGCACGCCTTCACAGGCGTGCAAGTATCTGATTGTTGATTAAGCGCTTTAGCGCCTGAGGTACTGTTTTCCCTCGGCGGCTAAAGCCGGCTTCAACTTCTGCAGAGCGATTGCACCGCTGAAGGCGGTGCTCCACCCGGGCATTGGCAAAGAGACAAAAGAATTGAATGTCGATCCACCACAAATCCGACGCCGAGATCATCGCCACCACGCACAACACGGCGCGGTTCTTCACCGAGCACCGTCAAGTCGCAACCATCCTTTTGCTCGCGACCTTCGCCTGGGGCATCTACGGCTATCACAACATGCCCAAGCGCAAGGACCCGGACATTCCGGTGCGCGTCGCTCAGGCGCAATGTAATTGGCCCGGCGCCACGGCGGAGCAGGTGGAGCAACTGGTTACTCGTCCCATGGAGCAGGCGGTTGGGCAGAACACCACCATCCGCCCACACAGCCCGTCGAACTTCGGCATCCGTTCGATGAGCTTTCCCGGCCTGGCGGTCGTCTACATTCAGCTCGACGACAACGTCAAGGACAAGACGAAGGAATTCAGCGACATCAACCTGAAGCTGAATCAGGTGAACCTGCCGCGGGGTGCGGGGCCGATTTCGTTCAACAGCAACTTCGGCAACACGGCAGCGCTGATGCTCACCGTCGCCAGCCCGATCGCCACTCCAACCGAGATCGCGCTGCGCGCCATCCCCATTCGCAAGGCCATTGAAGAGACCCGCTCGCAACTGGCCAAGGACGCGCCGCAACCGCGCGTCAGTGTGATCTACGCATTCCCGCTGACGGTCGCTGCCGGTCCCGTTCGCACCAACTTCGAAAGCATCGCCTACATTGCGCAACGCAACGGCACGCTCAGGGATTTGCATTTTTTTGACGGACCAGGATACGTCGGTCTCGACGCCAGCACTCAACTGGATGATGAGACGCTTCGCCGGGGCGGCGAACAGCTGATCAAGAACAATCTTCAGCGTTCCGAACTGTACCCGGACGCGTGGCAGCCCGCCATCATTCGCAATCCCGCCGACACAGAAGCCGAGCTGGCCAAAGTCGCC
>Ga0335074_10014437_pt1 | contig 11074 bp, 12 predicted proteins | sample Lox_Sample_23_FD_206715 | JGI IMG/M metagenome (GOLD analysis project Ga0335074, IMG submission 206715) | Soil microbial communities from Loxahatchee National Wildlife Refuge, Florida, United States - Lox_Sample_2.3 | ecosystem: Environmental > Terrestrial > Soil > Wetlands | place: USA... | reverse complement strand
TGCCTCCTCCGGAATGCGGGACCCGGTGTTCCCGGCCCGCCGTTATTGACCTTTCAACCAGAAGTCTTCCGCCCGCCCCCCCGCCCGCGGCACGGCCAGACGTCACCAGCACCACAGGACCTCAGTCCTCAACTTCGGTCAGGATGAAAGCGCCGGGCTGCGCGAGACGAATCAGAGCCTGGTGGCGAGATGATGAACGAATCCCGAACGAACCCGGGACGGCAAGAGGAGACAGGTGACGGAGTCCCCGGAGCGCCGCTGGCGCGGATCATGGCCCGTGCTGCAGGGGATGCTGCCCGTAAAGCGATCCAGGGTGCCCGCCGAGGCGCTGGCCGGCCTCACGCTGGCCGCCCTCGGCATCCCTGAGGTTCTCGGTTACGCCAAGATCGCCGGGATGCCCTTGGTCACCGGCTTGTACACCATGCTTCTCCCGATGGCGGTATATGCCGTCCTCGGTTCGTCCCGCCACCTCGTAGTGGCCGCGGATTCCGCGACGGCGGCCATACTCGCCGCCGCGCTCACCGGTCTGGCGGTCACGGGCTCTGAGCAATACGTCCGGCTGGCCGGACTGGCGGCCCTGCTGACCGGCGGGATGCTGTTCGCGGCCCGGCTGGCCCGGCTCGGCTTCCTGGCCAACTTCCTGTCCCGTACCGTGCTGGTGGGGTTCCTGACCGGCGTCGGCATCCAGGTCGCGGCCGGGCAGCTGCCCGACATGCTCGGGGTCACCGCCGCGGGCAGGCAGACCCTGCCCAGGCTCCTGAACACCATCCGCACGCTCCCGCAGGTGCACTGGGCGGACGTCGCGATATCCATCGCGGTCCTCGTGGTCGTGGTCGTGGCACGCCGGATCAACCACCGGATCCCGGGCCTGCTGATCGCGGTGATCATCGCGATCATCGTGAGCTGGGCCTCGGATTTGTCCGGCCACGGCGTGGCCGTGGTCGGGTCCGTACCTCGCGGGCTGCCGAGCCTGGGGCTACCGGCCCTCGGCTGGCACGACGCCAAAGCGCTGCTCGGCGCCGCGGTGTCGATGTTCGTGGTCATCCTGGCTCAGAGTGCGGCCACTTCCCGTGCCTACGCCGTGAAGTACGAGGAGCCGTTCAGCGAGGCCACCGATCTGGTCGCTCTGGGGGCCGCCAACGCCGCCGCCGCGTTCTCCGGCACGTTCGTGGTCAACGGCAGCCCGACCAAAGCGCAGATAGTCGACAGCGCCGGCGGCCGCAGCCAGCTGTCTCAGCTCACCGCCGGCGCGGTAGTCCTGATCGTTTTGGTTCTGCTCACCGCGCCGCTGGCCTACCTGCCCGACGCCGCCCTGGCGGCGGTGGTCTTCGTGATCGCCGTCGAGCTCGTCGACGTCAAGGGGATGCGGCACATCCTGGGCCTCAGGAAACGCGAGTTCACCGTGGCCCTGCTCACGACGGTCGCGGTGGTGATCCTGGGGATCGAGTACGGCATCGTACTGGCCATCATCGCCTCGATCGTCGACCACCTGCGCCACAGCTACAGCCCGCTCAACAGCGTCCTGGTCAAGTCAGCGAACGGGCACTGGCGACAGATACCCGCTGAGCCGGGCGCCCGCACCGAGGAGGGGCTGGTGGTCTACCGGTTCGGCACCAGCCTGTACTACGCCAACGCCAGCAGGATGCTGGAGGACATCAGGACGCTGGTCGCGCACGGCGGCCCGCTGCGCTGGCTGGTCATCGACTGCGCCGCCATCGGGGACGTGGACTACACGGCGTCCACGGTCCTGGTCGAGGTCGTCGAGCACGTTCACCAGCATCACGTGCATCTGGCGCTCAGCTCCGTGCTCGGCCCGGTGCGGCAGCAACTCGACCGTTACGGCATCAGCAAGACCCTGGGTCACGATGCCTACTTCCACACAGCCGGCGAGGCCCTCGAGGCCTTCCACTCCACCGCATGTTAGGCGGTGCGCTGCCCGTTCAGGCGGTGGTGGCCTCCTCGGCGGGCTTGGTCTCGCCGAGCCTGTTCACGACGTCGACCACACCGTCGACATCCCAGATCAGGCGGAGCGCGAGCGCAATGAGGTCGTGGTGGCCATCGGCGTGCACCGCCCCGGTCAGGGTGACCACTCCGCGGCGCACCGTCACGATGACGCCCTTGGGCTCGGCGATGGGTATCTCGTCGAGAACCTGCCGGACGTCATGGATGATGTCGGCGTCCGGACGCAGGAAGACGCTCAGCAGGTCGCGCCGGCTGACGATGCCGACCAGCTTGCCGTCCTCGTCGACCACCGGCAGCCTCCTGATGTGGTGCGTGTTCATCAGCCGGGCCGCCGCCGGGATGGTCACGTCGGGGCCCACGGTGACAGCCGGCGCGGTCATCAGGGTCCCGGCGGTCAGGCTCCCGTGCGGCTGCTTGCGGAGCAGCCGGCGCCGCCCGATCGAGGTGGCCATCCGGGCCCGGCGGTTCGTCTCATCCTCGGCGGCGAGCAGGTCGGCTTCGGTCACCACGCCAGCGACCTCCCGGCCCATCTTCAGGACCGGTACCCCGCTGATCCGGTGCTCGGTGAGCAGCCGGTCGATCTCCTGGTACGGAGTGATCCGGTCGACCGTCACGACCGAGGTGGTCATCACGTCGCTGACCCTGCGGGCCCACCGCCGCTGCCGCGGGTTGTCGGCCTGGCCGGCTGGATGGGGGCGTGCCGGGGCATGGGCGGGGCCGGGATGCGGCGATTGCTCGTGCAGGTGCTCTTCCACCGTATCCACGGCGCGCGCCACGTCGGTACGGGTAGCCCTGCCATGGAGGGACTCGTAGTACGCCGCGCCGAGGTGGCGGAGCATGGCATCGAGGTAGATGTCGGTGCGCGCCATCGTGCTCACTTCCTTACTTCACTGAGCGGGCGAGCTACCTCCGGCCCGGCCCCCCGGTGGGAGCGCGGGCCGAAGGCGGTTTCGGATTGTGGTGTTGTCTGGCTGGCTTACCGAGTCCGGAATCACGAGTGCGTGACGGGGGTGCCCTCGATGACCTCGTGGATGATCTCCGGGTTCCGGCCGAGGGTGAGTCCGGCCAGGGTGGCCAGGAAGGTCAGCCCGGCCAGGCCGAAGGCGATCAGGGAGGCGATGTAGGTGATCTGGGAGACCTTCCACCAGCCGTAGGCGTTCAGCAGCATGGACCGCAGCGTCTCGCCCTTGAACACGGTGTTGACCAGGCCGGCCAGCTGGGTGTTGTTCGGCTGGGCGATCGACTCGGCCGACAGCTGGGAGTAGGTCTTGCCACCGGACATGTCGTAGATGTGCTGGGCGATGAAGTGGTCAGCGTAGGCCTCGGCCTGCTGCCCGGTCAGCAGCTGCTCCCCGGCGTACTGCGACACCGACGGGATCATGTTCGGGGTGATCTCAGTGCCCGCCTTGGGGTGCGCGAACGCGGCCTGGGACGGGAAGTAGATCTGCTGCGCGGACAGCTGGTTGGTCACCGTGTTGTGCACGTAAGCCGACCCCCACAGCAGGAGCCCGCCGGCCACCGCCAGCAGCACCGCGGCGGCAAAGCCCGCGATGGCGAGGACGAAATGAGAGTTGCGGCGCATCGTAATGCCTCCTCCGGAATGCGGGACCCGGTGTTCCCGGCCCGCCGTTATTGACCTTTCAACCAGAAGTCTTCCGCCCGCCCCCCCGCCCGCGGCACGGCCAGACGTCACCAGCACCACAGGACCTCAGTCACCCTTAGCGAGGGTCCTACCGCCGGGAGCTCCACCGGGGCCCGGTCGCCAGCCACTCCGCGTCCCACGCGGCCAGCCTGCGCCGGTCCAGCACCCAGCGGGCCGCCCAGCCGACGATCATCAACATGACCGCGAGCGCAGCGACGGCGAGCACCCGGGCCATGTCGGCCCGGCCCGTGATCTGGCTGCGCTGCAGCGGGGGATCGGTGATCCGGCCAGATTGGTTGACCCATATCCTGACGGTGCTGCCCGCCGGGGCGCCGTTGAGGACGAAGACCTGGCCGGTGCGGACCTGCCCGTCCGGGGCCTTCCACCGGGCCGGGGCTTCTGCCCCGCCTTCGCCGATGCTCCAGGGCACCGCCGCTTGCAGCAAGGTCGCCGGGACCTGGTGGAAGGCGGCCTGCTGGGCCTGCGCTTCGCGGGCGGACGCGGCGTAGGTCCAGGTTCCGGCGGCATGCGCCACGAACGGGGCACCGGCCAGGAAGGCGGCCAGCAGCACGCCCAGCATGGCGGTCTCGGCGCGGTCCGATCCGCGCCGCAGCGGATTGCGGTCGGGCCGCTGCCCGCGCAGCAGCCTGCGCAGCCGGGTGTTCCCGGCCCTTCCGGGATTCCCGGGGCGGCGCCACGCTCGCATTGTTCTCACCTCACCGGTTCAGCACGGTGTGCGCGTCCACCATCCAGCGCCGCCGCACGGCGCGGCCAGGGGCCGACCTCCCGCTCGGCCGGGACTTTGTGCCTGTCTGGCCGCGGCCGAAGGGCCAATGGTCCCGGGCTTAGGTGCCCATTGGCGCTACCCGTGGTCGCCTGGCCCATCCAGGCTGCAGGTGGAAGCACCCATGAGGAGGAACCTCACATGACTGTCAGAGTGGGAATCAACGGCTTCGGCCGCATCGGGCGCACGTTCACGCGCCTGGCGCTGGAGCGCACCGACCTGCAGGTGGTGGCGGTCAACGACATCACCGACGCCAGGACGCTGGCGCACCTGCTGGCCTTCGACTCCACCTACGGCCGGCTCGGCCGGACGGTGGAGCACACGGACGACGCGCTGATCATCGCGGGGGAACCGGTCCCCGTGCTGTCCGAGCGCGACCCGGCGGCGATCGACTGGGAGAAGCTCGGCGCGGACGTCGTGATCGAGTCCACCGGCAAGTTCCGCACCCGGGAAGGTGCGGCGCTGCACCTCAAGGGCGGCGCGCGGAAGGTGCTGATCTCGGCCCCGGGCAAGGGCGTCGACCTGACGGTCGTGATCGGGGTCAACGAAGGCGCCTACGACCCGGCGCGGCATGACGTGATCTCCAACGCGTCCTGCACCACCAACTGCGTGGCCCCGATGGTCAAGGTGCTGCACGACGCGTTCGGCGTGGTGCAGGGGTTCATGACCACGGTGCACGCCTACACCGGGGATCAGATGCTCCTGGACGGGCCGCACAAGGACCTGCGCCGGGCCCGCTCGGCGGCGACCAACATCGTGCCGACCACCACCGGCGCCGCCCGGGCCACCGGCGAGGTCATCCCGGCCCTGGCCGGGAAGCTGGACGGGGTGGCGGTCCGCGTCCCGGTGGAGGACGGCTCGCTGACCGACCTGGCGGTCGTGCTCAGCCAGGACGTCACGGCCGAGGAGGTGAACCGGGCTTTCGCCACCGCGGCGTTCGACCCGAAGAGCCCGCTGAATGCCGTCCTGCGCTACAGCACGGATCCCATCGTCTCCCGCGACATCATCGGCGACTCCGCGTCGTGCGTGTTCGACTCGGCGCTGACCCAGGCGTCCGGACGGCTGGTCAAGGTGTTCGGCTGGTACGACAACGAGTGGGGCTACACCTGCCGGCTGGCCGACCTGGCCGCCCTGGTCGGCGGGCAGTTGTAAGGGGTTGAAACTGGCGGGGCCGCCCCGGCTGGGGCGGCCCCGCTGGTGCTGTTGCCGCAGGGTCAGCGGCTCTCGATCTGGCGGCCGGTGATGGTGACCGGGGTGATGCGCACGTAGACGTCGCGGTCGCCGCCGGGCCACGGCCAGATCGTGGCATCGCGCCGGACGATCTCGATCTCGGCCGGGTGCGTGACGTGGTGCGCGTGGCCGCGCACGAGCACGCTCCAGCCTTGACTGAGCGCCTCGTCAATGTGATCGACCTCGAACGCGACCTGCTCGTCGGCGTGCCCGTCGATCGCGGTACCCTCGCTGGTCCTGATGACGATGGTGCCTGCCAGCACGGCGAAGTTGACCGGGAGCACGACCGGGCCCGAGGTCGTGCCGAACGCGATCCGCCCGATGCCGCCCGCCGCGATCAGCCGGCGGCACTCGGCCGGCACGAGCTTGGTGACGATGGGCGGGCCGACCGTCCGGCCGTATCCGGGCGGTGCCTGGGCCCCGGCGCCCAGCAGGGCGGCCGGCGTGGTCTGCAGCGCGGCGGCGAGCCGGCGAAGTGCCGTGAAGTCGGGGCGGGCCGGGTACCTCTCCACGTATTCCAGGTAGCGCAGGCTCATCCCGGCCCGGGCCGCCACCTGCGCCTTGCTCAGGTGGAGTTCGGCGCGTCGCCGTGCGACTCGCTTGCTCAGGTCACCCGGATCCGGCGGCGACGGCCAGGCCCGTTCGCCCTCCCGTGGCGCGCGGTCAGCCTCCGGTCCCTGGCCCTGCCTGGGTATGTAGCTCACGCTCATCGGGATCACGGCGCCGCCAGCCGGGCCCGGGCCGCGGACGCCGCTTCACCTCCTCGGTTCTATCGGCTGTCATCCAGGGCTTTCACCCCTCTTCTGGCCAGCCTCGGTACTGTGCAGCCGCGCGACGAGTGGCCTCGGACATATCCGGCCGGGACGTTCGTCCATCGATGACGCCGCGCTTGACCGCGGGCCGCCGAAGCCCATGGTCCCGGCCGCAGAGTGACTTAGGCCTCTGGTTCGCACTCGCGCGATGCCGCCAGGCTGGACAAACCGAGACGAACGTCAGGCGGTGAGATCCATGATCGAGGTCAACGCGGCGGCTCTGTCAGCCCATCCGTTCCTGCACGGCATATCAGCCGACCACCTGAGCAGCCTCGCCGAGGCGGCTCGTGACGTGTCGTTCCCGGCCAGGTACCGGCTCTTCGAAGATGGCGGCAACGCCAACCGGTTCTGGCTGATCCAGTCCGGTCACGTGTCGCTGGACCTGCAAGTCCCGGGCGAGGGCCCGGTGGTCATCGAGACCATCGGCATGGGCGAACTGCTGGGCTGGTCGTGGCTGTTCCCGCCGTACACGTGGGCCTTCGGCGCCGTGGCTGCCACTGCAGTGGAGGCCTTCGAGTTCGATGCGCCCCACGTACGCGAGCTCTGCGCCGCCGACTCCGAACTGGGTTACGAATTCAACCAGCGCATCACCCGGGTCCTGGCTAAGCGCCTGCAGGCGACCCGGATCAGGCTGATCGCTCGTTCTGGTCACTCGGCAGCGGTGCACTGACGAGCAGGACGCCAGACCGGGGACCGATCCAGGCCGAACGTTGAGGAGGCCGGGCCATGGTAACCAAGCCAGTCGTGGTGGGAGTAGACGGATCGGAAGAGTCGCTGCTGGCCGCGGAGTGGGCCGCTCTGGAGGCGAAACGGCACGGCCTGCCGCTCCGCATCGTGTCGGCGCCCGCGCCGATGCCGCAGCTGAGTGCCTACCAGGTCTCGCCTACGACCGTGGCCGACGCGCTACGGGGCTTGTCCGAACGGGCCCTTGAAGGAGCTGTGACCCGGGCTGAGGAGGTAGCCCCGGGCCTGGAGATCACCACCGACCTGCTGTCGGGGCCGCCGGCCTTGGCCGTGGCAGGCAGTGGCTCATGCGCGGCCATGCTGGTGGTCGGCGCCCGCGGGGCGGGCGGGTTCGCGGCCATGATCCTCGGCTCGGTGAGCCGGTACGCCGCTACCCGGGCAGCGTGCCCGGTCATCGTGGTCCGGCAGGCGAGCATGGCCGTCCATCAGGAGGTCGCCGTCGGCGTGCGCGATCCGCAGGACGGCGGCGCGGCGCTGACGTTCGCGTTCGAGGAGGCGGCCGCGCGCCATGCGGACCTGGTGGTCGTACACGCCTGGTACAGGTTCCCCTCGGCGCTGCGTGCTCCGGTGGACCAGGACGCGTTGTTCCACCCGGAGCAGATCCCCGACGAAGCCGCTCGTACCCTGTCGGCTGCCCTGGAGCGATGGCGGGAGAAGTACCCCGGCGTACGGGTCCGGCAGGACGTCATCCGCGGCCATCCCGCCCGCGTACTGGCGAACTACTCAGCCCGCGCCGACCTGGTCGTGATCGGCAGGCACGGCGGTCCGGGCATCGGCTCGACCCAGCACGCGCTGCTCGACCACGCCCGCGGCCCGGTGGCTGTAGTCCCCGACGGCTGATTCCTCCCCTACCGACGAAGGTCCCCCGACACGGCGGCTAACGGCTCTGACTGTCGGACGGACGGCGACGTCAGGGTGGGAACTGGAGCCCGGGGACACCACCCGGAACCAGTTCTTCAGCGTCGGGTCGGAGGAGATCTCGTGATGAAGACAATCGATGATTTCGCGGTCGCCGACCAGCAGGTGCTGGTACGCGATGACCTTAACGTGCCCCTCGACGGCGCCCGCGTCACGGACGACGGCCGGATCCGGGCTGCGCTGCCGACCCTGGGCGCCCTGCTGGACCGCCAGGCCAAGGTGATCGTCTGCGCTCATCTCGGCCGTCCGGCAGGCCAGCCCGACCCGAAGTACTCGCTGGCGCCGGTCGCGGCCCGGCTGGGCGAGTTGCTCGGCCGCCCGGTGCCGCTCGCCGCCGACATCACCGGCCCGTCCGCGCGGGCCTTGGTCTCGGCCCTGTCGCCCGGCGGCCTGGTCATGCTGGAGAACCTGCGGTTCGACCCGCGGGAGACCAGCAAGGACGACGCGCAGCGGGGCCTGTTCGCCGATGAGCTCGCCGCGCTGGCCGACCTGTATGTCTCGGACGGGTTCGGCGTGGTGCACCGGAAGCAGGCCAGCGTCTACGACGTTGCCCTGCGGCTGCCGCACGCCGCCGGTTACCTGATCCGGGCCGAGGTCGGCGCGCTTCGCCGGCTGACCGCGGACCTCCGGCGGCCCTACGTGGTCGTGCTCGGCGGCGCGAAGGTCGGGGACAAGTTCGACGCGATCGGCGACCTGATCAGCGTGGCCGACCGGATCCTGATCGGCGGGGCCATGGCCTTCCCGTTCCTCGCCGCCGAGGGCTGCAAGGTGGGCACGTCCCTGCTGGACGCCGGCCAGGTCGACCTGGCCCGCGGCTACCTGGACCTGGCCGCCCGGGTGGGCGCGAGGATCGTGCTGCCATCCGACGTCGTCGTGGCGGGCGAGCGCGACGCCGACGCGCCGCACGAGGTCGTCGCCGTCGGTGACATCCCGGCGGACCGGATGGGCCTGGACATCGGCCCGGAGTCGGCCAGGTTGTTTACCGCCAGCATCCGCGGCGCCAGCACGGTCTTCTGGAACGGCCCGATGGGCGTCTTCGAGCTGGCCCCGTACGCCAGCGGCACCCGGGCCATCGCCTCGGCGCTGGCCAGCAGCCAGGCGTTCAGCGTGATCGGCGGCGGCGACACCGGCGCGGCCATCCGTGCCCTCGGCTTCTCCGACGGCGCGTTCGGCTACATCTCCACCGGCGGCGGCGCCAGCCTGGAGTTCATCCAGGGCAAGACGCTGCCCGGCCTGGCCGTCCTGGACAAGCCATGAGCTCACGCGGCTTTCCCTACTGCCTGGTCCTGCTGCGGCACGGGCAGAGCGAGTGGAACGCGGCCGGGGTGTTCACCGGCTGGGAGAATGCCTACCTGACCGCGCGGGGAGAATTGGAGGCGGCCCGCGCCGGGGTACTGCTGGCCGAGCACGGCGTGCTCCCCGCCGTCGCGCATACCTCCCTGCAGCAGCGCACGATCCGCACCGCCGACCTGGCCCTGGCGGCCGCCGATCGCGACTGGATCCCGGTGCGCCGGTCCTGGCGGCTCAACGGCCGGCATTACGGGGCACTGCAGGGCAGGAACAAGGCCGAGGTGATCCAGCAGTACGGCGAGCAGCAGGTCATGCTCTGGCGCCGCTCCTACGACGTGCCGCCGCCTCCGCTCGATGCGGCCGCCGCGGCTTCGCAGGCCGGCGACCCGCGCTATCGGGGCTTGCTGGCCAGCGCGCTGCCGCGGGCCGAATCCCTCGCGGACGTCACCGCGCGGCTGCTGCCGTACTGGTACGACGTGATCGTCCCGGACCTGCGCACCGGCGGCTGCGTGCTGGTCGTGTCGCACGGCAACACGCTGCGAGCGCTGGTCAAGCATCTGGAGTCCATCCCGGACGACCAGATCGCCGGGCTCGAGCTCCCCACCGGCATCCCGCTGGTCTATCAGCTCGGACCCGATCTGCGCCCGGATGGTTTGGGCGGGCAGTATCTCGACCCGCACACCTGTGGCGGCATCCAGGCCATCACAGACCCTGAGGAGGTTTGCTATGAACAGCAGGCAAGGCGATGAGCAGCGCCGCATCGTGGTCGGCGTGGATGGCTTCGAGTCGTCCAAGGCCGCGCTGCGCTGGGCCATCCGCCAGGCGAAACTGACCGGAGCGGTGGTGGAGGCGGTGACCGCCTGGCACATCCCGGTGGGCACCGGCTGGGTAGCGGCCGCCGACATGCCCGACTACCAGGAGGACGCCTTCACGATCCTGGCCGAGGCCATCGACGAGATGTGCGCGGTCGACCCGGACGTGCAGGTCTGCCCGCGCGTGGTGGAAGGCCGAGCCGCGCAGGTGCTGGTGGACGCGGCCGACGGCGCCGACCTGCTCGTGGTGGGCTCCCGGGGTCACCGCGGGCTGGCCGAGGCGCTGCTCGGCTCGGTCGGGCAGTACTGCGCGACCAATGCGTCGTGCCCGGTGGTCATCATGCGCGGCAAGCGCGAGGACTGAACCTCCGCATCACGCCACAAACTCCGCTTCCGGCAGGTGCGTGGAAGCGGAGTTTTCCTGCGGTCATATCGCGGCGCGATCTCGTTCGCCGGTCCGCACGCGCAGCGCGCTGCCGACCTGCGTCACCCAGATCTTCCCGTCCCCGATCGTTTCGGTCCGGGCATGCTTGGCGATGATTTCGACGATCGTCTCGGCGTCGTCATCCAGTACGACGAGGTCCAGCCGGACCTTCGCCAGGAGCACGGCCATGTGCTCACCGGCTCGGCCGGTGGCCTTCGCGGCCACGCCGGCGAGCCGACCGTACTGCCGGCCGAAACCCCGGACGTCGGTCACTGTCAGCCCGCGAACCCCGTGGTCGATCAAGGCCGGCACCAGCTCATCGAGCTTTTCCGGCCTGACAATGGCGGTGATCAATTTCACGGTCGTTCCGCCTTCCGCCTTCCGCTGGAGTTGATTGAATTCCGCTCCGGCGACATATGTCCGCCGGAGCGTTGCGCATTACATGCTGCGCATGCG
>Ga0335074_10014436_pt1 | contig 11075 bp, 7 predicted proteins | sample Lox_Sample_23_FD_206715 | JGI IMG/M metagenome (GOLD analysis project Ga0335074, IMG submission 206715) | Soil microbial communities from Loxahatchee National Wildlife Refuge, Florida, United States - Lox_Sample_2.3 | ecosystem: Environmental > Terrestrial > Soil > Wetlands | place: USA: Florida... | reverse complement strand
CCGTGGTGTCCCGCAACCCCGGCCGCAAGCCGAAGAACCTGTGGTCCGACGCGGGCGCCGGCCCGCCGATCGTCGGGTACGTCGCCGACAACGAGCACGACGAGGCCGCGTTCGTGGCCGAGGAGGTCGACCGGCTCAACGACGAGCACCTCGCGGTCCCTGGGGAGGTGGCGGTCTTCTACCGGACGAACGCGCAGTCCCGTGTCTTCGAGGAAGTGTTCATCCGGGTCGGGCTGCCCTACCGGGTGGTCGGCGGCGTCCGGTTCTACGAGCGGCGCGAGGTCCGCGACCTGCTTGCCTACCTGCGGCTGATCGCCAACCCGGCGGACGAGGTGTCGCTGCGCCGGGTGCTCAACGTGCCCAAGCGCGGCATCGGGGACCGGGCCGAAGAGTACGTCGCGGCGCTCGCCGCCCGTGAGCGCATCACGTTCGCGGAGGCCCTCAGGTCACCGGGTGAGGTGCCGGGGCTGGCCGCCAGGTCGGCGGCGTCGATCGCGGGCTTCAACGCGCTGGTGGATGACCTGCGCGAGCAGGCCGCGACGGGCGGCCCGGTGGCGGAACTCGTCGAGGCGGTGCTCGACCGGACCGGCTACCAGGCCTCGCTGGAGACCTCGCCGGATCTGCAGGACGCCACCCGGGTGGAGAACCTGCAGGAAATGGTGTCGGTGGCGCGTGAGTTCGACGCCTCGGTGCCGGATGGCACGCTCGCTGACTTCCTCGAGCGGGTCGCGCTCGTCGCCGACGCGGACGAGATCCCCGACGGGGAGGACCACGGCGGCATGGTGACGCTGATGACGCTGCACACCGCCAAGGGCCTCGAGTTCCCCGTGGTCTTTCTCACCGGCATGGAGGAGGAGGTCTTCCCGCACGCCAGGTCGCTCACCAACCAGCGGGAGCTCGAGGAGGAGCGGCGGCTCGCCTACGTGGGGATCACCCGCGCGAAGGAGCGGCTGTACCTGACGCGGGCGGCGTCCCGCAACTGGTGGGGACGGCCGTCCTTCCACACCCCGTCCCGGTTCTTGTCCGAGATCCCCGCGTCGCTGATCGAGTGGCAGCGCGACGCCCTGGCGGCGGCCGCGGCGTCGGCTCCGGCCTCCGCGCGGATGGCGACGCGCCCGGGCGTGACGGCGGTGGGCAACCGGCCCGTTCCCGTGCTCACGCCGGGCGACCGGGTAACCCACGACAAGTTCGGCCTCGGCACGGTGGTATCCGCCGACGGCTACGGGGACCAGGCCGAAGCCAAGATCGACTTCGGCGGCGAGTACGGGGTCAAGCACCTGGTGCTCCGCTACGCCCCGCTGGAAAAGCTGTAGGACGTCCCGCCCTCAGTAGCCGGGGCGGGGCCGGTTGTCGCGGGGGTCGCGGGGTTCGCCGCGCCGGTTGCCGTTGCCCCACTCGATGTTGTCCCGCCGGCCGCCGTTCCACTGGCCAGGGTCGGCCGGACCGCGGCGGCCGTCCCACGGATCCCGGTTGTCACGGCCACCCCCGCGGCCGTCGCGGCCGGGCCTGCCGCCGTCGCGGTCCTGGGACATCTGGAACTGCCCGGAAACCAGCTGCCTGGAGAGCAGCCAGCGGCCGCCCGCGATCACCAGCACGAGGATGGTCGCGGCGCACATGGGGAAGAAGACGCCGGCGATCCACTGGAGGAAGTTGACGCCCATCTCCGTCGTCGAGGTGTCGACGCTCCGGTCATGGATGGCGCCGGTGACCACGGCGCCGCAGAAAAGCACCAGCGCCGGCAGCGGGATGAGCATGTGCAGCCTGCTCCGCCGGACGATGAGCGCGGCGATGATCGCACCGATGATCACGAAGAACCCGAGCAGGGTGCCGGGTTCCTTGTGGGTCACGACCGTGCCGGCCACCCCCAGCAGGGTGGTGCCAAGCAGGATGAGGGCCGCGGTCCGGCCGGGCAGCGTGCCCAGCCGGCGGACCGTCGGGCCGGGGCGCAGGCCCGGCCGCGGGTCAGCCGGGGCGGGTCCGCGGTTGGGAGCGGCCCGCCCGGCCCGGAAGCCGTCGGGCCCCGCGGGCGGTGCCCCCCCGGGGCCGCCTGCCCCGCGCGGCACTTGTCCGTTGCCGCGGGGGGCGCCCCACGTGCGTTCGGCGGGAGCCCCTGGCGCGAGACCACTGCGCCCCTGCCTGCGCGGATCGGGTTCCGGGCGCCCGTTGCCGCGCGCGGGTCCAGCACCGCCGGCGGCGCCAGGGGCGCCGCCGTAACCGCCGCGGCGCGGGTCAGCGCCGTCGCGGGGCGGTCCGCCCTGGCCACGCCCGGGGGCCCCCCGGCGGGCGTCGCCGCCGTTTCCCGGCCAGCCGGAATCGGCACCGCGCGGCGCTGGCCGCACGGGGCCTCCTCGAGTGGGGCCGGGTCGGGGCTCCTGCCCAGGTGGTGTGGTCATTGCTGCCGAGACTAATGCATGGAGTCTAAAGTTCGCCCTAATCGGCGGCCGGCTCGCTCATCTCGCGGCTTCCGAGCAGGCATTTCGGCAGGGCAGCATGGACGCCAGCATGATAACTCAGTGTAATCGAATCCTGACTCGTTTCATCTGACGTCATTTGCGGACGGTCATTATCTTCCGTCCGTATGGGTAGCTTCCGCGCGATAGTGATTGGCCGGCTGGAGGAGACACGCCATGTTCGGGGTGCGCTGGGCGGCGATAGCCGGCAAGGCCGGCTACGCCCTGGGCTGCCTGGCCGCCTCGCTGGCCATGGTCGCGAGCGGGTTCGCCTACTACGTGAAGAGCCAGGTCGACAGCATCGGCGGGTCCTCCGTGATATCGGGCGGCCCGTCGGTGGGCGCGATGAACATCCTGCTGATGGGCCTGGAGAGCCGCACCTACTGGAGCGGTCAGCCGCTTCCCAGGGGACTCGAAGATGTCATGCACATCGGCAGCGTCGGCGGGGACGCGACGAACACGCTGATCTTGCTGCACATCTTCGCCGGCGGGCAGAAGGCGGTCGGCTTCTCGATCCCGCGCGACGACTGGGTCACGATGTACGGCACGGGCGGTTACGGTGGCGCGCAGGGGAAGATCGACCAGGCGTACGGTTTCGCCCTGGCGAACAAGGAGAACCAGCTCGCGGGCGCGCACCTCAGCCAGGTCGCGCTCGCGCAGGCGGGCAACGAGGCCGGCCGGCTCGCCGAGATCCAGACGGTCGAGGCGCTGACCGGAGTGCACATCGACCACTTCGCCGAGCTCAACCTGGACGGCTTCTACCAGCTTGCGCAGGTCTTCGGCGGCATCGAGGTCTGCCTGAACGAGGCCACGTCCGACGCGAACTCGGGCGCCAATTTCACGGCGGGGTACCACCACCTGGACGCGGCGCAGGCGCTGGCGTTCGTCCGCCAGCGGGACAATCTGCCGAACGGCGACCTGGACAGGACGCACCGCCAGCAGGCCGTCGTTGACTACGTGATTTGGAAGCTGAGGACCCAGGGTGTGCTCACCGACCTCGGCGAGCTCACCGGGCTGCTGTCGATCGCCAAGCACTACCTGATCACCGACCACGGCTGGAACCTGCTCGACTTCCTGTCCGAGATGAAGAACCTGAGCGGGAAGAACCTGACGTTCACCACGCTCCCGATCGTCGGGTACCAGACCATCGACAGCCAGGACGCCAACGTGGTGAACACCAGCTATATCAAGCAGGTGGTGCGGCAGACGTTCTACCCGGCCCCGGCGCCTGCCCCGGTCACGCCGTCCGGGCAGCGGGCGGCCGCCGCGCCGCCGGACGGGGCTGCCACCTTCGCGGCCACGACTCCGGCCGCCCCGTCGCCGCCCGCCAGCCCGGCGCTCAACCCGGCGGACAACAACGGGGCGAACGGCGCCGCGGTGGTCGTCAAGCCATCCGCGCCGTATGGCATACCTTGCGTGGACTGACCCGGTAGCCTCGCTTGCCTACGGTGACGGGCCAGCCGGAAGGAACAGGAGTTGTCCAGGGCATTCGGCGGGACGGTGATCGCAGGCAAGATCGGCTACGCGGTGAGCTGCGTGGCCGCGGCCATCGTGCTCCTGGTGGCGGGTTACGCCTACCACGTGGAGGGTCAGCTCGGCGGGATCGAAAGCTCCAACGCGCTCAGCGGCGGGCCGCAGACCGGCTCGATGAACATCTTGCTGATGGGGCTGGAGAGCCGGACCGATTACGATGGGAACGTCCTGTCGCCCGGCCTGCTCGCCGCGATGCACGCGGGCAGCGTCTACGGCGTCGAGAATGAGGGCGTCGGCGGTCAGGACACGAACACGCTGATCCTCATCCACGTCTTCGCGGGCGGCAAGAAGGCGGTCGGCTTCTCCATCCCGCGCGATGACTGGATCACCTTCCCCCAGGCCTACGACGGTCAGTCGCAGGGGAAGATCGACCAGGCCTACGGCCTGGCCTGGGCGCAGAGCCTCAACCAGACAGGGAGCTCGGGTATCAGCCGGGATCAGCGCTACTTCCGGGCCAACGAGGCCGGCCAGAAGGCCGCGATCGCCTCCGTCGAGGCGGTGACAGGGCAGCGGATCGACCACTTCGCGGAGGTGAACCTGGCCGGGTTCTACGCGCTTGCCCAGGCCTTCCAGGGCATTCACGTGTGCGTCCGGCCGTGGAAGGGCGGCGTCAACTTCCACGACGCGAACTCTGGCTTCAGCATCACGCACGGGGGCTACCAGTACCTGTCCCCGCCGCAGGCGCTGGCGTTCGTCCGGGAGCGGGACAACCTGCCGAACGGCGACATCGACCGCACCCGCCGCCAGCAGGCGGTCATCGACTACGTGATCTGGAAGCTGGAGCACGAGGGGGTGCTGAGCGACCTCGGGCAGCTCAACGGCCTGCTCGACATCGCCAAGCAGTACGTCATCACCGACGCCGACTGGGACATCCCGCTGTTCGCCACCGAGATGCACGCCCTGACCGGGAAGAATCTCTCGTTCCAGACGGCGCCCATCGCCGGCTACGCCACCATCGAGGGCCAGGACGCGAACGTGATCGACATCCCCACGATCCAGCGGCAGGTCGGACAGGCGTTCACCGAGCCGGGCACACCGGGCGGCCAGGGTTCCGCGGCTAAGACGGCCCCGGCGCCGCCGCCGTCGACGGTCACCGTGGACGTGTACAACGGCGGCGACGCGCCAGGGCTGGCGAGTCAGGTCTCCGCGGCGCTGGCGGCCCAGGGGTACAAGGCCGGCGCCGTCGGCAACGCGTCGGCCCAGTCCCAGCAGGCCGGGCCGTCGACCCAGGTGTTCTACGGTGCGACGGCGGCGGCCAACGCGGCGAAGATCGCCGGCTACTTCGGCGTCACCGCCACCGCGAGCGCGTCGCTGCCCGCCGGGCATGTCGAAGTCCTGCTGGGCACGGCCGCCACCGCGGTGCCCGCCGTCCTCGGCTCCCCGGCGTCCGGCGGCGCGAGCACGCCGGCCACGACGCCGGCCGGGAACAGCGGGGGCGGGACGCTGACGGTCAGCGACAAGACGCCGTACGGCACGCCCTGTGTCTACTGACCGTGAGGTGAACCGCGCGAACCGCCCGGTTACGCTTGTTCCGTAGCTGATGAGGGAGGCCAGCGTGGCAGACACTTCGGGCAAGCTCCGCGTCATCGTGGCCAAGGCGGGCCTGGACGGTCATGACCGCGGGGCGAAGGTGGTGGCCCGCGCGCTGCGCGACGCCGGCCTCGAGGTCATCTACACCGGGCTGCACCAGACCCCTGAGCAGATCGTGGCGGCCGCGATCCAGGAGGACGTCGACGCGATCGGCCTTTCCGTGCTGTCCGGCGCGCACATGACCCTGTTCGCCCGGCTGCTCGAACTGCTCAAGCAGCAGGACGCGAGCGACATCGTCGTGTTCGGCGGCGGCATCATCCCGGAAGCCGACATCGCCGAACTCACCGCGATGGGGGTCGCGAAGATCTTCACCCCGGGCGCGCCCACCACCGACATCGTCGCCTGGGTCAACGAAACGCTGGGCCCGCGCCGGGTCGCGTGACCCGCGCCACGGGGCCCGGCGGGGCCACCGGTCAGAGGGTCCGGACGATGTCGCGGATCAGGCCGGCCGTCTCGCTCGGGGTCTTGCCGACGCGGACGCCCGCCTTCTCCAGGGCTTCCTTCTTCGCCTGGGCCGTGCCGGAAGACCCGGAGATGATCGCGCCCGCGTGGCCCATCGTCTTGCCTTCCGGCGCGGTGAACCCGGCGACGTAACCGACGACCGGCTTGGTCACGTTCTGCTCGATGAACGCCGCGGCCCGTTCCTCCGCGTCTCCGCCGATCTCGCCGATCATCACGATCGCCGACGTCTCCGGGTCGTCCTCGAACGCCCTGAGGCAATCGATGTGGGTGGTGCCGATGATCGGGTCGCCGCCGATGCCCACGGCGGTGGAGAAGCCGATGTCGCGCAGCTCGTACATCATCTGGTAGGTGAGCGTGCCCGACTTGGACACCAGCCCGATCCGGCCCTCGCTGGTGATGTCGGCCGGGATGATGCCCGCGTTGGACTTGCCGGGAGAGGCGATGCCCGGGCAGTTCGGGCCGACGATCCGCGTCTTGTTCCCCTTGTCGCACGCGTAGGCCCAGAACTCGGCCGAGTCGTGCACAGGGATGCCCTCGGTGATCACGATGCAGAGCGGGATCTCCGCGTCGATGGCCTCGATGACCGCCGACTTGGTGCCGTTCTCCGGCACGAACACCACGGACACGTCCGCGCCGGTCGCGGCCATCGTCTCCGCCACGGTGCCGAAGACGGGCACCGCGGTGCCGTTCAGGTCGACGGTCTGGCCGGCCTTCCTCGGGTTGGTGCCGCCCACCACCTTCGTGCCGGCGGCCAGCATCCGGGCGCCGTGCTTGCGGCCCTCGGAACCGGTGATGCCCTGGACCAGGACGCGGCTCTCGGCCGTCAGGAAGATCGCCATCTCATGCTCCCTTCGCGGCCAGCTCGGCCGCGCGCCGCGCCGCGCCGTCCATCGTGTCCACCTGCTCGACAATCGGCAGCGCCGCGTCCCGCAGTATCTGCCTGCCCTCGGCCGCCTTGTTGCCGTCGAGCCTGACCACGATCGGGCGGCTGACCTCCTCGCCGCGCTCCTTCAGCAGCGCGAGCGCGGACACGATCCCGTTGGCCACCGCGTCACAGGAGGTGATCCCGCCGAACACGTTCACGAACACCGACCGGACCGACGGGTCGGAGAGCACGATCTCCAGCCCGTTGGCCATCACTTCGGCGGACGCGCCGCCGCCGATGTCGAGGAAGTTCGCCGGCCGGATGCTCTGACCCACCCCCCCTTCCCCCTTCACTTGCTCACCCGCGTACGCCACGACGTCGAGCGTGCTCATCACCAGGCCCGCGCCGTTGCCGATGATGCCGACCTCGCCGGTCAGCTTCACGTAGTTGAGGTGCTTCTCCTTCGCCCGCGCCTCGATCGGGTCGGTGGAGCTCGCGTCGGCGAATCGCGCGTGGTCCTGGCGGAAGGCGGCGTTGTCGTCGAGCGTCACCTTGCCGTCGACGGCGAGCACCCGGCCGTCCGGGGTCAGCACCATCGGGTTCACCTCGACGAGCGTGGCGTCCTCGTCGGTGAACATGGCCCACAGCCGCTCGGCCAGCAGCGCGGCCTGCTCGGCGGCCTCGTCGGGGATCCGGCCCGCCCCGATGATCTCCAGAGCGGTCGCGTGATCCACGCCGGTCAGCGGGGAGATCGGGATGCGGGCGATCGCCTCCGGATTGGAGTGCGCGACCTCCTCGATCTCCACGCCGCCCTCGACGGAGCAGATGGACATGAACGTGCGGTTCGCCCGGTCGAGGAGGAACGACAGGTAGTACTCCGACTGGATGTCCGTGGCCTCGGCGATCAGCACCTTGTGCACGGTGTGGCCCTTGATGTCCATGCCGAGGATGCGCTGCGCCTTCTCGTAGGCCTCAGCCGGCCCGTCGGCCAGCTTCACGCCGCCGGCCTTGCCGCGTCCGCCGGTCTTCACCTGCGCCTTCACCACGACTAGGGGGCTGCCTTCGGCCGCGAACGCGGCGGCGATCTCCTGCGCCTCTTCGGCGGTGCTTGCGACCTTGCCTCTCTGCACCGGTACGCCGTATTCGGCGAAGAGTTCCTTGGCCTGATACTCAAACAGGTCCACTGGGGGGTCCGATCTCGGTTCGTTGGCTGCGTCTGGCTGCCGCTGCGTGCCACGCGGCGTCACAAGCAGCGTAGCCCGTGCCCGCCGGCGGGTGCTGCCCAGGTGGCCGGCAGGCACAGGCATGTGAGCTGACTCTCAGGAGTATGAGCGCAGCCGCGGCGCACGTCGCCGCCAGCGAATGTACTGAGGGCTTCGGCCGGGACGCCGCTGACGCCTGCTCCGGCCCGGTGGCCGAAGAGGCGGGCGCCTACGGCGGAGATGCTTGCGGGGCTTGCCCCGGCGAAGCGACCGAGCATCCCGTCCGCTCTGCCATGCCGCACCTTCGTCCGGCACGTATCCCTCTTTCTCCGCAAGTGCGCAGGGGAGCGGCCAACTCGCGCGCTCGGCGGCCGTAGGGGCCTGCTGCGGGTGGGGCCCGGAGGCCAAAGCGGCCAGCAAGACCACATTGATGACGAAGCGGCGAATCTTGGAGTCGCCGCGGCTCGCTGGGTGTCTGTCCACAGCTACAGTCGAACATGAGTGCGAATGTATGTCAAGTCTGAAATCGAGGTAATGTTAATCTTCGAGGTGAGATAGTCTTTAAATTCGATATTCCTACTTCATCGGCATGTATATCGGTTCGAATGTGTTCGAAAACGAAGGCATGTGAGGGTCCGGTCGTGCGTTGGCCCGGAGGATCAGGAGACGAGGGATGCCATGGGGGTCAGATCCGGCGGAGCACGGAGACGACCCGGCCGATGATGGTGGCCTCGTCGCCCAGGATCGGTGTGAAGGCCGGGTTGTGCGGGATAAGCCAGACGTGCCCGCCGCTTTTCTTAAACGTCTTAATCGTGGGCTCGCCGTCCAGCATGGCCGCGACGATGTCGCCGTCCTCGGCGGCGGGCTGCTCCCTGACCACGACCAAGTCCCCGTCGGCGATGGCGGCGTGCACCATCGAGTCGCCCTGCACCCTGAGCAGGAACAGGGTGCCTTCGCCGACCAACTGCCTTGGCAGCGGGAAGATGTCCTCCACATAATGCCCGGCGAGGATCGGGCCGCCCGGGACACTCTGCCCGAGAAGCGGAACGTAGACGGCCTCGTCTTCTTCCCGTCCAGCCTCCGGCGGGTCCGGCGGGTGGCCGGGCGAGCGTGCCTCGACGGCCCGGGGCCGGCCGGTGTCCCGGCGCAGGTACCCCTTCTTCTGCAGCGTGCTGAGCTGGTACGAGACGGCCGAGGTACTGGACAGGCCGACGGCCTCGCCGATCTCCCGCAGCGACGGCGGATAGCCGCGTTCCTGCACCGACTCCCTGATGACCTGGAGCACCTTGCGTTGCCGCCAGGTCAGCACGTGATCGGGATCAGGCTTATCGGGTGTCCGCGGATCGGCGACCCGCACGCTGCCCCTCGGCTGCCGTCCGCGGTCACTTCTGGGAGCTTCAGCCGTCGCGGACCCCGGTTCCGCGCCAGCACTCTCCTCCTGCGCCTCCGCGCCTTCCGTGAAGGACAGCGAAACCCCCAGGGTGTCGGCATATCGCGCCAGGGTCGAGAGCTGCGCGTCATGCCGACCGGATTCAAGCCTTGCGATCGCGGACTGCGACGTCTTCATCAACCCGGCTACGTGCGCCTGCGAGAGACCTGACGCGACGCGCCGGCGACTCAGCCGGGCGATGAATTCCCGCTGCTGAGCGACCACATCCACCGGGCTATCTGAATCCCGATTCGCAGCCGCGCTGGAACCGGGACCGGTTCCGGCAATCACCTCATCACGTCCGTCGCCCCCGCGACAGGCGACATCGCGGAGCCCGGTTCCTGGCGCATGCCACTATTAGAACCCATACTCGATATACCGCGAAGCTAAATCTAGAACATTATGCCGAACTGTTAAGCAGGATAACACTCGCCCCCGACCAAGGCGTCGATCTCCGGCCCCGGCGACCGGACCCCCGCCGCACGGCAACGGTGGGAGACTCCAGCGGCGTGGCGGCGTGCTGTTTGCCCGGTCAGTTGCCAGGATGGGCGATGTGAGGGATCTGCCGTCCCCGGGGGAGCCCGACACCGGGCCACTCGGCCCGACTAGGCCGATGCTCATGGCGGGCGGCGCCGCCGCGCTCGCGGCGGCGGGGGGCGGCCTCGCGGTGCTGATAACGCTGACCGCCGTGGGCTGGATTACCGCGCCGCACGTGGGCATCGGCGGCGGCCTGGTCGGCGTGCTCCGGTCCGCGGGCCTGCTGTGGCTGGTCGCGCACCACGTCGAGCTGACCGTGCGCGGCGTCGGGCGGATCGGGCTGCTGCCGCTGGGCCTGCTGCTGCTGCCCGGGGTGCTGATCGAGCGGGCCGGGCGGTGGATGACGAGCGCCGGCCACGTGACCCAACTGCGGCACGTGGGTCAGGCGGCCCTCGCGATCGCCTGCCCGTACGCGCTGTTCACCGCGGCCGTCGCCGTGGCGAGCCGGAGCCCGGTGGCTTCGCCGTCGCTGTGGCAGGCGGCCGTCAACGGCTTCCTGCTGGCGCTGCTGGCCGCCGGGCTCGGCGCGGCGCGCGGCCTGGCGCCGTGGCGCACGCTGGCCGCCCTCGTGCCGTCCAGGCCCCGTTCGGTGATCATGGGCATGCTCGCGGCGCTCGCGGTGCTGACTGCCTGCGGCGCCGTGCTGGCCGGAGCGTCGCTGGCGACCCACCTGGCCGCCTACCGGGCCGCGGTCGGCGCCCTGTCGCCCGGTCTCGGCGGCTCGCTGCTGCTGTTGCTCGCCGGGCTCTGCTACCTGCCCAACTCCGTCATCTGGGCGATCGCGTACATGCTGGGGCCAGGCTTCGCGTTCGGGCTGGGCACCGCGGTCTCACCGTCCGGGTCGGCCCTCGGCGCGGTGCCCGCCTTTCCCATGCTCGCCGCGCTGCCGGTCGGCCAGAAGGCCGCGTTCCCGCCCTGGCTCGGCTTCTTCGTGCTCGTCCTGCCCTACCTGGCCGGCGCCCTGGCCGGCCTGATGACGGTGCGGATCGCGCCGACGCCGCTGCTGG
>Ga0335074_10014435_pt1 | contig 11076 bp, 16 predicted proteins | sample Lox_Sample_23_FD_206715 | JGI IMG/M metagenome (GOLD analysis project Ga0335074, IMG submission 206715) | Soil microbial communities from Loxahatchee National Wildlife Refuge, Florida, United States - Lox_Sample_2.3 | ecosystem: Environmental > Terrestrial > Soil > Wetlands | place: USA... | reverse complement strand
GGATGGAGCAGGAGCAGGAGCGCGGCATCACGATCACCTCGGCCGCGACCACCTGCGAGTGGGACGGCCACCGGATCAACATCCTTGACACGCCCGGCCACGTCGACTTCACGGTCGAGGTCGAGCGGTCGCTGCGCGTGCTCGACGGCGCGATCGCACTGTTCGACTCGGTCGCCGGCGTCGAACCCCAGTCCGAGACGGTCTGGCGCCAGGCCGACAAGTACCACGTGCCGCGGATCGCCTACATCAACAAGATGGACCGGATCGGCGCCGACTTCGACCGCGGCGTGCAGACGATGATCGACCGCCTCGGCGCGCACCCGGTTCCCGTCCAGCTCCCGATCGGTGCCGAGGCCGATTTCCTCGGAATCATCGACCTGGTCGAAAACCACGCCATCATTTACAAGGACGATCTCGGCAAGGACCAGGAGATCGTTGAGATCCCGACGCATCTAGCTGAAGCGGCCGCCGCCGCGCGCGAGCACCTGCTCGAGGAGGTCTCCCACTACGACGACGAGATCGTCGAGATGATCCTCGAGGATCAGGAGATCCCGGCAGACCGGCTCAAGCAGGCGATCCGCAAGGCGACGCTCGAGATCAAGCTGACGCCGGTTCTGTGCGGCTCCTCGTTCAAGAACAAGGGGGTCCAGCCGCTGCTCGACGCGGTGATCGATTACCTCCCGAGCCCGCTTGACGTGCCCCCCGTCGAGGGCATCGAGCCAGCCACCAAGTCATCTGAGAACGGCGACGGCCACAGCGCCACCCGCGAGGCCTCCGACGATGAGCCATTCGCCGCGCTCGCGTTCAAGATCATGGCCGACCCGTACGTCGGCAAGCTCACCTACTTCCGTGTGTACTCGGGCAAGCTTTCGGCGGGCTCGCGCGTGCTCAACGTCTCCACCGGACGTACCGAGCGGATCGGCCGGATCCTGATGATGCACGCGAACGACCGCGAGGAGCTCGAGGAGGTCTACGCCGGCGATATCGCTGCCGGGGTCGGGATCAAGCAGGTCGCGACCGGCGACACGCTCGCCGCGCCCGACAAGCCGATCAAGCTCGAGATGATCGAGTTCCCCGAGCCGGTGATCAAGGTCGCGATCGAGCCGAAGACCAAGATCGACCAGGAGAAGATGTCAACCGCGCTCGGCCGCCTCGCGGAGGAGGACCCGACTTTCCAGGTTCGGACGAACGAGGAGACCGGCCAGACCGAGATCTCGGGCATGGGCGAGCTGCACCTCGAGGTGCTGGTCGACCGGATGCTGCGCGAGTACAAGGTCGACGCGAACGTCGGTCGCCCGCAGGTCTCCTACCGGGAGACGATCCGCGGCACCGCCGAGAAGGTGGAGGGCCGGTTCGTCCGCCAGACCGGAGGCTCGGGCCAGTACGGCATCGTCTACATCGACATCGAGCCCGCACCGGGCGAGGGCTTCGACTTCGTCAACAAGATCAAGGGCGGCGCGATCCCGACCGAGTTCATCCCGTCGGTCGAGAAGGGGATCGAGGAAGCGATGGAGAACGGTCCGCGCGCCGGCTACCAGATGGTCGACGTGCGCGTGACGCTGACGGACGGCAAGTACCACGACACGGACTCCTCGGAGATCGCCTTCAAGGTCGCCGGTTCGCTGGCGCTCAAGGAGGCCGCGAAGCGCGCCAAGCCGGTGCTGCTCGAGCCGATCTTCGCGGTCGAGGTCGTAACGCCCGAGGAGTACATGGGCGACGTGATCGGCGACCTGAACCGGCGGCGGGGTCAGGTTCAGGGGATGGAACAGCGCGGCAACGCGCAGGTCGTGAGCGCCTACGTGCCGCTGTCCGAGATGTTCGGCTACGCGACCGACGTCCGGTCGAACACCCAGGGCCGAGCGACGTACACGATGCAGTTCGATCGTTACGAGGAAGTGCCGGCGAACATCGCCGAGAAGGTCGTCGGGGAGCTGCAGCCAGCCTGATTTGGGCCTAGCAGTCCCGGCAGACGGAAGTCCTATATCCTGGAAAAGTTCGCCCTGAGGGCGAATGCCAAACCTGAAACAAGAAGGAGCGACACCAAAGTGGCGAAGGCCAAGTTCGAGCGCGATAAGCCCCATGTCAACGTCGGGACCATCGGTCACATCGACCATGGCAAGACGACGCTTACGGCCGCGATCACCAAGGTGCTGAACGAGAAGTTCGGCGGCACGGAAGTGCGGTCGTTCGAATCGATCGACAACGCTCCCGAGGAGAAGGCTCGCGGCATCACGATCGCGACCTCTCACGTCGAGTACCAGACCGAGAACCGTCACTACGCGCACGTCGACTGCCCCGGGCACGCCGACTACGTGAAGAACATGATCACCGGTGCCGCCCAGATGGATGGGGCAATCCTCGTGGTCTCGGCGGCCGACGGCGCGATGCCGCAGACGCGCGAGCACATCCTGCTCGCCCGTCAGGTGGGCGTGCCGTACATCGTGGTTTTCCTGAACAAGGCGGACATGGTCGACGACCCTGAGCTCCTCGAGCTCGTCGAGGTCGAGATCCGCGACCTGCTGTCCGAGTACGAGTTCCCCGGAGACGACATTCCGTTCGTCATCGGTTCGGCGCTGAAGGCGCTCGAGGGCGACGCTGAGTACGAGGCCAAGATCCTCGAGCTCGCCGAAGCACTCGACACCTACATCCCCGAGCCCGTCCGTGATCTCGACAAGCCGTTCCTGATGCCGGTCGAGGACGTCTTCTCGATCACCGGCCGCGGCACCGTCGCGACAGGCCGCATCGAGCAGGGCATCATCAAGACGGGTGAGACGGTTGAGATCGTCGGCATCAAGCCGACCGAGAACACCGTCGTTACCGGCGTCGAGATGTTCAAGAAGATCCTTGACGAGGGTCAGGCTGGCGACAACGTCGGCTGCCTGCTCCGCGGCACGAAGCGTGAGGACATCGAGCGCGGCCAGGTGCTTTGCAAGCCGGGGTCGATCACGCCACACACCAAGTTCAAGTCCGAGGTCTACGTGCTCAAGAAGGAGGAGGGTGGACGTCACACCCCGTTCTTCACGGGCTACAGGCCTCAGTTCTACTTCCGCACGACCGACGTCACGGGCGTCGCCAACCTGCCCGAGGGCACGGAGATGGTGATGCCGGGTGACAACGTCCAGATGGAGATCGAGCTGATCCAGCCGATCGCCATGGACCAGGGACTGCGGTTCGCGATCCGTGAGGGCGGCCGTACGGTCGGCTCCGGGGTCGTCACTGAAGTCATTCAATAGTTCAGCGGCGGCGGGCCTCGTGTCCGCCGCTCGCTTTTTTGGAAAGAGATACGACCGAGTGGGGTGGGCCCCGTAAATCGGGGAGGTCCGCCCCTCTCACTGTGTTATGGCAACTATTGCTCAGAACAAAATCCGAATAAGGCTCAAGTCCTACGATCACTCCGCGATCGAGACGGCGGCTAAGGAGATCGTCGAGACGGCGACGCGCACCGGCGCGACCGTGTCCGGTCCCGTGCCACTTCCGACCGAGAAGAACGTCTATTGCGTGATCCGGTCGCCGTTCAAGGACAAGGACTCACGCGAGCACTTCGAAATCCGCACGCACAAGCGGCTGATCGACATCCACCAACCGACGCCGAAGACGGTCGACTCGCTCCAGCGACTCGATCATCTTCCGGCCGGCGTGGATATCGAAATCCGCCTCGCGTCCTGATTGGTCATGGCTGCGATCCTCGCGAAGAAGCTCGGCATGACTCAACGCTTCCTGGAAGACGGGAAGGTTGAACGCGTGACCGTGCTCGAAGCCGGACCCTGTCCCGTGACCGCGGTTCGCACGCTCGATCGCGACGGCTATGAGGCCGTCCAGCTGGCGTTCGGTGCCTGCAAGGAGAAGGTCCTGACGAAGGCCGAGCTCGGACACCTCAAGAAGGCCGACGCCTCCGCCCACCGTGTCGTCCGCGAGTTCCGCGACGAGGCGGGCGAGCTGCTCGTCGGCGAGATCGTGACCGTGGAGGCGTTCGCGCCCGGTGACAAGGTGAAGATCTCGGGAAAGTCGAAGGGCAAGGGCTTCCAGGGCACGATCAAGCGCCACAACTTCGCCAGCGGCCCCAAATCTCACGGCTCCCACAACGTGCGCGCGCCGGGATCGATCGGTGCCTCAGCGACGCCATCACGCGTGTTCAAGGGCATCCGCGGGCCGGGTCGGATGGGCGGCGGGCGGATCACGCAGCGCGGGCTGACCGTGGTCGAAGTGATGGCGGGCCGGAATCTGATGCTGGTCCGAGGCGCTGTGCCCGGCCCGACTGGCGGAACGGTGGAGGTGCGGTCCGATGGCTAGCGTCAGCGCGCCGAAGCTCGGCGGCGGCACCGTGAAGCTTGACTCGGCGGCCTTCGAGGCGCAGTTCAACATGCCGCTGGTCCACGAGACCGTGCGTGCGGAACTGAACGCGCGCCGGCGGGGTACTGCCTCGACCAAGACTCGCGGCCAGGTTTCCGGCGGCGGCGCGAAGCCGTGGCGCCAGAAGGGGACCGGCCGTGCCCGCGCCGGCTCGTCGCGCTCGCCCGTGTGGACCGGCGGTGGCGTCGTGTTCGGGCCGACCCCGCGCGATTACATCGTCAAGGTCAACCGCAAGGCGCGCCGCGCGGCGCTGCGATCGGCGCTGTCGGTGCATGCCGGACGCAGTTCGCTGGCGGTGTTCGACGCCGGGGTGTTCGATGGTCCCTCGACCTCGCAGGCAGTGGACCTGCTCGACGAGTGGAGCCAGGATTTTCCGACCCTCGTGCTGCTCGGCGCCGACGAGGCGGCTGCCGGCAAGTCGTTCAGGAACATCGCGCGGGTGTCGGTGATGCCGGTGGATGAAGCCGGCGTCGCGGACGTGATCGGCGCGGCGTCGCTGCTCGTCTCCGAAATCGCATTGCCCGAGCTGGTGGCACGAGCGACGGGCGCCGTGCGCGCGCGCGCCGAGGAGGTTGCGGGCTGATGGACCCAAGTCAGGTCATCATCCGGCCGGTCGTCTCCGAGAAGAGCTTCGTGCTCGCGGAGGCCGGCAAGTACACCTTCCGGGTCCATGAGAAGGCCCACAAGACACAGATCCGCCAGGCGATCGAGGAGCTGTTTGAGGTCAACGTCGTCGACGTGAGGACGGCTTCGGTCAAGAGCAAGCCCAAGCGGCGCGGACAGTCATCCGGACGGACGCGGCAATGGAAGAAGGCGATCGTGCAGGTCGGCGCGGGTCAGACGATCCCGGTGTTCGGCCTCCAGGGAGGCGGTGCTGAGTAATGCCGATCCGCAAGCCGAAGCCAACCTCTCCCGGACGCCGATTCGTCACGTATCCGGACTTCGCGGAGATCACGCGCTCCGAGCCCGAGAAGTCGCTTACCGAGGGACTGAAGAAGTCAGGCGGCCGGAACTCCAACGGGCGCAAGACCTCCCGCCATCGCGGCGGCGGCGCGAAGCGGCTTTACCGGAAGATCGACTTCAAGCGCACCAAGGACGGGGTGCCGGCCAAGGTCGCTCACATCGAGTACGACCCGAACCGCTCGGCGTATATCGCGTTGCTGCACTATGCCGACGGCGAGAAGCGCTACATCCTCGCCCCCGGGCGGCTGCGGGTCGGCGCGACGGTCGAGTCCGGCCCCGGCGCCGACATCCGCGTCGGGAACAGCCTCCCGCTGGCGAACATGCCGCCGGGCACGGTCGTGCACAACGTCGAGTTGACGCCCGGTCGCGGCGGGCAGCTGGCGCGCTCCGCCGGCGCCGGCATTCAGCTGCTGGCGAAGGACGGCGACTACGTCACCCTGCGTCTCCCGTCCGGTGAGATGCGGATGGTCCGCGCCGAGTGCCGCGCGACCGTTGGCACGATCGGCAACGCCGAGCACCAGAACGTCAAGATCGGCAAGGCGGGTCGCAAGCGCCACATGGGCGTGCGACCGCAGACCCGTGGCACGGCCATGAACCCGGTCGATCACCCGCACGGGGGTGGCGAGGGCTCGACCACGCCGGGGCGCAACCCGGTGACGCCGTGGGGCGTGCCGACGCTGGGCTACCGCACCCGCAAGAAGGGCAAGCAGTCTGACCGTTACATCGTCCGCGGCAGGAGGAGAGGTAAGAAGCGATGAGTCGCTCGAGCAAGAAGGGCCCGTTCGTCGAGGAGCGGCTGATCGGGCGGGTCGAGGCGATGAACGCCTCAGGCGAGAAGCGGATGCTCAAGACCTGGTCGCGGACCTCCACGATCTTCCCGGAGATGGTCGGTCACACGATCGCCGTGCACGACGGCCGCAAGCATGTGCCGGTGTTCATCTCGGAGTCGATGGTTGGTCACAAGTTGGGCGAGTTTGCGCCGACGCGTTTGTATCGAGGCCATGCGAGTACAGGTAAGAGGCGATGACGCCGGACGACGACGACAAGACTCCGGACGAGAAGCCAAAGCGGCGTCGTCGTAAGCCTGCGGCCGAGGCGGCTGGTTCGGAGACGCCCGCCACCGAAGTCACGGGCTCTGCCGAGGCTTCCGAGGACGTAGATGTTGACTCGTCGCGAGTGACCTCGGCGGCGGACGCCCCCGAAGCTTCCACCGACGAGCCATCCACTCTCCCTGAGGAGCCGGAGCCTGCGGCCGAAGCCGATGACGAGGAGCCTGAGGCTGCTCCCGCCAAGCCTGCGCGCCGGCGGAGGCGTGGGGCGGCTGCTGCTGAAGAGGAGGAGGCTGTGGCGCCTGCTCCGGCGCGGCGGCGGGAGCGGCCGGCTGGGCCGCCGCCGGTCGTGCGTGCGCAGGCGAAATATGTGCGTTCGTCGCCCCGGAAGGCGCGACTTGTTTGCGACCACATCCGCGGAAAGACGGTTGAAGAGGCGCGAGCTATCCTGGCCCATACGCCGCGATCGGTTGCGAAGGACTGGAGCAAGCTGCTCGAGTCGGCGGTCGCTAACGCGGAGCACAATCACGAGCTCGTCGGAGAGGACCTGTACGTCAAGGCGGTCCACGCCGACGATGGACCAACAATCAAGCGGTTCAGGCCGCGCGCAATGGGTCGCGCGACCAAGATCCGCAAGCGCACCAGCCATTTGACGATCTTGCTTACACCGAAGGGTTAGAGAAACCGTGGGTCAGAAAGTTCATCCAGAGTCACTCCGCGTGGGCTACATCCACGACTGGAAGTCGAACTGGTTCAACGAGAAGAACTTCGCCGATTTCCTGCACGAGGACACGCTGATCCGCGAGCACATCATCGGACGGCTGTCCCACGCAGGGCTTTCGGACATCACGATCCGGAAGAACCCGACCGAGGTCGAGGTCAACATCCACACGGCGCGTCCCGGGATCGTGATCGGCAAGTCGGGCTCCGAGGTCGACCAGCTGCGGCGCGACCTGCACCGGATCACCGGGAAGCAGGTCAAGGTCAACATCCTCGAGATCAAGCGGCCTGAGCTCGACGCGCGCCTCGTCGCGCAGTCGATCGCCGAGCAGCTTCAGAATCGTGTCGCCTTCCGGCGCGCGATGAAGCGCGCGCTCACCAGCGCGATGCGCTCGGGCGCTAAGGGCGTGAAGGTCCAGGTCTCAGGCCGGCTGGGCGGCGCGGAGATGGCGCGGACCGAGGGGTACTCCGACGGACGCGTGCCGCTGCACACGCTGCGCGCGGATATCGACTACGGCTTCCACGAGGCGCGCACCACTTTCGGCCGGATCGGCGTCAAGTGCTGGATCAACAAGGGCGAGATCATGCCCGAGGGCTACACCGGTGCCGATCTCACGATCATGGACGAGCCGTCCCCGCAGGCGCCCGAGCGTGGCGGCCGGGACGGGCGCGATGGTCGCGGCGGCCGCGGCGATGGCCGTGGCGGTCGCGGAGGTCGCGGTGGCGCCGGCGGTCCTGGTGGTCGCGGTGGCGGGCCCGGTGGTCGCGGTGGCGGGCCCGGTGGTCGCGGGGGCGGGCCCGGTGGTCGCGGCGGTGGACCTGGCGGTCCCGGTGGTCGCGGTGGCGGTCCTGGTGGTCGTGGCGGTGCGGGTGGAGGCGGCGGGCGTGGTCCGCGAACCGGCGGCGGCGGCGGACGTGGTCCGCGGCCCGGTGGCGGCGGCGCGCCCGGCGGCGGAGGAGGATCGCGCTGATGCTCGCCCCGAAACGGGTCAAGCACCGCAAGCAGCATCGTGGACGTCGCGCCGGGCTCTCGCGAGGGCAGGTCAAGGTGCAGTTCGGCGAATACGGGCTCAAGTCCCTCGACGCCGGATGGCTCACGAACCGCCAGATCGAGGCTGCACGAATCGCGATGACCCGCAAGATCAAGCGTGGCGGCAAGGTCTGGATCAACGTATATCCGGACAAGCCGTTCACCCAGAAGCCGGCCGAGACGCGCATGGGCTCCGGCAAGGGCAACCCCGAAGGATGGGTGGCCGTCGTCAAGCCCGGCCGCGTGATGTTCGAGCTCGCGGGTGTGCCCGAGGATCTCGCGCGTGAGGCGATGCGCCTTGCCGGCCACAAGCTTCCGGTCCGGACCAAGTTCGTGATGCGGGAGGACGGATGAAATCCTCCGAGCTTCGTGACATGACGGACACCGAGCTGCGCGAGCAGCTTCACACCGCGCGGCGCGAACTGTTCGGCCTGCGCTTCCAGCACGCGACGGGCGACCTCGACAACACCGCGGCGTTGCGGAAGGCCAAGCAGGAAGTCGCGCGGGCGCTGACCGTCGCGCGCGAACGAGAGATTCAGTTGAGCTACGAAAGCAATGAAGGCTGATGGCTGACGAACCCGAAAACGTGGAAGAGACCGAGACCGAGACCGAGACCGCGGCTGACGACGCGCCCGCGCCTTCCGAGCGTGCCGCTGCTCCCGAACCTGAAGCCGTTGTCGCTCCCAAGGAGCGGCGCGCGCGGTCGCGGGCCGCTAAGTCAGCGAAGGCGAAGCCGCGGGTTGCGATGTCGCCGGAGGAGCGGCGTGCGGAGCGTGTGGCTGAACGGCGCAAGAAGGCCGAGCTGCGGCGGGCCGGGAGGCTCAAGGCGCGCGCGAAGGCGAAGGCCGGTGAGCACCAGCCGGCCCTCACTCCCCCGCGCGAACACGGGGGCGTCGGCCTCGGGAATCAGAAGACGCGCCAGGGGGTGGTCGTGTCCGATAAGGCCGACAAGACGATCACCGTCCAGATAGATCTCACGCGCCGGCACCGCAAGTATCAGAAGGTCGTCTCGACGCGGTCGACGCTGCACGCGCACGACGAGAGCAACGACGCGCATATCGGGGACACCGTGATCGTGCGCGAGTCGCGCCCGCTGTCGCGGAGCAAGCGCTGGCGGCTGATCGAGGTCGTGGAGAGGGCGAAATAACTTGGTCCAAAATGAGACACGGCTGCGCGTCGCCGATAACACCGGCGCGCGCGAGATCCTCGTGATCCGCGTCAAGGGTGGTCACCGGCGCCGGTACGCGGGCGTCGGCGACATCATCACCGCCACCGTCAAGCAGGCCGCCCCGCAGGGCTCCGTCCGCAAGGGCGAGGTTGTGACCGCTGTCGTCGTCCGGACGAAGAAGGGCTACGGTCGCGAGGACGGCACCTACATCGCGTTCGACGAGAACGCCGCGGTGCTGATCGACGCCCAGGGCGCGCCCCGCGGGACCCGGATCTTCGGTCCGGTGGCCCGCGAGCTGCGCGAGCGGAACTTCATGCGGATCGTCTCCCTTGCCCCGGAGGTGCTCTAGCCATGCCTGCGCGGATCAAGGTAGAAGACGAGGTCATCGTGATCGGCGGCAAGGACCGCGGCAAGCGCGGCAAGGTGCTGCGCGTCGATCCGAAGAAAGGGCGCCTGTATGTCGAGGGCCTGAACATGATCAAGCGCCACCAGAAGCCCCAGCAAGTCGGCAACCGCGGCGGGCAGGTTGGCGGCGTGATCGACAAGGAGGGGCCGATCCACCTCTCAAACGTGATGCTCGCCGACCCCAAGGACGGCAAGCCGACGCGCGTGCGGGTCGAGGTCATCGACGGCAAGCGCCATCGCGTGGCGACTCGCAGCGGACAGAGGATCGACTGATGCCGGCTCGACTGAAGACCCGTTACAACGAGGAGATCAGGCCGTCGCTGATCGAGCGGTTCGGCTACTCGACGCCGATGCGGGCGCCGCGGATCACGAAGGTGACGGTCAACATGGGCGTCGGCGACGCGAAGCAGGATTCGAAGGTGCTCGACGCGGCCACCGAGCAGCTCGCGACGATCACCGGCCAGAAGCCGAACGTGCGCCGCGCGCGCAAGTCGATCGCGCAATTCAAGGTTCGCGAGGGCATGCCGGTCGGCGTGGCGGTGACGCTGCGCGGCGAACGCTCTTACGAGTTCCTCGATCGGTTGATGTCGATCGCGATCCCGCGGATCCGCGACTTCCGCGGCCTCAACCCGAAGGCATTCGACGGGCGCGGCAACTACACGCTCGGAGTGCGCGAGCAGATCATCTTCCCCGAGGTCGATTACGACGCGATCGACCAGGTCCGCGGCCTCGACATCACGATCACGACAACGGCACAGAACGACGAGGAGTCATACGCGCTGCTCGAAGCGCTCGGAATGCCGTTTGCAAAGGAGACCCGTCAGTAGTGGCCAAGACCTCGCAGCGCGTCCGCCAGCAGCGGACGCCCAAGTACAAGACCCGGGGCTACACTCGCTGCCGCCGTTGCGGCCGCGCGCGCGCCGTGTACCGGAAGTTCGGCGTGTGCCGCATCTGCTTGCGCGAGCTGGCACACAACGGCTACGTCCCCGGGATGACAAAGAGCAGCTGGTAGACCCATGGGCATGACCGATCCTGTATCCGACTTTCTCACGCGACTTCGCAACGCCGCGAAGGCGCAGCATCAGGACGTCGCGATTCCGGCCTCCAAGCTGAAGACCGAGCTTGCTCGGATCCTCAAGGAGCAGGGCTACATCGAGGGCTACGAGGTTCATGCGGCGAAAGACGACCGGCCGGGCGAGGAGCTCACCGTCACGCTCAAGTACACCGACGACCGCAAGCCGGTGATCACCGGCCTGGAGCGTGTGTCGCGGCCCGGACGGCGCACGTACGTGGACCACGCGCACATTCCGCGCATTCAGGGCGGGATGGGCACGGCGATCATCTCGACCTCAAAGGGCGTGATGACCGGCCACGAGGCACGGATGCAAGGA
>Ga0335074_10014434_pt1 | contig 11077 bp, 10 predicted proteins | sample Lox_Sample_23_FD_206715 | JGI IMG/M metagenome (GOLD analysis project Ga0335074, IMG submission 206715) | Soil microbial communities from Loxahatchee National Wildlife Refuge, Florida, United States - Lox_Sample_2.3 | ecosystem: Environmental > Terrestrial > Soil > Wetlands | place: USA... | reverse complement strand
CGTCAGGCGAGTGGCCCGTCTCAGCAGAGATTCGCGCGACCGGCAGCCCGGCGGCTGCACGGCTGACCACTGCATGCCGGGCATCGGCGAGGGACGCCGGGGCTGCTAGCTGATCACGCCGGGAACGGCGCGGTAGCCTGAAGTGCACGGATCGGCCCTCCGGGGTCGGTTCGGACGAGCCGCTGGCTGGTGGGACTTTGGCGAGTGATCACCAGCCAGCGGGGAAAGCCAGGGACTGAAGCCCCGATCGGGGCCAGATGCGAGACCTGACCCCTCCTCGGTTCCTCAGGCCGCCTCTCGCTGACGCTGCGGGTAGGTCAGCGAGCCGTCACCCAGCCCCCGCTGAATCTCCTTCCGATCGGCCGGGGCCAGCTCCAGCCACTCCCGCTTCATGTCAGCCAGCCCCATGTCCCGCTGCTCCCCGGTCACCCCCGGAGAGTTGAAGAACTGCTGAACCTCCCTGACCCCCGCCTCCTTGGCCTGCCCGTCCTTACCTGCCATCGCGACCCTCCTCGTGTCGTGACTAAATCAAGTTACCTGAGTGAATCACAGTCACCTAGTTGAGTCAACACCATATCTATCTGCTCAGGTGACTGAGCCGTGGCCTAGATGACTGGCAGGGCCTAGGCTTGTGCCGTGCCAGGGAAGTCCAAGTACCAGCGGATCGCCGATGACCTACGCGCTGGGATCAGCGGCGGCGAGTACCCGCCCGGCTCCCAGCTGCCGACGAAGGCCGAACTGATGGTCCGGTACGGGGTAGCCGTAAACACCGTGGAGCGCGCTGTAGATGAACTGCGCAAGGCGGGGCTTGTGGAGACGCTCCAGGGCGCGGGGATGTTCGTTCGCGAGCCACCCGCCGCTGGGCACTCACCGGAGTACCTGGTGCTCATGGAGCATCTCGCTGGGACCGATGATCTGGTGAGACAGCTTGCCGAACGCGTGGACGATCTGGAGAAGCTGGTCCGCAGAGGTCAGTCTTAAGCGTCTCCAGGCGCTCAGCCAGATCTCTGACGTTCCGCGCCAGCCTGTCCAGATAGGTCTCTACCGCCGCGCGTTCTGATATCGAGATGCTCATTGCACTTCCCGCGCGTCCATGCTGCGAGTTGCTCCGTCGTAGTCGGCAGCCGAGTCCGCCCGTTGCATGGGAAGCACCATGGCCACGAGGACGACGGAAATCGCGAGGATGATCATCGGCACTCACCTCCAGTTAGCCCGCTACATCTGCCGCCATGCGACTCATGACAGACCAGCAGGAGCGGTCGGCGCTACGTGACGAGCCCTAACAGACCCCAACACGCGGTGTTAACCCTTTGCCACCAGGTGCAACGTGAGGCATCATGGTTCTGCGGTCGGCAGAGCAGTCTGACCAGTTATGAGACGATGGACCGCCAGATCACTCCCCTGAGGCAAGCTCGGCTCGCAGCAGGTTGGTCGCAGGAGCAAGCCATTGTCCGGCTCGAAGGGCTCGGCCGGACCATGGGCATCGCGCTCCCGGCGCGCTCCAGCCTGCGTACTCTTTTGTCTGCGTTCGAGAACGGTCACCGTAGAGTTCCCGAGCATTTCCGGTCGATCTTCCGCGAGCTGTACCGGGTTACCGATACAGACCTTGGCTTCGAGCAGCGGGCAAATATACTGTCCCTCCCAGCGCTGCCCGAGCTAGACGTCGCACACTCCGAGCGACCAACCCCGGAGATCCTTACTTATCTGATCAACGTGCGAGCCGAGCATGCAAAAGCAGATGCCCTGCTAGGGCCTCGCTACCTCATACCGCCTGTCCAAAGCCAGCTGCCGCTAATCGACCGCCTGTGCCAAGCGGCTCGAGGTATCGAACGGAATGGCATACTTCTTGTTGCCGCACGCTTTGCAGAGTTTTGCGGGTGGTTGTATCAGGACTTGGGGCATACGGACTCGGCGCTTTACTGGACTAACTATGCCCTTGACCGTGCATACGAACTTGGCAACGAGCAGCTAATTGCCTACACCTTGCATAGGAAGAGCAATATCGTCACCGAGGCAGGCTCGCCGGGACAGGGCCTCGGTCTCGCGAACGCCGCGCTGAGGGCGTCTAAGTCCCTTCCGCCGCATACACGCGCGGTAGCACTCCGCCAGCAAGCGCGAGCCCATGCTCTTCTCTCAGAGCCATCAGAGTTCAGGCGGGCAATCGATGAAGCGCTAGCCTGCGCGTCGCAGGAAGACAGCGATGGCATTGACAATCCTGCACGGTACTGCACGCCGTCGTACGTGGAAATGGAGGCCGGAATCTCCTGGATGAAGCTGGGAAGCCCGGACATCGCCGCCAGTGTCTTCCGCAACAGCCTGCGCGCGTGGCCGGAACACGCGCAGATGCGGGATCGCGGTCTTTGCCTCGCGCGCCTGTCTACGGCCTTGGCCATGGAAGGTGACGTAGACGAGGCATGCAAAACTGCTACCGAAGCCCTGACCGTGGCGGATAGCACGGGGTCAGCACGCATACGGTCCCAGCTTAGAGCCTGTGTAGGATCGTTGAGCCCGCTGGCTAAGCATCCAGCGGTCCAGGAGCTGGAACATCAGCTTTCCAACTTTGCTTCCGGGTAGGGACCATGGATCACTTGATTCCGACGCAAAGCACCGAGGACGAGCGACGCCGCAAGGCGGCCACTGCTATCTTGCCGATCGGGAGCTTCGAGCAACACGGCCCATATCTTCCATTGGCTACCGATACCGTGATTGCGTGCATAATCGCCAGATCTCTCGCAGACAGCTATCCGGTACTTCACCTCCCGCCCGTCAGCGTCACCTGTTCGCACGAACACGCCGCTTGGCCTGGCACTGTGAGCATCTCAGCGGCTACTCTGTATGCGGTCGTTTCCGACGTCTACAAGTCTCTACGGCAGTCCGGTGTCAAGAACCTGGTCCTCATCAACGCGCACGGCGGCAACTACGTGCTGAAGAACATCGTTCAAGAGGTAACCACCGAAGGCCCGCGCATGGCGCTCTTCCCAACAGAGGAAGACTGGCAGGCGGCTAGGGTTGCTGCAGGGCTAGATACCAGCATCTATGAAGACATGCATGCTGGCGAGATTGAGACCTCCATCCTGCTGCACGTCTGCCCAGAACTTGTTCGCGATGGCTTTGCATCGGGCGATCACACAGCAAACGAGCGCTCAGGCTTGTTGACCCTAGGAATGAAGGCGTACACGTCGTCCGGAGTTATCGGCCGCCCTTCGCTTGCCTCAGCTGCGAAAGGAAAAGAACTGCTAACAACTCTCACAAACTCGTTCGCTAAGCGCCTAACGTTGCTCACGGAGTGAACAACGTTCACAACCATAGCTGAGACGACGTGCCTAGGCCAGACGGTCCTGATCGCCCGGCTGCCGACTAGGCATCGGTGCTCGTCGCCTCGCGACGGTGCACGAGCTGGCTCGTTCCCCCAGGACGATGCCACAGAATGATTCTCGCGAAAGTGCGGCAGATTGGTGATGCTGATGCACTATCTCACAAGACGCGAGGCCGCGAATGACTGCTGAGACGCAATTTGGGCCGATCGCTGACCGGATCATCTTCGAGAATGATTCGGTCCGCGTCTGGAAATTGTCTGTCGCACCCAACGGCACCAAGGCCATGCATCGACACGAGCTACCGTACTTAATCATACCGCTGAGCGGTGGCACGGTAGAGATACAAACACTCGAAGGCGCAGTAAGAGCGCTCCAGGATCAGCCCGGCATGGTCCTATGGGGAGAAGCCGGAGAGGCTCATCAGCTCAGGAATCTAAGCCCAATGCAGTACGAGAATATTCTGGTTGAATTGAAGCGAGACCGTAGCGCGACCCGTCAAACTTAGTAGCGCGACCCGTCAAACTTAACTGGCTCCAGTGTCAGAAGATCCAGGCCGCCATCACCTGACCATTCTGCCCGCCCGCTGGGCAGCTTCGATCGCTCCGGCGCAGGTGCCGTACGACAGGCGCCACTCCTTAGCATTCATCCACTTCCGCGCTTCGTCGGCGCACACGCAGTTGAGGTCACCGCAGTACCCGGGGGGTGCGAAGATGTGGTACTCGTTCTCAGCGAACCGCACGTCAGGTATCCGGGGGTCGCTGACCACGTAGGCCGCCACCTCCGGCGGCAGGGTTGTATCAGCCATCGCGGTCACCTTTTGTCTAGGCTGTCTGGCCATCATCCGCCAGCCTCACGTTGCTGGGCAAGTTCGATTACTCCGGGCGCAGCGGGCATCGCCAGTTGCGCGGGCTGCAGGATCGCCCCGTGCTCCTCCTGCCAGGTCGGCCAGGCTTCGCCTTCGTCCTGGTCGTCTTCGTCGGCCCCAGGCACCCTCACGCCCTGGCGGCGCTCCATCTCCTCCCTGAACATCGCCCGCTCGTCGTCCAGCTGCTGCCACCACCGCGGGCTGTCCAGGGCATCTTCAGGCACCAGGGGTTCAGCCGACCGGAGCGCGGGAATCTCCCGCTCGGGATGGCGGGAGACTAGCTCCGACTGTGCCCGCACGGCGATCGACCGCGGGCCGTCGCTGAGCTTGTCCCATTCCCGCCGCTCTTCCATGGCGGCATCAAGGATTTTCTCATGCTCGCGGTATCTGGCCTCAAGCTCGCGAGCCTGCTCCGCTGCTTCTAGGTGCCTGGCTGCGACTTCACCACTTTCTGCTGCCTGTGCTTCTGCATAGCTGCGGGTGGCTTTCATGTTCATGGTCGCAGCGCCCACGCGAACGTCGCGCAGTAGCTTGCCGACATGCGGGGGTGCCCAGCCGGTCTCATCCTTGTAGGAGTTCCGCATATGCCACAGAGACCGGTCAGGGAGAGACTTCAAGTCGATTTCATCCGCATTGGTGACAGCGAGGTGAGCGGCAAACCACTCCTGACGCATTTCGGGGTTGTGCTCCGATGGCTCGGCCCCGATTACCTCTACATCATTGCCGACTCCCCACCGCTGCCGGTAGCTGTCAATCTTCTGGGCGCGGGCAGTCCATGCGGCCTTGCCTTCTTCGTCTTCGGGCACAGGGCCGAGGCAACGCTGAGCCCACATCGGCTGATTCTCGGCGGCGAATTCGCCGATCCGCTTCTCCTTTGCCTCTGTCGCCTCGGCCAGTTCCTTCATGTACTTCTGAAGCTGCGGGTCATGCATGGCCGGTACCCGCTCGGTCCATGGCTTCGGGGCCGCTGGCACCAGGGGGTTAACCAGCTTGCCCAGACGGGAGTACAGAACCTTGCTGATGTCCTCCACTCCGGCCAGTGAGCGGGATTTAATCGCGGTCCTGAGAACTTCCCCGGCATCGAGTCCTGCGCATTCAGCCTGGCGCAGTGACCGGAACAGCCATGTCTTGGCCTCGCTGAAAGGCGCTTCGTCAAAGCCGGGGGGCAGCGACTGCCTGAGAAGAGTCTCATACCGTTCCTTGGTGGCCTTCATCGCAAGGTCATTCCAGCGTGACCACAAGACGGCGAGGTGGTCAGCGTCGGCGAGTTCACGGTCACGCATCACCGTGGCCGCTTCTTCGGCGTCTTCGCGTTCCATGCAATCGGCCAGGACTGCGATCGGCTCGCGGCGCTTTTCGACTTCGCTGACCCCCTCCTGTTTCTCTTCAGCAGGCAGCCCATCCCTTTCACGAAGCATCCGCTCCCGCCGCTCCAGGTCCACGGACGGCTTGCTGCCTGGCTCAGGGTCGGCTTCTGCTGGCTGAGTTACGGCTATTACCTGGTTACCAGCCTTGCCCCGGGTAAGGGCCACGTAAAGCCACTCAAGGGATTCGTGCCCGGTGATCCAGGCCATGCCACGGTGCACCGTGCCGCCCTGGCCGCTGTGCCCGGTAACCGCGTAAGCCAGGTCGGAATCGTCGTGCAGGTTCTTCGCGGGGTAATGCGCGACGTGATCAGCGAACCGCATGGCTCCCGTGCTGGGGTCGGCTTCCAGCAACCGGCGGACAAATGCGCTGCCTTTGCTGACTGACTCAATGCGGAAGATGTCGCCATTAGCCAGGTTGTGCCTTTCCACGCCCTCATAGTCGGTGATGACGCGGCGGTCATTCTTCCGGCAGACAATGAGGTCACCGGCAGCTGCCCGTGCGCCGTGGGAGAGCATGACAGTTTCCCCGTCATCCACGATGCCAAGGTGCACCAGATCATCCCTGATGAGCCTGGAAAGCAGACGGCAGTCCTCACGCGAGTACGCCATCACCAGGCAGTCTTCGCCCGCAAGCCGGGCCGCGACGTAGGACCGTCGGGCTTCGTCCAAGGCGCGCTCACGGTCGGCGCCCCATATCCGTCCGTGCTCGGCGTAGTCCTCCAGGACGCTCTTGTCACCCATCCGGAGCCGAAGCGAAGCTGGGCCTTCCCACTCCTGACTGAACCGGACCGGAGTGCGCAGCTGAGTGAAGCCGAGGCGGTTGGCCATCAGGCGCATCCCCCCGCCAGCCTCGACGGCAGCCAGCTGCTGGTGGTCCCCGGTGATGAACACCTTGCAGTCATAGCGCTCAGCCAGGTCGACGATGAAGGCAAAATCAGGCATGCTCATCATGCTGCCCTCATCGATGACCAGAAGCATGCCCCGGTCAAGGTGAAGCATGCCGGCATTCAGTTTCGTCCGGAACATGGCCGTGTTGTATACCTCTTTCAGCCCGGCTCCAGTCAGCACGTCGGCGGCGTTCTGGCTGGTGGTCAGCCCGATCACCCGCCCCCGAGCTGCTTCCCACGCCCGTGCACCGGCAGCAACGGCGTACGACTTCCCTGAGCCCGCGGGGCCGACGCCCACCGACACCCGGTGGTGATCGGTCATCGCGTGGAAGATCATTGCCCCCTGGTCGAACCTCAGCCCTGTGTGTGTCAGTTCCGTGTGTGTCTGTGCGGACTCACACAACACGCGCTCGAACTGCCTGGCCGTTGCGCCGAGTTGTGCGGCGGCGAACTCACGTGTAAGTCTCGGGGCTCCCGTGCGCTGTGCCTGCTGCACCATCCGGTCTTCCATGCTCAGCTGCCCGCGTGTGGCATAGCGGGTGGTCCCTGGCCGGGTGAACACACTGCGCCCGTCCAGGTCGCGGATCAGCTGCTGCGGGGCCGGGGGCCACTCCGGGGCTTCGAGGCAGGCCACCTGGCCGCCCCTGATTGCGCCGTCGGCCAGCTGCACGAGAAGCGCCTGGCGCTCCTTGCCCCGCATCCCGCTGAACCGGTCCCCCATCGACCACGACAGCGCCCGCATCAGGTCAGACCTTGACCACGTGGACTTGGTCTCCACCTTGGCCAGGGCCTCAGCCACGGCCTGGCGCTTGTCCTGCTCGGTCGGCTCATGTCCTGGGCGCCCGCCCCAGTGGCAGATCCTGTCAGCCAGGCCAGCGAGCTTGCCACCGAACCGGGCATCCCACCGGGCTGCGAGCTTGTCCCAGTCGATCACCTCGTCTTCCTTGCCGGTCCGCGTGACCAGGTTCGCTTCGTCGGCGAGGAACTGCAGCTCGCGTGCGTTCGGCTCCCGGCCGTACTTCTGTGCCCAGCTCTGTGCGAGTTGTGCGGTCTTGCGGTTCACACACTGTGTGCGTGTGGAAAACAGCGCGATGTCCTCGTCGGTGATGCCGTCGATCTCGTGTCCCTTGCCGTCGCCGCGCACACGCCACCGCACACCGAACTCCCGTGTGAGTGCCGACTGGACGTGCGCGTCAACGACCGCGGCCATCGCACCGGTCTGCTGCCGCAGCGCCATCGTGTCAACCGCCCGGTAAACCCCGTCCTCACACAGCGCCATCCGAGCTATGACATTGTGCGAGTGATCATGCATCTCCCCGTCACGGTTGGTTCCCTGCAGCCAGGTCGTCACAGCGATCTTGGCCTGAGCCCACCGGCCGCCCTCCACCGTGCCGGTCTTGCGGTGATCACCAGTCCGCGTGTACCCGGCGTGCTCCTCAACCCACCTCAGGGCCTCATGGTTGGCAGCCTGCAGAATCTCCTGAACACGAAGCTCGCGAGCCCGCCACACCGCCTCAGCCCTGCCGTCCCCCGCCTCATGTGCTCTCCGGGCATTCTCCCGGAACGCACCGTGCAGGATCGAGATCGACTTAGCATGAGCCGCGGTCATGTCCGTATAGACCGGGCTGCGGCGCACCTCCTGCGCTGCCTCACGCTCCAACTGCAGCCAGCGCTCACGCGTCGCGTGCGGCTCAGCCGCGAGCTTGCGCTGAAACACCTGGTCGAACTTCGCGTAGTTGCCCGGCGCCCGGCCCGGGAGCTTGTCCCCCGTCCGCGGGTCAACCATCTGGTACACCGCCAGATAGGGCTCCTTTTCCACCTTCGCTCCATCGGCCAGGCCCAGCGCCTCAGCGCCCTTGCCGAACCACCGCCCCTCCGCCTCGCCCTGCTGCGCCGCGTTCATGTAGTACCCGCCCGCCGTACGCTCGCCCGCGGTCCGGTTCAGGTAGTAAGCAAGATCAAACCCGCTGCGCGGCGTGACCACCGTCACTGTGATCACCCCCTTCAAGATCACTGAACCGGCCATGATCATTTGAATGCAACAGTCCAGAGCCCTACGAACACAACGATCATGGACCGAGACCACATCAAGATCGCAGAAAGCAGAGGGTGACCGCGGCAGGCAACAGGGCAGGCTAGCCAGCTGCTACCAGGGGTTTCACGGGCTTGGCGGGGCGGCTGCCGAGGCGTCCGGGGCGTGCCGCACCAGCACTCCGGCCAGGGGCCATGGCTCACCTGGCCTGGCATGCAAAACGGAGCCGACCACGCTGGCCGACTCCCGTTTCGCGGTGGTGTTGTGGCGGCTGGCTACTGCCCTCCTCGCCGTCGCTGGCCGCTCGCGGCCGGGGCCTCGGCGTCGCGCTGGCTGTCCCGCAGCCGGGCCATCTCGGCCCGGTACTCGTCGGCCTCGTGCTCGGCCCGCTCCGCGCGTGCCCGCAGATCGGTGCGCACGGCGGCCAGTTCCGCCGCAGCCTCGGCCCGGACGTTGGCCAGCATCGTCTCCGCATCGCGGCGCACCCGCTCAGTCTCCGCACGCGCCGCGGTGGCAGATGCGTCTGCGCGGGCCGCCTCCTGTTGTGCCCGCCGCGCCGCCTCGTCCGCACGCGCGGCTTGCTCGCTGGCCTGGCCGCGCTGGGCTTCGGCTGCGCTCACTCGTTTGTCAGCTTCGGTTCTGGCCTGTTCAACGGCCGCGTCCCGTTCCCGCTGTGCGGCAGCCACCTGGGCGGCGGCGTCCGCGCGGGACTGCTCAGTCCTGGCGGCGGCGTCGGCCTCCGCGTCAGCTTGGGCCATCTCAGCCTCGGCGGCCCGGCGTTCGGCGGCATCCCGTTCCGCGGCCATCTCCTCAGCCGCAGCGTCAGCCTCGGCCCGGAACTGCTCAGCCTCGGCCGCCCGGTGCTCGGCAGCGGCGGCCTTGGCCTCGGCTACCGAAGCGCGCTGCTCAGCGGCAGCCCGCGCGGCTTCCACCTCGGCCTCGGCCGCCGTCGGGTCGGTCAGCGTGCCAACCGCGTCGCGCAGCTGGTCGGCGATCCCAGCCACCCGGTCAGCTTCGGTGCGCAGCGACCGCAGCAGTTCTGCGCCGGTCAGCCGTGCCTGGGTCACGGGCTTGTCGGTGTCGGCCGTGGTGGTGCCCCCGGCCTCAGCGGCGGCCAGGCGGCGGCGCTCCCGCCACGCGCTGACCTTGGTGTGCCCGCGGCCCTTGCAGTACTCCGGGGGTCGGCCGGGGCCGGTGGCCGCCTCGGCGTGCTGGTCACAGCCGGGGTACTGGCACGGGCGCTTGGCCGCGGTGGCGTTGTCGCTGGTCATCGGGTGGACCTCCTTTAGTACGTCCAATGCCAATTCTACGCGATTTAGTTTCGTAGCGCAATACATAATTAAACGAAACGATATGACGTAACTTAACTCGTCATGGGATGTATCGGGGCTGACTGGCTGGCCGACCACCTTCACGGACGTCCACCTGAGAAACCGAGGCAACTGAAGAACTGACCGAGGCAGCTGAGAACTGACAGTCGGTTCCTCATCCGATCTGCCGGTGGCGGATGTGCCCTGGCGCCCGGATTTCAATGACGCGATAGACGGCCGAATCAGCATCAAGGCCAGGAGCCGCTAGAAGTTCGTGATGGCACGCGCCCCTTAGTGTCTGCCCATAGCATCGCCCTATGGATCCCGCGGTGGAATCGGCGCTGATAGGCGCAGCAGCGGCCCTCATCGGGGTCGGCGGCACCGTTATTGTGGCGATCACGGGCGCCCGGAACACCCGGCAGACCAACCAGGCCACCATCGGTGCCGCTCGCGAGGCGCAGTTCGCTGAACGCTACAGCCGGGCGATCGAGCAGATCGGCTCGGACAAGCTCGATATCCGGATCGGCGGGATCTACGCGCTGGAAGGCATCGCTCTCGACTCGGCCAGGGACCACCCGACCGTGATCGAAGTTCTGAGCACCTTCATCCGCGAACACCCGCGCTCGCCGCCCGAAGCTTCCAGGTCGGAGCGGGGGCCGCCCACCGATGTCCAGAGGGCACTCACCGTCATCGGCCGCCGGAGGGCCGAGCATGATATCCGGCGTACGGACCTCAGCCGGGCGTACCTTCGCGGCGCTGATCTTTACCGTGCGAACCTTGCCAACGTGGACCTCAGTTACGCAGACCTTGCCGGGGCACGCCTCTCTGGTGCAAACCTCGTCGGGGCGGCACTTGATAACGCGGACCTCACCGGCGCGGACCTCACCGGCGCGGACCTAAGCGGCGCGGCCGTCATTATGGACCTCGTCCGTGCTGGCGGTTGTGGGATCAGCCTCAATGACGTGCGCCGCTTCCAGGCGCACCTCAATAACGCGGACTTCACCAATGCGAACCTCGAAGGCGCGTGGTGGCCCGACTCCGCCCCGGTTCCCAGAGGCTGGGAACTTGCCACTCTGAGCCGACTTACCCGAGAACCGGGCTACTAGGACGTGCGGTGTGTGATCACCGGCTATGGTCACCTGGTCTGTTTGTGGTTCTGGTCAGAGGCCGCTTACGTGTCAAGGACGCCGTGGTCTGCCACCTTGATGATGATGAAGTTGTCGTGCGGGTGCGGTGTGCGTTGAGCAGCACTATGCTTGATTACCATATTATGTCAGCTTATCTTCATATTGTACCGTT
>Ga0335074_10014433_pt1 | contig 11077 bp, 7 predicted proteins | sample Lox_Sample_23_FD_206715 | JGI IMG/M metagenome (GOLD analysis project Ga0335074, IMG submission 206715) | Soil microbial communities from Loxahatchee National Wildlife Refuge, Florida, United States - Lox_Sample_2.3 | ecosystem: Environmental > Terrestrial > Soil > Wetlands | place: USA: Florida... | reverse complement strand
ATTCGATCAACGAGTTCTTGTTCCATGAGGACGTGGTCAGTGGGATGGTTATTTCACGCGACAGCGCTCCGCCGCTCGAATCGGTCTTTGGACTGGTTTTTGCGCTGACCGCCATTGGCGGCCTGATCTTGGTCATCCGGCACCGGCCGAGCGCTCGGCCACACCAGGCCACCGCCGTGGGATCCAGCCGACCGCAGAGCGCACAGCCCGGATGGTCCAACGTTCCAGCACGGACATTCGCCGACGTCGGCGGTATGGAGAAGGAGAAACGCCGCATCTCCGCAATCGTGAATAATCGCCTTCATCCGGAGCGGTTCAAGCAACACGGCGTCGAACAAAACGGCATTCTTCTATACGGCCCGCGTGGAACGGGGAAGACTTTCCTTGCCGAGGCTGTCGCCGGCGAATTCCGAATGAATTACTGGTACGTGCGGCCGACCGCCCTGATGGAAAGCCTGATTGGGAGCAGCGAAGCAAATATCAGGTCAACATTCGCTCAGGCCTACGCTCACCGCCCGGTGTTGTTTTTTCTGGACGAGATCGATTCAATTGGCGCTCAGCGGCAGGAGTTGTCGAGGACGAGCGATCCCACAGGGGCAGGAAAGCTCTATAACGCCGTGGTGACGGAGCTGATGCAGTGCATTGATCGGTATCGAACGGCTCAGGGTTTCGTCATCATGGCGGCCACGAACTTCTACGAAGGGCTGGATGAGGCCCTGATTCGGGATTTGCGCTTTGACGAAAAAATCCGAGTAAATTTGCCCGATGAGGCCGGGCGAGCGAATATTCTCACAGCGCAATTGGCACGGCGGCTCTGGACGCCATGCGCGCTCGATCGATTTGCGAGTCGCACGCCAGGGTGGAGCGCAGCAAAGCTGGCTGGCTTGGTAAACTAGGCGGCTTCGATGGCCGCGTTGGAGAATCGGCCGATTGCGGAGCGGGATCTGGAGCGAGCGTTGGAAGAAAGCGGTGGGCAGGACCGCCCGCTCATCAGGGCGGTGGACTGGGGGGATCTCGTGCTTTCGGCAGCAGTCGAAAAGGATCTTCGAAATCTGATCCGCCTAATGGACGCCCGGGAGGCTGAGAAGCTCAAGGTGCCAGTCCCAACGGGTCTGCTTTTGGTTGGACCCAGTGGGACGGGAAAAACCTCGATCGCACACCTGATCGCCACTCAGACGCGGCGTAGTTTTTATCCGGTCACGCCGTCCGATGTTCCGACGCCTGAAAAACTATCGCAGGTATTCGCCCGCGCTCGCGAGCACAGCCCCTCAATCGTCTTCATCGACGAAATCGATGGGCTATTGCCGCGCGGCGATAACGGATACTACATGGCTCAGCACCAACTTCAGTTCGTTGAGCAGGCGCTCATGCTGATGAGCCAACTGGAGCCCGCCAATCGGGTATTCCTGATCGGCACCACAAACCATATCGACAACATCGATCCCCAGGTTCTCCGCGGCGGGCGATTTAGCGACAAGCTTGAGATTGGCCTGCCCGACGATCCGGGGTACCTGCGATTGCTCCACAAATGCCTCGGCCCCATGCCGCTGGCTGAAACTCTTTCCGCGAATGATCTCGTCACCCGGCTCCGAGGGGTTGCCCCGGCCGACCTTGAGGCGATAGTGACCACTGCCAAGCGGATGGCAATGAATCGCATGAAGGAAAGCGATCAATCACTGCCTCCGCTGATCTGGGGAGATTTCGAGCAGGCGTCAAAACGTAACAATGTCGGGGTCCGCCAAATTCCTCTTTAGGCCCGAACCGTCAGAACGCAGGTGCCTGGCCGACTCCCAAGTTAGCGCCTTGCTACCTGGTGGCGCAAAGTACGTTCCTTCGCAACGGTTGGCCGATGCGCCCAGCAACAAGTCGATGCACTCGTTCTCGTTTCCAATTAGAGATTAGGTATCCGCCTTTGAAGGGAACCTAAAGGGCCCTGGTCTAGCGCGGTAAGACTGATCGGAGTTCAGTGGTAGGCTCGCAGAGGCCAGTTCAGCTCCGACGAGTCAGTAAAGGTGCTTTGAGCGCATAACTTTCACAGCTTTCAACGGGACCTTTCTACCCCGCACGAGTAGCGCGTCCTTAACGAGCGTCGACAAAAGTTTGAATTCTGTTTACATTGTTGCTCGTTTTTGCTATTCTTCTGCCCTAGAGCTGCTGAGAGCATAAAGGGCTGTCGTAAGTTAGATTACGATTGCGTGAATTAAGGCCGCGCCGGAAGAGAGACTGCATGCCTGCGTGGTCTGTCGTCAATGAACTCCGCTGACAGGTTGGCGGTGCTACTCCGTTCGATCTAAAGAGTTAGCATCGCTTCCGGTGGAGCACATTGCATTTAAAGGGAACCTCTTCATTTGTTAACTGTTAGGAAAACACAATGAAGGACCGAGTTCTCAGATCGTCGATCGAACTGGTTGATTCCCATTTGGGGCGTTTCCGCCTGGATCCATAAACACGGCTCGAATTTCGCTACCGTCTTCGAGTTTTTAGGACTTCACACGTAGCAGAGGACATTATGGGCGTTCTACTCCAAGGCTTTTACAAGTTACTCCCTAACAATGCACTCCCTTCACCGGCTGATGGGAAAGCCGGAGTTCCGTGGTGGTGGGACCATATTGCCGCGCAGGCGAGGGACCTCAGTCTTGCAGGCTTCAGCGCGATATGGCTGCCACCCATGCTCAAGACATCCTCGGGAGCTTCGGTAGGCGCGGATGGTTACGGCCCGTTTGACGACTACGATATCGGTTCGAAAAAACAAAAGGGAACTATTCCAACCCGCTTCGGAACCCGCGAACAACTGCAGCGCTGCGCCGCCGTTCTGCGCACCAATGGTTTGGATATCTATCTCGATATGGTGGAACACCAGCGCGCGGGCGACGGCCCCGATAAGACGCCGGAGGCATTCGTGTTTCGCTATCTCGGTGCCAATGGAACACCCAACATAGGACGCTTTCCGAAGAATCCTGACAATTTTCTTCCGCAGGTCCCACGCGATCCGGACTTGGGCGGCCCGCCTTCGGACGACTTCCCGTTCGGCCGGGAACTGGCGCCGATCAATGCCAAGCCGCCACACTATGTCTTCGACGGACTGATCGATGGCTGCGATTGGTTGACTCGCGCGGTCGATGCCCAAGGCTATCGCCTCGACGATGTGAAGGGATTGTCGACCGACTTCCTGCGTCCCTTCCTGAATAGCAAGAGTATGGCTGGAAAGTTTGCCGTAGGTGAGTTCTTTGACGGCAACGTCGCACTGGTGAAGCAGTGGATATTCAACCCCCGTGGGATGCGGGGTCGACCATCCGCGTTCGACTTTCCGCTGAAATTCATGCTCAACGCGATGTGCAACAACCCCGGGCGCTTCGATATGGCGGATCTCGACCATGCCGGACTCGCTGGAACAGTTCCGCTGAACGCCGTCACCTTCGTCGAAAACCACGATACGGATCTGCAGAACTCGCAGAAGATCGTCACCAATAAACTCCTGGGGTACGCGTACATCCTGACTTCAGAGGGCTACCCGTGCGTCTTTTACAAAGACTACAGTACCGACCCTGGTTGCTATGGGCTCAAACCCCAGATCGATAACCTGATCTGGATCCATGAAATGCTGGCCTCTGGAACTACCACGCAGCGATGGAAGGACTTCGATGTCTTCGCCTATGAGCGGGAGGGCGGATCGCGGCTGCTGGTGGCATTGAATAACGATCCGAGCGGGCCGCGTACCATCCATGTGGCTACCGGCTTCGGATCGAATGTGCACCTGAAGGATTACACCGGTCACGGCGGCGATGTCTTTACGGATGGGGGCGGCTCTGTAACACTTCAGGTGCCTGCCAACGTGAATGGACTCGGCTATATGTGCTATAGCGTGGTTGGGCAGGACCGGCCGCTGCCCACCGGAAGCCATGCCACAACGCAGGATTTCGAAGGAGCCGCCGACCTCGATATCCTGCCGGCTGAAAACGGGCAAACCGTAACCGTAGGACGGATCTGGTGTGCCGCAAATACACCCGTGGCAGCGGTGCTGACGGTCGACCGCACCGGCTGGGCAGCAGCTTCCCAAATCGCAGTGTCACTCACGTTTCCGGATAAGACGCAGAAGGCCACGACGATCGGCGAGGGTTCGGCGGCCAACCAGGCGCTCCATGCCACCACCACCGTCGAAGGTTTCTACTCGCTCGGACTCACGGCCAGCGGAATGCCGGACGCGAATCTGAATCCGGCCTACAAGCTGAGCGCCACCTACACCGCTCCACCGACATTCGCGGCGGTGAACCCGGCAGTTTCGCCCGAGGTAATAGGGGAGTGGGGACCCGCGTTCAAGCTGGATAATGTGGCGATCCACGCCCATCTGCTGCCCACGGGGAAGGTATTGTATTGGGGCCGGCGCAAAACGCCGGGCGACCCCCTGTTTGCTTCCTTGAACGAGCACTTCTGTACCACCCACCTCTGGGACCCGGCGACCGGAACGAAGACGCAGACGAATAACTCGCCTACGTTGCTGGCTGGCGGAGGAGGCGTCAATCTGTTTTGCTCCGGCCACACTTTCCTTTCCGATGGCCGGCTGCTGGTGGTTGGAGGACACCTGTTCGACAGTGAAGGCGTGAACCAGAGTTGCATCTACGATCCCGCAACCGACACTTGGACGCCCGAACCGACGTTGAACGGCGGCCGCTGGTATCCGTCCGCGCTGGCCCTTCCAGACGGCGGCGTTCTGGCGATCTCCGGCTCGTTTGCACAGGGAAGGCCGCAGCCTCCACCCGACAATGCGGTTCCACCGCCGCCGGGCACGCAATTTCCAACCAACCCGAACCCGCAGATCTGGCGCAACGGTGCCTGGGTGCCGACGATGAATTTCCAGACGCTCCAGCTCTTTCCGCGGCTTCATATCGAACCCAAGCAAGGACATGTCTTTATGTCCGGTCCGCAGGGTCAGTCTTTCTTTCTGGATGTCACTGGAGCGGGCACCTGGATACCAGGTCCGGTTCGTGACGCTGCCTTACGCGATTACGCCCCTTCCGTGATGTACGACAGCGGCAAAGTTCTGTTTATCGGAGGCGGAGAAGATGTGATTCCCGCGGGGCAGCCGGGGGCGGGAACGAAGATCCCCACCAATCGGGCGGAGACCATCGATTTGAACGACGCGAATCCGCAATGGCGTCCCACCTCCCCCATGCACTTCCGGCGTCGCCAACATAATGCCACCGTCCTTCCGGACGGCACCGTCCTGGTGACCGGGGGAACGCAAGGAGCCGCGGGCAATCCCGATTGGCTGGCATTCAACAATATAGATCCGCATGTGCCCGTCCACGTTGCCGAGTTATGGGACCCGGAGACGGGTAAGTGGACGCTCATGGCGGAAGAGGTGGTCGACCGATGCTACCACTCTACTGCCGTTCTTCTGCCGGACGGACGGGTTTTGAGCGCCGGCGGTGGGGAATACGCTCCCGGAAATCCAGCGTTTCCGAATCAGCCAAATCCGTCAGTCGATACCCATACGGACGCGCAGTTGTTCTCCCCGCCGTACCTGTCGAAGGGGCCACGCCCCCAGATACTCGCCGCCCCGGTTGGAATTACCTATGGCCAAAGCTTCGACGTCACGGTCGGAGCCGCGGACAAAATCAGCAAATTAAGCTGGATTCGCCTCAGTTCGGTCACTCACTCCTGCAATCAAAGCCAAATGCTGGTTTTCCTGACTTTCCAGCAGAATGGCACCAGGGTGACGGTACAGGCGCCAGCCAGCCCGAACATCGCGCCTCCGGGATATTACCTGTTATTTGTATTAAATGAAAACGGAGTGCCGTCGGTCGGGCGCATTGCACGCATATCGGCCCAGGTTGGGGCGCCGCCCGCGCATAACGTGGCCTTTTCTTTGGTTAGAGCCGCCGTGCCCGGGCAGGTCATCGATCCGGTGGCGCAAGACAAGCAGATGGCAGCGAGCGCCGGCAAGCCACCGGTGGTTCTGGGAATCACTCCGATCTGTCCGTACGGAATCGGGGCCTGCTGGGGTGGGGCCTACGACGCGCTTCAGAGGTTGAGAGATGTGGACCAGGTGCGCCCGATTCCCGACAATCTAGATTCCACCGCATTTCTCTACATGAAGGACGATCTACTGCCCGATCTGGATAAGTTGCGCGAAGAGTTCGCCGCGGTTGCTAACGATTCGTATGTACTGCGTGGCGTAGAAGTGACACTACGGGGTACTGTCACGGCCAGCCATGGGTTGCTGGTCCTGGAAGGAAACGACACCAGGCCGGACATCGTGCTGGCGCCGTTAGAGGCAACGCATAAAGTGCAATGGGACATCGTGTCGCGCGCCAGTTGGCCGATGACGCCGGACGAAGCGGATGCTTATGAGCGCCTATCGGCGCTGGTTGCGGGGACGGCCGAAGGCGCGGCGGTGGAAGCCACCGGCCCGTTGAAGAAGAATGGCGATGAATACTATTTGGAAGTACGAAGCTTCTCCGTATAGACGCCGCCTCGCCAGCCAAAGGGTTCCAGCAGGAAATTTCCACTACAAACGTGGAATATCTCACTAAGGAGGATGACCATGGGAATCGAAACGAACTTTAAATTCGCGCATAAGCATGCGGGAGTGGCAGCAGCGGCAGCTCCAACTGACCTGCTCGGCCCCCTAAGGGGCTTCGTGGGCAATCAGGCAGAAAAAACGTGGACCGGAACGGGATTCAACATGATTTGGCGGCCCAATCATGGACAATCCGGCCCGGCGGACCATTTCCTTGAATTGAACCTAACCACTGAGACGCTCAACTTTAGGGACATAACAGGAACAGGCGTGGCAAATCGCGGCTTTAATCAAAACGACATATTTCTTGGAGCGGTGGCCTATCTGCAGCAGATCAGCGATCGGACCGGGCCCCAACATTTTGAACCAGGCGTGTGGGCGAATGCTCCGGCAACCACTGATCCCACCGAGCCGACATCGGTGATCCGGATGGGCTCCATTCCTCACGGCACTTCAATCAACCTTCAGGGCGTGGGCTTTCAGGCCCCCGCGCCGCAGATCGCCGCCACGACCATCACCCCGTTTGGGATCGGCAGCAAGGACGACGGCCAGACGAATCTTGTCCCCTTTCCCGAGCAGCAGAATGTCCAGACGGCGACGCCGTCGCGCACTTCTCCGGCTGATGTTCCCGGTTTGGATGACCTTCATCTGAATAATCCGAATCTGTTTCTAACCGATGTGCTGGCCCAACAGACACCGATATCCACTACGGTCCTGATTATCACTTCGGAGGTGAACTCGACCCTTGCTAACGTGATCCCTCCCCCTCCCGCTCCCAATGCCGGGGGTGGTACCGATAGCATTGCGTTTCTGGTGGGTGGTCCACCATCGAACAGTCCGAATGCAGCACCGGCAACCGTCACGGCGATTTTCTGGATTGAACGGGTTCGCGACAACAAGTCGGGCCAGGAGTTCGACCAACTCCAATATACGCAGCGAGTGCTACTGAATTTTAATGGGCTTAGCTGGCCGCATGTTTCAGTCGCTACGTTGCGGTAAGGGTGAGTGCGGTGGTGCCGTGTTTGCGCCACCGCACGCTACTAGAAAGCGTTCATTTGACGCGATCTTATGGAACAAAAAATTCTGAAACTAATGGCGGTGCCAACAGCGCAGCGCGATCTGCAGTGGCTGAAGAACAGCTTGCAAGCGGCGATCGAGCTGGAGCTTTCGACGTTGCCGCCCTACCTATGCGCCATGTGGTCCATTCAAGCCCCCACGGTCGCGCCGGGGCAGGCCGCTTCCCAGTTAATCGACAGCGTCATTCAGCAGGAAATGACGCACATGGGCCTGGTCAGTAACCTGCTGACGGCCATCGGCGGTACACCGCAAATTGCCCAGGGATACGCAAATTTCATCTCGTACCCCGGCCCCCTGCCAGGCGGAGTCCGGCCCAGCCTGACGGTGGTGCTGAGCGGGCTCACCAAACCTCTGGTCCATGATGTCTTTATGCAGATTGAATTTCCCGAGGGTGGTCCCATCAAGTTTGCCGCGCTGGCCGCCGGCGAAGTCTTCCCCACGATCGGTGCTTTCTATGACGCGATCCAGGATGCGTTCAACCAGCTCTCTCCGTCCCTCTCGAAAACGAATCAGCTTACATCGCCGGCTGTCGGTGTAACCCTCATCCAAACGCCGACCGACGTCTCCAACGCCATCTCTCTGATTAAGGTTCAAGGTGAAGGAACCGATCAATCGCCCGATGCCGGCCAAGGGACGACTCAACTGGCTCACTATTACCGCTTCGCCGAGTTATATGTGGGCAAAACGCTGGTGGCCCAACCCGGCGGCGGATTCGCTTTCAACGGCGCGCCCATCCCGTTTCCCGACACGTTCACCATGGCGCCGATTCCCGAAGGCGGGTATCAAAATCCTTCCCCCGCGGCAAAGGCCGCGCTCAGCACGTTCGACAATCTGTTTTCCGACTTGCTCGATAAGCTCGATGCGGCATGGAGCAGCGGCAATCAGGCGGCGTTGACCGCTGCGGTGATCGACATGCGCGGACTGGCTGCGGCGGCGCAGCCCCTCTTCTCTATCCCGCTGCCCTCGCCCGAGGACGGCTTCTATGGACCCGATTTCAAATACATGCCGAAGAACGAAAGGAACTGACTGTGGCCGCCACTAATCCCACATTTGCCGATATTGTCCAGCTCTTGCAAACTCTGACCGGCAGCGATCCCAATCTGGACGCCAATTCGCCTCACGGCGCTTTCTGGAATCAAAGCTACCCCGCGTTCATGGCCCAAACCACGGACGCTTGGGGAGTGCCCGGAAATCTGGTAGTAACGGGCAATCCCAAAACTTCCAACCTATTTCTGGCGCTCGCCGGATCCGGTCCCTTCTCACAATTGCAAATGCCCGATCGCGCCGACCCGAACGGCCGATTCGCCACTGCCACGGAATTGCAATTGGTCTCAACCTGGATCACAAACGGTTGTCCGCAGTGAACGGCACGGTTGGGTGCAAATCGCCGCGCCCGCAGCCATGGCCGCGTTCGACTACCAGCTAAGCCGAATTGAGAGGAGAAACCTTTGTGCCCATAGCAGCCTGGGAAGACGATCCCAACTCGATACCGAACCCGCAACCAGTTCAACTGCCCAACCCGGACCTGTCCACGGGCCCTTTCTCATTTACGATGCAAGCGCCTGTCGATCCACTCCCGCCGCCTGACATTTATAGTCCAGGCACGCTGAATTTCCGGATCTGGGCCGCATCCGAGGCGGCGCGTCGCGGCGCCGACTTCTGGACGGGGATTTTCCAGGCCGCCGGGCTCGGTGGGAAGACCTGGCAGCCAGGTGAGCCGCTACCAATCATTTTGGACGAAGGCCCTGATCTGAACGCATTCTACGATCGCAAGGCCCTGAATTTTTTCCACGGTCCCGAAGGAAGTGCAACGGTTTTTTCGGCGGAAAGCCCCGACGTCGTATGTCACGAGCTCGGCCACGCGGTTCTCGACGCCGCACGTCCCGAACTTTTCGACACCCAGTTTCCGGAGGTCGCGGCCTTCCATGAATCTTTTGGGGATATGTCGGCAATCCTCAGCGTGCTGCAGCTTCCCTCACTCCGCGCAACGCTGCTCGCCGCCACGAACAACCGAATCGACCGCACGTCGCGCGTTTCCCGGCTCGCCGCCCAACTCGGCGCCGCCATTCGCCTGCAGCAACCGGACGCCGTCGACCCCGATTGCCTCCGTAACGCTGCGAATTCATTCGTCTATCAGGATCCACAGAACCTTCCGAGCGATTCTCCCGCCTCCAGCATTAGCTCCGAGCCACATAATTTCTCGCGCATATTCACCGGCGCATTTCTAAACTCCCTGGCCGGCATGCTCCTGGGCCGCAACGCTAAACCGGGTCCAGACGATCTTCTCCAGGTCTGCACCGATATCGCGATGATATTGATCCGCGGCGTCCTCGCGGCTCCGGTCGTACCCGACTACTACAGCCAGGTGGCGCTCCAGATTGTCAATGCTTCGCTGGGGGTCGACAATGGGGTATATACGCCGATACTTCGCGGCGCCTTTGTGAAACGTGAAATTCTCACCGTCGATGCGGCAATTGCCGCCATTCCCCATCCGCTCGCCGCAATGAGCATGGCAGCCGGCGGGTCCTCCGCGGCTTCGGTGAGTCCCAACGCGCACGCGGGCGAGAGGTTCGGATTGCGCGGTAAGCGGGTCATCATTGACGTCCATCACGGCTATCGACCAATGGCTGCCGCTCCCGCGGTCCGGATCGGTACTGCCGCGCCGCCGGTCCATGAAGAAGCGGCGACCGCATTCGTGGAGGACCTGTTTCGCACGGGCCGGGTCGATGCCGAAGCGCATCAGGACGCCGCGGACCGCATTGTTCATCTGCATGTGGCAAAGACCCATTATCTGGAGGCGGACGGCAACGCCCTCCGAATTCGCCGCCGCCGCTTCGATTGTAATTTTGGCTACGCCCACTGAGATACAAGACTCGGCCGTTGGGCTACACTCATAAAGCAGCATGCCTGAGCAGGATAGTACCGCCGACCCAAACGCGAAAGCCGAGGAAGCACGGCTTAAGTTTGTCGAGGACCTGTACAAGCGAGGTCAGGTCGCTGAAAACGAGGCGTCACTGCAACCTCACCAGACCCACGTTAAAGATCCTAACGCGCCCGGCGGGGTCCGCCGTGTCAGGTTCGCCTAGCCGCGCCGATTCGCAGCCAGCGATCTCTCTCGTTTTACTGGCGGGATCTTGCCTTGAATTGAGGAGGCTTCTGGGCCCGTTTCGCCTGCCATCCTTCGCACTTGACCAGCACTTAAGCTTGAACCTCTGCCTTATGCTGGTTCGAGCGATTCGGTCCCGAGTTAGCGTCAGCGACCAGTCCGATCCCGCGTTGGTCGACTGCCGGGCAGTCGGCAAATCCTTCGCCCGTCCCCGTCCGCGCGCTTTGGCCCTTCTTTTGCCCGTTTTTTGAGCTTTGCAAATCCTGCCCTAGCCTCAATACTCTTCACTTAACAAACATTTCTATGATACTCTGTTCTAGAGGGCAGCCTCTCATGGAGATCACTCATGAACGAAGTGAGGGTGGAATCAACCA
>Ga0335074_10014431_pt1 | contig 11077 bp, 9 predicted proteins | sample Lox_Sample_23_FD_206715 | JGI IMG/M metagenome (GOLD analysis project Ga0335074, IMG submission 206715) | Soil microbial communities from Loxahatchee National Wildlife Refuge, Florida, United States - Lox_Sample_2.3 | ecosystem: Environmental > Terrestrial > Soil > Wetlands | place: USA: Florida... | reverse complement strand
GTGATCACCGGCGCGGCCGCCGCCTGGCGAATGCCCGACACCCGCGTCACGTGCCCCGCGTGAAGTGATACGCTCAGCCTCGATGCGAGCATTTACCGACCTTCAGTGGTGGCGCCGTCCATAGGCGGTGCCGTAGCTGAGTTTGAGCGACCGCCCGGGAAAACGGCGGTCGCTTTTCGTTTCTCCCGCCGGTCACCGGGCCAGACCTGACTAGAGGGGCCCAACGGTGGATTCGACAGCACTGACAACCGGCGGCGGGGTCACGATCACCCGCACCGCCGAGACGTTCGACGCGACGGAACTCGCGCGCATAGCCCAGGCCGTCGACCACCGCCGCGGCGGCGTCCTCAGCTCGGGCATGGAGTATCCCGGCCGCTACAGCCGGTGGGAAATGGCGTACGTGAACCCGCCGGTGGAGATCACCACCCATGGCCGGTACGTCACCGCCCGTGCGCTCAACAAGCGCGGCCAGGTCATCCTCCCGGCCATCGCGGACGCGATGCGCCGGGTTGGCCACGAGCAGCCCTCCGCTGATAACAGCAAGAAGCAGGCGGAGCCTGCCAGCGAAGTCACCGTGGTCATCCCCGAAGGGGACCGGGCTTTCACCGAGGAGGAACGCTCCCGGCAGCCCACGGTGTTCAGCGCGCTGCGGGAGATCGTCGCCGCGTTCGGCTGCGCGGACGAGCATCTGGGATTGTACGGGGCGTTCGGCTACGACCTGGCGTTCCAGTTCGAGCCGGTCCGGCTGCGCCTGGACAGGCCGCAGGAGCAGCGCGACCTGGTGCTGCACCTGCCCGACGAGATCTGGGTGCTTGACCGCCGCTTTGAGGCGGCGGTCGTGTACCGGTACGAGTTCACGGTTGGCGGGGTTTCGACGGCCGGCCACCCGAGAGAGACGGCGGACACGCCAGAGTCAGCCGCGTACGTTCGGGATATTCCTGATCAGCCAGTTCCCGGGGTGTATGCGGCGATGGTGGAGCGCGCGAAGGAACGCTTCCAGTGCGGCGACTTGTTCGAGGTGGTGCCCGGGCACGTGTTCTACGGCCGGTGCGCGTCGCCCGCCGCGTTCTACGAGCGGCTCAGGCAGCGGAACCCGGCGCCGTACGAGTTCGCGTTCAACCTCGGGGAGGGGGAGTACCTGGTCGGCGCGTCGCCGGAGATGTACGTCCGGGTGACCGGGGACCGGGTCGAGACCTGCCCGATCTCGGGCACGATCGCGCGCGGCACGGACGCCCTGGAGGACGCGGCGAACATCGCCACGCTGCTCGGCTCGGCGAAAGAAGAGTCCGAGCTGACCATGTGCACCGACGTCGACCGCAACGACAAGTCGCGGGTCTGCGTGCCGGGCTCGGTCAAGGTCATCGGCCGGCGGCAGATCGAGATGTACAGTCGGCTGATCCACACGGTCGACCACATCGAGGGGCGGCTGCGGCCCGGCTTCGACGCGCTCGACGCGTTCCTCACGCACATGTGGGCGGTCACCGTCACCGGCGCGCCGAAGACCTGGGCGATGCAGTTCATCGAGGACAACGAGACCGCGCCGCGCCGCTGGTACGGCGGCGCCGTCGGCAAGATCGGCTTCGACGGCTCGATGAACACCGGCCTGACGCTGCGCACCGCGCACATCTCCGGCGGCGTGGCCGCGGTCCGGGCGGGCGCCACGCTGCTGTTCGATTCCGATCCGGCGTCGGAAGAGGCCGAGACATACATCAAGGCTCGCGCCTTGATTGAAACCCTTCAGGAGTCCGAACGTACGGTCGCGACTCCGGCACCGCCAGCCCCGGCGGCCACGGCTGACGGCCGGCCCGTCCGGGTGCTGCTCGTCGATCACCAGGACTCGTTCGTGCACACGCTGGGCGACTATTTCCGGCAGCACGACGCGGAGGTGACGACGCTGCGCGCCGGGTTCCCGCCGGGCATGCTCGATTCGCTGGCCCCGGACCTCGTCGTGCTGTCGCCGGGCCCGGGCCGCCCGTCGGACTTCGACTGCGACGCGCTGCTGACCGAACTCGACCGCAGGAACCTGCCGGCGTTCGGCGTGTGCCTGGGCCTGCAGGCGATGGTGGAGCACGCCGGCGGGGAACTGTCGCTGCTGCCCGAGCCGCAGCACGGCAAGCCGGGCCGGGTCGCCGTCCGCGCCGAGACGTCGCTGTTCACCGGGCTGCCGCCGGAGTTCACCGCGGCGCGCTACCACTCGCTGTACGCCGAGGAGCCGGCGGTGAAGGGCAGCTTCACCGTCACCGCGACGACCCCGGACGGCGTCGTCATGGCGATCGAGGACGACGCGGCGGGCCGCTGGGCGGTCCAGTTCCACCCGGAGTCGATCCTCACCGCCGCCGGACGTTCGGGGCATCAGGTGATCGCCAACGTCCTCGCGCTGGTCCGAGCCCGCGCCAGGCTGGTTCCCCGCGAATGAAGGTCGTTATCGCCTTCGACCCGGCCCTAACCGGCTAGTCAGCGCCGGTAACCGCGGGCTAGCGTTGAGTCACCCGACTAGACCCCTCCGGAGGAGCGCGATGACGTCCACTCGCACGATGGCCATCGCCATCATTATCGGCCTGTCGCTGCTATTCGCCGCCGCCGCGGTGATCTCCAGCGGCGCGCACGCCGAGGCCGCGACCATGGTCGAGTACGCCCTTTGATCTCCGAAACCGCCTGATCTCCCGAGCCGGTTGGTTACCGCCGCGGAGGTACGCGCGGTGGCGATGTCGCTGCCGCGCACCTCCGAACACCTGATCCGCGATCACATCAAGTTCCGGGTCGGCGCGATTGTCTACGTCTCTATTTCGCCTGACGAGTCGACCATGGGGTTCGGTTTCCCGAAAGAGGAACGGGCCGCGCTGATCGCCGCCGAGCCCGGTAAGTTCGCGATGCCCCGGCTGTCCGATCAGCGGTTCAACTGGGTGCACGCGCGGATGGGGGAACTGAGCCGGGACGAGATGCGCGAACTCGTCACGGACGCGTGGCGAATGGTGGTGCCAAAGAAAATAGCGGCGGCTCACCTGGGCGAGCGCTGAATACGAGCAGAAGCGGGTAGTCCTGGCGGTAATTGCGGATTAGCGTTTAGTGACGCGACTAGACCCTTTCGGAGGCTCGCGATGAAATCCAGCCGCAAGATCGTCATCGCCATCATTATCTGCCTGGGACTGCTGTTGTTCGGTGTGGCGTCGTCGATGTCCGTCGCGGCGCACACGGGTGCCATGCCGCATCCGACCGCGGTCGAGTACTGATCTCCCCCTGTTACGGCAGCGGCGCCGGGCGATTAGGTCTCGGCGGGCGCCCACGGGTGGGCGGCGAGGACGGCTAGGTGCAGGGACACCAGCGTGTCCTCTAGTTTCGGCAGGTCGTCGGTCTGGCCACTGCGCACGGCGGTCCTGGCGAGCTTCGAGGCGGCGGCCGCGAGTGCGTGGTAGGCCTCGTCGGGAACGGCGGGCCAGTCAGGGTGGCGGGCGCGCGCCCGGCGGTGCCACGTGGCGGTCATCTCCGCGAACCGGCGCTCCGCCGCCTCGAACCGGGCGACCGCGCGCGGCCCCGCGGCCAGCATGTCCACGTAGAAGACCTGGGCGAACGTCGGCTCGTCAGCGACGAACCGGAGGAACTCGCGGCACGCCACGCGCAGCACCTCCTCGTCCGGGGTGCCGGGCGGCAGGGCGCGCGTCGCGGTTTTCACCCGGCCGGCCAAGAGCTGGCGGCCTTCGCCGGTCGCGGCGAGAAAGCAGTCCTCCTTGCCCCGGAAGTGCGCGTAGAAGGCGACGCGGGACACCTTGGCCCGGCGGACGATGTCGGCGACCGTGACGTCGGCATATCCGGACTCGGCGACGGCCGCGATCACCGCGCGGCGCAGCCGTGCCCCCTGCGAGGCGCGCACCGCCCGAGCCGGAAGCCTGCTCCGCCCGCGCGGCAGGCCCGGCTTCCCCTCGTGAGACCCGGCGAGGCTACCCCCTTGCAGGGAGTCAGGCATAGGCCTACAGTAACGGAAAAATTCCTAAAGTACGTAAGCGTACTTTTAGGCCGTGCGCACGTCACAGCGGACGTGGCGCGGAAAGGGGTCACTCGGATGACAGCAACCGCGCAAGGAGCCGCCCCGGCGGCCGGGGCGATGAACGGCCTCTGGCGCAGGCAGCTCGACCACTACCCGGACACCCGACCGCGGATGACCTACCTGGGCATCGTAGTGCTCGCGACGATCGCCCTCTATTACGCCTTCTACATCCCGGGCGCGGTCGCCCCGTCGATCATCGCCCAGTTCGGGATGACCTTCCCCACCTACGTGTACATCATCGTGATCGCCAACGCGGTCGGCGCCTTCGGCTCGCTCGCGGCGGGCCTGGCCGACCGGTGGGGCCGCGCCAACCTGGTGGCTTACGGCCTGGTCATCGTCGGCCTGCTGGTCCTGCTCGGCATCCCGAACGCGAGCAGCGCGTTCACTTACGGCTTCCTGTTCGCCGTCATCGGGGTCGTCGAGGGCATCATCCTCGTCGCGACGCCCGCCCTGGTGCGCGACTTCTCTCCGCAGCTCGGCCGGGCGTCCGCGATGGGGTTCTGGACCCTGGGGCCGGTCCTCGGCAGCCTGGTGGTCGCCGTCGTGTCCAGCAACACGCTGAGCCACCTGACCGCGTGGCAGGACCAGTTCATCATCTGCGGCGTCGTCGTGCTCGTCGTCGCCCTGCTGGCCGTGGTCGGGCTGCGCGAGCTGTCGCCGCAGCTGCGCGACCAGCTCATGGTGTCCATGCGTGACCGCGCGCTGATCGAGGCCCGGGCCCGCGGCCTCGATGTCCGGACCCTGACGGAACGCCCGTGGCGGCAGATGCTGCGCGTGGACATCATCGGCTCGGCGTTCGCGATCTCCGTGTTCCTGCTGATCTACTACACGGCGGTCGGCTTCTTCACGATCTACTTCTCGTCCATCCACAACTACTCGCTGTCGACGGCCAACAGCATCGGCGACTGGTTCTGGGCGTTCGACGCCGGCGCGCTGATCATCATCGGGATCATCTCCGACCGGCTCCGGGTGCGGAAGCCGTTCATGGTGCTCGGCGCGGTCGGCGCGATCGTGATGACGATCATCTTCCTGAACCTCGGCAAGGGCACCGGCTACAGCACGTTCGCGATCGTCATCAGCATCAACGCCGTGTTCCTCGCGATCGCGTACGGGCCCTGGATGGCGAGCTTCACCGAGACGGTCGAGAAGCACAACCCGGCGCTCGTCGCGACCGGCCTGGCCGTCTGGGGCTGGATCATCCGCGCGGTGATCGCGATCTCGTTCATCATCATGCCGCTCGTGGTCGGCTCGATGACGCCGATAGTCCAGTACGGCACGCAGGTCGCGGCGCTGAACGCCAAGTACGGGCCCGAGGTGGCCTTCGCGCAGAGCCATCCCACCGTCGTGGCGGCCGCCCAGAAGGTGCCCCCGTCGGTCGTGGCCACCGCGGCGGCGATCCCGCCCACGATCCTGGCCACCGCGGCGACGATCCCGCCCGCGATCCGGGCCACCGCGCAGGCGAACGCGACGCAGCTCGCGAACGCGCAGAAGTTCGCGCCTGAACTCGCCGTGATTCAGGCCAACCCGGCGCTGTTCGCCAAGCTGGCCACCTATACGAACCCGGCTACGATCCCGCCGTCGCTCCAGGCCCAGGCGATCAGTGCCGCCGGGGGCGGCGCTAAGGGCCTGAAGATCCTGACCACGATCTCGGCCAACCAGGCGGCCATCACCGGCGTGCTCGCGGCCGCGCCCGCGCTGAAGACTCTCGCGCCGTACTCGGCGCAGCTGGCGACCATCGCGCCGTACTCGGCGCAGCTGACGACCATCGCCCCGTACGCGGCGGAGCTGACCGTCATGGCTCCCTACGGCCCGCAGCTGGCCGCGCTGTCCAAGGTCCCCGCGTCGGACCTGGCCTACCTGAAGGCGCACGGCTCGGACGTGGTCACCGCCGCGGCGGCGGCGCCCGGGCAGTGGAAGAACTGGTGGTGGGTCTGCGTCGGCGGTGAGGTGGTCTTCATCCCGCTGATCCTGCTGATGACAGGCCGGTGGAGCCCGCGCCGCGCCCGTGAGGACGCCGACGAGCACGAGCGCCTGGTCCAGCAGGAAATGGCGAACCTGGAGGCGTAACTTCGACCCCGGCGTCTCTAGATCCAATTAGTGCTGAAGATCTGGCCCCGATTTGGTGCCAGATCTTCAGCACTAACCCCCGCGTTCCTCACATAGGGCGAGAAAGTTCCCTTATATGTCCCATTTGCCCTACTTTCGACGTGACGTTCTCGCCCTATGTCCGTACCGACCGTCGCAGCCAATGGCGACGACGTCACACAAAGCCCGTCGTCCCCAGCACTAACGGAAAGGAGTCCATTGGCCGGGAGCGACAGCCGGGGTGGATCGTCCCGGCCGCTATGACGGCTGTTACACGGACGCTCTAGGCGAGCAGGTCGCGGACCGGCTCGGGGTCTCCGACGCTGGTCGCGGACGTGCCCCGGCGGACGAACTCCGTGCCGGGCGGCCACATGACCACGTGCTGATCCCCGGTGGAGTCGTCGTAGCTGAGGAAGCTGACCTGGCCGATGTCGACGGCGAACAGGTGAAACCGGCCCGGCTGCGGGTTCCAGCCGAGCGTCGCCGTCACCGTGTCGGCGTACCGGCGCTGTACCGCGAGGTCGCCTTCCGCGCGGGCGGTGCCGCGGACCTTGAATTCGCCCGCGCCGCCGTCCCGGCCCGTGACGATGCTGTGCACCAGGATCCGCGGGTCGCGCAGCAGGTCACGGGCTTTCGTAGACCGCCACATCATCGACAGCCACAAGTCGCCGTCCATGATGAGCGGTTCCACCGGGCTGATCCTGGCCGCGCCGTCCCGGCGGATCGTCGCTACCAGGACGACGCCGGGGTCAATCAGCCGCGCGCGGCCGACGCTGGCCAGCCGCGGCTGGGCGTGCTCGAGGTCCGACCACTGCATCGCGCGCCTCCCGGGTGCGGTCTCGCTCGCGCGCTACTCCCCGTATCCACACAGCGGCTACGTCCGCCGGCGTGGCCAGGGAGAAGATCCGCGCCAGCGCGTCGGTCGTGTCGCGGGCGTGCTTGAGGTTCACCGCCAGCGTGCTACCCGCGGCCGGCCGCAGCCATACCGCGTCGAAGTGCTTGCCCACCGAGAAGTCGCCCACCCGGTCGTCGAGCCCGAGCGCCAGGGCGCCCGCCCGGGTCGCCAGGTAGAGCAAGTGAACCGGCGTCAGGTTCACCCCGTCGGCGCCTAGCATCCGCTGGATGAAGTAGGCCTGCAGCGCCTCCTTGGGCAGGAACAGGCCCGCTCCGGCGCCCACGTCGGACCCGAGCGCGACGCCGATGCCGTGCTCGACGTGCCGGCGCAGCGGGAACAGCCCGCTGCCGAGCGCGCAGTTGCTGGTCGGGCAGTGCGCGACAGAGGCCCCGTGCTCGGCCAGCACCGCCAGTTCGGCGTCGCTGGGATGAACGTTGTGGGCGAAGACGCTGTGCTTGGTGACCAGGCCGTGCTGGCGGTAGGTGTCCAGGTAGTGCCGCGCGCCGGGGAACAGCCCGGCCACCGCGGCGACCTCAGCGACGTTCTCGTTGACGTGCGACGTGAACCAGACGCCAGCCTCGAGCAGCTGCGCGCAGACGTCGAGCATCTCGTTCGACGCGGACAGCGAGAACCGCGGCGTGACCGCGTACCGCAGCCAGCCGCGGCCGTGCCAGCGTTTGATCAGGTCCGTGCTGTCGGCCAGCGCGGTCCGCGGTGTGTGCAGCAGCTCGGGGCGCAGGATCCGGTCGCTGAGCACCAGGCCCGAGGTGATGTTCAGGCCGCTGCGCTCAGCGGCGGCGAACAGCTCGTCCATGGCGGACGCGAAGTGCGATCCGAATACGAGCGCGCTAGTCGTTCCGGAGGCGAGCAGGCCGCCGAGAAACTCATTGGCCACCTCGCGCGCGTACGCCTGGCTGGCGAGCTTGCTCTCCTCGGGCAGGGCACACTGCTCCAGCCAGTCCAGCAGCGGCATGCCCAGCCCGCCGATCGCGCGGATCTGGGGGAAGTGCACGTGGGAGTCGACGAAACCAGGCACGAGCATCCCGTCCGGCAGCCGGGTCACCGGCTCGCCGGCGTACTTGGCGCGCAGCGCGGCCGGCGTGCCCCGGGCGCAGATGACGCCCTCGCGGACGCAGACGGCGCCGGTCTCCGCCAGCGCGTCAGCCGGGTCGCCGTCGAACGGGTCACCCGGCGTGTCGACGATCGTGCCGGCGTAAATCGTCACGTGGTCACGCTGCTTTCCCGTTTGGCAGCTCTTTCCCGCGTGACGGGGAGCTTCGCCAGCAGGTCGGCGGCGACCGCGACGGCGATCACGGCCGGGTTCTTGCCTGTGATCCCGGGCTGGCCGATCGGGCACGTGATCCGGCTGATCGCCTCCGGGCGGTGCCCCGCGGCCGCGAGCTGGGCCTGGAACCGGGTCCACTTCACGCTGGAGCCGATCAGGCCGATGCTGCCCAGCGGCTGGCCGAGGCGCAGCACCGCGTCACACAGGGCGTAGTCCTCGGCGTGGTCGTGCGTCATGATCACGACGTGCGCCCCCCGGGGCAGCTGCCCGAGCACCTGCTCGCCGAGCAGCGCGGCGTGGATGCTGACGTCAGCGCTGCCGTCGATGACGTCCGCGAGCCGGACCCGGTCCAGTTGCTCGGTCCGCGAGTCGACCAGCAGCAGCTGGATTGGCAGCCGGGACAGGATCCGGGCGAGCTCGTAGCCGACGTGCCCGACCCCGAACAGGGCCACGACGGGCCGGGCCGCGAGCGGTTCGAACAGCAGCCGGACGGTGCCGCCGCAGCACTGCCGGCCATGCTCGGTGCGCGCGTGCGGGTTGAGCTCGATCTCGCGGATCTCCGGTTCGGCGGCCCCGGACGAAATCAGCTCCCGGGCCCTCGCGATGGCCGTCGCCTCCAGGTTGCCGCCGCCCACGCTGCCCCAGCTGACCTCCCGGCTCACTACCATCTTGGCGCCGGCCTCGCGCGGCGCGTGGCCGCGCACCTCGATGACCGTCACCAGCACGCCGGACTGCCCGTCGTGCCGCAGCTGCTGTGCCGCGTTGAGCCAGTCCATGTCACACCCCCGCGTACGCCGGCGCGGGCGGCTCGGACAACGCCGCGTCGCGCGCGGCACGGACCGCCCAGTAGACGGCTTCCGGCGTGGCCGGGCTGGCCATGGTGACCCCCCAGCCGGCCGGGCCGAACGCCCCGACCGCCTGTCGCAGCGCCTCACGGACGCTGAACGCCTCCATCAGCGGCGGCTCGCCGACCGCCTTGGAGCCGTACACGACGCCCGATTCTGTCGCTCGCTCGAACAGGTGCACGTTGAACTGCTCCGGCATCTCAGAGAAGCTCGGGATCTTGTAGGTGCTCGCGGCCTGGGTGTTCAGCCGCCCCCGGTGCGGCCCGTCGGTCTCGTCCCAGAGCAGTTCCTCCAGCGTCAGCCATCCGACGCCCTGCACGAAGCCGCCCTCGATCTGGCCCAGGTCGATCAGCGGGGACAGGCTGTCGCCGACGTCGTGCACGATGTCCACCCGGCGTAGCCGGTACGCGCCGGTGAACCCGTCCACCTCGACCTCGGACGCCGCGGCCCCGTACGCGAAGTACTTGAACGGCTCGCCCTGCATCCGCTCGGCGTCCCAGTGCAGCCCCTCCGTCCGGTAGAAGCCCGCCGCCCAGAGCTGGACGCGCCGCATGTACGCGTCGCGCACGAGCTCGGGCCAGCCGAGCTGAAGGTCGCCGGCGCCGAGGCCGGTGACCACCCCGTCGGCGAAGCGCACGTCCTCGGCCGGCACGCCGAGCTGGCCGGCGGCCACAGCGGCCAGCCGGTCGCGGATCTGCTCGCAGGCGTTCTTGACCGCGCCGCCGTTGAGGTCGGCGCCGGCGCTGGCCGCGGTGGCCGAGGTGTTCGGCACCTTGTCCGTGCGGGTCGGCGCGAGCCGCACCGCCGCCAGCGGCACGCCGAGCGCGGTCGCGGCGACCTGGATCATCTTCGTGTGCAGGCCCTGCCCCATCTCGGTGCCGCCGTGGCTGATCAGCACCGAGCCGTCCTTGTAGACGTGCACCAGCGCCCCGGCCTGGTTGAACGCGGTGAGGTTGAACGAGATGCCGAACTTGACCGGGGTGATCGCGAGCCCGCGCTTGGTGTCGGGGTGCGCCGCGTTGAACGCCGCGACCTCGGCTTGCCGTCGGCCGAACTCGCTTCGGTCAAGACACAGCGACCAGATCGCCTCGATCCGCTCGGCGTGCCGCACCGGCTGCCCGTACGGGGTCGCCTGGCCGGGCACGTAGAAGTTCCGGCGGCGCAGCTCGTGCGGTTCCACACCGAGCGCGGGCGCGCAGCGGCCGAGGATCTCCTCGATGACGATCATGCCCTGCGGGCCGCCGAAGCCCCGGAACGCGGTGTTCGACTGCCGGTTGGTCTTGGCGACGCGGCCGTGGACCTCCACGTCAGGGATCCAGTACGCGTTGTCGATGTGGCACAGCGCCCGGGCCAGCACCGGTTCTGACAGATCCAGGCTCCAGCCGCCGTTGCTGGTCAGCGTGGCGCGCAGCGCGCACAGCCGCTTGCCAGCGTCGAAGCCCGCCTCCCAGGTCGCGAAGAACGGGTGCCGCTTGCCGGTCATCGTGATGTCCTGGGTGCGGTTGAGCCGCAGGCTCACCGGGTGCCCGGTCAGCGTGGCCCCGAGCGCCGCGACCGCGGCCAGCCCGTGCGGCTGGAACTCTTTGCCGCCGAAGCCGCCTCCCATGCGCAGGCACTGCACGGTGACCTGGTGCGCCGGCAAGCCAAGCACGTGAGCCACGATGTCCTGGGTCTCCGTCGGGTGCTGCGTGCTCGACTGGACGAAGATCTGACCGTTCTCATCGACGAGCGCCAGCGCCGCCTGGGTCTCCAGGTAGAAGTGCTCCTGGCCGCCGATCTCGAGTTCGCCGCTGAACCGGTAGGCGGCCGCCTCCAGCGCGGCGGCGGCGTCGCCGCGGCTGACCGTCCGGTGCTGGCCCTGGTAGCTGCCGGCCTCGATCGCGTCGTGCACAGTGATCAGCGCGGGCAGCGGCTCGTAGTCGGCC
>Ga0335074_10014430_pt1 | contig 11077 bp, 13 predicted proteins | sample Lox_Sample_23_FD_206715 | JGI IMG/M metagenome (GOLD analysis project Ga0335074, IMG submission 206715) | Soil microbial communities from Loxahatchee National Wildlife Refuge, Florida, United States - Lox_Sample_2.3 | ecosystem: Environmental > Terrestrial > Soil > Wetlands | place: USA... | reverse complement strand
GACGCTAGCTGCTCCGTCGGGTCTGCGTAAGTCTCTGCGACTCACCGAACGGACCCCGATGTGAGGAGCACGCCATGTCCGGGCGTCGGCTCGATTGATTACCCGTCACTCAAATCTGAAGGAGAGTTATCGTGAGTCAACCTGCTGTCGTTCTCGTCCACGGGTTCTGGGGCGGCGCGGCACACTGGGGCAAGGTGATCGTTGAACTCGATCGGCGCGGCTATGGATCGCTGCACGCAGTGGAGAACCCGCTCACCTCGCTTGCCGACGACGCGCGCCGCACCCAGCAGATGATCAAGCAGATCGATGGGCCTGTTCTACTGGTCGGCCATTCCTACGGCGGGGCGGTGATCACCGAGGCTGGTGACCTCCCCAACGTTGTCGGGCTAGTCTACGTTGCTGCGTTCGCTCCGGATGCCGGAGAGGGGCTAGGGGCGATCACCGAGCAAATGCCTCCCGCGGCGGCGGCCAACATCGCGCCCGACTCAGACGGGTACGTATGGATCGCCCAGGACAAGTTCCATGAGAGCTTCTGCCAGGACCTCCCGGCGGATGAGGCGCTCGTCATGGCGGTCACCCAGAAGGCTCCGGTCGGGTCGACCTTTGGTGACACGGTGACAGACCCGGCATGGAAAAAGAAGCCGACCTGGTACCAGGTCTCCACCGAGGACCGAATGATCCATCCCGACAACGAACGCCGGATGGCGCAGCGGATGAGCCCGCACAAGACGATCGAGCTGGCCGCCAGCCACGCCTCGCTCGCCTCCCAGGCCACCGCGGTGTGCGACCTCATCGACGAGGCGGCCAACAGCGTCACGTAGTCCCTCAAGCTACGCGAAGGACCGCCGCCCGGTAGGCGCCCCAACGCCCCCGGCATCGGCCGCGTCAGCAACAGCCAGACAGCGCCTCGGCCGCCGTACCTGAAGCCGCCGTTGCGGTGAATCGACCATCAGCAACGACCCGAATCTCACGGGGCCAGTTTCGTGCGTGCTCGTGATCCGCGACAACCAACAACAGGAGGAAGACGTAATGCATCGCAGTTTGCACCCATCCAAGAAGTACACGTGGGCGACGCTTGGGCTTGTGCTCGCCGTCATTTTGGCGTTGATCGCCGTGTTCAGCCCGGGAGCCAAGGCTAGTCGTGCGACCGCCACGACGGCGCAGGCCAAGCCCACCATCGTGCTCGTCCACGGGGCGTGGGCCAACACCGCGAGCTGGGATGGTGTGATCGCGCGCCTTCAGACCGAAGGGTATACCGTCTACGCGCCACCGAACCCGCTGCGTAGCCTCCAGGGCGACGCCGAGACGATCGCCGACTTTTTGAAGACGATCAGTGGGCCGATCGTGCTAGTCGGGCACTCGTACGGCGGCGCAGTGATCACCAATGCGGCCAATGACGTCCCTAACGTCAAGGCGCTGGTCTACGTCGACGCATTTGCCCCGGCCCAAGGCGAGAGCGCGTTTGAGCTGACAGCCAAGTTCCCGGGGTCGGTTCTGAACTCGGCTCCACCGTCCCAAGCGTTCAGGTCCGTGTCATATCCAGGAGCGCCGAAGGGCGACGCGCTGCTTTACGTCAACCCGTCCTTCTTCATCAAGGGCTTCGCCAACGACCTGTCGGCCAAGGGTCGTGGACGCCACCCAGAACCCAGTCACGCTCAGCGCCGTCACGGCGCCGTCCGGACCTCCTGCCTGGGAGCACATCCCGAGCTGGGACGTCGTGGGCACGATCGACCAGGTGATTCCCGAGGCGGCTCAGCTGTTCATGGCCGAGCGGGCCCATGCGCACATCACCGAGGTGCGGGCGGGCCATCTATCGATGGTCTCCCAGCCCGGCGTGGTGGCGAAGGTCATCACCGAGGCCGCTCAATCCGTCGCCAACACCGACGACCGACGGTAGCTCCAACCGTCTCGTTGGCCGGCAGAACCTCCGGGTCCTGCCGGCCACCCGGAGCGCTGAGGAACCAGATAACAGACTCGGAGGACTCGCTTGTGCGAACAAGCAGGCGGGTCGTATATCCGGACAGCCACTTGACCACACGCCCGCACCCGCTTTGACCCCGGCGCGGCTCCCCGACCCCGCGCCCGGACGCCGACCTGCATCGCGCGGCGAGCAGGGTTCGTACGCTGACGCGTGGTCCGCGTGGGTCAGCGGCGCGTGGCGACCGTTAGGCCGAGTACTTCATTGATCTTGGCGAGGTCGCAGGCGGCGGGGTCGAAGCCTTCGGCGGTGTCGAGACCTAGCCAGTCGAGCATGCCCTCGTGGTCTTCGTGGCGCGGGTCCGCCAGCGCCTCTTTCAGATCGGCGTAGCCCCAGGGACCGCCACAGTCTTCCGGCGGGCAGGCGCCCTTTCCGGCCAGGCAACTCGGGACCTGGACTCCAGGCTCGGGATTGAGTCGGCTCTCGAGAACGATGTCGTGCTCCCAGCCATCACCGAAGTCGTAGCTGTAGTGGATCCGGTCTCCAGGCTGCTGGAGGAACTGCGCGAGCCGAACGCTGCGCTCATTCCGGTACCCCAGTTCGGGGTCGGGAATTCCGTAGTCGCCAGAGCGTGTCGAGAAGACGTGGAGGTGGGTGTCCGTCCAGCCGATGACGGTCTGGATGACCTCGTGCAGCCGGTCGAGGCGGATGTCCGCCGGGACGAGCAGGCGGCGCCAGACAGGCGGCTTGACCACGCCGCGTAGGTTGAGCTTGAGCTGCAAGGTCTGCCCCGACCGGCGCCCTGCTGCCTGACTCGTCTCTACGTTCATGTCGCACCTCTCCAGTCGGAACGGTGTTGGTCGGCTGCACCGTAGATCACTGTGCTGACGGAATTCGACCGTGGATCCGAGCCGACGGATGTGTATGGCACGGTTCCACGGAGGTGTATGCTTGATCGACGTGAGCGAGACCAGGATCAGGCGAACGAACATCAATCTCGATGCGGGCCTCGTCGATGCGGCGGCAGCTGTGCTTGGCACCGAGCGAACCACGGACACTGTTCATGCTGCGCTCCGTGCCGTGATCGATCGTGCAGCTCGCGAGCGGCTCGCAACGCGCGACTTCGATGACCTGACGCCGGGCGTGCTAGCGCAACTGCGCCGTCCGCGACAGACCGCATAGGTGCAACTGGCCGATACCAGCGCCTGGGTTTGGACGCGTGTCGTCGGCGGCGAACTGCGCACTGCCTTCGACGAAGGCGTCATCGAGGGCCAGGTAGCGACCTGCGACATGGTCGGCCTCGAGCTCCTCTACAGCGCTCGCAACGCCACCGAGTTCACGAGTCTCCGCGTTGAGCTCGACGCTCTACCGAACTGCGAGATCGGGGTCGATGAGTGGCACCGGGCGCTGGAGGTCTACGAGCGACTCGCCCGACAAGGCGAGCTGCATCACCGTTCGGTCTGTGATCCCGACCTACTCATCGCCGCTGCCGCTGAAGCCAGCGGCATTCCGGTGCTCCACTACGACGAGGACTACGACCGCATCGCTGCGATCACGGGACAGGAAGTCCGGTGGCTGGCGCCGCGCGGATCGCTTCGCTGAGCGACGTCCACCCTCCGAGCTGCTTTCGTTGCTCCTTGCGTAGGTATGGCCTTTCGCTGCCTAAATCCCGCTCCTCGACAAAAGATTGACAGTGCCCGGGTGGAGCGATGCCGCGAGTGGGTCCGAGGGATCGGAGTGGGCCAGCTGAGGGAGGACCGCCGCGCGCGCGAAGTTCACAGGATCCTGTGGACTCTTGTACGTAGGCCGGCCGCTCGGCGCCGCCCGCGGAGGTGGAAAGGACAGCAGGCCGTTGGCAGGATCGTTCCGGCTCCCATCGTTCCGCCGGGGTCCGGATTGCGCAATTGGCGATTGCGAGACTCGCGCCATCAGCGACGGCTAGACCTGCCTTCGTCCGCGCGCGGGTACCTGATGAGCTTGCGCCGACTCGTGGCCCCTGCTGTCCGATGGGGGTCGCTTGTGAAGCTTGCGTCGACGTCAGCAGCGTGACTGCTTCGCCGCGTGAGACCGTGCGTCGAGGCCCGGCCGGTCGTGACTCCTATCACGCGTCCAGGTTGGCCGCCCGCCTGGCCCGCGCTACTGAACGATGGCGTTCAACTGGCGGCAAATTTGCTACCGTGCCGCCGCGGCTTAGGCCGCGATCCAGGTAAATCACGAGGAAAGGTCTCCATGCGCAAGCTCGCTTGCCTAACGCTCACGATGTCCGCGATGGGGGGGCTCGTAGCTTCCACCGCGTCGGCGTCAATCACGCCGACCCCAAATCCGTGCCCGGTCCAGCCGCTCGTGTCTTACAACGGCACCAGCGTCACGGTCAACCCGACCGCCGTCTCGCCGTGCACATTGCAGGGCACGATCTCGCCGATCACCGTCACCCCGTAGCCGACGCAGTGGAGGGTCCGGGGTAGGCCACGCCCCGGACCGCGCCGGATACCGGACCGATCGAAGCGCGCAATAAGCCATTCCGCAGCAACCGTGATGCGGTGCTCCTGGCAATGAGGAGATGCGTCGCGAGGGGCGGGTCGAGACCAGCAGTCGCGCGCGCGGGAATGGGAGGCGGGCACGTCTTCGTGACCGCGTGTGTCGGAGAGCACAAGTGTGGGACGGCCGAGCCGACGTCGAGATCGTGACCGCTTCGCACCAGAAGAGGCGGTCTCGGCGGGGCAACCGCGGGCCCGCGTGCGCACGAACCGAGGAGCGACCGGCCATGGGATCGGACACCGGGCTGGTGTAGTCCTTCGTGCGCGTGCGTGTCCAGCGTATGCTCGTGATCTGCATGGTCCGTGCGCTGGTCACCGGAGCCTCGGGTTACGTTGGCAGTCGACTGGTGCGCGAGCTTCACGCGCGCGGCGAGCCAGTCGGGTGTGTCGCGCGCGACCCGAGCCGCGTCGTCTTCGATGAAGCCGTCACGGTGCATCGTGGCGACATGCTCGACGCGAACTCGTTGAGCGCGATCGGCGATGGCTACACCACGGCCTATTACCTCGTTCACTCGATGGGTCGGGGCCGCGGCGCCGACTATGAACAACGCGACGCGCTCGCCGCATCGAACTTCGCCCGCTTCGCGACCGACAGCGGCATCGATCAAGTCGTGTACCTCGGCGGTCTCGGCGATCGGCCTGGTTCTCAACATCTGCGATCGCGACTGCGCGTAGGAGAGATCCTGCGCGACGAGGGACCGCCGCTGACGTGGATCCGGGTCGGCATGGTCGTCGGCGCCGGCTCCGAGAGCTACCGAACCCTGCGCTCGCTGGTGGAACGGCTACCGGTGATGCTCGCCCCCTCTTGGCTGGCTACGCCCACGCAGGCGATCGCGATCGGCGATGTGCTGCGCTACCTGATCGACTGTCCTCACATACCCGAGACGCGCTCCCGTGAGATCCAGATCGGCTCAGCAGAGATACTCACATACGGCGAGATGCTCGACCAGATGGCCGATGCGTTGGGATTGCGACGCCGCCCACGGATTCCGGTGCCGCTGCTCACCCCCTGGCTTTCGTCGCACTGGATTGGCCTGATCACACCGGTCGACGCGGGCGTCGCGAGGCCGTTGATCGAAGGACTCTCCACCGACACGACCGTCACAGACCCGTCCGGGATGGCGCTCTTCGACTTCCCGCCACGCCCGTTCGACCAAGCCTTGCGCGAGGCTATTCTCGAACAGGACGGATCCGCGCAGCGCGCCCGGTCGTAATCTGAAAGAGCCGCAACAACGACGACGTTCGCTTCCGCCGACGGCAACCACGCTGCTTAGACGGCGCTCCCGCTTTGTTGCCGGCAGGCGCATCTCGGTGCCGTCGGCGTCCGCCTCGCAACACGCGGATACGAGGGCCGGGACCTTGCTCGGATCGGGCGATCAGCGCCTACGCGTCGCGGAGAACGTCGTGGGTTCCGACGCGGCGCCAGATGATGTGCGGCGTTCCCGGGGTAACCTCCGCGCCGTAGGCGAAGGTGGCGCGGCCGTCGGGCGCGAAGGTGATCTCCCAGACATCCTGCTTGCCCTGGACTCGCTTGACTCTTAGCGCGGGTGGGAACGAGGGCGGACTGGTGCGCAGCGCCGTGATGAAGGTCGGGAGCATCGCTAAGAAGGCGAGCTGGAGCTCGCGCGGCATGCGCCGGAACTCGCGGTCGAAGCGCGCGACGCTCTCGAACGTCGGCACGTCTACTTGTCGCTGCCGCTAGGGGAGGTCGTCTTCGGTTGCCGCGAGGCGCTGCAGGTGAGCGACGAACTCCTCGTCTTTGAAGACCACGCCTTCGCTCTCGCGGATCACGTCGGAGAGGCGCTCCTGCTCGGGCCGGAGCAGCAGCGATCCATCGTCGCGGCGCTCTACCAGCTCGTATGACCCGGCGATCCCAGGCTCGGTGATCGTGATGCGTCTACGGCCGGCGGCCATGTCCATATTCTCGCAGCCGCAGCGGGTGCCGCGGCCGGGAACGCGTAACGTCTACGAGCGGGGGCGCACCATCGTCCGCTGTCCCGACCAGTAGGAGGGGCGACTTCGGGCGGGGTCGGCTCGATTGCCCGCGAGCGGTGACCTGGCGTCGTCGCAGTCTCGAACGTTGCCGACGCAACGGGCACGTGATTGTGTACCGCCGCGGCTCGACTGAGTCCGGTCTCCAGCACTACTCCGGTTCCCCGGCTGACGAAGAACCAGCCCACGCCCGTCGCGCCAGGCCCGTACGCTTGCCCGTTATCGGCGAGGACGAGGACAGGCGTGGCGAAGTCCAAGCGCAAGCGGCAGCAGCGTAAGCGGCGACCCGGGGGGCATCCGGCCCGGCGGGCACCCGCGCCGTTGCGCTTGCCTGCTGAGCTCGAGTTGGAGCGGGAGGCGGAGTTCGCGTTCGCCGAGGCCAGGAGGCGCTACGAGGAGGCACTCTCGCCGGACACGCCGACGGAGCGGGTCGCGGCGCTGGTGGTCCAGGAGTTCGAGGATCTGCCCTCGCCGCCCGGCCTCGCGATCCGGTTGAGGCGCGATGGATCCGAGGAGCGGGCACGGGCCGTGGGGGCGGAGGTGCGGCGGCTTGCGCCCGGGAGCGTCACTGCGCTGACGCTAGCCGCCGAGATCGCCGCGGCCTTCGACGAGGACCACGATCGGGCCGCCGACCTGCTCGACGAGGCGCTTGACGCACCCGCCGACCCGGCCGGGAACGTGGAGCTCGCTCAGCATATGCTCGCGGCCGGCCGGCAGCTCGACGCGATCGAGCTCGTGCGGGAGGTCCTGGACGACGTGCCCGAGGAGGAGGACGCGCTGGAGGTCTACGGCTGGGCGCTGGAGGAGATGCACCGCCGCCGCCGGGAGGGCGAGAAGCTGGGTCCTGCCGAGCGCGCGGAGCTCGATCGGTTCGCGGACCGCTCGGGCCTGTACACGCTGCGGGATGCGATGCGGGTTCTCGTGGAGGAGCGCAGGCCGGAGCTGCGGGGGCTGGTCGCTGGCAGCGTCGCGGGCTGGATGGAGCAGCTGCATGGCGCCGAGGGCCGCGAGGCCGACGACGACTTCAGGCCCGAAACCGATGACGAGGAGTGCGCCGAGGCGCTCCTGGGCTTCGCGATCGAGCATGCCTGGCTGATGGACGGTGACGCTGATGAGGACGAGGACGATGATTTCGGGTTCCAGTTCGAGCCGGAGCTGGAGCGGTCGGGCGCGCCGCTGGCGCTGCTCGCGACCGACCCAGACGTCCCGCCGGAGATCTCGAGTGCGGCGGAGGAGTGGCTGAGCACCGTCACCTACGGCCTCTGGCAGATCTCCGACCCCGAGCCCGGTCCGGGCATGTGGCTGACAGACATCGTCACTGGCGCTCGTCGGTACGCCGCGATCCCGCCAGAGCAGCTGCCGGGGATGAGCAGGTGGAGCATCCTGCTCGCGGCGCTCGTGTCGCTCGACGGTGTCTGGCGGACAACTGGCGCGGTCGTAGTCCTGCGCCCGTCCGAGGGCGACGGTGCCGCCGACTTGGTGCACGAGGCGAGCGTCGCCCTCGCCAAGCAGCTGACCGGCAAGCGTGGCCGGGCCCCCCGCCGGCGTCGCGAGCCCGACCCCCACGGCGTGATCGTCGAGATCGCCGAACCGATGCCCCCGGAGATCGCGGCGCTGATGAGCCAGGTGCTCGGCAGCCTGCTGCCTGCGCTCGTCGGGGACGTGTGGCGCCGGCGCGCGACCGGCCCGAAGCTGACGAACACCGACGGCCACCGCCTCCGGATGATCACGGCCCACGTGGCCGTGAACGATCCGCCGGTGGTCGCCGCGACGCTGGCTGCGCACGCGGACTTCGGGGTCGAGGATGCGGGCGAGCTGAGCTGGTGGGGCCGCGAGCTGAGCGAGATCGAGCGCGAGGGCGCGCTCGCGCAGATCCGCTCGCTGGCCGATGAGGGCGAGCCGATCGAGGAGCCCGACGAGCCGCAGCGTTGGCTGCGCGGGCGGCTTGAGCTTAAGCCGGATGGGTTCGAGATATCGGTCAACTCAGACGAGCGGCTGGAGGCGCTGGTCGATCTGCTGCGCACGCTCGGGGCCGGTCCCGAGCTCGGTCGACGATCGGTGATCGACCCGGCGCAGGACATGCCACCCATCCGGCTTGGAATGCCGATGCCGTTCGGAGCATCGCAAGAGGCCGTCGACGCCTGGCAGACACTCTGGCCAGACGAGCAGGTTCCGGCGCTGGGCGGCATGACCCCGCGGACGGCGTCGCGGCGCGTGCAGAGCCGGTCGCGACTCGAGGCAGTGCTTCGAGAGTTCGAGCACGATGCTTACGTTCTTGCGCGAGCGAGACGACCCGCTCCGGATCTGGAGCGACTCCGGGCCGAACTCGGGATGCACCGGTGGCGGGAGCCGCCACCACGCGCGCAGCGTCGGACCTGAAGCGCGTCGTCACCTGTACTTGGGGAGCTGGGCTGTCGCATGGGCGGTGGCGTGGGCGGGATGGCCTGGAGCTGCCGGCAAGCGCGCCGCTGGCAGGAACCTACCCATCGGGCAGCAGCTCGGTTTGGCTGCCGAAACCCCAAGAATGCCTGGCTTAGACTCAGAAAGCACCCACGCCGCAGCGCATCTTCGACGGTGCGTGCGGGGCGCCGAGCCCAGACGAGCCCGGGTTGGGTGACGAGCGCTACGCCGCGTCGCTCAGATCATCATCACGGTTGGTGAGGACGGCCGAGTATCGCAAGCTATCTCCAAGATCGTCGGTCTCGCCCAGTGACACGGTGTAGTGAAAGCCTCCACGACCAACGGTGCGGTCGAGCGTCGCCAGCACTCGTCCTGGATCCTCATAGGGACCATTGATGTAGTGCGGCCTGCCGTCCATCCCAAAGGTAATCGCGCTCTGCCCAGTCCACCTGCCCAGTGCGGACCGGGCCCTCTCGAAGTCGCGGTGCGGCTCGAAGCCGAGCCGTCGCGCGAACTCGGCGGCACCGAGCACCAAGTGCTGGGCGAGCTCGAGCGGAATGCTGATCCCGCTCGACCGCCACGGCGCGTAGCACTGACGCCTGAGGGCGTCGAGCTCGCGCCGGCTCATCGGCTTTGGCCCCATCGCGCTCTTGACGCCAAGGCACCACGTATCAATCAGGTAGCTGCACATCGCCACTCGGCCATACCCGTGGGACTGTGCGAGCACGACGAGGGCGACGCCGCTATCGGCGGCCTCCGACGGTGCGCCAGCGTCGCCAGGCCAATGATCGTGGCCCTCGACCTGCAGTCCATGGCGCCAACCAGGGCTGATCCAGCACCGCGTCTCCTCGACGGCTTCGGCTGCATCGACGGTTCCGGTTGCTGACTCGAGCGCGATCAACCTGGCGAGACGCGTTGCTTCGCCTTTGCTGATCGCCAGCGCACGCGCAATCTCCGCTGGCGTGTAGCGCCGTGCTCGCAGCTCGCGAACCTTGTCAAATAACCGCTCGTCGCTGATGCCGTGGTTTTTACGGCACGTGCCAGACGGAAGGCCTGCGCTGCCGGTGGCAGGAGCGTGGTCTCGGGCGCGGGCGGCGGCTGCCTGCGCGGAGAACCCCTGCGCCTGGGCGACGTCCGTAGTCGAAGGACGTACAATGTCTGGCATATGAGGACTGCTCGCATGAACCTGAGGCTCGATGCTGATGCTGACGAGAGGATCCGCCGGGCCGCGAAGGCGTCCGGCGTGAGCACGAGCATCTTCGTTGAGCGCGCGGCGTCGACGGCCGCGGATGCGGTGCTGGCTGATCGTTGCGAGTTCCGCCTCAGCGCCGAGGACTGGCGCCGGTTTGTCGCGGAGCTGGATCGACCGGCGCGAGACTTGCCTGAGCTGCGCCGCGGGCTCAACCTGCGCGATCAGCTGATCGAGTCTTGACCGACCTTCGGATCGCGCTCCTCTCGCGTGATCATCAGCTCGATGAGTTCGACAGCGGCGCCGTCGAGCTCGATGATTGGCTGCGGCGGTTCGCGTGGATGGCCGACGCTGCCGGGACCGCTCGCACCTACTTGCTCGCCGGCGGCGCTCGTGTGCTGGGCTATTACGCGTTGACGCCCGGCGCGGTTGACCGCCGCGAGCTTCCCGACCGGCATGCCCGGGGCGTGCCGGCCCATCCGATCGGTGTCATCCTGCTTGCGCGGCTTGCTGTCGATCGGTCTCTGCAGAACCAGGGATACGGGCGGGCGCTCGTGGCCGATGCCGTGCTGCGAGCCCTCCAAGCAGCCCAGCTGGTCGGGGCTCGCGCGATGCTCGTCCACGCGCGAGACGAGCGCGCTGCCGGCTTCTACGAGCGGCTCGGGTTCACCCGATCCCCCACCGACGGCCTGCATCTCATGGTCCTCATCAAGGACCTTCGGCGCACATTCAGCTGATCTCGTCTGAGCGAGTGGAGAGCGTGGCCGAGCGGCGAAGTGGTCACCGGCTGTTCGGCGCCTGGACGTCGCGCAGCGCGGCCGCTGCTGCGAACGATCGCGAGCCCCGCGGAGCGGCTGACCTCGAAAGTACCGCCTGTGGGCAGCAACTCGATCTCGCTGCCTAATCCCCGGGAATCGATCGCTATATCCGAGGCTTTGAGAGGAGGTGAGCCCACGCCGGAACCCATCGATTTGCAGGTACTTATTACGGTGACAGCGAATTTCGCCCATAATTCGGGTCGGTGAGGTCCCCGGTTCGAAT
>Ga0335074_10014429_pt1 | contig 11079 bp, 9 predicted proteins | sample Lox_Sample_23_FD_206715 | JGI IMG/M metagenome (GOLD analysis project Ga0335074, IMG submission 206715) | Soil microbial communities from Loxahatchee National Wildlife Refuge, Florida, United States - Lox_Sample_2.3 | ecosystem: Environmental > Terrestrial > Soil > Wetlands | place: USA: Florida... | reverse complement strand
TCGATCAGCGGATTCTCGGCTGCCGCGTTCAGCTCGAGTGCGACAACTCGCTCGGCGTGCCCGACTGCGTCGATTGCGGCCCCGTGCACTTGCGGCAGAGCCCGGAAGCCGTAGGGATCCTGCACCCGCGCCGAAGTTCCGGCTTGCCCGGCCAGGAGTCGCCGCATGTCCGTTCCGACCTGGATCTGGCCGGGGTGGGCGCGCGCTAGCTGCACGGCCTCGGCGTAAGGCTCAGCCGACGCGCCGGCCGCGACGTGACTCAACGCCGCGATCACCGTGCTGCTCGCAAGCAGGCCGGTCAGATCAGCGCAGGCGATAGCAGCCTCAGCCAGCGTCACCGCGTTACTCGACATGAAGGCAAGCACGTCGGCCGGGTCCAGCGCGAACCGCGGCTGGGCGCCGGACGCGCCGCCGCGGTCAGGAGGCAGCCAGTCACGCTCGCCCAGCAGGCACAACCCGGTCGCCGCCAGGGCGGCCAGGTCGCCGGTGCCGATCGCCCCGTAGCGAAGGGCGGGCGGGCGGAATCCGCGGTTCACGCAGTCGGCAAGGACGGCGAGTACACCAGGATCCACGCCAGAGCCGCCAGCGGCGATCTGGTTAGCCCGGACTGCCAGCATCGACAGGCCGACCTCGGGGGCCAGCGGCGGCCCTGCTCCGGCCGCGTGGCTGCGCAGCAGCCGCAAGCCGCTCTGCCGCTGATCGTCGTCGGCGACTTCGATGCCGCGGTTGTAGCCAACGCCGGTGGTCCGGCCATAGACCGCGCCGCCTGTCTCGACCGCCCGCTGCGCGGCCGCCCTGGCAGCATGTGCAGCTGCCGTCGCTCTGGCCGTCCCGGCCTCGCCGACCTCGACCGGTGCCAGATGACGGCCGATCGCCGCTACCTCGGCGCAGGTTAGCGCCGTCCCGTCAAGGACGATCATGGGAATGCTCCTCGTCCGCTCGGCGATCGGGTCAGGGGCTCTTACCATATGCAGGGGACGAGTCAGGAGGCCTGGTGTCTGTTCCGCAGGTCCAGGAGCGTGCGCGAGCGACCCGAGCCCGCATGCCCCCCGGCCGCCCGGCTCAGCCCCGCAGCTGCGGACCAAGATAACGGCACTCCCCTGGGCTGGTCGCCGCGCCTGTGCCTGCCGTCCGTCGCGGTGGCCGGGCTGACGGCCTACATCGTCTGGCTGGCCGTCACGCAACTGCTGCAACAGGGCCGTCTGGAAACCGTGCTGGCAGCGGGCCGGGCCGAGCTCGCCGCCCCGCTGCTGGTAGCGCTCGTCGTCGCGACCGGGATCTGCGAGCGGATCTGGCCGGCCGAGCGCCGGCCCGTTCTGGCCCGCGGTCACGTCCGGGACCTCTGTTACCTGGCGCTGCACGCCGTCGTCGTAATCCCGCTCATGACGCTGCTCAGTGTGGGGGCCGCCGCGCTGATCAGTGGTCACATGCACTGGATCGAGCTGCGCGCGGCGCAATACTGGCCAGGGTGGGTCGTCGTTCCCGTCGCTATTGTGGCTATGGACGGCGCGAACTGGCTGGCGCACTACGCCGATCACCGGCTCGGGGCGCTCTGGCCTGGACGGCCGGCCCGTCCCGGTTGAACAGGACGCCTCGGCTGATCCGTTCCTGCTGTTGCCCGGTGAACAGCTGATCGAGCCATTCCGGGCTCACCGCGCTCCGGCCGGGGGTGGGTGAGCTGGCGAGGCCGGTCGCGCCGACCCGGCAACGCCCTTGTGGTGAGCGTGGTGGTGGGGGACTGAGGACTGCTCGGTGGTCATAGCGCGACCTTGACAGTTGGACCCGGCTTCACGCCAAGAGGCGTCGTGCCCTAACTCATGAGCGGGTAGAGACGGCGCAGCCTCGAAAGCGGTAGCGTCCCGGACATGACCGACGTAACTGATACGACGTGGCTGGATGCAACTGCGCAGGCCGACCTGGTGCGCCGCGGCGTACTGACGCCGAAAGACCTGGTCGAGGCGGCCATCGCCCGCATTGAAGCGGTCAATCCGGAGCTCGACGCGGTCCTGCGCACCCGGTTTGACCAGGCCCGCGAGGAGGCGGCCGGCGACCTGCCGGACGGCCCGTTCCGCGGCGTGCCGATGCTGTTCAAGGACCTCGGGTGCACGGTCGCCGGCGAGGTGACGGCATTCGGCCTCGGGCCGCTGCGGGATCTAGCCTGGCCGGTGACGTCCTACCTGGCCGAGCAGTTCCGCGCGGCGGGCTTCGTCCACCTGGGCCGGACCAATGTGCCTGAGCTCGGCACCACGGTGACAACCGAGCCGCGCAGCTTCCCGCCCGCCCGCAATCCCTGGAATACCGGTCACTCGACCGGCGGGTCATCGGGCGGCTCGGCGGCATCGGTCGCCAGCGGGATGGTGCCGGTCGCGCACGCCAACGACGGTGGCGGGTCGATCCGGATCCCGGCGAGCGAATGCGGACTCGTCGGCCTCAAGCCCACCAGGGGCCGCGTGAGTCAGGGACCGGTGATCGGAGAGGGCTGGGCTGGCGCCACCATCGATGGCGCGGTCACGCGCACGGTGCGCGACGCCGCCGGCGTGCTGGATGCGATCAGCGCCCGGCTTCCGGGCGAGCCCTACTACGCTCCGCCGTGGCCTGGCCCGCTCGCCCGTGAGGTCGGGGCGGACCCCGGCCGGCTGCGCATCGGACTCGTTGACCGCCCGGACGGCGAGGCCTTCCTTGATCACCCCGAGTGCCGCGCGGCGGTGACCGGCACCGGGCGGCTACTGGAGTCGCTCGGTCACCGAGTCGAGGAGTCCGGGCCAGCGGCGATGTTCGACCCGGACTTCATTCAGCACTTCACGCTCATCATCGCCGCCGACACCGAGACATCGATGCGCGCTTATGAGTCTGCACTCGGCCGGCCGATCGACGACGCCGAGATCGAACCGCGCAACGCGGTCTACCGGGCGATCGGCCGTTCGCTGGAGGTGGTCACCTACCTGCAGAGCCGCGCCTGGCTAGGTACCTGGGCCAGGAGAATGGCGGCCTGGTGGACGGAGTACGACCTGCTCGTCACTCCCACCGTCGGCGCGCCGCCGCCGGAGCTGGGCTGGTTCACGGCCGGCGGGGCGGAATCGGAGGGGCAGCGGGTCGTCGGTTTCATCCCGTACACCGCGCAGTTCAACATGACCGGCCAGCCGGCCGTCAGCCTTCCGCTGCACTGGACGCCGGACGGCCTGCCGGTTGGCGTACAGCTCGTGGCGGCCTTCGGGCGCGAGGACCTGCTGATCCGGGTGGCGGCCCAGCTGGAGCAAGCTGCGCCGTGGGCTGACCGGCGCCCGCGCGTTCACGCCTAAACCGGCAGGCCATTCCCGAAATCGAGATCGGCAGGCCTGAAAGGGTTTCAAGAAATTGGCGGATAACGGCCGGCGCTGTGCACCGGCACGCGCTCGGACGGCCACACATGGGTGCCGCTCTGCCGGGCTCGCAAGCGCGGCGGAGCGGCACCTCGTCGCCGCCCCTAGGCGTCGCGGCGGCGGACCACGATCGCTGTCACGGCGATGAGAGCGGCAGCCAGCACGACGAAGACGCCGGTCTCGATGCCCTGGAATGCCCAGTACCGGCCGGCAGGCTGGTAGCTGATCAGCCCGTGGTACCCGCGAGAGGCCATGCAGGAACCAAACTCGCGCGAGGCCTGGAACACGAGCGTCCGGCAGGTGGCCGGCATGGCGCCGAGGCTGATCGGGATGCCGTCGAAGTTCAGGCCCGCGCCACCGGAGTTCGGGCCGCTTGCTACCTGGCCGGCCGGGCCGACGAGGCCGGCCGAGATCAGCCAGTAGGACCCGGCCGGCAACAGCGGGTGGTGCTGTGGGTGCAGGAAGCTGAACGTGAGGGTGCGCGCGGTCAGGAAATGCGAGCGGAAGTCCTGGCCGACCACCAGCCGCAGGAACGTAAACACCACGAGGGTGACCGCCATCGCGGGCAGGGTGCGGCGAATCAGCGTCCCGGCGGCGATGCCAAGAGCCACCGCGAACAGCGCGTAGCCCACCGGGACGATGCCCTGGATGTCGAACTGGCTGGGCTCGAAGTTCTGGTGGTTGAGCGCGTTCAGCGGGCTCGACCACCAGGTGACGAGGGCCGAGACGGCGCCGCCGCAAGCGGCGGCCGCAAGCAGCGCCCAGCCGACCTCGGCGGTGAGCCAGCGGGTGCGGGTGATGCTCTGCATCCAGGCGAACTGGCTGGTGCCGGTCTCGAGCTCCCGCGCCACCAGGGGCCCGCCCCAGAAGACTCCCAGCAGGCACGGCACCACCACGGTAAGCGTCACCAGCAAGGACAGCACGGGGGAATCCAGGATCAGCGTGTTGGCGAGGTTGGCGCAGGTGTGAGCGGCCGCGCACGCGGAGCGGGCGGACTCGTACTGCGACGCCATCTGCCGTCCGGTGACCAGCAGCAGGACCGCGAACGCGGCGAGAAACGCGGCCGCGATGTACGCCTGGTTGCGGTGCTGGCGCCAGACAAGCCAGGTCATTGGTCGTCTCCGATCGAGGTCAGGTGCGACCCGGCGGTCCCGGCCGTCGGAGCGGCAGGCCCGGTCCGGCCAGCCGGGCCGGTCCGGCCAGCCGGGCCGGGCCGGGCCTGCTGGCCCATGTAGCCGAGCACGAGCTCTTCCAGGCCGACGTCCTCGGCCTGGAAGGCCGGGTCGATCACCGGCCCGTTCCGGCGGATGAGCAGCGTGGTCTGCCGGGGCGTGCGCACGGCCTGCACGAGGGTGTGGTCGCGTTCGAGCGCCGTCGTGTCCTTACGCGGTCCGACCAGGACCTGATGCTCGGCCAGCAGAGCGTCGATGTCGCCGCAGAGCTGGACGTGCGCTGCCGCCAGCAGGATGAGGTGGTCACAGGTTCGTTCCAGGTCCGCGAGCAGATGTGAGGACAGCACGACGGTCAGGCCCCCGGCCGCCACCGCCTCGGCCAGCTGGGCCAGGAACTGCCGCCGGGCAAGCGGGTCCAGCGCGGCGACGGGCTCGTCAAGCAGGAGCAGCCGGGGCCGCTTGGCCAGCGTCAGCGCCAGCGCGACCTGGGCCCGCTGCCCCCCGGACAGCGTCCCGACGGTCTGGTCCAGCGGAATACCGAGGCTCTCCAGCCGTTGCCGCACGGACTTCCCGTCCCAGCGCGGGTTGAGATGCGCGCCGACGGCAATATGATCCTCGGCGGTGAAGCGCCGGTACAGCGGGATCTCCTGAGCGAGGAAACCGATATCGGCGAGAAAGGCCGGGGCCTGGCGGGGAGTGCTGCCCAGGACCGCGGCCTCGCCGCTGGTCGGCCTCGCCAGCCCGGCGAGCAACCGCAGCAGCGTTGTCTTGCCCGCGCCGTTCGGGCCGATCAGCGCCGATATCCGGCCCTCCGGAACGGTGATCGTGCAGTCGCTCAGGGCGGTGACCGTGCGGTACCGCTTCGACAGGCCGCGGGTCTCGATCACGACCGGATCGCTGGTCGCCATCATGCGGTCTCCTCCTCGGCCTCCGCGCGCAGCGTGACCTGCAGCAGCGATTCGATCGACTCGTCATCCAGTCCCGCCTCGCGGGCGCCCCGCACCCAGTGCGCAAGGCTTCGGGCCAGCCGTGCATGCGTGCCCGGCGGCGGGCCCGACGGGCGTCCCACCACGAACGTGCCGTGGCCCGCGCGCGGCTCCACGAGGCCGTCGCGCTCCAGCTCCCGGTAGGCCTTGAGCACGGTGTTCGGGTTCACCGCCGTGTCTGCGACGACTTCGCGGACGGTGGGGAGCTTGTCCCCCATGTCGAGCACGCCCATCCGGATCGCCTGGCGGACCTGCTGGACGATCTGCAGGTACGGCGGCACGACCGAACGGCCATCAAGGCGGAAGCTGATCACACCGATCCCCTTCAAAGTACTAAGTCCATAAGACTTTAGAGCTAACGGGAACGCGGCGTCAACGACTAGCTCATCCTTGCCCGCTCGCGGATTCCGGCTGGCAGTCCGGGGGGCGGGCTGCACATCACCTGCCTGGCCAGCACGAGACCGTCGCGGGCACTACAGCAGTTCGGGCCGCTGCCATTCTTCGCCGAGCACGTGCTCGGCGAGGAACGCCAGCACGGTCGAGTACCAGACCTGGGCATCGCCGGGCTTGAGCACCCAGTGGTTTTCGTCCGGGAAGTACAGGAACTTGACCGGGACCGAACCGAACACCAGGTCCCACCACAACCGGAGAGCCTCGCCGACCGGCACCCGGTAGTCCTTGTCACCGTGGATGATCAGCATCGGCGTGCCGATCTTCTCCGCGTGCAGGTGCGGGGAACTGGCCAGATAGCGCTCGGGCTGGCTGCGCGGGTCACCGAAGTGCCTGCGCCAGAAGTCCGGCGCGTCAGTGGTGCCGAAGATCTGGTCGAGCGCCCAGAGCCCGGCGTGGCTCACGATCGCCTTGAACCGGTCGGTGTGCCCGGCTATCCAGTTGGCCATGTAGCCGCCGTACGAGCCGCCCATCATGGCCGTCCGCGACCCGTCGATGTCGGGTCGCTCCACGACGGCGTCGGTGATGGCCATGACGTCGGTGTAGGGCGTGCCGCCCCAGTTGTCCCAGCCGCGCACGATCATCTGCTGGCCGTAGCCGGTGGACAGCGCCGGGTCCGGCAGCAGGACGGCGTAGCCGCGCGCGGCCATCAGCCACGGGTTCCATCGCCAGGACCAGGAGTTCCAGCTCGACATCGGGCCGCCGTGCACCCACAGCAGCAACGGGGCCGGCCTGTCGGCGCCCGCCCCGTCGGGCAGCACCAGCCAGCCCCGGATCTGAGTGCCGTCCGCCACACCGGTTGTTACCTCAGTCACCGTCCCGGGGACGGCGACCTCGCCCGCGGGACTTGGGAGCGGCTCCACTCGGCCCGGCTCGGCAGCGCCGAGGGGTATCCGCACTGGCGCAGGCGGCGAGTCGATGGCAGAACGGAGGGCGTACAGGCAGCCATTGTCCGGAGCAACGCAGAGGTTGGTGTAGGCAGCGTCGTCGCCGGTCAGCTTGACCGGCTCGCCGCCGTCGACGCTGACCCGGAAGATCGGCCGGCGACCGTTGTCGTCGGCAGTGAAATACACCCAGCGAGAGTCGGGTGCCCAGGCCGCCTCGGCGGGCCGGCGGTCGAACCCGGCGAGCAGATCACGGACGCTTGCCGGGCTCGCGGCGGCCTGCCCGGCCGTCGTGCTCCTCGCGGACGGCCAGCGCCAGTTCGCCGTCGGGCGAGATCCGGGGGCTGGCGAAGTCGATTCCGGCTTCGCTCAGCAGAGTCTGTTGCTGCCCGGTGCGGGTGTCGATGACCACGACCTCGCTCCGGAACTGCCCGGCGTCCTCCGTCACCCACCACCCGGTCACGAGTGCTGAGCCGTCCGGGGCCAGGTCGAACTCCTGCTCGTCCAGGGCCCGGCCGGGATCGGGGGTCAGATCGCGGGGCTCGCGGCCGGGAGCGTCCCCGCTCTCCCCGCCCGCAGCGCCGCTCCCGTCGGCACCGCCAGAACCGCCCCGGTCGCTCAGTTGCCAGTCAGCCGGAGCCAGCAGGCGCAGTGAGTCGGGGCCGAGGTCGTGATCCCAGTACCGCAGTCTCCCGCCCGGCTCGTGCAGGACCGCGCTCACACCCGCGTCAGCCCGGGCCTTCCGGCGAGCCGCATCCTGCTCGGCGTCCGTGACGCCAGGAAAGACCGCAGCGGCGTAGACGAACGCCCGCTCGCCACTCGCGGTGGCCAGCCCGGCGACTCCGCCGCCGGGAGCCGCGACTCGGTAGGCCTCGCCGCCCCCAGCGGGCAGTAGCCAGACGGCTGGCTTGTCCTTGCTCGCTTCGGCGGCTTTCTTACCCGCTTCGCTGTCCGGTCGCTTCGAGGCGAACAGCAGCGACCCGTCGGACAGGAACTCCGGACTGGCCTCGCCGTCAGCACTGCGGGTCAGCCGCACCGGCTCGCGGTCGCCCGCGGTGTCGATCCGCCAGATGCTCGACAGGTACTTCGGCGGCTCACCGCCCATGGTCTGCACGACCGCCGCCAGCCACGAACCGTCCGGCGCCAGCCGCAGCGCCGTCAGTCTCGGAATGGCAACGTACTCCGGCAAGTCACCCAGCAGCATGGCGTCGGCGCCCTTTCCCTGGTGGACAGTTATGACGACCCTGAATAGGTCCTTATGCCGTCATATCCGACGACCGGGGGCGTCGGCAAGCCGCGCGCCGCGCCTGCCTTAAGCCGGCTCGGCGACTGAGGCAAGCAGTTCGGCCCTGGCCTGGTCGACGGCTGACAGGATCGCGCCGCGCAGTACCGGCCAGCCATCTACCGCGGTCGGCACTACGGTGGGCTTGGCCGGGCAGAACCTGCCAACGTCGGCCGCTACCCGGTTTGCCAGCTCGGTGCCGCCGGCCAGGCCTACGTCGCCGCTGAGCACGACCAGGCCAGGATCGAGCACCACCGAGATCGCGGCAACTCCGGTCGCTACGCGGATAGCCAGCTCGCACAAGAAGTCCGCGCCACGCTGCTCGCCGGCGGCGGCCGCGGCGGCTGCAGTCGCGACAGCCCCGGCCACGGTGGGCTCGCTGAACCCGTACGACTGCGCCAGCGGCAGCACGGCCTGCGCGCCGACCAGACGCTGAAAAGCGCCGGTTGCCGGGTGCGTAAGATCCTCGGGCAGCGGCACTCCCGGCACCGGCAGATAGCCGATCTCGCCTGCCGCGCCGCCAACTCCGCGGTGCAGCTTGCCGGACAGCACGGTCGCAAGCCCCAGGCCAACGCCAATCCACACCAGGACGAAATCCTGCACGCCGACGGCGGCACCGACAGCCCGCTCAGCCATCGCGGCCAGGTTCACGTCGTTCTCCAGCGTCACCGGCCGGCCCAGATCACTGCGCAGTGCGTGCAAGATGCCTTCGTGCCAGGCCGGCAGGTTGACTGCCAGCCGCGGATCGCCGGTACGCGGATCGAGCACGCCGGGCGTCCCGATCACGAACGCCCGCAACGATTCGAGGGGAACGCCCGCTGAGGCACAGGCCGCCAGGACCGCGCTGCGCACCAGCGCGACCGGGTCCGCTGCGTCGCTCGGATTGACCGAGATCCGCGCGACCACGTTCCCGGTAATGTCCGCGACTCCGGCGCTGACCTCGTCCTGCTCGACGTGAAGTCCGGCGACATAGGCGGTAGACGGGACGACCGCGTACAGCGCAGCGTTCGGCCCGCGTCCGCCGGCCAGTTCCCCGGCGACGGCGACGATGCCGCGCTCCTCCAGCCGGGCAAGCAGCTGCGACGCGGTGACCTTGGACAGCCCGGTGTGCTCGCCAAGCTGGGACCTGGTCATCGGACCGCCGGCCAGCAGGAGCTCAAGCGCAGACCTGTCATTGAGCTCACGCAGCAAGCTGGGCGTTCCCGGCCGTCGCTGCATTCCCCACCCCTTATCCGGCTTTGCCTCACCCGCATGCCGCTTCATCGCAAACCATAGGCCGGGCGGGGCCGTTGCGCGTAGTTTGACCTGCGCGAACTCAGCCTGTGTCTCAATCTGGCAACGGAGTCTATCTTATAGGAAAGTTTCCTGTTAGTTTCTGCGCAACGAACAGTGGGGCTCAGCCCTGGCAGGCGCACGCAGCTTCGGCGGCCGGACTCGTCAAGTCCGCCGTCAGCAACCGGCGCCGGCCGTCAGGCCAAGCCCGGCCGGAGACGTCCGCCCGGAGGACGTCACTTCCGCTTACATAGCCGGGAAGGAGATCGGTCAGTGACTTTCACCAGATCGGCGGCCGCACTAGGGATGGCCGTCGCGCTCGCGGGAACCGCCGCGGGCATCGCGGGCTGCGGTTCCAGTACCAGCCCATCCTCGGCCGCGGCTGCGCCTGCCAAGCTCGTCGTCTGGCGCATGGGTTCCTCGGTCCCGTCCCAGGTGACCTGGATGAAGGGCGTAGTTGCGCAGTTCCACAAGAAGTTCCCGCAGTACAAGAGCACTAAGGTCGTCGTGGACTGGATCCCGTGGGGGGACCGGACCACGGACTGGACGAACGCCCTCACCAGCGGCAAGGGCGGGCCCGACATCACCGAGCTTGGCAACACTGACACGCCCGGCGTCGCCTCGCAGGGGGCGCTGGCGGACATCACCAGCGATGTTAAGTCGTGGTCGAACGGCTCCGACATCATCGCGGGCAACCTGGCCAACGACACCATCAGCGGCAAGATCTACGGCGTGCCGTGGTTCGGCGGCGTGCGCGGCATCTGGTACAACAAGGACCAGTTCGCCAAGGCCGGGATCTCGTCGGCTCCCACGACCTGGGCGGCGCTGGTCAGCGACGCCCAGGCGCTGATGAAGGCCTACCCCGGCACTTATGGTCTCGGTGCGCCGAGCGACTACACCAACGCGATCGTCAGCTTCATCTGGGGCGCTGGCGGCCAGGTTGCGACTGAGTCGGGCGGCAAGTGGACGGCCGATCTCAACACCCCGGCCTCGGAGGCCGGCATCAAGTTCTATGCCGACCTGTACCTGAGCGACAAGGTGTCTCCGGCCAAGTACATCGGCGAGACCGAGCTTGGCACTGTCGGAGCCACGTCGGGCGGCTCGAACGAGGACTTCGCGCTCGGCAAGCTCGACATGTACATCGACGGCCCGTGGGCCGAGTCGGAGCTGACCGCGGTCAGCACGAAGAACGAGTCGCAGTGGGCCTCGTTCCCGATCCCGAGCGAGAACGGCCCGAACCCGGCGCCGGCGTTCGCCGGCGGATCGGACCTCGGTGTCTGGGTGGACAGCAAGTACAAGACCGCTGACTGGGACCTGATCCAGGTGATGGACAGCCCAGCCAACGCGACCACGTTCGCCGACTCGCAAGGCTTCTTCCCCGAGTTCACCTCGGAACTGTCCGGCGGGAAGTACTCCGGCAGCGCGATCATGTCAGGCTTCGCCAAGGCGGCTGCCTACACCCAGATCTCCCCGCTCAACTCCAAGAACTGGGCCACTGCCGACGCGACCGACAACATCATTCCCGACATGATGAAGGCACTGGATCAGGGCGCCAACTTCACGGCCACCGTGAACAAGGCCAACACCGAGCTGCAGAACGTGCTCAACACCGGCAGCGAAACCTGACCCACCGCTGAGTGTTCCGGCCGGCTCACCCGAGCCGGCCGGAACGCC
>Ga0335074_10014428_pt1 | contig 11079 bp, 11 predicted proteins | sample Lox_Sample_23_FD_206715 | JGI IMG/M metagenome (GOLD analysis project Ga0335074, IMG submission 206715) | Soil microbial communities from Loxahatchee National Wildlife Refuge, Florida, United States - Lox_Sample_2.3 | ecosystem: Environmental > Terrestrial > Soil > Wetlands | place: USA... | reverse complement strand
CATCCTTGGCCCATTCAGCGATTTGTCGTTAAACATCCAAGGTGGGAGCCGTATGCGGGAAAGCCGCACGTACGGTTCTGTGCGGGGGGCGCTCAGAAATGAGCGTCCCTACCGCGATACACCTCATTTCTGGCGTCAATCGGATCAGGTCGATTTATTCGGCTGGCGGCGCATATCTGTGCTGCATGACACCGGCTCTGTTCGATCAACGCGGAAATCGCAAATACCTTGTCGCGAGGGAGCGCCTTGCTTTCGTATATGCGGCGTCTCAAGAGCGGGCAGAGATCGCCACGTTTTGCCTGACACTGGCATTCACGGGGGGGCGGATATCGGAAGTCCTCGCGATTACGGCGAGTCGAATAGATGCTGGCGATGAGGCCATCGTCTTTGAGACTCTTAAGCAGCGCAAGAAACTGGTGTTTCGAGCGGTACCGATCCCTCGCAACCTTGTTCCGCTCTTGACGCGTTACGCGTTCGACAAAGACGGGAGGCTTTGGCCTTGGGGGCGAACGACCGCTTGGAAGGTGGTCAAGGCTGTGATGCGGAAGGCTGGGATCGCAGAGTGCCTCTGCAAGCCCAAGTCCCTTCGGCATGCCTTCGCTGTGGAGGCAGGTCAGAAGAGCATTCCACTCAATATCGTTCAGCGATGGCTAGGGCATGCGCGCATCGAAACGACGGCTATTTACGCAAGCGCAATTGGAGATGAGGAGCGAAATTTGGCACGGCGGGCTTGGAGCTCGCTTGAGCTGGCAATTCCAGGGAGCGATCCCTAGACACTCCTGGCCTAGCTCCACTTTCCGCCGCTCTTGGTAGCCTATATTCTCGCTACCAAGTTCAGATATCGGTCTGAGCCCGCTTTGTTACGTTGCTGATTTCACCGAAAGCGTTTCAATGAGCGATAGGGCTTCGCACAAGCTGCTTTACGACCTGAAGGTCGCAACCGCTGGCGGCGTCGAATTTCAGTCGCTTTTTGAACGAGTCATGGTCGCACGTGACTCGAGCTTTGTTCGCATCAAGCCATCCGGCCCTAAGGGAGATTGGAAGTCCGATGGCTACTCGAGTGATAGTGGTACAATTTTCCAGTGCTACGCCCCAGAAACTCTGCGTATCCGCGACACTATCGCAAAAATAGAGTCAGATTTGCAGGGCGCAATCGATTTTTGGGGCGAGCGGCTAAAACGCTGGACTTTCGTCGTCAACAAGAATGCTTTGCCGGCCGAAGTTGTTAGCGTCCTCGAATATCTTAGAACAGCGCGTGCCGGACAAGTCGCTATTGATTGGATAACGCCAGAAGGCCTCTGGCGGGACCACATATCGCTCCTTTCGACGACTCAGCTTGATGAAGTCGTCGGCCGCCCTCCATCAACTGGAGTCTCAATCCGTGACCTCATAAGACGGGGTTGGGAATACGTTCGAGCGCACGACGATGAAAGCGCCCGGACGGTCTGCAACGAGGTTATTCGACTAACGTCTGGCCAATCGGCGCACGCTCATGACAGGGCGGACGCATATCAGATGCTCGCACATGTTGAGCTGCAGAACAAAAATCCTTCCGGTGCCATCAAGTGGTTAGATTCAGCCGATGGGGAGCTGATGGACGGCAGCCCAGCTTCTTTTCGAATTAACGGACATCGGCTTCGCGCCGCCTGCCTAGATGACTTGGGGGATCATCGGGGAGCTATCGCCACATATAGCGCCCTTCTGGAAGTCGCACCTGGCGAACACATGAGTAGCGAAGAACAGGTACTAGTCGGCGAACTCAGGCAGGTCGCGCGAGCCGATTTGATTCTTGCAAGCGTGAGACGTGGTCGAGTCACGGGACTCGAAAAGCACGCGGATATAATTGATGCTTTTATCCGAGCGCACCCGAGCGCGCAGGACGGTTACCTTATTCTTCATGGTGCAGAAGCATTGATCGCGTTAGGTGCGAAGACAAAGAAAACGGCCCTTGCGAGAAAAATGTTTGCTCTCATTCTGGAGGTCGCAAATTCTCAGGAGCAAGCGATCGCGGCAAATGGTGCCGTGCAACGCATCATTGGCAAGCTGAGTGCCATGGGCAGTTCCGATCTCGCAGTTGAGTGCGCTTTGCTGGGACGTGAGTTAGCGCTGCGAACAGGCAAGGATGAATCGTATTGGGCTGCTCAAGCCAACGTAGTTGCCGCTAATCTGAATGCGAAACGAATGGGGGATGCAAGGGAGGAGTTTCGCGTTCTTGAGCCTGTGCTTCGCAACGATCAGCTTCGCTCCGACATGAAGGCCGGTTTGCTATCGCTTGCCGCAGCGGTACTCGCAGAATCAGGGGATCCTGCTCAAGCGGCTGAAGTCATTGAGAAGGCTCAAACGCAAATTAAGGCTGCGCCTAGATCGGTCGCGCACACTGAATTTGAACGGGGAAAATATCTCAATCGGGCCGGCCGCGCAGATGAAGCCTTGGAAGCGTTCAAGCGAGCCGATCAGCTGGCACGTCAAGCGGGCGCACCTGGCGAGATGGTTTTCAGCATCAATGTGCAGATTGCAGAAACGGCCGCTGACTTGGCGATATGGGACGATACGGAAAAGAGTATGGCGGCTCTCAAGACGTTACCGCGCGGAAGAGAATACGTGAGAGATGTGCTTGACGTTCTTAGAAATCAGATTGAGGGAAGCCGTAAACTTAGGGCACGAATTGGGGAAATTCGTTCGCTGGTCGTTGGAGGTGGCACTCGTTCCTTGCTAGAGGGAAACGCAGAGGCATTAAACCCACTCCTCGCGTGGTGGGAAGAGTACAGAACCAATCGCAGGCGTTCCGATGAGAAAGGGCGCTACTCCAAGGAGCGAAATGATGCAGGCTCTCTATCGGTGTTATACGACTATTGGGGAGGAGGTAGCGCGGCAAAGTTGATCGCAAACCTGCGTCATCACGGACCTGATCATTTTACCCCCTTTATCGAGGTGCGGACTCTTCAGGAGGTTCGGCGTTCAATCCGCACTATGAGCCTCGTCTCCGATTGTGTTGTGCTTCTGTGGAAGGGGCGGATGGATTCGGGATTGGCGGTTGTACCCGCGCCATTCGACTACGTATGCGGTGGGGAGGGCTATATAGCGGCGCTTGGTGATGTAGCCTGGACCTCGAAACAAACGGGAACGTGGTGCCCGGTGCTCGGTCACGGGCCGTTCTTGCCTAGTGAGCTCATAAGGTTCTTGTCCGACGAAGCTCTTCCGCTGTTGAAGCAAGGGCGACTGATTGTTTTGCCAGCTCAGTCAGTCGGCTGCTTTAAGGACGCGTTTGGCCCGTCAGAGCACCTTTTGTCGGGTGTGATGGCGGCGACGCCGTTGGCACAGATGACAGCGAGTGAGACCGCGTTTCCGCTCGGAGTTCTTCCGTTTTTTGAAGATGTACCTTTTCCTATCTTATCAGATTTGTTGGAAAGTGATTTCGATGCCCCAAGGCGTCTGAGAAGGGCGCTCATCAAGAGGACCATTGAGCTAAGAGCGCACGGAGCGGAAGCAGAAATCAATCGCGATATTGCTGACGAAATAGCTGACGCGCTGGCAGCTCTCGACGACAGTAACAAATCAGTTGCACGAAGAAGGGGTTTGTTGACGCGCGAAGAGAATTTGGGCGCGACGGCGATACGGCTTCGTCAGACTTGGTCGCCAGTGATCACGTTGCGTCGTCTTGGTTATCGCATGTCCCTTACGAAAACGGGGGGGAGCGCTATCCCGCGTTCCAAATTCACGCCAGAGAAAGATTCGCCCGTCGGTACGTGGCTGGCTTTGCCGGGCCAGAATGTTCAGGTCTTGGCTGCCCGAAAAATCGATTAGCGCCGTCTCAGCATTGGTTCACAGCTGTGCGCCCTACCGGGCCGCGTGAACAGAATACAGCAAAGTGTTCACGGTAGGGATGTGCGGCGGCCTCGGCCGGCGGAAGCCGGTTGCGATCACCGCAGCGGGCGGGAGTCTTGCCCGCCCCCCGTATGCCGGGACGAACGCTTGACTGGCCAAGAAACCATTTATGGGAACCATGAAAATGAAAAGTCGTTCTGCGAGCCTGCTTGCAGGCTCGTTCGCCTCCGTTGCATTTTTGCACGCGCCGGGGGTCAGTGCCGCCACGGAATCCGTGGTCATGTCCTTCGATGTCTCGAACGGGGCGGAACCTTACGCCGATCTGCTCAATGTCAAGGGCACGCTCTTTGGCACGACGGCTGGCGGCGGTAGTGACGAAGAGTTTGGCACCGTGTTTTCGCTCGACCCGACAACCGGCGCGGAGAAAGTGCTTCATTCGTTCGATGCCAACGGAACCGACGGTTACTTCCCGGAGGCTGGTCTGATCAATGTCAAGGGAACGCTGTTCGGCACTACTCAGGATGGCGGCACGTCCGGTGACGGCACGGTATTCTCGATTAGCACGACGAGTTCAGAAAAGGTCGTCTACGCATTCAAGGGGGGGACTGACGGTGTTGGTCCTATTGCGGGGCTTGGTCGATGTCAGTGGGACATTGTACGGGACGACTGAGTATGGTGGGGGCGGAAACTGCAGCGAGGGGTGCGGGACGGTTTTTTCGCTTGATCCGGCGAGCGGCGCCGAAAAGGTGGTGTACGCTTTCGATGGTACGCACGGTCAGTACCCCTATGCAGGCCTCATCAACATCAAGGGGACGTTGTACGGCACGACGGAATTAGGTGCCGGGACAGGGTGCGGGGGATATGGTTGCGGCACCGTCTTTTCCGTTAATCCAGCTACGGGTGTCGAGACGGTCGTCCACTCCTTTGCCGACAACGGATCGGATGGAAACGAACCGATCGCAAGCTTACTCAATGTGAAGGGTACCCTGTACGGCACTACAGTCTTTGGCGGTGCTCACGGTGCGGGAACGGTTTTCTCGGTCTCTCCCAAAACCGGTGACGAGGGAGTTCTCTATTCGTTTGGCAATGGCTCAAATGATGGTGAGAATCCCTACGCGGCCGTGATCTATACTAAGGGCACACTCTACGGCACGACATACTATGGCGGTACGAACGGTAACGGCAGTATTTTCTCGTACGGCCTGAAAACCAAAGCCTATTCCTCGGTCTATTCCTTCGGCAACTATCCGGACGGCAAGAATCCCTACGCGAGCCTTCGGAATCTGAAGGGTACGCTCTTTGGCACGACGGAAAATGGCGGGTCGGACGATGACGGCGCGGTGTTCAAGATCGAGAATCCCTGAGTTGCGCAGAACCGGTACGCGCGGCTGACGTGCGTAAATGCGCGTTTGCCTCTGCGGCTTGATTATCGTCATCACTCTCACCACCACCAACGACAACAACATCGTCGTCATCATGAGCAGCAGCAGCAGCGGCGGCGGCAGCGGCAGCGCCGCCGCCGCGGACGGCGACGACAACGTCGACGCGTGGCCTTCTTGTTCCCCCAGCTCTGCCGATTCTTGGCCTATAACCCATTGAACACGAATGGAATCTTTTTATATCTAGAAAAATAGCCTTGGATCAGCCATAAGGCAAGAAAAATGGCCTTTTCTGGTCACTTGGCGTGTAAATGGCTGGAAAATCGCGTCCGCGAGGATGCCTGCGACCACGGGGGCACAGGCTACATAATTTTCTTATGGCGAGAAAAATCGCCTTGTGCTAGCCATAGCGGAAGAAAAATAGCCTTTTCAACATAACTCACCACGTATATGGCCAGAAAATCGCTCGATGACCTACCGGAGACTTTCGTCTCCACTTCAGAGACAACCAACCTAGCCTCCAAGGCGGCGAGGTCGGGCAAGCTGCGAAAACTTGCCTCCCGCCTTTACACCAAAGACCTCAAGTCAGCTCCCGAAGCCATCGTTCGCCGCGACCTCTGGCCGATTGTCGCCGGCTATTTCCCCGATGCCCTGATTGCTGATCGCACTGCCTTGGAGGGTGTGCCCGCCAAAGACGGTTCTGTCTTTCTTATCTCACAGGGCGCGCAAAGCGATGTGTCGCTTCCCGGCTTTACCCTCCGACCCCGCCGTGGGGCTCCTGCGCAGGTGTCCGACCAGCCGTTCATGAACGTCTTGCGGCTGTCCTCTCCCGCCCGGAGTCTTCTGGACAATTTCGCCCTAAGTCGAAGTCGTGGGCCGATCTCGCGCACCCTCACCCGCAAGGAAATGGAGATACATCTCGACACCATTCTGCGCCGGTCGGGCGAAGATCAGCTGAACCGTCTCCGTGACGAGGCACGTAAACTCGCGCCAAAGATTGGGCGCGAAGAAGAATTTACCGCCCTCAACAAAATGATCGGAGCGCTCCTAAACACGCAAGAGGACCGTCTGCAAACGCCAGCCGCCCGTGCTCGGCACAAAGGCGTGCCATTCGATCCTGCGCGCATAGAGTTGTTCGAAACCTTGCGGGCGGAGTTGCATCGCACGCCACCCCTGACGCGCAACGAAACTCCTGATGACGGAACGACGCTGCCGTTCTTCGAGGCTTACTTCTCGAATTTTATCGAGGGGACGGAATTTGCGATCGAAGAGGCTGCCGCCATTGTTTTCAAAGAGCAGATACCGAAAGCCCGACCGCAGGACGCGCACGACATTCTCGGTACATACCGGATCGTCGTCAATAAAGACGATATGTCACGGACGCCGGAGAGTTTCCCCGAATTCGAGCGCGTCATAAAGCGGCGCCATGCAGAAATCATGCAGGCCCGCCCCGAAAAACTTCCTGGTCAGTACAAGGACGAACCCAATCGGGCAGGGGGCACTATGTTCGTGGCGCCAGAGCTTGTTCGAGGTACACTCGAAAAGGGCTTCGTGGTTTGCCGGTCGTTGGCCACACCATTCCAACGCGCCGTCTTCATGATGTTTCTGGTTGCCGAAGTGCATCCCTTTGTGGATGGAAACGGGCGGATCGCACGCATCATGATGAATGCCGAGCTTGTCGCGGCACATGAGCAACGGATCATCATCCCAACCATCTATCGCGGCAGCTACCTTAGCGCCCTCAAGGCCATTTCCAATCGTACGAGCCCAGAGCCGCTCATCCGTATGCTGGATTTCGCCCAGAGGTTCACGCAATGCATCGACTGGACCGGATTTAAGAAGGCCGAGGATGAACTCAGGCGCGCCAACGCTTTCCTTGACAGCACCGAAGCCGAAGATCGCGGCATTCGTTTGCGCATACCGGAGAGGGTGGGATGACAAGGTCTTACAGAGCGGTTTGGTCAGGGTTGCCTCGCAATTTCCCTTCTGGCATTGCGAGATCGATCGCGGCAGGGTTTCGAATCTACAGGCAGCCCGATCGTAATCCTAACCGACCAGCGCGAGGCAGGGGATGACAGGCACTGAAGCCGATACATGCCGTAAGCATGTCGTACCCAAGCTGCAAGCCTCAGGGTGGGACAACGATCCGCACTCCATTGCCGAGCAGCGAACTATTACCGACGGACGCATTGTGCCGGTTGGCAAAGGGTTCATACGAAAAACCCCAAAGCGCGTTGATTATCTGCTTCGCTATACGCGCGATTTTCCTCTTGCCGTCGTTGAGGCGAAGGCAAGCTACAAGATCTCCGCTGACGCCGTTCAGCAAGCGCGAAACTATGCCGAGATGCTCTCTCTTAAATTCGCGTACGCGACCAACGGCATAGACATAATCGAGATCGACTATTTTACCGGATCAGAAAAAAACGTCTCGACGTATCCGACACCAAGTGAGCATTGGCGTCGCTATTGTCATGGGAGCAAAATATCGGAAGCGCAGGATTTCTGGCACCCTATCGTGTCCATCGCGTTTTGACCCAATGGGATGCAGCAGGTTGGCGGCCAGAAAGGACGAAGTGGATCGTTACGGCCGCGCCATCCCCGATGACGAATATCAAACGAAGGATCTTGAAAAGGTGGTCGCTCTACGAGCCGTTGCTCAATGCGTGCGATCCTCTGCGCTAGTGGCGACAGTGTACCGGCGTCATTTGCCTGTTTGACGACGTCTTCGGCCACTTCTCGATCCTTACGGAAGCCTGTTGTGGAGCCTTTGGCTGTAGAGCGACGCAAATGCCGTAACCAACGTTAGGGCTAGTTTCGCCTCCGAGCGCGTGTAATCGTCGGTGCCGCCCTTGCTCTCGGAATGGTGTGGCGGATTTGTGTAGTGCTTCAGCATGTAGGCAAGAGTCGCCTCCCGGTCGTCCTTGTCCATGTCATCCCAATTACCCTGCAATTTTTTTTCACTGCCGACCGAGATTGTATTGGCAATTGCTCTGAAGCCTTACGGCATTCAGCGACGCAATCCCCGAAATTGCCTTCGGCGTAATGCTTCACAGCGCGCCGAAGGTATTTATCGATTGCCGCCGATGACGGGCTTGGTTCGACAAAAGGCATAGCAACTTCGAGCAGGAGCACATTTAGCGCCTTAGCTGCGTACAACTGCTTGATCCATTCCGATTGTGGTGCCTTGTAGTAAAGGACATCGTGGCTGGTTTCCCTGTCTCGCCCTTGTTTCACCACGGCGCCCGCTCCGGAAACCGACAATTGAAAATCGATGTCGCCGCCGTTGCGAATGTCTTCAAGGGCTGCGAACTGGTTCGCTTGCAGCACCAGTTTCAGTTCAATGTGTAGCTCATATGGATTTCGATCTTGAAGTAGGAGCGGTGGTGCGTCTGGCACTGCCAATCCAAGAATAACGGTCCTGCCGTTCGTGGACGCCGATGCGCGCGCGCCATGCATCATGTACCAGCGAGGGTGGATCTCTCCTGTAGGAACAATAACAGTCCCCGTGATGACAAAACAGACTTCGAAAGCACCACAAGTCTGGCCCAGGTTGACGTTCTGGATGTTGGCTTTCGCGACAGCAGTTCGATTGACCGAAAGTGTGCTCATACGATTCGCTCTCCGATTAGGACGTAGCAGAAAGGGGCCATCATTTGGGTGCAAAGTATTCAGAGGAAACGTACTGACTCATCGCGAGCGCCAAGAAACGCTAACGACCAACATGCCTGCCGCCTATCGCTGCTGCGAACTCTCTCGCAACCACCCACTACAAAATCGTGGCATGTGACTCACACTTTTCGCCGCTTATCCGGACCACCTTTGTCCGTATGACGAACGCGCTCGACGTGGATCGGTGCGCCAGGCTGGATTTCGCGCGCCCGATCAATGGCCTGGGCCTGCGTCGGCTCCACGGCGCTCGCGCGCTCCGAACCTTCGCGCCGGACGGCAAAGTCCCCCTGCGGACGCTGTTCGACGTAAAAGTGATCCTTGTCTCTACCAACCATGGCGAACCTCTTTTGATGACTTCGAGGGCGACGTAAGACGCTGGCGCACCTATTCAAGGCGAAGAGACCCATCTCTTGTGGATGGCCCGCGTTGAATCCCCAAACCTCGAAAACAGGCGACCCGCGGCATTCCGCCGTACCTCCGTGGTCCCATTTTCGGCCGCGACACGATGAAACCCGGGAGCCTTTGCAGCAGGCCAGAGTTGCACATCCCGCAGCCCTACATAGATTGGGAGTTATCAAATGTTGCACAAAAGGCACATTCGACGCTCAATCGGGGAAAATCTAGCTAGAATGCACAAGCTTTGTGTGGCGGGCTTGTTAGATTATTAGCCGGATAGTGGCACCTGAGAGCGGTGTCCGAAATGGACAGAACCGTTTTGATGACCCTATACGGAGGGGCCGTGGGGAAATTTGACAGCCGGTCCGACGTGTGGCCTTGCAAGCACAGCGCGGGCGAGGAATTATATTGCGCTGGTGCTGAGCTGTTTTCAGCGTCTCGACTTATCCCTTCCCGGCGCGGCCATGGCATATGAGCTGACCATCAATCGAGTAATGAAGCTTTGCGCGTTCGAGGAGACCGTGGATCGCAAGGTCCCGCGTCTGCGCGGCAAAAAATTGCTCACCGCGTTTTACGTACAGATGCAGGATATGTTCGCGCATCATCTCGACGCGTCCTTCAAGGCAATGGTCGACAGGGCCGAGGGCGCTTTAGAGCCGGTATCGTTCAAAGGACGGCAAAGAGAACTAGAAGTAGAGATCTTCGAAGAGCGAGGCGAGCGTCAACATCGGACGGAGCCTCAGGATTCGGCTGAAATCGAAATCGTTGATGAGCGGGGCAAGCGTCAGATTCAGACGGTGTCTCTTAATCCAAATGAAGGCGCCGGCACTCCGACACGGCGCCGCCGCACCGACAGGCTGGTAGGTCTGTTTCGATCGCGGCGTTTTCGTCTCAAGACCGAGCGTATGATTTGGGACTTGCGCATAAGGCCGTCCGTAACGGCGTGCGCGCTTAAGGGCCGCGGCTATACAAAACTTTGGTGGACGTTTGATGGCGTACCCGCGGATGCGGCTTCCGAACACAGACCCAGCGAGCGCGACTCTGTCGATTTTATTAGAGCAACGAGCGCACTCGCCGAAGTCGCTCTTCCCAAGCTTCGCGATGCTTATCGGGACGCGCTGGAAGGCGATGCCGCTAGCAACGCCGGCCATAAATATCCGGAGTTGAAATTCGTCGATCGAAACGTTCGCGTTAGCCTCGCGGACAATAACGGACTGCCGTTTGCAAAGCTGGTCGACGCCATGTCCTTGCGCGGGGCGGATTTTGCCGACGTGTTAGCCGGCAAGTACGACGACGATTCGCAGAAGGGCGCGCAAGAACTGTTGCAATTCATCGAAGACACGAGCGGACATATACCCGATGCAAGGGCTGTCGTGCTGACGCCGGGCGATCCCAGTTCCGCTGCGATCTACTGCACAATCGAAGTCAAAGACAAATCAGCGGACGGCAAAATTACGCACGTGGTGGCGGGTTTGGCGAACTCGATCGATTTGCTTTCGAGCGGTCTTGCGGATAGCGAAGATTTGCGAAGCATCAATAATCGCCCCGCCCTGCTTCGCTCGCTTTCGGCCGCCCGTCCGGTCAGCGCCATGCTTGCCAACAATAGCGCGCTCCAGATCGAGCCGCCGCGCTGAGCGGGCTTGTTGTCAAACCGCTAAAATTCTGTTGCAATTCTGAGATGCAGCGTTTTTGCTGCTAGCGTGTCGCGATTCTCGGAGTGGGGCAACCTAACGCGCTGACGAGTTAGTTCGCCGGATGCCATGGCCTGAGGCCGGGCATCGGCGGACGTCTTTGTCGAGCCGCTGGCGAG
>Ga0335074_10014427_pt1 | contig 11079 bp, 5 predicted proteins | sample Lox_Sample_23_FD_206715 | JGI IMG/M metagenome (GOLD analysis project Ga0335074, IMG submission 206715) | Soil microbial communities from Loxahatchee National Wildlife Refuge, Florida, United States - Lox_Sample_2.3 | ecosystem: Environmental > Terrestrial > Soil > Wetlands | place: USA: Florida... | reverse complement strand
CAGCACCTGATGGCTACGGGAGGTTTCCACGTGCATCGCGCCTGTCCTGCGTTTCACAAGGCTATTCTCGCACAGGCCAGCCCAGCAGATCAACTATTCTAGTGTCTACATTTCTGGCGTGTCGGTTAACCATAACCGCTGCTCAGGCATAAGATCACGCGTCAAACTGGCCGCAACTTCGGGCTAGTCCACGCCGCTCAGGAATAGCCCCGATGAGGTCACGCCTGAGTTCGCCGAATTAATCCTGGGTTAGCAGTACATGAGTTCCCTTCCTCGGCGAGCTACTCGCAGAGGCCATGCGATATCGCTATGGTTGCGGTCTGAGGGAAGAGGAGCATGGGCGGGCATGGCAGCTGATCTCAGCAATCCGATCATCAACTCACCGTACGACCCACCCGAAGCACACTTCGAAATAGGACCAAACGGGCCAACCGGGCAACTCCTGCCCGGACGTCGGCCAAGTGAGTCTTACGTCCCTGTGCCGGTGAGCAAGAAGGGTCGACAGGCGGCGCAACTGTCGCTCGACTTCGACATCACGGGGGAGCGGCGGGAGCAGAATTCGCTGATCAACGATGTCCGCCGCGAAGTCGAGCGGTGGCGCGCGAACAACTGGAACGGCGTCACTCCCTACACGCGCAAGCTCCTAGCGCACTGGGCTGCTCAGCCGCCGGAGCGTGACGAGCCGGTGCTGTTCTGCCAGCGGGAGGCCGCCGAAACAGCGATCTTCCTCACCGAAGTCGCTGGCCGCCACGGGACTGCCGACTACCGTCGGCGTCTCGAACCCGAGAACAAGCTGCACAACGATGGGCTGCCACGGGTTGCGCTGAAGATGGCTACCGGCGCCGGCAAGACCGTGGTTATGGCGATGATCATCGCGTGGCAGACCATCAACAAGGTCATGACCCCCAATGACCCCCGCTTCGCCAAAAGGTTCCTGGTGGTAACCCCGGGCATCACGATCAGGGACCGGCTGGGGGTGCTGCACCCGGAACGGGACGATAACTATTACCGCGAACGCAACCTCGTGCCCGCGGACCTGTGGGACGCGCTGCTCCAGGCGCAGGTGGAGATCATTAACTATCACACTTTCCTGCCTCGGGACTCCAAGGAGATCCAGGGCGTTGCCGCCAACACTCGCAAGATCCTGCGCGCAGGCAGGCCGGAGGAAGCGGACGCATTCCGGGAAACGCCGGAGATGGTAGCCGCCAGGATCATGCGCTTGTTCGGCACTAGCAGGGGCGAGATCGTGGTGCTCAACGATGAGGCGCACCACTGCTATCAGGACAAGCTGCTCGAATCGGACGGTGAGGCGGACAGCGAGGATCTGGAGCGAAATCGCGATGCACGGGTCTGGTTCCGCGGACTGTGCGACCTGCGCCGCCGGGCAGGGATCAAGGCGGTCTACGATCTGTCGGCCACCCCGTACTACCTGAAGGGGTCCGGGTACAACGAGGGGTTCATCTTCCCGTGGGTGATCAGCGACTTCTCGCTGATGGATGCCATCGAGTCCGGGATCGTGAAGATCCCCCGTATTCCTGTCGACGACGACGCGGCCGGCCAGGAACTGGTCTACCTGAGACTGTGGGACAACATTCAGCCCCCGCTGCCCAAGCGCCGTTCGTTGCGGCCCAGGGACGTGGGCGCGGGGCCGCAGGGCTGGGTGATGCCGGAGGTGCTCGAAGGAGCGCTGCGCAGCCTCTACCGCAGCTACCAGCAGAACTACACCCGATACGAGACCAGCATGCCCGCTCTCGGTGAGCCGCCACCAGTGCTGATCGTGGTGTGCCCGAACACGATCGTCTCCAAGCTGGCCTTCGACTGGATCGCGGGCCGGGAGGCCGAATTTCCCGACGGAACCAGCCACCTTGTCCCAGGCAACCTTTCCTTGCTGAGCAACGTCGGGGATGATGACAGCTGGACGACCCCACAGCGCACTATTCTCATCGACTCCGAACAGCTGGAATCCGGGGAACCGCTAGGAGCGGACTTCCGGAAGGCAGCTGCGAGAGAAATCGAGGCGTTCAAGCAGTCTTACCGCTTGCGTAACCCGGGCGCCGACGTGGACAAGATTACCGACGCCGATCTGCTGCGCGAGGCGATGAACACTATCGGCAAAAAGGGAAAGCTCGGCGAGCACATCCGTTGCGTGGTTTCGGTCGCCATGCTGACCGAAGGCTGGGACGCCAACACCGTCACCCACATCCTCGGTGTCCGCCCATTCCGAAGCCAGCTGCTGTGCGAGCAAGTCGTCGGCCGTGGCCTGCGCCGACGCAGCTACGCCGTCAACCCAGACACTGGCCGGTTCGAGCCCGAGTACGCCGAAGTATACGGCGTGCCGTTCGCGTTCATCCCCAGCGACCGGCGACCCCCTCCGCCGCCCAAGCCGCGGCCGGCGGTGGAGGTCACGGCGTTGCCCGAACGGTGGGAGCTGGCCATCCGCTTTCCTAAGCTGGATGGTTACCGCGTCGAGCTGCCCGATGAGACGCTCCACGCCAACTTCGACGAAGATTCCCGCATGCACCTCGACCAGGCCACTGTCGCACTGTGGGTCAAGAACCAGGGAGTAATCGGTGCGGCAGCCGAGGTGGACCTTGACGACATCCGCAACGCGCGCAGTCAGCGCATCGCGTTCGCCATCGCCAAGACGCTGATCGAGCGGGAGGAGTTCTTCGCTGTACTCGGCGGCGCGCAGCGCCCCTGGCTGTTTCCTCAGCTTGTCGATATCACCAGGCAATGGCTCGATCAGTGTGTCACCACAGAGGAAGGGATTACAAAGGGTCACCTTCTCCTCACCCAGGCAGGGGCTAGAGCCGCTGAGAAGGTGTTCTCCTCAATCATCCGATACCCAGGGAGCAGGCAGCCGGTGCTGATGCCGATCATCCGCCGTTTCGACTCCTCCGGCTCCACCGACGACGTGCACTTCATCACTCGCAAGGTCGTCATGGACCCCCCGCCCGTCAAGTCCCACCTCAACCACGTTGTGCTCGACGGCCTGCGCGGAAATTCCTGGGAAGAGGCGATCGCCCAGGCCCTGGAAGACAACCCGCGCGTGAAGTCATACGTGAAGAACGAGCGGCTCGGGTTCACGATCCCGTACGTGCACGAAGGGCGGACCCACGAGTACGTGCCCGACTTCCTGGTGCGCCTCGTCACCGAACCGGACGACGTCGAGCGCACCCTGATCATCGAGGTTTCGGGAAGCCGCAAGTCTCCTGGCTCGACCGCCGCAAAGGCGGAAACGGCCCGCAACCAGTGGTGTGCTGCCGTCAACAACTGGGGCGAGTTCGACCGCTGGGGCTACGTCGAAGTCCACAACCCCGCCGACGCCGGACCCCTGCTCCGCGACGCTATCGACAACCTGTACGCCGACCGGCCCATCATCGGACTGCCCGCCTGACAAGAGGAACGCCGAATGCCAGCACGGAAAAGCAAGACGAACGCACCGACAACGGTCGATGCGATCACCCACGCCGACAAGCGCGCCAACCTCCCCACCTCCGACCCGCATGCCCAGGACTTCGTTACCCCGGAGATGGAACAGCCTATGCCAGTCCCATTCGAGCGTGATCCAACGCTCGACCCGCAACTGGTCTGGAAGGGCAAGGCCATCCTCGATGGCGAGAGGCTTGTCGTCGATGCTCCTCCCATCTACATCCAAGAGAAGATCGATCCGCGTGTCATCATTGAAAATCTACGCCGCACCGCTGAGCGTCCAGGAGACGAACCCGAACTTACTCTCTTCGACTACTTCGATGGGCTCCCTGAAGTCGACCTCGTGGAGTTCTATTGCCACGAAGCCAACTGGTCAAATCGCATTATCCTCGGTGACTCACTCAACGCCATGGCAAGCCTCGCCGAGCGGGAGGGCCTACGTGGCAAGGTCCAAATGATTTACATTGATCCCCCGTACGGCATCAAGTTCAACAGCAACTGGCAGGTGTCGGCACGTAAGAGGGATGTCAAGGACGGCAAGCTCGAAGACGCCTCACGCCAGGTCGAGCAGATCAAAGCCTTCAGAGACACATGGGAACTTGGGATTCATTCTTATTTGACTTACCTTCGGGATCGCCTAACAGTTGCCAAGGAACTGCTGACAGCGAGCGGTTCGATCTTCGTGCAAATTGGTGATGAGAACGTCCACCTCGTCCGGTCTATAATGGATGAGGTGTTTGGAGCGGAAAACTTTACCACTCAAATAGCGATAACTAAGAGCGGCGGCGGCCTTGAATCAACGAGCCGTATATCCACTCGCCTCGACTACGTAGTTTGGTACGCGGCCGACAGCAGGCAGCTTAAATATAGGCCTTTGTTTGAAGAGCGTACAGATCTAGAAGCTGCAGGATTTACGAACATAATGCTAGCGTCCGGCGAGACCCGCCCAATGACTCGCGAGGAAAAGACAGGCAAAGCGCAAATCCCTCGCGGAGGTCGTGTATTTCGCACCGAGTCGCTCACGAAACCAGGACCGGGCAGTCGCTATACCATCGAGTGGGAAGGTGAGACCTACACCTCAGGCAACCGCTGGTGGGGAAATCCGAAGGAGTCAGTGGAGAAACTGCTCCGCGTCGGGCGGGTCCGTCGCTTTGGAAGAACGCTTCGTTTCATACGCTTCCTCGACGACTTCGGAGCGAACCGTCTTAGTAATCTCTGGGACGGCATCGGCGGTGCCTCTGATCCTATCTATGTCGTGCAGACGAACACGAAAATCGTCGAACGCTGCATGCTTATGACCACAGACCCCGGAGATCTGATACTTGATCCCACCTGCGGATCTGGCACGAGCGCTTATGTTGCTGAACAATGGGGTCGCAGATGGATTACCATCGATACATCTCGCGTAGCGTGTGCACTCGCTAGGCAACGGCTGATGGGAGCCCGCTACCCCTATTACTTGCTGGCCGACTCCCTTGAAGGCCGCGAGAAAGAGAAGGAAATCACTGGGCAGCCGCTCCCCCCCGCGGTGACATCAAATGATATACGGCATGGCTTTGTGTACGAGCGCATGCCGCATGTGACACTAACCTCCATCGCCAACAACCCGGATATAACTGAGGGTATGACTCAGCAACAGATCGATGCTGCCATACGTCGGCACTCCGAGTCTGAGCTGCTCTACGACAGGGCCTACGAGGATACGGGGAAGGTTCGCGTGTCTGGACCCTTCACAGTCGAAAGCCTCTCTCCTCACCGCTCGTTGGCATTTGCGGGCAGCTCCGTCGATGGCACAGGCGCAGTGAATCAAGATGAAACCAAGGATGAATCTCATGGCGATGCTTCCTTCGAGCAGACGATTCTTGCAAACCTTCGAACGGCTGGCATCCAGAACGGCCGTAAGGGCGAACGTCTTACCTTCGATGCTTTGGAGCCCTATGCTGCCATGTACATCCAGGCAGTTGGGGCTCGCGAAGATGCAACCGACGGGGCGCCCAAGCGAGTGGGTATCACGATCGGCCCCCAGTATGGGACAGTTAGCCCTTCGTTCATCAAAGACGCTGCGCGTGAGGCGAACCGGACGAAGGATCTAGACCTACTATGCGTGCTCGCTTTCGCATTCGATCCCTCAGTACTGGGGACCGGCGAGGACTACGTAGCTTCTGACATCGGTTTTGCCAACGTCGCAGCCGAACGCCGCCTTGGCAGAGTACCGGTCCTGCTAGTGCGTATGAATGCCGATCTTCTAATGGGTGAAGAGTTGAAGAAGACCAGCGTCGGCAACCTATTCACTGTCTTCGGCTCGCCGGATATCGATATCAAGGATGATGGAAAGCAACTCACGGTAGTCCTACACGGTGTCGATGTCTACGATCCGAATACCGGCCAGATCCGCAGCAATGATATCGCTCAGGTCGCACTGTGGATGATCGACACCTCATACAACGAAGAGTCTTTCTTCGTCCGACACTGCTACTTCACTGGCGGCCAGGACCCGTACAGCCGCCTGAAGCGCGCCATCAAGAGTGATATATCCGAGGAGGCATGGAGCAGCTTGTATCGGTCGCAGTCAAGGCCTTTCTCTCGCCCGGATACAGGCAAGATCGCAGTTAAGGTGATAAACGACTATGGAGACGAAGTGATGAAAGTTTTCTCTGTGTGACCCGGGTTACTGACTGTTACTCGTTCTGTTCATTCGATTGCTTCGTCCGCCCAGGATGCTACAAACGATATCGAATTTTAGGTCAAATTTACATCTCAAGGTGCTCTCGATGACTTCTATCAGCCTTTCTCCTAATAGCCGCGGGTATACTTACGCAGCGATAAAAGGCTTCCTTGATGGCGGGTGGACGCTGCGGACAATCCCAGATCGCGGTCACTTGCTGCAAAACAGACAGCTGGTTCAGCTGACATACTCTGGCCGCGCGGAGCTTTTCAGACTGATGATCTATACGGTTAGCGAATCAGGAAGGGGGAGATCCTTCGAGAGAAGAATCCAAATTACTTCCACTTATGCAGGCGGTCGCCTGCGGCCAGAAGAAAATGTGGAAGATGTAGTTCTTGGCTACGACCCGGTGACCGGTGTGTTCGTAGGATTTGACGCCCGGCGATTGCATCATGGCGGTCCGACTGAGAACGCATCTGCCTTCATCGATGTAGAAGAACTACGGCTGGGATCAGAAGGGCAGATCGTGATATCACCACGAAGTTCCGAGCTATTCGGACTGGAGTATCACGCCTTCTTCAGGCCTCACCGTCTGGCCGAGTATATTGTAAATAGATCCTTGATTCACTTTGGTGCTTACTCTGGCGGTGGCCAGTTCTCTAATACGCATGAGAGCATGGCGTCAGTGGGTTCCTTTCAGGTGGACAGGAGTGAATCAAGAGGCGCAACAGTTGTCTTGGTCGAACCTGCCGATGCGAGTAGCGAGATAGAGCCGGACAGGCATGACCTTGAATCCGTCGAGACTGGCCAGATTGAACGCCTTAGGTCTAGGAAGGTAACCCCTGAACAGCTTGAAATGATGCTTCGCGTCGCAGCGCGAAATGGTGCGACAGGTGAGTTCGAGGTCATGAAGGACGAACGGAAGAGACTGATGCGTGCCGGGCAAGGTAACCTGGCACGAAAGATCCGCTGGACGAGCAAAGAGAACGTCGCGGCGGGTTTCGATATCTCGTCTTTCGAAGTAGACGGTTCTCCGCGGCTTATCGAAGTAAAGTCCTCGTCATCAGAAACCAGACAATTTATAATTAGCCGAAATGAGTGGATGGTTGCACAGGCAAAGGGCGAGCAATACTGGATTTACCTAGTAACAAATGTCAATAGCAATCCACAAATCGTTCGACTGCAGAACCCTGTACGCCTAGAGCGGGAGGGGCAGCTCGTCCGCACCGCGAATGAATGGATCGTTCGATCTAAATAAGTCACGCAGCCTTAAAGTTCGCAATCGCCTTTCCGGTGGACTCGATAACTTCTGTGATTTCTTGGCACTTCTGGTAACTCTCGAATTCTCGGACTCCCTCAGTCTTGCAAGCTGTTGTTTGGAAGCCGCTTTGATATCGCTAGTGGTAATACTATGCCCTGTCTCGGTTATTACCCAGCGACCGCGGCCGTCATTGCTGATGGCGCCCATGTTCTTTAGGAATGTTCTGGTCCACGCAAGACGATAGCTAAGAAGGGTTCGAGATCCTTTCCCGAGGAGCAGAGAGCGCTGATGAGCATCAAGGCTTAGTTCCGCAGCGACCTGTTCCAGGATATCGGCGATCGTGGCGGATCCGCCAGCTCGTCTTATAGCGCAAAGGGTAGGCCACGCCATGGCGACGTGCGAAGGTAGATGGATGTCGGGCTTATCCTGCGTCACCTGCTTACCACCTCGTCCTGGAGTCGGGTTCGAGAGCGATTGGGGGCCACGTTGTCAGGCAGAGACCCACAGCTCCGGAGCGGTTCCACGGATCAAGGCTAAGCCAGGTGCGCGTCAGGCGATGAGTCCCCACCGTTCAGGGGTACCGATCATCGCCTGAACGCGCAGATGCTCCTTACCTCGCAGTGGCGGCACCTTGTTGGACTAGGGTTGGGCGTGTACTCGCGAGCGCGGATACGCGTCCCAACGACGGAGACAAGTGCCTCTGCCCTGCTGATCGCCGCCGGTTCCACTGGGACCGGCTCGCGTGATGCAGCCTTCAGATCATGAACGTATGCTGCACGCACGTCGAGTCCTTCCCGGCGGCCGGCGTCGGTGTAGATCTGGAGCTGGAGGTCGTGGTCGCTGATCTCCCCATGGGTGGCGGTCTTGTAATCCACGATGGCCAGCGCGGTAGGGACCCCGCCTTCCTCGTCGAGGATGACGTCGGCCCGGCCGGTGACGGTCACACCATCCAGGTGCAGCTCGAAGGGGCGCTCGGTTTCCCAGACCCGGTATAGGTCGGCCTCGTAGTCACGGGTGTAGGTGGTCACTAGCCGCCTGGCTGCGGCCTTGAGTAGCTGGTGGGCCGGCTTGGGAGCGCTCGGGAGAAAGAAGCTGCTGTCGAGCAACTCGTCGATCTCCGCTTCAGTCGGTACGTGGCCGGATGCCTTGGTGGCCTCCGCGACAGCGCGCATCACGTGGTGGACCGCCTTGCCGTAACCAAGTTCGGGGGCGAGCCGGGGCTGGAAGCCCATCAGGTTGCGGAACCGGAACGCCAGGCCACACTCGATGAATGCGGCCAGCTCGCTGAAGGTGATCGAGATGGGGTTCCCGTCGCTGTCGTCGCGAGCCTCGATAGCGGGCGGGGTGATGTCGTCCGGCTTGATCTCCAGGTGGGCAAGTTCCCGGTAGTAGCGGCTAGGCGCGGTGCTCCGGCTTGTGACCATGTCGTGCCGGGACACTGATAGCCAGTCGCGGGCGCGCGTGAGAGCGACATAAAACAGGCGCCGCTCGTCGCCGTCGCTGCCCTCATACCGGACGGCGTCGAACTGGTCACGCGGAACGAGCCAGGCTTGCGGTCGGCCAGCCCGCGTGTTCGGGAACCTGCCGGCTGTTACGGATGGGACGAAAACGGCAGGCCATTCCAGGCCCTTGGCCCGGTGGACCGTGGTGAGGTCGACCGCGTTCAGCACGAAATCGGCTTCGCCGTCGAATCCCTCGTAGGCGCCCTGGGCGTAGTTGATGATGTGGATGGCCAGGTTGCGGTAGTACCACAGGCCCCGGTCCTGCCCGCCGAGTTGTTCGCCGGGAGCGTCAGGGTCGGGCCGGGCTCTTCGCCGCACTGTCTCGTAGTCGACGAGCAGGGAGGAGAACCGGGCGAGGGTGCCGAGCCGGTTCACCGTCAGCGGGTCAGAGTGCTCCCAGGAGCGGACGTTCAGCTCGTCGAGCAGCTCATAGAACTCGGCGATGAGGTTCGCTGGGCGGTCAGTCCTTGGTACGGCCGCCTTCCACTGCGCCAGGAACCGCGCCGACCGGTTCCGCGCCGGGAGGGGCAGACTGAAGAGCCGCTGGTATTCATCCAACAGCGCCTTCTCGGTTATCTTCCGTCCTGGGCCGAAGCGGTCCCGCCATTCGATGTCGCCAAGCCAGGCGAATGTCTGGCCGAGGAGGACCGCCTCGGGCTGGTCGAACAGGCCCGAGCGGCCACCGGGCTGGACCGGGATGCCAAATGTGGCGAACTGCTCCACCAGGCGCGGGTATGCGGCGCGACTCCGCACCAAGACCGCGATGTCGCGGAACCTGGCGCCCTTGTCGGCAAGGTCGAGGACCATGTTGGCGATCCAGCCCGCTTCCTCGACCTCGGTCGGGGCATTCCAGACCACGACCTCTGGACCGGAACCTTCGCCCGGCGGCCGGTGCGGCGTCATGGTTTTGTCGATCCGCTCCGGTATGGTCCGGGAAAACTCATTGGCGATCTCGATAATCTGCGGTCGGCTCCGCCGGTTGATTGTGATCCCGAACGCCTCCACCGGCTGATACCGGTCGGGGAACCGGACGATGTTGGAGACATCCGAGCCGCGCCACTGGTAGATGGCCTGCTGGTCGTCGCCGACGACGCACAGGTCCACCTGCGGGCCGGTCAGTAGCTCGATCAGCCGTTCCTGGGCGGGGTTGACGTCCTGGTACTCGTCCACGATCAGGTGCCGCAGCCGGGCGTGGATCTCCGCGGCCAGCTCCGGCCGCTCCAATTCCCGTACCGCCCGGACGACCTGCTGGCCGTAGGTAAGCAGCCGGTACCGATCGAGGGTCTCGTAGTAGGCGCGCAGCACCGACCCGAACGGGTCGGGCATGGCCGCCGGGTCGAGCAGCTCGTTCTCCACCACGTCGACACTCTTGAGGAACGCGGCGATCGAGGCGAACAGGCGGTTGTTCTGGTCAAGCTGTCGGATGCCGAGCCGGTTTGCCTCCCGGGACAAGAACGCCGTGAGCTGGTTGTCATCCAGCACGTCGTAGGTCTCATACCTCGGTATCCTCTGCTGGAGGGACCGGAAGCAGAACGCATGAATGGTGCCGACAAACAACCCGGCCAGCCGGTCCAGCGCCGCCGCGCCGAGCCGGTCTTCGACTCGGTGGGCGATCCGGTTGCTCAGCTCCTCGGCGGCCCGTTCGGTGAACGTGAACGCCACGATCGACTCGGCAGGCAGTCCGTCGGCGAGCAGGTCCGCCACCCGCTGCGAGACGACCTCCGTCTTACCCGATCCCGCGGCAGCAATGATCTGAAGGTGACCGCCCCGGTAACGGACAGCATCGCGCGCAGATCCGGTCAGTTCCGGCGCTGGCGGACGATTTCCGCTGAGTGACACATTCTTCACTGTAGGCTCAACACGCCCCCGTCAGAAGGCGAAGCCGAGGACCTCTTCGATCTTTTAGTAACGGCTCAATAACAGAACGCGTTGGGGGTGCAGTGTGGGACTGGATCTCGATGGGGGGAGCTAGCCTTTCCGGGTGTCAGTTGCGGCCGCTGCGTCCCGGTTCCACGTGAGGAACGTGCGCCGCGTTCGACCCTGTTGAGGAGGCGGGGTCGGCACCGCTAGGAATCTCCGCGCACAGCGTGATGAGGCTGTGGCAGGGGATTCGCGCGTGGCGCGAAAGCACGTGTCCCGCTACAGTCGGTGGACAGGCGAGGATAGCGGATCGCAGGGACTACGCGCCGGGGCGGTAGAGGTACAGCAGTGCTCAACCA
>Ga0335074_10014426_pt1 | contig 11080 bp, 14 predicted proteins | sample Lox_Sample_23_FD_206715 | JGI IMG/M metagenome (GOLD analysis project Ga0335074, IMG submission 206715) | Soil microbial communities from Loxahatchee National Wildlife Refuge, Florida, United States - Lox_Sample_2.3 | ecosystem: Environmental > Terrestrial > Soil > Wetlands | place: USA... | reverse complement strand
ACTCCGCGTTCGGGCCCGTCGACCGCATCGGCCAGCTGACCATGCGCAACCTCGACATCGCCGACTCCCGGGCCAAGCTCGAGCAGTACGCCGGCGCCGGCCTGGTCGGCAGCGACCACCAGGCGCTGATCGGCACGATGCGCGAAGGCGGAGCCGAGGCGATCGCATCCCGCGGCGAGGCCGACGCTGAGGAGGAAATGCTGGACCGCGCCGCCATGGAATCCGGAACCGACTAAACATTCCTCCTTGAACGCGCCGCCCGCCTCAAGACTGGCAAGCCGTCCGCGGGTTTGGCCGCCGCGGCGAGGATGTCCGCCGGCACGGTGCTGCCCGGCGGCTCATGTGCCCGGGCGGCCTGGTTTGCCAGCCGCTGCAGCGTCTCGTTGACCGGCGTCGGCACCCCGTGGATCCGCCCGAGCAGCGCGATCTCGCCGTTGAGGAAGTCGGCTTCGATCGTCCCGGTCCGCCGGCTCAGGCTCTGCCAGGACGACCCGCCGGAACGGGCCGCGCCGTCGACCTCGCCGACGGTCACCTGGTCGCCTCGTGCGGCGTCGAACTCCTCCGGCCGCGCATGGCCGATGCCCGCCGCGCGCAGGACCGCCTTTCCCTCGGAGCGAGCCTGCTGCCGCAGTTCCCGGGCGTCGTCGCTGTCCCGTGCCGCTGGCCCGCACAGCGCCTCGATCGCGTTGGTCACGTTGCCCAGCAGCTTCCCGTACTTCCAGCGCATGACGTCGTCACTCGCCGGGGCGACGAAGCGGCTCGCCACCAGATCGGCGCTGAAGCGCTGCGTGAAATCATCGGTTCCCGACGGGTAGCGGCCGACCGTGAGCAGGCCAGCGCGCGGGATGCCCTGCGCCTCCACCACGCCGGGCTTGAGATGCGTCGCGGGCAGCCACACGCACATCCCGTACACGTGCCGGAACCGCCGCAGCGCGACGGCTTCGTTCGCGACGCCGTTTTGCGCGCAGACGACCGGCAGCAGTCCGGCCGCGGCCTCCACCGCGTCACGGACCGGCCGCCAGGCCCATTGCTCCAGCACACCGACCGTGTCCTGTCCCTTGGTCGACAGGATCAGCACGTCGCCCCGGCGCAACTCCAGTTCGGCCGGCCCGCCGACCGCCGGTATGCGAAGCTGCTGCGTCCCCATGGGGGTCACGAGCCTCAGCCCGTCCGCCCGCAGCGCGTCGAGATGGGCCCCGCGTGCCACCAGGACCACGTCGTGGCCGCCTTGGAACAGGCACCCGCCGATCGTCCCGCCGACCGCGCCCGCGCCGATGACGATGTACCTCACGGGCGAAGATCAGCCCCGCGGCCGAGCGGCTCGAGTTCACCGGCGGGCTTTGCGACCAGCCGGAGCGTCTTCTGCTCGCCCGCGTCCGGCCCTTCCCCCGCGGCCGGGATCTGGAAGAAGTGGTCCATCGGCCAGATGCTGTGAATGCCGGCGTCCTCGGCGCGTTCCAGCACGTCCGCGAGAACCGGCTCGATCGCGGCCGAGCCACCCGGCCAGCTGAAGATCATCGGATGCAGCCCAGGTTTCATTCCGCTGACTTTAGCCGGCTAACGCTTCGCGTTCAGGCTCGTCTGCGCCCGAACCGGTCAGCGGCCGACCCGGCCATCACCAGGAAGCTGGCCAGGACGAGGGTGTACGCGTCGATCGTCCACTGCAGCCCCGACTCCGACGCGTGCAGGTCGCGGCGCATCGCCGGCAGCGCGATGTTCACGATGGAGATGTCCATCACCACAACGAGGATGCTGGCGCAGCAGATCGCGAGCACCAGGAACCGGCGTCGCTCGGTGAGCTCGGCGGGCGCGAGGCCCGGCGGCGTCGGGGAACTCATGACGTCGACGGTAAAATTTAGAGCGTGCTCGAAGTCAAACAGCGCCCGGAAACCGGCCGCCCGATCCCCGAGGGCGGCCTGAGCATCGCCGAAGCCGCCCAGCGGACCGGGGTCAGCGTGCATACGCTGCGCTACTACGAGCGGGCCGGCCTGGTCGTCACCCCTCCCGGCCGCACCACCGGTGGCCGGCGGCGCTACCACCGGCTGGACCTGCAGTGGATCAAGGTTTGCACCAGGCTGCGCGCCACCGGCATGCCGATCAAGGGCATCCGGCGCTACGCCCAGCTGGTGTCCGCCGGTCCCGGCAACGAGAAGGAACGGCTCGCGCTCATGGAGGCGCACCGGGCCGACGTGCTCGCCAAGCTCGCGGAGCTGCAGGAGAACCTCCAGCTCATCGACCACAAGATCGACGTCTACCGCGGCGCGGTCGCCGCCGGCGACGCCGACCAGCTGTGGGCGCCCAGCCGCTGACGTCGGCCCGGGTTACTTCCTGCGGAGGACGGCCGGGACCAGCGCGGTCAGCGAGGTTCAACGCCTACTGAGGTTTGACGCCGACGGCGGCAAGCGCGTACACGGGCTTTCCCGCTGGCTCGCCGCCCGTGCCCGCCACCCATCTGTGTACCTCACACACTCCCGGCTCGACGGGCTCGAGCCCGGCCAGCATCGACGCCAGGTCCGCGGCGTCGTGGTTCCAGAACCGGGCATGGGTGGCGGTCTGCTGCAGCCGGCCAGCGAGTTCCTTGTCTTCGTAGTGCCCGGACGACACGATCAGCCATGAGCCGGGGGCTGCCTGCTTCATGTACTGGGCACACACCTTGGCAGCCGAGTCCGGCGACAGGAAATGCACGACCGCGGCCAAGAGAACGGCGACCGGCCGGGACATATCGATGACGGCGCGCACCTGCGGATTTGCAAGCACGGTCGCCGGCTCGGTCAGGTCGGCATGCACCGCGGCGAGCCCTTCGCCCTCGGCAAGCAGCGCCTGCCCGTGCCGCACGGCAACCGGGTCGATGTCCACGTAGCACACCCGGGCGTCCGGGATCACCGCGCGCACCGCCTCGTGCACCGCCGGGTGAGCGGGCAGCCCGGAGCCGAGGTCGAGGAACTGGCGGATGCCAGCGGCGGCCGCGCGGGCCGCCGCGGCGCAGATGAACTCCCGGTTGTGCCGGACCAATTGCGGCAGCGCGGGGTTCACCTCGGCCATCCGCTCGCCCATCTCCCTGTCGGAAGCGAAATTGTCCTTCCCGCCAAGCCAGTAGTCGTAGACACGGGCGACGCTCGGCCGGGTGACATCGATGCCCGCCGGCAGCCTGTCCTCCGTCACGATCACAGGTTACTCAGGCCCGTGGGATCGCGCTCACCGCCGCATCGAGGCACAGGCCGCAGCTGCGGACGAAGTCCTGGATGACGCGGCTGGTGTCGGCTGCCGGTGACCAGGCGACACCAACCTCGCTCGGGCTGACCCCGGTGACGGACCGGTAGACGATGCCGGGGCGGGCGTAGTAACGGGCGGCGGACTCGGGAGCGAGGGCCACGCCGAGGCCGTTGGCGATCGCGGCCAGCCAGTCGTCCGGCTGACCGGTCTCGGTGACGGCTCCGATCCGGACCGGGTGGCCCTCCCGCTCACCGGCGGCCAGCCACCAGTCGCGCCACCAGCCCGTTTCGGCGGGGGCGGCGACGAACGGTTCGTCCCACAGGTCACGGAAGCAGATCTGGTCGCGGTCGGCGAGAGGGTGGGCTGCGGGCAGCGCCACCCAACGCGGCTCGGTGAACAGCACCTTGGTCCGCAGGCTGTCTTGGCCGGGGAAGGGCAGCCGCAGCAGCGCGACGTCGGCGTCGCCGCTCGCGAGCCCGGCGGTGGGATCGAGCCAGGTTGAGGCCCGCATCTCCACCCGCCATCCCGGCCTGCGGCGGGAGAACGCGGCGAGGATCTCCTGAGTGGCCTCGTTGGCGGCACCAGCCAGGAAACCGACCCGCAGCACCCGGGCGGCCTGGCTGGCGGCGCTCTTCGCCCCCCGCTGCGCATCGTCCCAGCCGGCCAGGATCGCGGGCGCCTGATTCGCCAGCGCCTGGCCCGCGGCGGTGAGCGTCATCCCGGCCCGGGACCGAGTGAACAGCCGGACTCCCATCCGGCTCTCCAGCTGCCTGATCTGCTTGGTCAGCGCCGGCTGGGACACGAACAGCCGTTCCGCCGCCCGGGTCAGGTTCCCCTCCTCGGCGACCATGGCGAAGTAGCGCAGCAGCCGCGTGTCGACATCCATGCCACCAGGTTATGGATGCGTGTATTGGACGCCCGGCGGGATCCCGGATCAGGCTTGATTGCGTGTTCACCGCCTACGTGACCATCGCCATCGTCACGATCGTGGCCAACGCGGTCGCCGCCATCGCTGATCTCGCAAAAGCGAGATTCGTCCTCGCCAACATGGCCGAGGTAGGCGTGCCGAGGCCCTGGCTTGTGCCGCTCGGGATCCTCAAAGGCGCCGGCGCGGCCGGGCTCCTGATCGGGTTGCTGGGCCTGCGGCCGCTGGGGGTCGCCGCCGGGGTAGGGCTCGTGCTGTTCTTCACGGGAGCACTCGTGACCCACGTCCGGGCCCGCGTCTTCCACAACATCGCGGTTCCCGGAACCTACTTCGCGCTCGCCGCCGCATCCACGGTGCTGGCGCTAGCCGCGCGCTGACGCCTTCGGCTGCCGGTCGGTGGGGAAGGGTCCCCAGCCGGGCGGCGAAGTAAGGCGCGTGACGGGCTGCTTCGCCTACTATGCCGCTGTGCGTCCACTCTTTGCCGCGGCCCTGGTCAGCGCCGCAGGTTTGCTGCTTATTGGGTGCTCGGCGGGCAGCCAGGGGTCCGGCTCGACCGCCAGCACCACGAACTCGGCGAGCGCGAAGCCGTCCGCTTCCGCGAGCCCCAGCTCCAGCCCGACCGCGGTGAACGTGGCCGCGCCGCCCGCGCCGTCCGCGTCCGGCAAGCTCCGCGTGCGGCTGCGCGACGCGTTCCCGGTCCAGAGCAGCGCGTTCACGAACGCGATCGCAACCGAGGCGCCCGACGGCAGCGTGTTTGCGGCGTTCACCACGCAGCAGACCGGAACGCCGTCGGCTCCTGCCGGAACGGCCGTCTACGTCGTCGACGGCGACGGTCCCGTTCAGATCGCGGAGCATTCGCCGATCCCGGTCACCGCGCTGGCCGCCGACAGCACCTATCTGTATGTCGGTGGCGGCAACAAGATCGTCGAGTACGCGCGGGCGACCGGTTCGATCGCGCGGACGGTGACGCTGGCCATGCCGGTCCGGGTGATGGCCGCGTCGGCCGGCGAGCTGTGGGCCGTTCTCGGCAGCAGCGTCAGCGGCCCAGGCCAGGTCGTCGAGATCAGCCCCGCCTCCGGCACCGTGGCCACGGTCGGCACCGACGGGGCAAACGTCGTGGACGCGGCCGCCGGGCCGCTCGGGCTGTACTACGTGGAATCCGGCGGCGCGACGATCGTCCGCGTCAACCCGAACGGGACGCATGTCGAGGCGGCGACCAACCAGACGGTCAACCAGCAGCTCTCCGGTCCTGCAGCCATCCAGGCGATCAGCGTCATCGGCAGCCAGCTCTTCGTGATCCACGATGCCGGGCAGGGCATGGACTCCTCGTCGCAGACCTACGACGCGACGACGCTGGCTGGCCCGCAGAACAACGCATCGGGGATCGCGGGCAGCAACCACGCCGTCGCCACCCTCGCCGGGGCCATGGACGCCAGCGCCCCAGACGGCTCGGCCTGCTCGGGCAAGGCCTGCGTGGGCCGCTACAACGTCTCCACCGGCGCAGTAACCGACGCGGTCACGTTCCCGCAGAGCACCCACCTGGGCCCACTGCTGGGCCCCTATCCGACCGTGATCGTCTTCCCGGCGAGCGGCCACGTGTACCTCGCCCGGCTCGGCTGACGCTGGTCACGCTGCCCATGACTGATATCGAGGTCGTCACGACAGGCGACCGTCATGATCTCGACGGGCAGGCCAGGGATGCCCTCCGCACCGTCTGGCCAGAGTTCATCTTCCACGACCCGGTCGTCCCCGACTACATCGGCCGGGTCGAGACATACTTCCCGCAATTCGACGTGCTGCTCCTCGACGACGGCCAGGTGGTGGCCGGAGGCTGGGGAGTTCCCATTCATTGGGACGGAACGGTAGGCGCCCTGCCGGACGGCTACGACGGCGCATTGGTCAGCGCGGTTACCGGCCACGAAGACTCGACCCCGGCCGACACGCTGTGCATCATGGCCGCGGCCGTCAAAGCCGATCGGCAGGGCGGCGGGCTGGCGGGGAAGACGCTCACGGTCCTCCGGGAGCGGGCGATCGCCGCTGGCCTCGAGCGCGTCGTCGCGCCGGTCAGGCCGGCGCTCAAGAGCCGGTATCCATTGGCGCCGATGGACAGGTTCGCCCGGTGGGCACGCGCCGACGGCCTGCACATCGACCCGTGGATCCGCGCACACCAGAGACTCGGGGCAACCGTCCTCGCACCAGCGCCGCGCTCCATGATCATCATTGGCACCGTCGCCGAATGGGAAGACTGGACGGCGATGGCCTACCCCGAGACCGGCCAGTACGTCGTGCCGGATGCGCTGGACCTCGTCGCCATCGACCGCGAGCAAGACCGCGGTACATACGCCGAAACCAACCTGTGGATGCGCCACCTGTAATTACTGGTGAGTCACGTGCCAGCGGACGATGCAGAAGCCGTGCCGCAGTGCGGCGCCGAGGGCGCCGGGGTCCAGGTGCCCGTCGGGACGCCGGGGGATCGGGATGAACCGCGCGGCCTGCGGGTTCTTTTCGCCGATCACTCCGAGCAGCCGCTCGACCTCGGCGGGGTCCGTGACCAGTTCCGGCCGGGCGGTCTCGAGGTGGCCGCGCAGCCGGATCCGGACCGGCCGTTCGCCGGCCAGGCTGAGCGTCCAGCGGCCGCCTCCGGGAGTGAGCAGCACGTCGCCGTCGCGCACGTAACTGACGGGCTGCCGGTAGGCCTTCCCGGTCTTGCGGCCGGTGTAGAAGACGAGCATCAGCTTCGCGTTGATCGGCGTCGCGAACGGCAGGCTGAGCGCCGCGCGCATGGGCACGTTGACCGCGCGCATGATCCGTGCGCGCCGCTGCATCGCGGCTTGGTTCACTGCCATGACCCGACTCCTTTGCTGCGGATGGCTAGGGGATGGGGGTGAGGATCTCCATGAGGTGGCCGTTCGGGTCGCGGAAGTAGGCGCCGCGGGCGCCGTTCACGTTGGCGTAGACCTCGCCGGGCCGGCGGCATGCGGGGTCGGCGTAGTACGTGATGCCCCGGTCCCTGATCCGGCCGAACGCGGCCTCGAAGTCCTCGTCGCTGAGCTGGAACGCGTAGTGGTGCTCGTCGACGTGGTCGTAGTGATCGAAGTCCAGGCTGACCCCGTTGTCGAGCGTGACGGGGGTGAAGTGCGCCAGCGGCGGGTCGACGGACAGGCCGAGGATGTCGGCGAGGAACTGCGCCGAGACTCGCGGGTCGTGTGCGGGGACGATGGTGTGGTTCAGTTCGACGGCCATTGCGGGCTCCATTCGGGTCAGCGGCCCATGCGGGCGTAGATGCGGGCGGCGAGAAGGGCGAACACGACCAGCATGCCTCCGCTCCACGCCAGGGAGATGAGGACGTCGTGCGCGGCCGGCCCACCGAGGATCAGCGCCCGCTCGGCGTTGACGAGCGCGTCGACCGGCTGGTGGGTGCCGAACGCCTGCAGCCAGCCGGGCATGGCGGTGGATGGGACGAAGGCGGCGGAGGTGAAGACGAGCAGGAACAGCACCGGTACCGCCGCCGCCTGGGCCGCTTCCGGGTCGCTGACCCGCAGGCCGAGGGACGCGAAGCCCCAGGAGATCGCGTATCCGAACGCGATCACCAGGGCGAGCGCGGCGAGCAGGGCGGCCGCGCCGTGCGGGCTGTGGAACCCGGCGGCGAACCCGACACCGATCATGACCGCGACGACCAGCAGGTTGCGGGCCAGGTCGGCGGCGGTCCTCCCGGCGAGCACGGCGATCCGGGCCATCGGCAGCGTGCGGAAGCGGACCAGGATGCCGGTGCGCAGGTCACCGGACAGCCCGACGGCGGTGCCGACCGCGCCGAACGCGACCGTCTGCGCGAAGATGCCTGGCATCAGGAAGTCGACGTAATTCGTTCCGGGCACGTGGATCGCGCCGCCGAACGCGTAGCGGAACAGCAGCACGAAGATCACCGGCTGGATGACGGAGAACACCAGCGCCTGCGGGGTGCGCAGCTGGGTCAGCAGGTTGCGCCAGGCGACGTCGGCCGTGTCCGAGATCGCGTCGGCGACCGCCCGCGCCGCTACCGCGACGCGGCTGGCCGCCGCGCGACGTGGCGCCGCCGCGATGGTGCTCATGCTGCCTCGCTTCCACGGGTCAGGGAAAGGAAGACGTCGTCCAGGGTGGGTTCGCGGATCGCGACGGATACCGGGTCGGGCCCGCGGCCGTTCAGGGCGCGCAGCATGCCGGTGAGCTCGCCGGAACCGGCGGCGGACCGGACCTGGATGCCGGCGCCGTCGCGCTGCACGACGTAGCCGGCCGAGGCCAGCGCCGCCTCCGCGGCCTGAGCCGCTTCCTGCCCGGCGAAGTCCAGGTGGAAGACGGCCGTCCCCAGCCGCTCCTTCAGCTCGGCGGGGGTGCCGGTGCCGGCGACCCGCCCGGCGGAGATGATCACCACCTGATCGGCCAGCGCGTCGGCTTCCTCCAGGTACTGCGTGGTCAGCAGCACGGTGGTGCCGGAGCTGGCGAGGCCGCGCACCGAGTCCCACAGCGCGAAGCGGCTCTCCGGGTCCAGGCCGGTGGTTGGCTCATCGAGGAACAGCACCGCGGGCCGGTGCAGCAACGCCGCGGCCACGTCGAGCCGCCGCCGCATCCCGCCCGAGTAGCCGCGCACGAGCCGGTCGGCCGCCCGGTTCAGCCCGAAGCTGTCGAGCAGTTCACCGGCGCGGGCCCGGGCCTGCCTGCGGCCCAGCCGGGACAGCCGCCCGATCAGCCGGAGGTTCTCCCGTCCGGTCAGGTTGGGATCCACGGCGGCGAACTGGCCCGCCAGGCCGATGACGCGCCGTACCCGCGCCGCGTCCGTCACCACGTCGAGCCCGGCCACGGTCGCGCGGCCAGCGTCCGGGCGCAGCGAGGTGGCCAGGATGGAGACGGTGGTGGTCTTGCCCGACCCGTTCGGCCCGAGCAGCCCGAGCACGGTCCCGGCGGGCACCGCCAGGCTCAGCCCATCGAGCGCCGTCACTTCGCCGAAGGCCTTCCGCAGGCCTTTGGCCTCAACCGCGTAGCCGTTCACCATGACGCAAAGCTTAGAAGCCTAAGGATTAGATGTCAATCCTTTAGATATCGAGGCTTGCTGCTATGCTGGCTGACGTGCCAGCACCGTTTCCGCTCCCGATCGGGCTCCGCCTGACTCAGGCGGCCCGCGCCGTGGAGCGAGCATTCGACGAGGCGCTCGGCGAGGCCGGGGGCACGCTGCCGGTCTGGCTGATCCTGCTCAACCTGAAGATCCACAAGCCGGCGAACCAGCGCGAACTGGCGGACGCGGTCGGGGTGCGCGAGGCCACGCTGACGCACCACCTGAACTCGATGGACGCCCGCGGGCTGGTGACCAGGACGCGGGAGGCGTCCAACCGGCGAGTTCAGGTGGTCGCGCTGACCGAGGCGGGCGAGGCGGCGTTCCTGCGCCTCCGCGAAGCCGCGATGGCGTTCGACGCCACGCTGCGGGCGGGGCTTGCCGACGCCGACCTGGAGACGCTCAGCACCCTGCTCGGCCACCTGGCCGCCAACGTCGGCGCCCCAGAGACGGCACCGCCCTGGGCGGGCGCGGTAGCCCGCCGACCGGAGTAGCGTCTGGCAGGTCAAGCCACCGCGGCGCGTTCAGGCCTTTGCTGGCCTGGCCTCGATGTGTGCCGGGCCGCTTTGCTTGCTGGCGAGGCGTACGGCGGAGATGAGCGCGAGGACGCCCGCGCCGGTGATCCACCAGAACGCGGCGTGGAACGCTGCGGTGCTGCTGACCCCGTGGTTGTCGAGGATGACGACGAACAGCGCGCTGCCGAGCGCGCCGCCGACGCGCTGGAAGATGTTGACCTGGGCGGTGGCGTCGGGAAGGTGCTCCTTGCCGACCGACGCGTACGCGGCGGACATGGCGGGAATGCCGGCCAGGCCGATCCCGACGCCACGGAAGAACTGAAGTACCTCCACGACGGCCATGCTGGCGTTGGCGTCGAGGACGACGAATGGCACGGTGGCGGCGAGGGTGACGGCGAGCCCGGCGACGGCGGTTCTGCCGCCGCCGATCCGGTCGGTCAGCCGGCCGCCCACCGGCATGGAGAACGCGGCGCCGGCGCCGTAGGACAGCAGCAGCAGGCCGGTGGCGACGACGCTCTCATGGCGGTACAGCTGGTAGTACAGGGGCAGGATGATCAGGCCGCCGAAGAGGGCGGCCCCGGTGAAGAACACCGAAGTGGTGGCAGCGGCGTAGACCCGGTTGCCGAGCAGCCGGAGGTTCAGCAGCGGGGCCCGGCTGCGCAGGCTCCACCGGGCGAACGCGGCCAGCGCCAGCGCTCCGGGGATCACGGTCGCTAGCACGACCGTGGAAGAACGGGTGCCGTGCTGGCTGGCGACGGTGATCCCGTAGACGACGAGCGGAAGCCCCCCGGCCACCAGCGCGAAGCCGGTGACGTCGAACGGCCCGGCGGCGCCGCGCTCCCCGCGCGGCACGTGACGCAGCCCGCGGGCCAGCGTGATTACGCCGACGGGCACGTTGACCAGGAACAGCCAGCGCCACGACAGCGTGTGGATTAGCAGCCCGCCGATCGCGGGCCCGAGGGCCGGCGCGAGCACCACCGCGATGCCGACGCCGTTCATCACCCGGCCCATCCGCGACGGCCCGGCCGCCCTGCCGAGCACGGACTGGCCCGCAGGGACGAGCAGCCCGCCCGTGACCCCCTGCGCGACGCGCAGCACGATCAGGGCTGGCAGGTTCGGCGCCGCCGCGCACAGCGCGGACGTGATCGTGAACCCGGCCAGCGCGTACATCCACAGACGGCCGGTGCCGAAGTGCCGGCTGAGCCACGCGCAGGCGGGCAGCGCTGCGGCCAGCGCGAGCAGGTAGCCGCTGGTGACCCACTGCGCCGACGACAGCGATCCGTGCAGGTCGCGGCTGATCGTGTCCAGGCCCACGTTGACCAGGGAGGTATCCAGGTTGGCCAT
>Ga0335074_10014424_pt1 | contig 11083 bp, 10 predicted proteins | sample Lox_Sample_23_FD_206715 | JGI IMG/M metagenome (GOLD analysis project Ga0335074, IMG submission 206715) | Soil microbial communities from Loxahatchee National Wildlife Refuge, Florida, United States - Lox_Sample_2.3 | ecosystem: Environmental > Terrestrial > Soil > Wetlands | place: USA... | reverse complement strand
TCAATCGAAAAGTCCGCTGGATGCGCGTGAGAGCCTGAGCGACATCGCGCATAATCTGGAGCGCTGGATCGACGTGATCGTGTTGCGGACATTTTCGCACGTGACTATTGAGCAAATGGCGAAGCATGCCGCGGTTCCCGTGATCAATGCTTTGAGCGATCTCGAACATCCCTGCCAGGCGCTCGCGGATTACTTCACGCTGCAGGAGCGCTATGGCGATCTGAGGAAAATCTGCCTTGCGTATGTCGGCGATGGCAACAATGTGGCGCATTCACTGCTGCTCACGGCGGCGTGTCTGGGATCGTCGATCCGAATTGCGACACCGAAAGGATACGAACCGAATGCGCAGATCCTCGCCGATGCGAAAAAAATTGGCAAGCAGACCGGCGCGCACATCGAAGTGTTGAACGATGCGCAGGCCGCGGTTGCCGGAGCCGATGCCGTCTATACGGATGCGTGGGCGAGCATGGGACAGGAAGGCGAGACTGAATCGCGGGCCAGGATTTTTCCGCCCTATCAGGTCAATCGTGAGTTGATGGCGGAAGCCGCGCCCCATGCGGCATTCATGCACTGCCTGCCGGCGCATCGCGGGCAGGAAGTCACGGACGAGATCATGGATTCGGAAAATTCCGTCATCTTCGAGCAAGCCGAAAACCGGCTGCACGTGCAGAAAGCGATTCTTTATCTATTGCTGGGCGGCGCGGTGCGCCTGCCCGTGAGGAGTGCTCATGCCTGAAAAAGTCGTGCTTGCTTATTCCGGTGGACTGGATACGTCGATCATCATTCCGTGGCTGAAGGAAAACTATTCCTATGATGTGATCGCGATGGTCGGTGACGTCGGCCAGGGCGACGACATCGAGGCGGTCGTAAAAAAAGCCTACGCAACCGGTGCGAAGAAAGTCATCGTCGAAGATCTCCGCGAGGAATTTCTCACTGGATACGTGTTTCCCGCACTGAAAGCCGGCGCGGTCTACGAGCACAAATACCTGCTTGGTACTTCGCTGGCGCGGCCGGTCATCGCCAAGCATCAGGTGGAAGTCGCGTTACGCGAGGGTGCGACTGCCGTCGCGCATGGATGCACCGGCAAGGGCAACGATCAGGTGCGGTTTGAATTGGCGTATCAGGCGCTGGCGCCGGAGTTGAAGATCATCGCGCCGTGGCGCGAATGGAATTTGAAATCGCGCGAAGATTGCCTGGACTATGCCGAGCAGCATGGGATTCCGGTCGCGGCGAGCCGCGAAAAAATTCACAGCCGCGATCGAAACCTCTGGCACATCAGCCATGAAGGCGGAGAACTGGAATACGCGGCGAACGCGCCGCTGCCGACGACGTGGCAGATCACGCGCTCTCCGCAGGATGCGCCCGATAAAGAAGAGAAGGTCAGCACCGGATTTGTGCAGGGCATTCCCGTATCGGTGAATGGGATGGAACTCGATCCGGTATCGCTGGTCGAGTTGCTCAATGAAATTGGTGCGCGCAATGCGATTGGACGCGTGGATCTGGTCGAGAACCGTTTCGTGGGAATCAAGTCTCGCGGATGCTATGAGACTCCGGGCGGAACTCTGCTGGTCACTGCGCATCGCGAACTCGAAGCACTCTGCCTAGAGCGTGAGGTGGCGCACTTCAAGCAACACATCGGACTGAAGTACGCCGAGCTGGTTTATTTCGGGCTGTGGTTTACGCCGCTGCGCGAAGCGCTAGATGGGTTCGTCGAGAACACGCAGAAAAACATGACCGGCAAGATCACGCTCTCGCTCTATAAGGGCAATGTTTCGGTTGTGAGCCGCGAGTCAGAGTATTCGTTGTATCGCACCGATTTGTCTTCGTTCACCATGGGCGCGGGTTACGACCAGAAGGATGCCGAAGGATTCATTCGCATTCTTGGTCTTCCATCGCGGTCGCGGGCACGCACCCGCGAAGAGGTCAAGCAATGAAGATGTGGTCGGGAAGATTCCGGCAGCCGCTGGATCCCGAGTTCGAGCGTTGGCAGCGGTCGTTTGATTTCGACCGCCGGCTACTGCGCTACGAACTCGAAGCCAGCGGAGCGCATGCTCGTGCGCTGAAGAACGCTGGAGTTCTTTCCGCTGACGAATTGATTGCGATTCTGCAGGGACTTGAGCAGATCGGCGAACGGGCGGCGACTTCGGCCGAGTTTCTTGACGATCCGGAGGCGGAAGACGTTCACCATTTTGTCGAGAAGCAATTGGCCGCGTTGATCGGCGATGCCGGTTACAAGCTGCACAGCGGGCGTAGCCGCAACGAGCAGATCGCAACGGACCTGCGGTTGTATGTGCGAGCAACGATCGATCAGTTGCGGCAGGAGATTTCTGAGCTCGGATCGGCGATTCTCGATCGCGCGGAACAGGCGGGCAATGCCGCCATGCCGGCGTATACGCATCTGCAGAAGGCGGAGCCGGTGCTGGTGGCACATTGGCTGCTGGCGTATCTCCAGATGTTGTTACGCGATGCGGACCGGCTGGCCGATTGCCGGAAGCGGCTGAATGTTTGCCCTCTGGGATCAGGAGCGGTCGCCGGAGCCACAGTGCCGCTCGATCGATCGCTGATGGCGCAGAGTCTCGGCTTCGACGCGCCGACGGCGAACAGCATGGACGCGACCAGCGATAGGGATTTCACGATCGAGTTCGTCAATGCGCTCTCGCTGCTGGCCATCCACCTTAGCCGATGGGCCGAGGAGATGATCCTGTTCTCGTCACAAGAGTATGGGTTCATCGGTCTCCCTGAAACTTACTCGACGGGCAGCAGCGCGATGCCGCAGAAAAAGAATCCCGATCTGCTGGAGCTTGTGCGGGGAAAGTCCGGACGCGTCATTGGCAGTGCGACGGCTCTTCTCGTCACCATGAAAGGCCTGCCGCTCGCCTACAACAAAGATCTGCAGGAAACGCAGCAACTTTTGTTCGAGCCTGCCGACACCATGCTGCACATGCTGCCGCTCGTCACTGGATTCGTGAAAGCTGTCGAATTTCACTTCGACAGGATGGAACAGGCGGCGCAGTCGGGATTTATGAATGCGTGGGCGGGCGCGACTTATCTGGTTAACCATGGCGTCCCGTCGCGGCTGGCGCATGAACGCATTGGGAAAGCGGTGCAGCTCGCCATTGAGCGAGGCTGCGAGCTGCACGAGTTGCCACTTGAGGAATTGCAGAAAATCAGTCCGGCGTTCGGCGAGGATTTCTATGACTCGCTGAAGCTGGCGTCGGTATTGGATATTCATGATGTCCCCGGCGGCACAGCGCCGGAGCGGGTGCGGAAAGCTCTTGGCCCGGCCCGCAATAAAATCCAGTCTCTTCGCGAGGAGGTTCATGAACACGCGTAAAGCCATCTTGCCGGATGCGGAACAGATTCACGAATTGATCTCTGCCTATTCGGGCGACGGTACGCTGCTGCCGCGCACGCTGGCGGAAATTTGCGAGAACGTCCGGGATTTTGTCGTGCTCGAAGACGATGAAAAGATCATTGGATGCGGCGCGCTGCATCTCTACGGCACGCACCTGGCGGAGATTCGCTCGATCACGGTTGCACCCTGGGCGCAGGGTAAGGGCGGCGGAAGCCGCCTAGTGAAGGCGCTCATGGCCGAGGCCAAGCGGCACCGCGTGGCTTGCACCTGCCTGTTCACGCGCAAGCCGGAATTCTTCGGCAAGCTGGGATTTTCGGTGGCGCAGCGCGAAGACCTGCCGGACAAAATCTACAAAGATTGCCATGCTTGTCCGCGCTATCACTGCTGCGACGAAGTGGCGATGGTCCGCGGACGGCTGCCAAAGTTCGCCATTCTTCCGGAACCTGAGAACTGGTTGGTCAAGCTGCAGAATTGGGCTCCGAACGCCAGTGGCGAAGCGAGTTCGTAGCTAAGGGCTCTCCTGTCCTGTAATGCGGTGCCGAATCCTTCTCGCGGTTGACGCGTTTTCCGTAGATGAGTGAGAAGCGCGAACCCCCACCCTGTCCCTGCAAAAGCGCAGGGACAAGGATGGGGCAACCCGGGGATTTTGACTTTCTTATTCCGCGAACGAGAATCCCACCCTTGTCCCCGCAAACTGCGCGGTGACCAAGGATGGGGCAACCGCTTTCAGTAGGCTTTCCCATTCGAGCCAAAATCGGGCTTGAGTGCGCCACTCATCGTGTTACTCTTGCGATTCGGCGTGTCAGATCCGGGCCGGGTGAAAATCAAAGCAAAATCCGAATGCATGTGGGACCTGGTCAGCCTGGGCGAGGTCATGTTGCGGCTCGATCCAGGCGACGAGCGCATTTCGACCACGCGTCATTTCCGCGTGTGGGAGGGCGGCGGCGAGTACAACGTGGCCCGCGGGCTGCGGCGGTGCTTTGGCATGGATACGGCGATTGTCACCGCGCTGGCCGATAATCCCATCGGGCGGCTGGTGGAAGATCTGATGCTGCAGGGCGGAGTCAGCCAGAAATACGTTCGCTGGGTTCCGTACGACGGCGTGGGACGCACGGTTCGCAACGGACTGAATTTCACGGAGCGCGGATTCGGGGTGCGCGCCGCCGTAGGCTGCTCCGATCGTGGACATACCGCCGTTTCGCAACTTAAGCCGGGGGAAGTCGACTGGGAACGAATATTCTCCAAAGATGGCGCGCGCTGGCTTCACACGGGAGGAATTTTCGCCGCGCTCTCGGAAACCACTCCGCTGGTCGCACTGGAAGCAATGGTGGCAGCCAAACGGGCGGGAACTGTCATCTCTTATGATCTGAATTATCGGGCGTCGCTCTGGAAATCGATTGGCGGCAAAGCCAAGGCGCAGGAAGTCAATCGGAAACTGGCGCCCATGATCGACGTGATGATCGGAAACGAGGAAGACTTCACGGCGGCGCTGGGATTTTCGGTGGCCGGACTCGACGAGCATCACTCGAAGCTGGAATCGGAGAACTTCAAGAAAATGATCGGGGCGGTGGTGAAGGAATATCCTTCGATGTCGATGATCGCAACGACGTTGCGCCACGCCAAGACGGCGAGCGTCAACGATTGGGGAGCCCTCTGTTATTGCGACGGGAAATTTTATGAAGCGCCCAAGCGCGAGAATCTGGAAATCTATGATCGCGTTGGCGGCGGCGATTCGTTCGCCTCGGGATTGATTTACGGATTTCTCTCGGGGAAGGACCCGCAATGGTCGGTCGAGTGCGGCGCGGCTCATGGCGCACTGGCCATGACCACGCCCGGCGATACGACCATGGCGACTCTGGCGGAAGTTTTGCAAGTAATGACGGCGCGCACGGCACGAATTGAACGTTAACTGGACAAACGTTAGGAGTGGAGAGCCCTATGCCCACACTGACAACGATGAGTATTGAAGATGTGATTCGAAAAATCGGCGAGGTTGGCATTGTTCCCGTGGTGCGGGCAGCGTCGGTCACCGAGGCAAACCGCGCGGTCGAGGCGATCCTGGCCGGAGGGATTCCGGTGGTCGAGATCACCATGACGGTGCCGGGCGCGGTGTCGGTGATCCGCGAAGTGGTCAAGCAGTATGGCGAAAAAGTTCTCGTGGGAGCGGGCACGGTAACCAACGCCGAGCAGGCGGAGTCGTGCGTTCGCGCGGGAGCGGAATTTCTTGTGAGTCCGGGGATGTCGCTGCCGGTGCTGTCGGTGGCGCGAGCCTCAGAGAAGCTAGCGATCCCTGGGGCACTGACTCCCACCGAACTGATGAATGCACTGGATCACGGCGCCAGGTTAGTGAAAATTTTTCCGTGTGGGAACGTCGGGGGGCCGAAATATTTGAAATCGCTCAAGGCGCCGTTTCCAAGCGCTGCGCTCATTCCCACAGGTGGCGTGAACGCGGCCAATGCGGGGGAGTTTATCGCTGCAGGAGCGTTTGCTTTAGGAGTGGGCGCGGATCTGGTTGATGCTGCGGCACTGCACGAAGGAAATCTGGAGAAGATCAGTACGGCCGCACGGGAGTTGGTGAGTGCCGTCGCGAATGCGCGCGCTGCAGCGGGAGATAAGAAAGGGAAGTAAGCGGAGACCCAGGCAGTTCGGCGCTTGGTGAGTTTAAAGCGGAAGCGACCCAAGCGTACGATTGTTGCATCGCAAAACCCGCGACGCTCCGCGCGGATCGCCCAGATCCTTCGCTCGCAAAAACAGCTTGCTCAGGATGACAAACCAAACTGGCCCACGGCCGAAAATTTCTACTCTGGCAACGACGGCCAGAAGTGGGGCACCCACAGTTTTCTCTCTGTTACTGATTTACGCCACTGGCGAGCACGCCGCCGTCCACCGGCAGGATCGTTCCTGTAACGAAGCTGGCCGCGTCGGAGGCGAGAAAAACCGCGGCGCCGACGAGCTCCTCCAATTCTCCAAAGCGCTTCATGGGCGTACGCATCATCACTTCGTTGCCGCGTCCGGTGCCGACGAGAAGTTTCTCGCTCAGGGGAGTGCGGAAGTATCCGGGCGCGATGGCATTCACGCAGATGCCATATCGCGCCCACTCGATGGCCAGCGACTTGGTCAGCGATCCCAGACCTGACTTGCTGGCGCTGTAGGCAGCTACTTCGAAAAGCGCGAGGAATGTGCCCATCGAGGCTATGTTGATGATCCGGCCGTAGCGGCGCTCGATCATGTGGCGACCAAAAACCTGGCAGGCTCGCAGCGTGCCGGTGAGATTCGTATCGAGGATTTTGTTCCAGTCAGATTCGGGGTACTCGAGGGTGGGCGCGCGCTTTGTGATGCCGGCGGCGTTGACCAGGATGTCGACTTTGCCGAAGCTCTCTTTGCAGGCGCTGAGGAGCTTTTCGAGGGAGGCGCGATCTGCGACATCGCAGGGAACGCGCAGCGATTTTCGGCCGAGCGATTCAATTTCGTCGGCAAGAGCGTTCACCAGTTCGATGCGGCGCGCGCTCGCGACCACGTCTGCGCCGGCTTGCGCCAATCCGAGAGCAAGAGTTTTTCCGATACCCGAACTGCCTCCGACGACGACGGCGACTTTTCCATCCAGATCGAGGGGCTTGTAGCTCATAGCCAGCGAGTGTACCGAAAAAGAGGAGCATTCGCGCAAGCATTGTCATCCTGAGCCGCGGTTTTGCGGCGAAGGACTTGTGCAACCTACGCCGGACCGGTGCCCCTGTCGTGATGCATAGATCCTTCGGCGCTAAAATCTGCGCCTCAGGATGACAAAGTCAAGGCATATGATTGCAGGCGGAGCCGCTCTTGGTATGATGGCCTCTTCTTTCGAGAGGTCCAAATGCACTTTACCCGCCGCCATTTTCTTGAAACCGCAGGTTTCGTGCTCGCCGCCTTACGAACGGGGGTGGGCACCGCGACTCCACATCGCATCGTGGGATTCTCTACGCTTGGCTGTCCCGGCTGGGAGTGGGAGAAAATTCTGAGCTTCGCGGAGGCACACGATTTCTCCGCCATTGAGCTGCGCGGCTTGCAGGGCAACATGGATCTGCCTTCGCGTCCGGAGTTTCAGCCGGATCGCATTGCGCAATCGAAACGCGATGTTGCCGCACATAATCTGAGGATTGCGTGCGTCAGCAGTTCCGCGCAGCTGCATGATGCGGATCCAGAGAAACACAAACAACAGATTGCCGATGCCGAACGATTCATTGATCTGGCGGCTCGGCTTGGCTCTCCGAACATGCGGGTGTTTGGCAACAAAATCGAGGGTCCGAGAGATCAAGTGATCGATCGCGTGGCTGCCGGGCTGCGGGAACTGGGCGCGTACGCGGGCCCGCGCGGCGTTACCGTGATTATCGAGTCGCACGGCGACTTCACCGATTCGCCGACGCTCAGCGAGATTCTCACGCGCGCCGATTCGCCGCATGTCGGCTTGCTCTGGGACGCGCATAACACGTTTGTCGAGGGTAAGGAAGATCCGGCATTCACCGTGCAGAAGTTGGGCAAGTACATCCGCCACACGCATCTGAAAGATTCAGTACCGACGGCGAACGGCGACCATTACGTTCTGACGGGACGCGGCGACGTGCCGGTGCGAAAGCAGGTGGAACTGCTGGAGGCGATCGGTTACACCGGCTGCTACACATTCGAGTGGGAAAAAGTCTGGCATCCGGATTTGGAAGAACCGGAAATCGCGATCGCCGACTTTGCCGAGTTTATGAAGAAGATTCCGTAACCGGCTCAAGCCGCGGGGCCAACGCTTGCACGAAGGCAAGCGCGACGAGATACGCCAATCCCGCCATGATGAAGACAGGCACGTAGGAACCCGTGCGTTGGAGCGTATAGCCGACCACTTTGGCGACGAGCATTCCCCCGACGGCGCCGGCCATGCTGGCAAATCCAACGACCGAGCCGACGGCGCCGCGAGGAAACATGTCGGAGGCGAGCGTAAAGATATTCGCCGACCATCCCTGATGCGCTCCGGCGGCGAGGGCGATCAGCGCAACAGCCAGCCAGGCGTTTGTCGTGCGCGCTGCCAGCATGATAGGTGTGACCGCGAGCGCACAGGCGAGCATGGCAGTCTTGCGGCTGGCATTGACGCTCCATCCTCGCTTCAGAAGTGAAGAAGAAAGCCAGCCCCCACCAACGCTGCCAATGCTCGCACCTGTATAGATGACGATGAGCGGCAGGGCCATAGCTCGCAGGTTGAGCTTGAGATTGCGGCTTAGAAAATCGGGCATCCAGAACAGATAGACCCACCAGATGGGGTCGGTGAAGAACTTACCGACGGCGATAGCCCAGGCCTGGCGCACTTTGATCACAGTCCGCAGCGGGACTTTCGCGACGACCTCCGGGGGATCGCTGTGAATGTACGCGAGCTCCGCCGGAGACAGGCCTTTCGTTTCTTCCGGACGGTGATAGAGCAGCAGCCATGCCACAATCCAAAGCATGTCGAGGCTGCCGGTTCCGATGAATGCCATCCGCCATCCGAAACGATAAGTGATCCAGGGGACGAGAAGCGGGGCTGTGAGCGCGCCCACGTTGGTTCCGGAATTGAAGAGGCCCGTGGCCAGGGCGCGCTCGCGCTTAGGAAACCATTCGGCTACAGCTTTGATGGAGGCAGGAAAACTGCCGGACTCGCCCAGTCCAAGGCTGAAACGAGCGACGGCAAATTGAAATACCGATCTGGCGGCGGCATGCGACATCGCCGCGAGGCTCCACACGAAAACACAAAGCGAGAATCCGATGCGCGTGCCCAGCCAGTCGATCAGCTTCCCGACGAAGAGCAGTCCCACGCCATAGGCGAGCTGAAATGCCAGGACAATGTTGCTGTAGTCGATTTCCGTCCAGCCGAGTTGGACTTGCAGCATCGGCTTGAGCAGACCGATGACCTGGCGATCCATGTAATTGACCGTCGCTGCGAAAAACAAAAGCCCGCAAATGAGCCAGCGGCGGTTGCCGGCACGAGGCGTTGCCGTGGTGGTTTGCTCAGCAGTGGACGCCGGGATGGGATGCGTGGTCAACGGAACACCGGACTCGATCACTAGACATCGGACAAGGCGTGTGCGTCAAGGGCGATGCTGGCCTGATATGATTTTGGCTTCCGGCCTCGACCGATGAAAGATTTTCTCAGCGAAGATTTTCTGCTCTCGAGCGCAACCGCTCAGCGGCTCTACCGGCAATCTGCCGAGCCGCAGCCCATCCTCGATTATCACTGCCATCTGAATCCGAAGGACATTGCCGAAAATCGGCGCTTCGCCAACCTGTTCGAAATCTGGCTGGAGGGCGATCACTACAAATGGCGCGCCATGCGGGCCAACGGCGTGGCTGAGCGCTACTGCACCGGCGATGCGAGTCCGTACGAGAAATTTCTTGCCTGGGCGCGAACCGTGCCCTATACGCTGCGCAATCCGCTCTATCACTGGACGCACCTCGAATTGCAGCGCTATTTCGCAATCAACGAACTGCTGGATGAACATTCCGCACCTTCAATTTGGGAACGGGCGAACGCTGCGCTGGAGAAGTTGAGGGCGCACGAAATTCTGAAGAAGTTTCGCGTGGAAGCGCTGTGCACGACCGACGATCCGGTGGATGACCTTCGCTGGCATTGGCAGATTGCGAAATCGAATTTGCCGACGCGAGTTCATCCGGCGTTTCGTCCTGACCGCGCATTGAAGATCGGAGCGCCGGAGTTTTCGCCGTGGCTGAAACGGCTGGAAAAGTCCGCGAATGTGCACATTCGAAATCTGAATTCGTTTCTCGATGCCCTACGCAAGCGGCATGATTATTTTCATTCGCTCGGCTGCCGATTATCCGACCACGGATTGGATTATTGTTACGGGACTCCGTGCTCGGATCGAACTGCAGCGAGAATTTTCCTGAAAGCACGCCAGCAAAAGGCGATCAGCAAAGAAGAACAAGATCAGTTCGCGTCTTTCCTGATGTTGTTGTTTGGACGGCTTGACGCTGAAAAGGGATGGACCAAGCAATTACATCTTGGCGCGCTGCGCAACGTGAATACGGCGGCGCGGCTGAACATTGGCGCCGATACCGGTTTCGATTCGATAGGCGATTGGCCGCAACTTGGGCCGCTGGCCACCTATCTCGACCTGCTCGCCCGCGAGAATGCGTTGCCGCGCATGATTCTTTACAACGTAAATCCGGCCGACACGTTTGCCATAGCAACGCTGATCGGAAGCTTTCAGAGCGACGAGCCCGGCAAACTGCAATATGGCAGCGCGTGGTGGTTTCTGGATCAGAAACAAGGCATCACCGCGCAGCTGGATGCCCTCTCCAACACTGGCTTGCTGTCGCGTTTTGTCGGCATGGTCACCGACTCGCGGTCGTTCATGTCGTATCCGCGGCATGAATATTTCCGGCGCGTTCTGTGCGACATCGTCGGCCGGGACGTCGAACGCGGCGAATTGCCTGCCGACGAGGCTCTGCTGGGACGAATGATTACCGACATTTGCTACGGAAATGCAACTGGTTATTTGCGACTGCCCAAATGACCGTAGAACGGATCGAGGGCCCGTTTTCATTTCTGGAACAATCGTTTTTCTTGCGGCAAATTCTGCTTTGTAAGGGCTTCCATTGCGAGTACGATTAACTCGCCCGAGGACCCTTCATGCCCAAATTCCGTTCTGCCGTTCTTGCATTCTTTTTCTTGTCGTTGACGTTTCAGATTGCGAATGCGCAGTGGCGTCCGCGCAACCCCGT
>Ga0335074_10014423_pt1 | contig 11084 bp, 11 predicted proteins | sample Lox_Sample_23_FD_206715 | JGI IMG/M metagenome (GOLD analysis project Ga0335074, IMG submission 206715) | Soil microbial communities from Loxahatchee National Wildlife Refuge, Florida, United States - Lox_Sample_2.3 | ecosystem: Environmental > Terrestrial > Soil > Wetlands | place: USA... | reverse complement strand
GATCGCCGCGCAGCCGCGCAGCGCGTCCACGCGGCGGTCCGGGTAGGCCCACCGCGGCGCCATGTCCAGGCGCAGCCTGATCGTGTCCCCGCGCTGCCACCGCCTGCGCAGACGCAGGTAACCCTGATGAGGAGGCACCTTCCGTTCAGAAGAATTATTGACCGTGACACCCGTGGCAGCGCTCCACGAAGGGATGCGGAGTGCCACCTCGCGCTCGGCCGGAGGGGCGGCGAGGACCCGCAGCGTGACCACCCCCGACCACGGATAGTCGGTGGCCACCTCGATGTCGAGGGCGGCGCCGCGCAGCCAGGCGGCGGCGTACTGCTGGACGTACAGCGTCTCGCCGTTCACCGTGGCGAGGTAGTGCTGGATGGACGCGAGCAGGCGCATGATGTTCGGCGGGCAGCAGGCGCAGGTGAACCACTCGCGGCGCCGGCCGGGGTCGTCTTTCTCGAAGTGATCCTCGCGGCGCTGCAGCGGGTTCACGTAGAAGAAGCGGTCGCCTTCTGCGGAGATCGCGGCGCCGAAGCCGTTGTAGAGCACGCGCTCCATGTGGTCGGCGTACGCCGGATCGCCGGTGGCCAGCAGCAGCCGCCAGCTCCAGTGGAAGCTGGCGATCGCGGCGCAGGTCTCGTTGTAGGCGCGGTCCGGCGGCAGCTCGAACCGGTCGCCGAAGCCCTCGTCCATGTGCCGCGAGCCGTTCCCGCCGGTCAGGGCCGTCTTCGCGGTGACCATGTCGGTCCAGCGGTTGATGGATGACTGCAGCAGCTCGTCGTCGTGCGTCTCGGCGGCGACGTCGGTGACGCCCGCCTCCAGGTAGAGCGCGCGGACGGCGTGGCCGACCTCGGTGGCTGACTTCCTGACCGGCAGGTGGTCCTGCAGGTAGCGGCGGCCCATGCCGGAATCGCCTGCCAGGCCGTAGCCGCGCTGGTCGGTGAACTGGCTGGCCAGGTCCAGGTAGGCGCGGTTGCCCGTCTCGCGGTACAGCTCGGCGAGCGCGGTCTCGATGACCGGATGGCCGTCCAGGCCCTTGTCCCTTCCGGCGAACTCGCTGACCAGCTGGTCGGCGAACCGGGTCGCGATGGCCAGCAGGCTGATGTCACCGGTGCCGCGGCGCATCGCGATCGCGGCCTGGATGACGTGGCCGGCGCAGTACATCTCGTGGCTGACCGCGAGCCTGGAGTACCTGGGCTCGCCGCTGGCCTGGACGTAGGAGTTCAGGTAGCCGTCTGGCTGCTGGGCTTTGGCCAGCAGGGCGATCGTGTCGGCGGCGAAGTCGCTGAGGTCCTGCCGTGGGCCGTTGGCCAGCTCCCAGCCGATGGCTTCCAGGGTCTTGTAGATGTCGGAGTCCATGAAGACCGGGCCGTGGTAGCCGAGGCCTGGAATGGGATCGACGGGGCCGAGGCTGCGCGGGCGTTCGGTGCCTGGCGGGGCTTCGCTGGCTTCGGTGGCGCTGATGGCGAGGCGGATGTTGTCCAGGTTGCCCGCCGTGACGAGCTGGCGCAGTGCCAGCGGCATGCTGGCAGCGGAGTTCCGCCGCTGCCAGTCGTACAGCAGGCCGCCGGTCAGCCTGAGGCCGGCGGGGACCAGCGGGCGCTGGGCCGAGATCGCGTCCGCGGTCGGGACGGCCGGGCCGCCGGTGGCGGCAGGGACGCTGACCAGGGCGGCCGCGACCGCGACGTCCACGGCTGACGGGGATCCGATGGGCTCATCAGGCTTACGCAGGGCCACCCGCCTCCCATCAAGGAATAGGTTTTCCTTGGCTTGAACCGTACGCTAGAGTCTCGGCTGAGGTACGTCAACAGGAAACGGGCGGGGAACACGGGTACCACCGTGAAACGAAGCATGAAGTGGGCGACCATCAGGGACGTGGCGGAGGCTGCCGGAGTGTCCGTCAGCACCGCGTCTAAAGCACTGAACGGCCAGGGGAAACTCCGCGCGGAAACCAGGGAGCGCGTGGCGCAGGCGGCGCGCAAGCTGGGCTTCGCGCCGAACCCGCTCGCGCAGGGCCTGCTGGCGGGCCGCTCGTTCACGGTCGGGCTGATCACCACGGACAGTTTCGGGCGGTTCAGCATCCCGGTCATGCTCGGCGCCGAGGACGCGCTCGGCATTGGGGAAATGTCCGTTTTCATGTGCGACACCAGAGACGATCCCGAGCGGGAGCGGCGCTACGTGGAAATGCTCGCGGCGCGCCGGGTCGACGGGCTGATCGTAACCGGACGCAGGATCGAGCCGCGGCCGCCGGTGCGGTCCAGGCCCGGCATCCCGGTCGTGTACGCGATGACCCAGCCCGCGGACGGTGACGCGCCGGCTGTGCTGCCTGACGACGAGGGCGGCAGCCGGGCCGCGGTGGAGCACCTGCTCGGCATCGGGCGGCGCAGGATCGCGCACGTCGCGGGGCCGCAGCGGTTCCTGGCGGCGCGGCTGCGCGCGGGGGGCTATACGGCGGCGCTCGCGGCGGCCGGCGTCGAACCGTGCGGGGACATCGCGTACGGCGAGTGGAGCGAGCACTGGGGGCGCGAGGCGGCCGGGCAGCTGCTCGCCAGCCACCCCGACGCGATCTTCTGCGGCAGCGACCAGATCGCCAGGGGCGTCGCGGACACGCTGCGCGCTGTCGGGCGGCGCGTCCCCGATGACGTCGCGCTCGTCGGCTTCGACAACTGGAGCCCGATGACGCTCGGCGCACTGCCGCCGCTGACCAGCGTCGACATGTGCCTGGAGGACGTCGGCCGGGTGGCCGGGGAACTGCTGCTCGCGGCCATCGGCGGGGAGCGGGACCGTGACGTGCACACGGTGCCGTCGCGGCTCGTGGTCCGCGAGTCGAGTGGTGGGTACCCGGCGGCGGACAGCGGCCGCGTGCCCGTTTCCGGCGCTGGCCGCGGCGACGGGTAACACCGGACGGAAAACGGTTTCCTTTACGTTTCGTACAAGGTGAAATCTTCGAAGTCGAAGCCGGGCGCGACCACGCAGCTGACCAGCACCTCGTCGCCGGAGGCCGGGCGGGCGGCCTGCCAGTGGCCGCCGGGCACGACGTGCTGCGGGACCTGGCCTGTCTCAAGGTCAGGCCCGAGCGTCGTGACCGCCGGCTGCCCGGACGGCCGGTCGCCGTCGCCGCCGTCGAGCATGAGCAGCGGGCCTCCGTTGTGCCAGAGCCATATCTCGTCTGATCTGACGCGGTGCCAGCGGGATTCCTCGCCGGGAGCGAGCAGGAAGTAGATTCCGGTGGCGGCGGCGCGCGGGCCCGGGTAGCCAGCCGGGTGCGACGCCGGCCCGGCCCGCCACGTCTCGCGGTACCAGCCGCCCTCGGGATGCGGGGCGAGGTCGAGCAGTTCGGCCGTGCGCGGCCTGGGTCGCTCTGTCATGGGCCCTCCCGGTGAAGGGCACCGGGGACGTTGGGCCCTAGCAGGGCAATGAACAGGCAGAGCAGCGATACGCCGACGACGGACACGGTGATCAGGAGGATGCGATTACGGCCGACGACGGGCAGCTGATCGGGAGGCGAGCCGCTTACCGCGAGCCTGCCGACTCGCCAGATCAGCGGGGTGACCGCGAGGATGATCAAGCCGGAGATCACGTTGTCCTTGAGCATGACGCCGCCAAGGGCGGCGAACGAGATCGCGGTCCGCGTCCAGGACAGCGACGTGCGCTCCCTGGCCAGGCCGGTGTCGGTCTCCTCGGGCTCGCTGTTGTCCGGGTCGCTGTTGTCCGGCTCGCTCTTCTCGGGCTCGCTGGGTGCCGGGCCGGTCATCGGAGCGCCGAGATCAGCAGGACGATCGCGGAGATGATCGCCATGCCGGCGATCGTGGCGGCGAGAATCCACGGCATGACCGAGCGCGGCAGCGGGTCGCCGCGACGCAGCGCACGCTGGTTCCGCACCCATTCGCCGTACGCGACGATCGCGAGCACCGCGCCGAGGATGATGAGCGGGACGCCCAGCAGGTGACGGCCGATCGGGACGCGGGGGAACGGCGGCAGCAGCTGCACGATGCCGAGTCCGGCCACGACGAGCGCCAGTGCCGTCCGGCTCCAGGCGAGGAACGTCCGCTCGTTGGCGAACGTGAACCGCGGATCTGGCTCGCGGCCTTCCTCGGGGTCCACGTCCCCTCCCGGCCACCATGCGGCGAAACGCCCGGACCGTGACATGTCGATCTGGCCCCCTTCCGGACGCGCCGTTGGCTCGTGGCTCGCTCGGGCCATTGTCTCGTTACGGGCGTAACAGCGTGGCCCGGGGCACCGGGAAACGGCGATGGGGGCCTATGTGGCGTGCGTGTCGTGCGTGTCGGCCAGCCGGTCGACCGCGCGTGCCAGGGCGTCGAGCGCGGGGACCGCGGTGGCCAGCGCGCGCCGCTGTCTGGCCGGCAGCGTGGACAGCGCCAGGTTCAGCACGGCGGCGTTGGTGGCCTGCCAGGCCAGGACGGCCTGCTGGCCGCTGTCCGTCACGGTCAGCTCGACCGCGCGGTGGTCGTCTTCGGCGGTGGCGCGGCGCACCATGCCGCGGGCGCTCAGCGCGTTGACGATCGTGGTGACGGTGTTGGGCCGCATGTTCAGGCGGCGGGCGAGCTGACCGGGGCGGACACCAGGGTTTTCGGCGAGGGCGGCGAGCAGTTCCAGCTGGGCGACGGCCAGCGTGTTGCCTGGATCGGCGGCGCGGGCGCCACGGCGGAGGGCGCGGCGCAGCCGGGCGATGCCTTCCGCGAGGCCCGCGGGCGGCGGTTCGCTCCCGGGACTCACAGCAGATCCTCCGTGTTGGCCGGGCTGCCGTGGCCCGGCATGCTTCCTGATCCGCTGGCGGTCGCGCCAGCCCAGGTGGCCGCCAGGGCGACCGCGGCGAGCGCCGCCATCGCCACTGCCTGCCCTGTCTTGACGCCATCGTGGCCGAGGAGCGCTCCGGCGTGCAGCCCGAGCGTCACGACGGCCACGCCGAGCGCCGTGCCTATCCCCCGGGTCATGTTCACCATCCCGCCTGCCGCTGCCGCGTCCCCGGCGGGCAGCGCGGTCATGATCTCGGCGTTGTTCGCCGGAGTATAGACGCCGAGGCCCGCGCGGAGCAGGCCGAGCAGCGCCATCGATACCGGATGCGGTGCGGGCACCGCGACCGCCGCGGCGCAGCCTGCCGCGAGCGCGCCGCCGAGGGCGCAGCGGCGGCTGTTCGGCCAGTGCCTGGGGATCAGCCGGTCGGCGAGCACGGCGGCGGCGCCGAACCCGGCGGGCAGCGATGTGAGCAGCAGGCCTGCCGCCAGGGCGGTACCGCCCTGGGCGTCTACTACCTGGGGGAACAGGACCAGCGGGCCGAACAGCACGAGGTAGGAGCACAGCGCGCCGCAGAGCGCCCGCGCGGTCCCGCTCGCCGCCAGCGCCGGGAGGTCGAGCAGCGGCGCGGCGGACCGTCGTTCCTGCCGCCACAGCATCATCGCGGCGGCCACGGCACCGGTCGCGCAGCAGGCCACCGCCCAGGCCGGCATGCCCAGCCCGGACAGGGAAGAGATGGCCAGCATGCCCGCCGTCGTCGAGCCCGCGAGCAACAGCATTCCGGCCGGGTCGGCACCCCGGGATTCTGCCCGCCGTCGGGTGCGGGGCAGCAGGAACACGCCGGCCAGCACCGCGATGACGCCCACCGGGACGTTGAGGAAGAACACCCAGCGCCAGCCCACCGCGGCCACGAGCAGCCCGCCGAGCACCGGGCCGGACGCCAGCCCGACGGCCTGCGCCGCCGCCTGCACGCCCAGCGCCGTCCGGCGCTTGCGCGCCGGCATGCTGGTGACCACCAGCGCCACGCTGTTGGCCTGCAGCAGCGCCGCGCCGGCCGCCTGGACCAGGCGCAGCGCGATCAGCATGCCGATCGAGGTCGCGAGGCCGCACCCCGCCGACGCGGCGGCGAACACCACGAACCCGTACAGGTACAGCAGCTTGCGGCCGGCCCGGTCGGACCAGCGGCCGGCCGGCACGAGCAGCGTCGTCAGCGCCAGCAGGTACGCGAGGGAGACCCATTGCACGGCCGCCAGGCCGGTGCCGAACTGCCGTTGCAGCGCGGGAAACGCCACCGTGACGACGCTCGCGTCCAGCTGGCCCATGAACGCGCCGAAACACACCGTGCCCACCGCGAACCACGACGCGAGGTGATGCTCGCGGATCGCGGCCGGCCTGGCCGGCTCGCGCAGCAGCGTCACCACGAGCGGCCTGCCGTCTGCAACGAATCCTCCTTCTTACTTCTGTACTAGAACTAATATTAGTTCTAGTACAGAAGCTTTATGGAAGCAAATTGACCTGCCCGCGGCGCCCGCGGCGCGCTACCGTGCAGGCGTGAGCTTCGTACCGGACGGCCGGCTACTGACTGGGAAGGGATACGCATGTCACCCCACTCGCCCGACATCAGGCTGCGGCCCGTCATCGAGGCTGACCTGGCTATGTTCCGTCGCTTCGCGGTCGAGCCCGGGCTGATTGGCCTGGACTGGGCCGGGTTCCGCGACCCGCAGGCCGTCCAGCGCAGGTTCGATACCGACAGCTACCTCGGCGAGAACGACGGCCGGCTGATCGTGGACGTGGCAACGTCGACCGAGCCTGACAGGCAAGCGGCCGGGCTGGTGTCCTACCGGAAGCAGCTGCACGGCAGCCAGGGGTACTGCTGGGAGATCGGCATTGCGCTGCTGCCGGAGTGGCGCGGCCAGGGCATCGGCTGGCGCGCGCAGGCGATGTTCTGCTCATACCTGTTCGGCCACACGCCGGTGCAGCGAATCGAGGCAGCTACGCACGCCGAGAACGCCGCGGAGCAGCGCGCACTGGAAAAGGCCGGCTTCGCCCTCGAAGGAATCGCCCGCGCGGCCGAGTTCCGCGCGGGCCAGTGGCGCGACGGCTACGTCTACAGCCGCCTGCGCACCGACCCGGACCCCCTCGCGGACTAGCCGCTCTGCTCCGGTCGAGCCCACCAGAGTGGCTGGGCGGACAGCGGCTTTGTTGGCTCGCCGCCTCTTTGTTGGGTTGGTGACCAGAATCCAGGGGTCCAGAGGCGCCAAATGTGGTCACCAGGCCAACAAGGCCAACAGGAGTGACTGCCGTGACCGGCGGGAACGGGCCGCAGTCCTGGCTTTGTAGACTTCGCGACGCTTTGTAGACACGGTGACCAGAATTCGGGGGCTGGCAAGGCCGAAAAGTGGTCACCACGTCTACAAAGCCAACAGACGTGACTGTCGTTACTGGCCGGGGTAACCGAGCGCCCAGGACGAGTGGCCGTAGCGGGCACCCCAGGGTGGGCAGGGACCTGACTTTGTATGCGCCCCGCCACTTTGTATGGTGGGTGACCACTTTGGGATCGCACAGGCCCCACACGCCACGAGAAGTGGTCATAGCCCACACAAAGACAACAGCAGCGACTGGTGTGACTTCCGGGACCGCGGCCCGGGTGGCCAATGGCGACTGAGCGGCCGATGCGGTGTTGGGGACACGTGGGGGCGCCTGGCGAGCGTGGATCAAGGAGCTGCCGGGGCCTTGCGGCGGCTGGGCGTGGGTGGCGCGGGGCGCTGGGCGTGGATGGTGCTGGACGTGGTGGCGCGGGATGCCGGGGATGGGTGTCGCCAAGGGCGGGGTAGCGCCGAGGCCTCGGGGCTGAGGACGCGTGGGAGCGTTGGGCGGGCGTGGGGAGTGGGCTTTCGGTTCGGGGCGATTGCCCGCTGGGTGGGGGGCGTTACTCTACGCTTACGGCATGGAGGGTGGCGGAGCCGGGCTTGAGCGTGGGGTTATCGAGGTCGCGGGGATGCGGCGGACCTACTGGGTGGCTCGCGCGCCGCGGGTGCCCGGGCAGGGAGCTGGCGGGCCGCTGCTGATCATGCTGCACGGGTCGGGGATGGACGGGCGGGCCATCGCGCGGTGGACCGGGCTCGCCGAGCGCGGGCCCGCGGCCGGGGTCACTGTCGTTTTTCCCGATGGGTGGGAGGGCGTCTGGCACCCGTTCCGGGCGCCGGAGCGCGAGACGCGGCTGGACGACGCGCGTTTCCTCAACGAGCTCAGCAGCCACCTCGAAGGCCAGGGCGCGGCCCGGGCGTGGCCGGTCTTCCTCGCCGGGATCTCGAACGGCGCGCGGTTCGCCGAGCACGTGACCCGGCACGGGCTGCTGCCGGTGGCCGGGCTGTTCCTGGTCGCCGGGACCGGGCTCGAGGCCAGCCGCCAGCTCAGGCCGGCCCCGGAGCAGCGCGCGGCCGTGGTCGTGATCGTCGGCACTGGCGACCGGACGATGCCCTACGCGGGCGGCCGGCTTACCAGGGGCGGGCTGTCCGGGCTGATCCTGAAGCGGCGCGCCGCCAGGCACGGAGAACTGCGCGGCGAGGACGTCGTGACCGGCGCGGAGGCGCTGGCCCGCGACTGGGCCGCCGGCAACGGCATCACGTCGGAGCCCGCCATCGAAGAGCAGCCCATGCAGGCCGGCGACCCGCCGGTGACGACGATGAGCTGGACCGCGCCCGGCTGCCATCCCGTCACGCTGTACCGGATCGACGGCGGCGGGCACGGCTGGCCAGGCGGCCCGCAGCGGCTCCCGGTCCGGATCACCGGGCCGATCGCAAAGCACCTGGACGCGACGGGCATCCTGCTCGATATGGCGGAACGGGAGGACGGCGAGAACTCGGGGCGCCGCATCCTCGGCCCCGGCGGCCGCGTCTAGAACGTCGCGGGTCAGGCTCGGTCGGGGCCGCTGCGGACGTCGTGGTCGTTGAACCTGAACATGACTACGTCCCGCTCGAGCGGGGCCGGGGTGCCGGCGAAGCGGTGCGCGCCGACGCACTGCAGGCCCCCTGGACCGGACAGCCAGGCCCGCTCGAAGCCCCGCTCCTCGAACCAGGCGCACACCTGCGGCACCAGGTCGGGCGCCCAGCGGCCCCGCGTCCAGATGACGGTGCCGCCGGTGGCGCACAGCCGCGTGCAGTAGCCGGTCATCCGCTCTATGTCGGCGTTGGTGATGTTGCCGAACACCCCGCACACGAGCACGAGATGAGCAGGCACCAGGTCGGCGTACAGGCTGGTGAACGCCGCGTCGCCGATGACGACCTCGACGTTCTCCAGGCCGACCTCGGCAGCCAGGCGGCCGGCTACCTCGGCGTTGCGCGGATCCAGCTCGACCAGCCGCGCGGTCACGTCGCCGCGGCGCGGGTGGCGGGACAGCGGGCCGATCAGGTCGCGGCCGTGCCCGGCGCACAGGCTGATCACGCGCAGCGGGCCAGGCGGCGCCTCGGAGAGCGCTGCGCGGACGCGGTCCTGAACCCAGGCCAGCCGCTGCGACAGGCCGCTGTTGGGGTCCTCGTAGGGGGCGTGCCATGCGTACCAGTCCCGTTCCGCCACGCTCGCCAGCGTAGCCGGGCGGCCTGGCGGTCAGCGGACGCGGGGCGGGCCCTTCTTGTTGTCGTGGCCGATGAACGTGAACATCACGGCGTCCCGGTCGAGGGGCGCCGTGATGCCGGTGAAGCGGTGCACGCCGACCCGGTGCATAAAACCAGGGTCGGAGATGTCGGAGAGCCACACCCGCTGGAAGCCGCGCTCCTCGAACCAGTCGCACACCCGCGGGGACAGGTCAGGTTCCCAGCACCCCCTGGTCCAGATGACGAGGCCGCCGGTGGCGCACAGCTGCCTGCAGTAGCCGGCCGTCGCCTCGATGTCGGCATCGGTCAGGTTGCCGAACACGCCGCACACGAGCACCAGGTCAGCTGGCACCATACCGTGATATTGGCTAGTCAGCGAGGCGTCGCCGATGACGACCTGCACGTTCTCCAGGCCGGCCCCCGCGGCCAGGCGGCGGGCCGCCGCGGCGTTGCGCGGATCCAGCTCGACGAGCCGCGCGGTCACATCACCGCGGCGCGGGTGCGCGGCCAGCGGGACGATCAGGTCGGCGCCCTGGCCCGCGCACAGGCTGATCACGCGCAGCGGGCCAGGCGGCGCCGCGGAGAGCGCGGCCCGGACGCGGTCCTGGACGATGGCCAGCCGCCTGGCCAGGCCGGTATCGGGATCGTTGTACCGGTCGTGCCAGGCGTGCCAGTCCGCGCTCACGAGGCGGCGGTTACGACTCTTCGGTGGCCAGCTGGCCCGCGGCTTCCTGCCGCGCGGCGCGGGCCATCAGCAGGAACCGCTGCACGGCCAGCGTGACCACCAGGTACAGCAGGATCGTGGCGTCGCCCACGTTGCCGCTGTTCGTCCCCGCGGTGACGTGCCCCGCGACCAGGTAGTCGTAGGCCAGGTGCGCGGCGAACGAGATCACCCAGAGGATGGCGGTTATCCAGGTGCCCTTGCGCAGCAGCACGCCGAACGCGGCGGCGATGACCAGGCTGCCGACCACCGCCGCGACGATCCCGCCGTCGTCGTGCGAATGCCCCTTGAGGAACCCGGCGAACTGGACGATGCCGATGATGGCGAGGATGAGCGGCAGCCGGTAGTTCTCCCGCAGCCGCTGCACGGTCAGCTGCCGGTACAGCACGAACGCGAGCACGAGGACGCCGATGGCGATGTTCGTGACCGCCGCGCTGCTCATGGGTTCAGCGTAGCGCGGCGGCGGCCTTCTCCAGCGCCGGCAGCGGCAGCCAGCCGTCGTGCTGCCAGACCACCTTGCCGGCCGCGGAGACGAGCGTCAGCCAGGGCTGGTCCTGCACGCCGTAGCCGTCGGCTACCTTGCCCGTCTCGTCGAGGGCGACCGGGTAGCTGAGCGGGCCGACCTGGCTCAGGTAGGCGCCGACCGCGGCGTCGGACGGCTCGGTCACCGTCTCGTCCACCGCGGTCAGGGCGGGCAGGTGGTCCTTCGCCGCCGCCGCGGCGTAGGCGTTGAGGCCGGTCAGCTCGCCCTTGAGATCCGAGGTCTCGGTGAGCCAGGTGGCGAAGAACACCACGAGCCGCGGCTTGCCCGGCCCTAGGGTGACCGTCGCGGACGATCCCGAGCCGGACGTCTGTGCGGCGGGCAGCGACACGCTGGCCGCGGGCGTCTGCACGTCCACGGTCCCGAGCGACTCCTGGCTGAGCAGCTTCGGGTGGCTGGGCAGCAATCCCGCGATCTCCGTGGCCAGCACCTGCGCCGACTGGGAGATGCTCGAGTACGCCATCTGGGTCAGGTAGAGCTT
>Ga0335074_10014422_pt1 | contig 11084 bp, 12 predicted proteins | sample Lox_Sample_23_FD_206715 | JGI IMG/M metagenome (GOLD analysis project Ga0335074, IMG submission 206715) | Soil microbial communities from Loxahatchee National Wildlife Refuge, Florida, United States - Lox_Sample_2.3 | ecosystem: Environmental > Terrestrial > Soil > Wetlands | place: USA... | reverse complement strand
ATATTGAATATGCGTATTTTAAGAGTTGAGGTTGATATTGACGTTGGCGTTTCTAGAGCCGCTTGCCACTTTAGGTCTACTTGACGATCAGCGCGTCGCGTACCACAAAACGGCACGCGATTCCATCTCTTCTCCACTTCCGCATCCCTGACTCTCTGGAGAAGTTTCGAGATACTGCGCCAGGAACCCCTCGAACCGTATCTTCCGTCACGCTCATCCTCTGCAATCGTACGGGTCAAACAATCCTTCAACCTCAGTCTGCGTGACTGGAGGGCGATTGGTCATGGCCCCTCGACGGAGCGCCGCGACTGAGGTATTAGAGGAGGAGGAGCCTCAACTTGCGGTCTTACAGTTCGATGAACCTCTATCATGGCGAGCTGGTCGCGCAATACCAACTGCTGATCTCCTGCGGCGTCTCGAGGCGCTCTTCACAGAACTGCGAGAGATGGACCAGGGCGAAGTTGACAAGGAATCATTGACCAAAGTGGCAAAGGAGCTCGTGGGGCAGAACTTGGTCGGCCACAAGGACAAGGGCGTGAGAGCATTTACTGCATGCTGCTTGGTAGATGTTCTGAAGATATGCGCACCCGATGCGCCGTTTACACCTTCGCAATTGAAAGTATGTAATTCTTCGTAAAACATAGCCATAAGCTAAATTGGATTAGGACATCTTCACCCTCTTCATTACGGCTATCCTTCCTGCCCTCTCAGACCCCTCTGATGCATATAATACACAGCATACATATGTCCTGACCTCTCTCGCGGAGGTAAAGAGCATTATTCTCCTCACAGACATTCCAAATTCCGAACCTCTTATATTACACCTCTTCCAGCTTCTCTTTGATATCATATCTGGCACGTCTAAGGCATCCACGGGCGAGCAGGTTAGCAAGAATGTGGAATATCACATGAATGGAATACTTGTCACATTGGTAGATGAAGCGCCGACTCTTCCTACCATGGTGATTGATATCATTATGGCCCAATTTTTAAGAGCCGCATCCCTGGGAGGCCGAAAAACCAAGGCGAATGGAGATGTATTGGCGGATGGGAAACAGTCTACGTTGTTAGTGAAAGAGCTGCCTGCTGCATATAAGATGGCAGAGTTCATATGCAACACCTGCACGGAGAAGATGGCGAGATATATCAGTCAATACTTCAATGACGTTATTATGGAAGTCTCAGAGATGACCGGCAAAGATTCGAAGCCAAATGACCGACGGCGCTCAGATGCCAATGCGGATGACGATGATGAACGTGGTACTACGGAGGCAGACTTGAAGGAGCTTACGAAAGCCCATCGACTACTACGAGAATTATGGCGCGCATCGCCAGGAGTGTTACAAAATGTTATCCCTCAACTTGAAGCAGAATTGTCTGCAGAGAACGTTGACCTAAGACTACTTGCGACTGAGACACTTGGTGACATCATTTCGGGCATTGGAGCTGCAGGCCCCCCTTCTCCCCCAATGATGGACCCAACAGCATACCCGCCGCTGAAGCTTGTAGAAACGCCGGAAAGTCCGGCATCTAACAGCGTATTGACAACGCCTATGTCACCTCAATCCTTTGCCCAGACTCATCCTTCGGTTTATCACAGCTTCATTGGACGGAAGAATGATAAGTCTGCTCTCATTCGATCAGCGTGGACTACAGCCATCGGTCGGATTTTGACCACTTCAGCTGGCGGCATTGGCATCAGTCGAGAAGATGAGATTACTTTGGTCAATGGTCTGGCAGAAAAGCTCAACGACGCAGACGAGAGAGTCAGAATCGCAGCGATCAGAGCTGTTGGGAGCTTCAGCTTTCGAGACGTAATGACGAAGCTTGGTATCAGTGGGGACGTTGGGAAATCGGGGTCTGTTCTGTGCAGCTTGGCTGATCGCGCTCGAGACAAAAGACATCCAGTCCGTGTTGAAGGTATGACACTTATCAGCAAACTCTGGGGCGTTGCCGCTGGGGAGATCCTTGCAGGGAATGAGGCCGTGATTTCAATGCTTGGAGCAATCCCATCGAAGGTATTTGAAACATTCTATGCGAACGCGCCGGATGTCAATATTCTCCTGGACCATGTAATGTTTGAACAACTCATACCGCTGAGCTACCCTCCTACAAAGAGCAAGGGCTCAAAACACACAAACGGAGAGTCTCAGACAACGCAAGCAAACGGAGATGAACCATTTGATGCTGATAAAGTTCGAACTGAGCGTATCCTTGTCATGATCAGGTCTCTTGATCCCAAATCTAAAAAGGCCTTCTTCGCCATACAGGGTCGGCAAAAGTCCTTCCGTGACGTGCTCACTGCCTTCTTGAAACAGTGCGAGGAGTATAACGGTGGGACAATTGAGGGAGACGAAAAGAAAGCCAAGGACCAGTTGACTCAGATAATTGCGTGGTTCTCGAATTTTTTCCACGATAAACCACGCGCCTCACATGATTTGTGGAAGTATACAAAGATCCACGACAGAAGAAGTTACCAGCTCATTAGGTTCGCGATCGCCCTGGAAAGCGACTTCAAAACGGTGTTTAAGGCGATTAAAGAATTCTCCAAGCGAATCGAGTCAGCATCGGGATCTCCAACATACATTCTTGAGACACTAATTCCATTAATATACAGGGGTGGTTCTCTTGTCTATAATCGGAGTCACCTACCAGCTATCCTGGAGTTTTCAAGAAATGATGCTCACAGTTTAGGAGCTACGGCTCACGAAGTTCTCAATGAGATTTCCAAGAGTAATCCGCACATCTTTAAAGCTCAGGTAAAGGAACTTTGCAAGTTGCTTCAGGAACAAGCACCCACTCCGACAAAGGCGAATGACTTTGGGTCAGTTGAGACCCTCAAGGCATGTGCAGCTTATGCACGAAAGTATCCCGAGGAGATTGCGCGCGATCGGAAATTTACTCAAGCATTGGTTAGCTTTGCACAATACGGCGAGCCTCCGAAGGCGGCCAAGTATGCTGTTACCATCCTGATGGCTGCTACTGAGCGCAAAGAAATGCATGCAAAGGACCTTCTGCAAAGGTCGACAAAAGATTGGACCTATGGTTCGGATCATTTTCTGACCAAACTAGCAGCTGTCAGTCAATTGATGCTGTTAGAACCAAACGCTGTGGATGATGCAACCAACGATGCCATCATTGATATCACTACTCAGCATATTATGCTGCAGGTCAGGACTCCGGCCCACGAGGACGACAGGAACTGGCAGGACGAGTCGGGACTCGATGAAGAATTGCAAGCAAAATGCTGGGCTCTGAAGATTCTTGTGAATCAGCTTCGAAGTATCGAAGATCCCGAACGTATCAGGGCTTCTGCACCACCTGTTCTCAAATTGCTCAACGCCCTTGTTCACAAAGAAGGGGATATTTCAAAAACACAATCTACGCCGAAACACCACAAATCCCATTTGCGCCTCGTAGCTGCAAAACTTCTCTTAAAGCTTTGTACAAACAAAATGTTCGAAGGACTCCTTAGTCCGATAGCTTTCAATCATCTGGCACTTGTTGCCCAAGACCCCATTTTCCAAGTACGTCGTGGCTTTGTGGATAAGGTACAGAAATATCTCGTGCAAGACAAGCTGGCAAACCGTTTCTATGCGATACTATTTCTTGTCGCCTTCGAGCCGGATATGCAATTCCGGCAGGTTACTGTTACATGGATTCGGTCACGGGCGAAAATATTCCACGAGAAGAAAGAACATACCATAGAAGCCATAGTTCCCCGTCTCTTATCCCTTCTAGCACATCATCCCGATTATAGTTCCGATGCAGAAGATCTTGTGGATACTGCGCGCTACATCCTCTTCTATGTCAGTTCTGTGGCAAATGAGGATAATCTCGGCTTGATCTTTAAGTATGCAGAACGTGTGAAGCAGGTTGGCGACGCAATAAAACCTGCTGAGAGCCAGAATCTGTATGTTCTCAGCGATCTTGCGCAGGCAGTGATACGAAAATGGCAAGAGAAGAAAGGTTGGACAATGCAAAGCTATCCGGGAAAGATTGGCTTGTCAAAGGATCTCTTTACGCCTATGCAGAGTCATGCTGCTGCGCAAGAGGTGGCAGAAAAGCAATATTTGCCTGAAGAGATGGATGACATGCTCAGTGCGTTGATTAAGGCCAATGATAAAAAGGTGAGTCATGCCTACTTTTGATGTGTGAGGCATCAGCGTTAACAATCCGTCTAGCAAAAGCGTAAATCCGATGACAATGCCGATATACCATCCGCTAAAAAACAACGATTAGCACCCGTAAAGAAAACCCCAACCAAAGAAGCTGCTGCGAAGAGGCCTAGCAAGTCAAAAGCGTCAACACGACCTTCCAAGAAAATAAAACCAAGCTCGTTACCCGCAGCGGAATCTTCACCAGCAGAACGTCGACGTAGTGGTCGGGGTGCAGGTGCGAAAAGCTATGCAGATAGAGACGACACAGAGGATGAGCAGGAGATGATGGAAGGGGTGTCAAAATGGAGGTATTCTAATGAGGATTCAGATGCGGAAATGAGGGATGGGAGTGAGGAAGCGGAAGAGGGCGATCAGCAATCAGAAAAGGAGGATGGAGAGCCAGAAGCGGCGGCCGAGGCTGAAGAGGAAGATGATGAGCCTGAGCCTGAAGCAACACCTACACCCGCGCCACCAAAAGTTAACGGCAAATCATCTGGAAAGAAGACGGTGCCTTCGAGAGCCAAACCCGTCCCACAGCCGAAAGCAAAAGCGGTCCCGAAGGCGAAAAGCAAGGTGAAGCCGAAAGCTAAGCCTGCCGTAGCTGCGAAAGGCAAAGGCAAGGCTCCTGTGAAGGATGTATATGATTTCGACGACTCGGACTGATTCACTATCTTTGCATGATGACTGGGACTTCTGCATGGCGTTTGCGATTGATCGTCATTGATGGCCATGAGCGATGCGTTGTTTGACGCTAACCCTTCTTCGTATACCCCTCGATCTTGCATATTCTCTCGCCACTTCTAATCATTTCACGCCACGACTTTGCAAAGTCAGGGCACGCCACGCCGCGAAATCAGGATATGGACGGATATGGATATGGAGGATATGAATGCCGATGTGGAAGGATACAAAATCGGGAGATGGATAATGGGAAACATCATAACCGCGCGCGTGCAGATCATCTCATGCCGGTAATAACACGAGCTTAGCTTCTGTATTTATGGAGTGCATCATCTGTCTCCTTTGTAGGTTGCATACCTGATCAAAATTTAACTAGCCAGCGCTCTATGTATGTATGTAAGTAGCTTCAAAAATGTGCATTAGTCTCATTTCGGGCTTGGTTTGGAAAGCATGGCATGACACATCACGTCACGTCCCATCACAGCAACTTTCTCTGTTCAACATTTCTAGTATTCTCCTCGATAGCCAATCCAAGCCACTAACGTACTGCTTGTCACCTCAAACGCGAGGTATCTTTCTTTTATGCTATATCAAAACAAATTAAGCTATAGAAACGCCTCTCTATGCATGCAATACCCATTGGTGTATCATGTCGCTCTCTCCGTGGCCTATCTTTTGCTGTGAACATGAGTATGATGAATGAAAATGAAATATCCACAACGTCCCAAGTTGTGTGGGTGACGGATGATGTTACTTCTCTTCTGTATCCTCCACTGCTTCTATGCGTAATAGGGTGGAGTGTTGGCCTGGAAAATCTTACTGGTCTGGTCGCTTCGAGATCGTGATCACCACGTATCATGTGACTCCGGATGAGTCAACTAGTCCGAAGCAGCGAATCGATCGATGACGGCTCGAGAAATCCCGGCCCTATGTTGATGAACTTCCGGCTATTCTTCGTCGCCGTTAGTGCATCATAACTCCATGTCCACATCCACATCCACATCCCCCTGCACCTTCTCCTCTTCTGCCTCCACCTTGCAGGGCCTCCCTTCAATCTCCTCCATCTCCTTTAAATGCCGCTCTATAAGGGCCTTCATCGCCAACAGGCTTTGCTTTTCCCGTTGACCCAGAATATTATTTGCGATATTGGAGGCGTCGCCCTGGGCCATCATGGCGACTATAGTAGGCGATGCTTGGGCCTAGATGAGCCGGGGGGTTAGTGCTGACGTCATTGACACGTAAGAAACATGGGAATTTGAAGAGGAACACTGACTATTAACGCGTCGATAAGGAGTTGAGCACCATCTGGAGCGCCTTCTTGAGTTGCAAGTTGAGCGAAGTTTAGAGCTGCTTGTTGTTCGAGAATGGAGTGGCGGTCTACAGCAGTAAATTTCTGCTGGGCGGGCTCCTCGACCATCTCTGGTGGAGTGGGAATCGCTAATGATCCTCCTTGGGCACGGATTCTAACAATTTGTTAATGAGGCTTATATGAATATGCAGGGGACTTACCTTGAGATAAAGTCGAGCTTGATACCCTCTTCAGGAAGCTTGTAGATTTTGCCGTACTCCTTCTGGTCAAAGAAACCCTCATCCTCGTCGTCGCTAGGCGTTAATTCGACATCGATGTGACCGTCATTCTTGAATCCTCGGGGGAAAGCGGGCTTCACAACCGATGCGCCTCTGATCTTGCGGAATCGGTGAGCCGGCCCGAGGCTGCCGGGAACTTTGGCGAGAAGATCATCAACATGGCAAGGGCATCTCCAGAGCTTTCCAAGAGGAGGTGGGTTTGCTAGCGGTGGATCTAAGCAGTCTAAATGCCAATGGAGTCCGCAATAACTGCAAGGAATGATGGGGTTGCCGTTGCCTGCGCCTTTATGACATTCGTGACACAGGATGAAGTTACCCTTGGCATCCTTAAGCTTGAGATAATCAGGTGCCTCTTCGTAACCTGCGTTCCTCCTATGAAACCGTGAGCATGAGGTATCTAGAAAAAGACAAAGAGAACTTACTTTGGCTTCTGAACCACGCCTTCCTCATACTCACCCTCAGCGCCCGTTCGGACATTCTCGAAGTACTCGCGAATGTCTTTGGGAAGATGAAATGCGCTTGGGTTCTTCCTCTGAAGAATAGCAATCAGCTGACCAAATAATCTGGAGTCATCAGTTGCCTTAGGATTGCGTAAAGCATTGCAAGCGTTGCAGAACCAGTTGTCAGGAAGCTGACTTTCGTTCAGTGGAGGGTCAACACATCTGAAATGAAAGGATCTTGTGCAGCCATCACAGCATACAAGGTCGCCGTTGCCTCCACATGACGAGCAATAGTCGTCGTTATCATCCTAAATCATGAGTCAGCCAATGTGGCGATATTAAGTGGTGATCATCTCGGTAAATGCGGAAGCACACATTGGTGCCAGCGGTGCAAATCCAGCCTCGTAATCTCCGAGGATTAGATTGGATCTAAAGCGAAAATAGAGATGTGATGAAGAATGAGCTTTGGAACCGGAATAGCTGAAGATGCATCGCGGCGCTGCAACTACGAGAAAGACTTACTTGATTGTTAGGGAAAGTACCATTGCCGACCGGGCTGTTTCGTTCACCGCTTGCTCTTGGAATGCCAGCTGAGGGGCCAGCTTTCTTCTTCATCGGTCTAGATGTGAATCGGAATATGTCAGTGATGCATTTTATCTTCTGAACGAGTTTTGTTGATGCTCAGGCTATAAAAGTGGGATGCGCTAATGAAATCTCGCGAGGCCGCGATGACTCGTAAGGTAGACAAAGGCGATGAAATCCATCACCAAAAACAATATAGCCACGCCAGAGCCCGATGGGATGATATGGAGTCATCCAGATATTGACGAGAGTGATAATATGAAGATCGACTTACGATGTTTTCATGCGTAGGCCACTCTTCGGCTTCCTCGTGGGGCGATTAAGGATGCCTGGAGTCCCCGCACGTGAGTTCGACGATGAGCCAGGTGCCACGTCGGTGTGGAATGATAGCAGAGTCGGAGAGCTGAGGTCGTCGGATTCATCATTGAATTTTTTGCTCGTCCGACTGCCGTGAACGCGCAACTTGATCTGCTGATTCGTCGCAGCACCACCCTCTGGATCTGACTTGGGATCTCGACTCTTGAGTTGAGTACGAATATCGCTATCAAGAACCGTAGCGGAAGTCTCAGTTTTGTTTTTCGCTACCCGCTTCAGTTGAAATCTTCTGTCATTCTCATCGAACCCACGAACGGCGCCAGCTGCTGCCTTTTTCAGCGACTTGAGATTTGGATGTTGTGCAGGATGTTGGGATGAAAGTGTTTCAGGAGGTTGAGGAAGAAAAGGCTCGGCCAGGCGAGCGGGCATATTATTAGTGTGGTTGTTGTGGTTGGCGAGAACAGCAGGAACGAGAGATTTGTTGTTAGTATTGGTACCGGTGGAAGACGAGGCAGAAAGAACGTCCCAAGCGTGTGATTTTAGCCCGAGCCTTGTATGCTGTGTCATTGGCCGAGTTTGATTGTCCCGTGCGGGCGCATGCGAATCATCGGCTGTGGCAGGCCAAGTCTCACTCTTGGATCCTTCTGGATTGGCGTCTTCTGCTGCAGCCTGGTTGGGTGACAGTTCAGAGGGGGCAAAACTCTCCTCAGTCTCCAGCAGCTCTGCGTCAACTGACGACAGGTCTGAGTCACTTGAAACGACCGAGATACTGCGACTCCGTAGATGATTACCGTTCATAGTGCCGTTCCCATTCAGTTCAACAGAGGTATCGCGTTTGACCTCGTAATTGTTCCCTTTGTGTTTCTTGTGAACGTGACCACCACTCTCTTTGCGAGGCGATCTCGACACCGCATCATTCATCGCTTCAGCTGTAGTCTTCTTTGGAGACAAACTGAAGTTGACAGGAGAGAAATGGATGGGAGTAGTAGTGAAACTTTTGTCGCTCCTAGCGAAAAGTTGCTGTGATTTGCCACTTGTCCTACCTTCTTTCTTCTTGTAGTGCATTAGACTTCTGAACTCAGTCTGTTCCTCATCCGTAGCTTCTTGCGTAGCGATTAGCTCAATCAGGTGTACCATTCTAGGATTTGATCTGTGGTCGTTGTAGAGAGTCTGTAAAGCATAGCGTGTATGAACCCGTCCCGCGGCCTGGGCCTCGCGGCAGGCAAAATCAACAATCCTGTCTGTTCTCTGAAGTTCACGCTCTTGCTTCACAGGCGACACCGAAGTTGAATAGGGAGAAGCCATAGGTGGTAATGATGTTGTGTCACGCATGATACTCTTTCGAGCACTTGTCTGAGCGACAGGTGTTGTGGGATTCCATTCCGCCTCGTCCATCTTGTGTGATTCAGATCTTCTTCGGGAAGGAAGGACAGGCGGCTCAGGCGTGACGGCCTCCCTTGGAGTAGAAGCCGCTGACATTGAGGACTCTCCTTTCCTTACTAAAGTCACTCGTCGCGGTCCTTCTGTCTTCGCCAACTTCCTCACTTTCGAGCTTGGCATTGTGCCCAGAGGTGCCATGTTCTCCAGCACTCCATGGCGAACAATGTCCAGGTGCGGATACTCCATGAAGCTGGGAGCTGGAGGCCGTATCGGCGGCTCAACCCAGGCTTCCATGAAAGCCCTCGATGTTTTCGCATCGGCTGGCTCTGCAATTGTTGCATCCGTATTGCCGGCCGTTCGCGTCTGTCGAGCGTTCGAGGTCATCGTCGCATTGCCCCTTGCGCGCAGCACTCCCAGGAATGCGACGTCTGCAACATGGTTAGCTCAGTACAGCCATGCGAGGGTTGATATGGTTCTACTTCTCTACTTCACCACTGCACAGCACATCGAACAATTCGCAAGGTCAGCCTACGGGAACGCGTTAAGTCGTGGACTAGTCGATCGAAGGGGGCAACAATGATTGAAGGCTCCAAGGTCCGGGCCTTAGCGAGCGGACTTACCTGCAGCACCAACAACACTACTCATCATCCCTCCATAAGTTGTATAATATACGGATAACAGGATTACCGGAATACGATGAAGTGGGAGTATTGCTGGTCTAGGTCAAGCTTTATTTCTTATGTGTGCCTAATATCTTATATTTGACTCATTCTGAATTATGAGCAGGAGATGGCGTGGCTGATTTCAGATGGTAAAATGAAGCATTGTCATTCAAATCTATCTAACAACAATGTAAAAGAAAAGATGAGCCCGGAGACCTTGAGGAAATACTAGGTATCTATAAGCTTTGTTATTTTCTCGTCATTCATGGGCTTTTCGTTGCTAATTTTGCTGTCCATCTCTTCTCATTGTTGATCTGATTCACATGGTCGGTGTAATTCCTGTCGTCGAAATAATTTCTAATGTTGTAATTCCTGTTGATAATGCTATTCGCACCCTCGCGGCTACTCTTGCTATCGGTGTTCCCTATTGCCGACGTGTTTCTTGTCGACGATACATTTCCTGTCGATGCTCCTCGTGTCGACGATTCTTTACTTGCTCCTCTGTCGATGTCTCTTTTCATTGATGCTCCCCTCTGTTGATGTCCTCCCATATCGATGCTCTTCCTGTCGTCGACATGATGGTTATTGATATGGATTCTGCTATTGATGCAATTAATGTTGTTAAATCTAAGGTCTGTTTTCTGTATGATTCTTGTTGCCGAATAATCTTGATGTCGGATTTCTTACTGTAGTCGATGCTTTTCTCTATCGTGAATGAGGCCTTTCTTGTTAAGAAGCTTCTTGTCGCCAAGTTGCTTTCTTGAAATTGTTATATTAAAAACATGGAACGGTATCAACAAGGAGAATATTGCAAAGGAAAGAGTCCAAAGTAGAATGCAAAGTAGAGTAAAGGTAGAAAGAGTGACGGCAAAGGAAAGCTCACAAATAAGAAGAGTACCAGCCCAGCCATAAAGGTATTCATCTTCAAGACAAAGAGTCACTGGGCCAATTCACATAATGCTTTTTAGTAGTTGCCATTCTGTAAGTAGTTACCAAGTCACAGCGAAATCATCACAGAATCATTGAGACATATGCAGGGACCTGATGGCAGGCGTTCATTGAGCTGCTAGACTCCATTATAGGAGAAACTCTGCGGTTCTCAGTCAGGATCCGTAAAACGTCCCAATATATGATCCGCCACAAGCAGAAGCTCGAATTTCCGAACAGAACGACATCCCTAGTCTGTCGTAGCCTAGCGTCTAAGAACGGCTGGCGGAAGTCTCAGAGCGAGACTTGCTTCGACATCCTTGCTTGTGTGCCACGTGCGAGCTATGAAT
>Ga0335074_10014421_pt1 | contig 11085 bp, 6 predicted proteins | sample Lox_Sample_23_FD_206715 | JGI IMG/M metagenome (GOLD analysis project Ga0335074, IMG submission 206715) | Soil microbial communities from Loxahatchee National Wildlife Refuge, Florida, United States - Lox_Sample_2.3 | ecosystem: Environmental > Terrestrial > Soil > Wetlands | place: USA: Florida... | reverse complement strand
TAATAGATTTAGAGTCGTATTTATAAAGATCATCTTATACCTGTACCACCTAAGAAACTAATATAACTCGTCGATTACTAACAGTATATTTGTTCTCAATCTATTAGTCCTTGTAGTTGTCATAATAAATCTCTACAAGCTCTAATATTTAGTCCTTAAGTGGCTTATTAATAGCAACATCACAGACTTAAATAAAGTTTGTTGTACTACTAGGAATAAAGCTGCAAGTGCAGTTCATCCTCTTAAACTCAGCTAGAACCTCGTTGTTAAGCTAACCCTTAAACACATTAAGTGTTAGCATTTGTAGCTTGTAGTTTGGCTCCTATCTGCAGAATAGATAAGCTGATAAATGTGCGTACTATAACTAAAGCCATTTAAGCATTATATCCGTATTCGCATATGCTTTGTCGTTAAATGCAACTACTACCTGTTTATCATATAACTTGTACTTAGCTCTTAAGCTCTTATGAAACAGGTGGCCCTTCTTATCACCCTTCCCATAGAAGATCAACAATGGTTTGCATTATAGTTCTCTATCTGCATGTAACACAATTTGTAGTATAGCTTGTTGTTTATCCTATCTACTTCGAGCAGTTTTAACCCACATAGTCTGTGAGCCTTTTAATAAGTATGTCTTTAATTTAAGGAACTTGAAGGATATTGGTGTTTGATCTATATTAGCAATCTTTAAGAGAGCAAAACATTTGCGCGATTGCATCCTTTAATTAAATTGTAACTAATTCTAGTATTTTTTGTAATAATTAAGAGGGACGACTTGTGCTTTCTTTGTAGGAACCTGTAAAACTATTAGATTTGTATGTGTAAAGGAGGGAAGATACAGACCTAAAGAGAGATCCCTTTTTGTTGCAAGAAGCCTGCAAACCAACTAGGAGAGAAGGCAAATCCAATGTATAACGTTTGTTTGCCTTCAACTTGAATAACCTGATATAGATACTTATTGCTATAAATGATACGAGCGTTACAGTGGATCCACTTGGCATTAATCTTACGTCTAATTGCACGCTTTTAGTCGAAGAGCTTATGCAGTTCCTCCTCCATTTCAGGCTCTTTGGGTGTAGTTCTCTGCCTGTTTTTCCAAGAGCCTTTAGGACTAGCATTTATTTCATTGTACGTCTAGATCTAGGTACGTAGCATCTTTAGCGTACATCCTATATTGACTGCAGCAGCGTTGTTTGGAATTAGGTTATTGGAGCCAGTTTTACTAGGAACGTACGTTGATGTTGCATACTTAATTGCACCTAGTTTTTGCTTATGAGTCTAGGACTGACAGCGTATATCATCAATAGCTATATCGTCAATAGCTTCGTCTTTAGAGTCTTAGCCTTTAGCTGCACGTAAAAAGTCGTCGGAACTGCCCAGAAAGGGTCCTAGTAGTCGATAACTGTATGGGTTATAACGTGGTTTGGCAATTGCCTTTAGCTTTAGACCAGGTTTGGGCATTTTGTTATTAGAAAGAGAAGGTTGCAATAATTAAAAACAGTCAAGGCAATGCAGAAAAGGTCGAAAACCCATATAAAATAGGGGTAAGTTGCATTAGTGTGTCTAAGTTGGGTTATAAGACCCCCTATTTTATAAGACCAGTCCTAAAACTGCTGAAAAGTCAAAGCTCGAACCTTTTCATGGGTCTTATATACCAATTTATGCGGTAGTCGCTTATCCCTTTAGCTGGGAATCCAGCCTGTGGCGTGATTTAAGAGGCGCAATCTTCCTCAGTATTTCCACAGAGATCCAAAGCTCTGTACAATTCATGACTCAAACCATCGCTCATGCCATCTACTAAAAGTCGCTGGGCCTTCGACCCTTACTTCTCAACATTGACAGGCCACCAGCGTGATGCAGATCGAACGCGAATCGCAAGAGCTTCATGTGTACCTCATCCTCCCGACGGCGTTCGCTCAAACAGTCTGCATGGGAAGTCCAACCCAACTGAATTGGGCCAAGAAGGCCAGAGGATGCCCAGCAAAACAATTAGCGTTGCCGATAATAAAAGTGTAGGAGGTAGAAGTGGTAAAAGGTCCTATCGCGAAAGATGTAAGGAATTAGTACTGCAAACAGGTTAGTAAGATTCTTTGGATGCAACCTATTAGTGATACAAATGCTAAGCCAAAGAGCTTCAAGCCCAGGCGAAAACGCGGGATCGAAGGGCACGCCGAAGGGCACGTCGAAGGACACATAGAAGTACACAACAAGCAGCCAAAACGAGCGCTGAGCCCGAACTAGCTCATATCAAAGCTTACAAGGCTGCGGGGTTAGACACAAGAGGTCTATGGTCATTCTCACAACGGAATAAGGCCAAGACTTTGGCGCTAATAGAACCTGTGCCCGATATCAATCAGATTGAGTTGTTTGACCCACGAGAGGGGAATAGCCAGTGATTTGGCCACGAGGATTACATATGGTCGCATTGTGTTTCAGGGAAAGGACAGCTCCTGATATATATAAAGGGTTCTTGGCAATTGCTCACGTGCTCCTCATCACCCGTGGGGGAAGGAGAAGAGCTCTTCCAGGATTCCGGCTGGTTGTCACGTCTTGAGGAAGCAGGCCTCTCGAGCCGAGCTGGAACCTATGCCGCACAGCTCCTGTCTGGAACTGAAATCCAGCTCACTTTGGTGCTTACGGAGAAGCAAAACCTCTATGATGTCCACCTGTTATGCATAGTTCATCTGTTGCCTAAACCTTTTAATTACTTTTAAATTCTTTCTCATGCCTGAATGCCTTACACGGAATGGGAAAATATTTATCCATTTTCTCCTGACGCTAGTCTACGTTTGGATGACCCCCCCAGATCATCCATAATTTTGCCCAAGCTTTCTTCCCCAAGGAAGATTAAAGTTTTGCGGAGAAGAAAGCATCCCGAGGTGATAGTCACCTCAACTATTGACGTACTCTAATAACAATTACGAACGCCAATACTAAGAGAAGGTCAAGATACAAGAATCAGGGCGTCCCCATTATCTTGTATCTCTACTCATAGAATCAATAAAAGGCTGATCAGACCTTTCATCTCATCTCGAGTTCTTCTCCAGTGTACGGTGTTCTTGACCTGCTACATTACCCCCATCTTCGACCCTCCTTGCATTCCTTGCACTCACATCTCCTGCATTTCTCACTCGATAGTCCAACCCTATACCTGGCAGGGCTCTGCTTGCTTTCCCGCTTTATGAGGCACTCCTCTCTTATGCTTCTTGCCCTATGAGACCCCTTGAACTCTATGATTGACAATGCTTCTCCGGCCCATAAAACATTTCCGCCTTGTGTTTTCTCTTCATCTCTTCATCTCCTCATCCCGAGGTGATTACAACTGCCAATACCCAGAGAAGGCCAAGATACAAGATGAAGGGCGTCCCCTTCATCTTGTATCTCTACTCATTGAATCAATAAAAGGTTGATTAGACCTTTAATCTCATCTTGAGTCCTTCTCCGGTATTAACCTGCTATAAAAACCTCGTATTATCTCCAACCCTTCTTGTATGTACTCCTATCTCTTCATCCCTTCTCTAGTGCAAAGATGGACACTTGCTTATATGCCACATGTACTGGAAGGTCTCCTTCCCGAAACGTCACATGCTAATACGCTCCTTTTTGAAATTTTACCAAGACATTCTTTAGCCTTGCACAATATATGAGTTTCAAGTACATCGAGGTATTTGAGGTTTTAGTAGAGGGGTTTAATTGTCAGAATTATAACTTCGAGGTTAAGAGGTGCTTGCTTGATAAACTCTCAAACGTTTCTATGTCTAGATATTCAGAAGGAGAGTTTCAGGGTCAATCACGTGTGTGATGATAACAGTCTAGGATACTAACAGAAGGAGCTTGTAACTCTAGATTTAGATAGCCTTGTACGTTAACAGGTTGGTGGATATTAGTATCGCTAACGGTAATTTGATTCTAGGTAGAATAGACGTGTCTTGAGTAGCAAAGACATTCCTCGTCGTAATGTAACATGAGATGATTGCAGAGTCTACCAAGTCTAAGGCCACACTAGAACAGAGGAAACTGTAGGAGTATTGCAAGGCTTTGACAAGACTATTGTTCTTTAAGAGCTGGTCTATGTCATCTTGCTTGCCGTCACTCAGTCGAGTCATCCACGCTTAGCCCATCTTAGCACTTTGTAGAGCAGGATCTTTCTATCCTCCGTAGGAGGACTCTGTTGTGTGATGGTGAGGTCTGTGGCAGCTGCTTTCTCATCAATCGACCCGTAGATGTGTGAACCGTCAGCGGACAGTGTGTTAGACATCAAATTGACAGCACAATGCAATCCAAATCGCTGTCTTAGGGTTGACGCTGCGTTGAATAGGTCTTTGTGCATGATTATCAACCCTGTTAGCAGTCTGAAGGCGATGTGTAAGGAGAGTGTCTAGAAGGCCTTTATATACACTGGACGGCTAGCCCTTCGCTAAATACATTTTGAATTCCAGTAAGATAATTCTGCTTTCCGACTTCCTTCATCGCATTTCGCAATTTCAAACTCGGTCTCTATGTAACCGGCGGGGTAGGTAGGCCCATACCAGATTAACAAAACGAATCCTCATTAATAGAATCCTTATTGACATCTTGATATAATCTCACAGAAATGAAGTCGCAAAGATCAAATACGTATTAACTGAGTTAAGGTGTAAATTCACAATGCTGTTAACGAACCTTGATCAAACCCGCCATTCCTCAAGACAACTTCTCTCTCGACATTTAATCCTAACTTGTGTGTAATTTTCCCCGATTGACCCTGATATTGATCATGAGAGCAATACATTCTGTGTCTTTGCAACGATATCCTGTATTGTGTCCGCCAATTTCACCAGCAACCCTCCCTTAGCTACGTCAACGAAGACGCAAACAGGAAGATTTACTTACACGACCCGCACTAGAAGTAGAGCTGGCATTATGGGTGGGTGCAGCATCTGAAGCCTATTTGGAGCCAAATAATGTGTTTCAAGTTGGAGGAGGAGCGGGTGCAGCATCTAAAGCCGGTTTGGAGTCAAATAATGTGTTTCCAGTTAGAGGAGGAGCAGGTGCTGTAAAGCCGCCAAATAGGGATCGTCCAAGCTCACTCGCTTGACCAGAGCCTGCCTGCCTTTTCCCACGTAAGCCTGAACATTTTGACGTAGATATTGCAGCTGTCGAGTTTGGCGTGCATGAAGGTGACCCAGCCGCCGGTACAGGTAAGGTCTGGCCAGAGCCGACAACTGAAATACGTCTGTCAGTGATTTGCTGATTAGTGGCGGCTATTCTCAAATGTGCCTCAGCTAACGCAGTGGGAGGGCGACTCAATTCGAGTGGACTGCCCGCCGGTGATGGATGAGCGGTGCACAGTGACCCACAATCATCGCAATCGTGATCTGCGACGAGACTGCTAGAGGCAATGTCTAATAGTTGGAATAGGTCTAGACCATTGCTAGCGGAGACATAAGCGCGGCCTATAGCGGTCCAAGTTCGAAGGAATTCCTTCTGCTGTTTACGAGTGTAGGAAGATTTCGAAATATGGCCTTGCATCGTGACGTAGTTGGGAATAGGAGGTGAAATATTCAATAACTTTGTGACAGCGAGGAGCAGCTTGCCTCTTTTTCTAGTGAAATCATAAAGGGGGTAACTGCTCATTTGCAAGGTTGGTCCTATTCCCTCTGTTTTCTAGAATTTCGTTCTCTGTCTCCCAATACGATTCAGGGTTACGGAATTATGATCTATTGTTCTGTTTCTTTATAATATCACTTCGACCAATCCAGTTGATGATTCCCCGCCTAGAGGACCTAAGTGATGTAGTACAGTTGAGAAGGCAAGTACAGTCGATGTTTAATATCCCAGTTGAAATCGACTTCTTCAAAGTCGTAATAGCATGATATGAATAAGCCAGCTTGTGCAAAGCATCGCAAGACGTAATCGTGCTTCGGCCTCGTTGGTGAATGGCGCATGGTGCACAAAGCTATACAGACACTAGCAAATTTCCAATTTCCAGTCTCTAGTTTCTGGTCTCCAGTTACCAGTATCAGTATTCTTCAAGCGTTAACAAAGTTTGCGCTTGCCTGATTGGTCTTCCCTATCCTTTCAGTTCCAGCGAGTCGAGTTTGAGTCGACAGGGCTCAGGGGTCTCGACAGCTGAACCAGGTACTCGGAAATTGGTTTCCAGATATTCGGAATCGGAATTGGAGATCTAATAACCAGAGATGTCGCCTTGCATGACGCTATCATTGGTTGCTATAGTAAGGTTAGTGGGCAGTGGCAAGCCCAAAGCCGTGACCACAGTAGTGTATGATAATTCAATTGGCCAAACGAGACAGTCACCGGCCAGAGCGATAAAGAGCGCTATCAACACTTGCCGCAACTTGAATCAGGAATTTAGGATTTTGAGTTCATTATCCAGGCCTGGTGTACCCTGCAGTTGGTTTGGCAGCTTCTAGATATCTCATATCTGGTAACTGGTTCTAGAATAGCAAAGACCATTTTACTGATACTAGTAAATAAATTTATACTTTAACGTTTCTAGTATTGCTATTCCAAATATAGACATCGAGCGTCAAAGGTCTGCGCTTGTCTTTCTCCGGCTAGTCTAATTGGGCGCGTATCAGCAGCAGGATCCCTGACCTGTTTGAACAGGCTGTAACGTGGGGGAAGACCAATTAGACTAGCCGGAGAAAGACAAGCGCAGACCTCTGAAGCCCGATGTCTATATTTGGAATAGCAAGTTGAATCTGGAAACTAGAAACTGGGAAATTCATTCTAGTACCGGCAAACTTTGTTCGTTAGAATGAAACTAGCAGATATCCAAATGCTGCTAAACAAATCACAGGGTTCACTAGAATGTTCTTGCAAGAGTAGAGCTATTTATTCTCTATGGTCGCAAACACTGCCTTAGTCTACTTTTTCTCTTCGAATTAGCTTTATCATGGAAGAGCATACTACCACAACATCCGTGCTCACTGTTGATCAGTGCCAATGTCTTATTCAAATTTGGGAGAAGATAACGTATGCTCTTGTCTTTACTAGGCAGGATACAACACTGTGCCAAGCCCTGCGCGGCGCCCGCAGCGTTTTAAAGAGCGATCAGGCCACCGTCAACAATGCACAGAACCAGCTCGCACGAATATTCGCTAACTTATTAATCGCCGAAATCGAACAACTCACATTGAGTCATTTGACCACTGCGATCTCTAAAGCACGTACAATAACTACAACTACCAATCCACAGAATATCGACACTGGTTATCCAAATGTCGACCATGGTTGGAATACTGACTTGTCCGCTAGCACGGATGGGTCGCATACTACCAGTGTTGGCCCTACAAACTTGCTACCAAGGAGCGACCGACCCGTGCAGGCGTGCGATGGCGGCAAGGAAGATACAGTAACAGGACAGCACTCGTCTTTCGCAGAACCAGAGAAGCTAATGCTTCCTTCCACTCGCAATCACTCTCCGTCTCCTCATCGCTCTAGCGTGTCACTGCAGACCCCGACCGACCAACAGGATCAAAGCGGCATCATCTACGAATCAGAAGAGCTGCAACGTATCTCTACGCTTAATGCTCTAGGGAATGGTGGACAGAACCAGGAAAAAGAGGAGGAAGGAGACGGAGGAGAGCCGCAGCAAGAGGAGGATAGGGTGGCACCCATGGCGATGGCAAAATCGAGTGGTGGTACCAATATATCAAATAAAGAAGGTAGAAGCCCACGGCCGGCTAAGCGGCAGAGATTGTCCCTCTACGCCTAGTCCGATGAGGATAGTAGCCTACGTCCTGCCAAGCGGCAAAAGTTGGACCCGTCTTGCAAAGGGTCAACGCCGCGAAAGTGTAAGTACCTTCTTCAGCAGAGTTCTAGAGGCCCGCCGAGGCCGTCACGACGTCCGAAGCCTCAGCGGCATTCTAGTAAGTCTCATTCTTCCGTGGACAAGGAGACCGAAGTCGCCGTGGGCCCGATCTGCCTACAGTCCGGTATGAGTACCACCTCCTCTCTCCCAGAGAATCAACACCGAGAACACCAGACTAGGCGTGGCGGCGACTAGAGCTCTAGAACTTCCGTCGATGGCAGACTCGCTGGCACGGCCAGAACAACCCCCGCAGCGTCTAAATCCGCTCCCCTCACAGACCCCGCAATGGCCGCGCAGGTAGTCGACGCCAACCCGGAATGGGAGGTTAGCGATATTCTAGGCAAGAAGGTTGTCGATGGCGAGGTCCAGTACTTGGTGGATTGGCGCCCGACACTGGTGCCTGAACATGCACTAGGAAATGCAAAGGAGCTGGTGGATGAGTTCGAGGCACGTGTCCAACTACAACACGAGTCCAAGAGTGGACAAGGAGGACCAGGTAGTTTGAAGCAAGGCGAGCGGGCCATGGCAGTAGCTGATGCACCGTAGAAGAGACCGCGAGGCCAGCCACGGAGAACACTAAATCAAACTCGCTGATGCAGAGCCGCTCTACTATCCCAGTAATGCTAAATGTGATGACTGATCCAGAGAGAAGTATCAAAATCCAAAATCGGAATCGGAGAAAACGGCAATATATGCAGGCCAAAACTCTTCTAAGCGAGGTATACACCATTGATATCAGTGTTCTGGTCAGTGATTGTGCATTGCACAATATCACGCCATTTCCAACCTTCTCCTCTGCCCCAAAATGCTCGCATATCGGGTATGCAGGTGAAACAGCAATCCACGTTTCCCTCTGCAGAGGCGTCGATTGTCTGGAGAGGGTGTATGTGTGGTTTGGAGTCGTTAGCTAGAACTCTTAGCACGTAGATTGTGACGCTTGGAGCCTTTAGAGGTTCGTTGGAGAACCACGACAGAAGCTATGAGAAGATAGCCGTCATGATGTGCCTGCAAAATATAGGGACTGCTTGCAGAGAAAGGCTCTTGAGAGCTTGTACTCGCGGCTTGCCAAATCCGATGCGAATCGTGACTTAAGGACCAAAATAGAGTGGGAGGAGACTATCATTTTAGTAGGGAACGATAATAAATATTTTGAATCACTCACAACGTTGCAAAGTCTTTGAAAGGCGTATCAAGAACTCTCTTCTAGGGATTTGTGCTCGATATACAGTAATAAGCGAAATCGGTGTCATGTCCGAACATTAATGATTTTATGTTTTGGCCCCACATTCCGATGCACTAGACTATTATAGCTAGCTTATGTCCCCCGCTCTGGGATATCACACGTGAGATTTGAATTGCTGCCTAAGGACTTGAACATGAGCGCCGCAATCAGCATTAATATATTCTGTCACGTGATATAAATGAACTGTTCTGCCTGACAGAATTATACGCGATTGGGTCAGTCACGTACATATGATATTTGCAGCGGATGGCTTATGATGAGGCTGTTAGGCCTGCACACGTATGTATTCAATTGATTCAATGATGATTATTGTTCAATGCTCCGGATGATCCACCATAAGTACGGGAATTCCCAGCCACCTCATTTATGAGTAATCCCAATTACGTAAGCACTTCCTGACACTGCCCACGGATAAAGCTGTCCTTTAAAGGTGAATTCTTCACCTTGATTGTATGGTGACGATTCCCGAGTTTGTTTATTGGCTTACTCTGCATTGATTACAGTACCGCTTTTACTTAAGGCGTATAGAACACTGACCAAGCCTTAACCAGAAACGCGGTTCACCTGCAACTAAAACGCCTTTCAGAACGCCTGACGCACAATTTGATATTCATCCAGTATTCAATTTGCACTCTTCGCATTCTGCGCCGCCACCACTGTGGCAGTGTAAGCGCCTCGGTTGAGGGTTGGCTTCTCCTATTGGTGGATGTAGCTTATATAAGCATGACGATGGAAGGGCCATGTCGTTGCTTAGGATTTGAAGTTTGTTACGGCCCTGAACCGCAATCACCACGGACAGGTTGACGGGCAGGTTGACGGGCAGGTTTACGGGCGGTTATTACAGCCACTGTTACGGACTGCTTCGCGGACCATCCGTATCCCGGCAAGTGGCTTACGGGCCGACGTTGACCCGTAACGACCTGTATATTAGACCTCGAGCGCAACGCTCATTCCCTTCCTCTTCTCTTCTTCCTTAGCTTTAGATCCTCGTCTTTAGGACTACTAATTGTACAGGTTGTCGCCCATTTTATGTGTGACTTACACCTCGATTGACTGAGCCCGTGACAAAGTTCGAGTAAAGCTTGCTTGTGTCTGATCGAATGCTGACTGCTGCGGAAGCTAGATGTTTTGAAAGTCAAATATAGGTTGCGTATTTTGGAATTTCTTATACTTGAATCCGCTATCATGGATTGCAATTCGGGCTGGCCAATGTTATCCCTTTGCACGGGAATATGAAGGAATTGCACTAGCGCCCCTAATTGGGGAAAGCGGCTTCCACGTTGCAACCCCACTAAAGTTGTAAATTGCGTCTAAAACTTATAAAAATAGCTATTTTGCAGCATATTACTTCTTTAAACACTTATCTTATTACTATGGCGCCCCTTAGTGATTTAGATACCTCGTCTGAGTTAGAGTATGATTCCAGTTAGGATTCTACATCTGAAATGGACGAAGATTTCGATGAAACCTTAAAACCCGAACGCGACGCACCTTGAGACCCTACTGCCTAATTGCATGCTGCTCAATTGCATGCTAATGAATTGCATACTAGGCAATTAGCTTAATTGCATGCTAAAATTAAGGCCCGAGCTGAATTGCCAATTCCTACCTACCTAAAGCTTCCCCGACGCTGGCCTTTTAGGCTATTTGACGTACAAACCCTACTAGACCACATACACTCTCCAATCTACTATTTCAAGTTATTTTGGGGACTAGAAGTTTGAGATTTACTTGTCTAGAATACGAATGCATACGCCTAATACAAAGAAGCTTGAGAGAAAGAGAATAATAGTAGTAAAATTAGGTGGTAGAAAGCTACTACTATATATAATGTGGTGGGGTTCCGTGGTCCCCTACAAAATCACATGGTTTAGGCGAGGTTGAGTTGGGTTGAGTCAGCTGATCTGGGCAATTGTTGTTCCCATGCCGGGGCACCTTGATGTATATAGCTGGTTTGGAGGACATTGTGGAGGCATCATTGAAGGAATCTGGGAAGCAGACATCAGACAGGAATCAGCAAGGGACG
>Ga0335074_10014420_pt1 | contig 11085 bp, 10 predicted proteins | sample Lox_Sample_23_FD_206715 | JGI IMG/M metagenome (GOLD analysis project Ga0335074, IMG submission 206715) | Soil microbial communities from Loxahatchee National Wildlife Refuge, Florida, United States - Lox_Sample_2.3 | ecosystem: Environmental > Terrestrial > Soil > Wetlands | place: USA... | reverse complement strand
CGATGCTCGCGTCGTACGCTCGCTCGTTCAGCGCAGCCGCGAGCGCACGTTCGTCGCCGTCGTCGTCGGTGAGGACCTCATCGAGATCCGGCACGCGTTCGAGCGCGCTGCGATGTCCCGGCAGCGTCAGCGCATCGACGCGATCGTAACGCGCGCGCAGCGCGCGTGCGACGACCGAGGCGACGAGCGAGTCACCGATGCCGCCGCCGGCGCAATAGAGTAGCGCACGTGTCATGCGTGCGCCGGCTCGTCGAGCACGCGCACGAGTTCGCGCGAGTACATACCGTCGAGAAACTGCGCGCGCGCGAGCGTGCGGATGAAGGCCGGCACGCGATGACTCGTCGCAAGGCCGGCATAGAACGCCAGCAGCGCGTCGGGCAAGAGATAACGTGCCCGCAGCATGTTCAGCGGATGCGCCCCGGTCGCCATGCGCGCACGCGGCGACGCTGTTTTTTCGAGGAAGTGACGCGCCATCCGTGCGCGCTCGAGTGCCTTACGCGTCTCCACCTCGAGCGTGTTGTCGCGCGCGGATTTGATGTGCCACAGGTACGCGTCCCACGCGAAACGCCACCGCATCCCCGCTTCGCGCAGGCGCACCCCGAGTTCGGTGTCCTCCCAGCCGTAGAGATGGAAGGCTTCGTCGAATCCGCCGGCCTCCTCGATCGCACGCTTGGGCAACGAGGCGTTGCACGTGCACAAAAATGCGCGCGAGTAGTTGGCGGGCGCCGGTTTGGGGCGATCCTCGTACGAGGGCACGTTGAGGATCGGACCGTTCACCACCAAGTTCGGCGCGTCGTGCGCCGCTTCGTGCGCGGCGAGAAAGCCCGGCGGAAGCTGCACGTCGTCGTCGACGAAAAGCACCAGGTAGCCTTGTGCGACGGCAATGCCGCGATTGCGCGCCTTCCCACGATTGGGTTCGGGCTCGAAGACGTAGCGCACGGGAAAGCGACCGCGCGCCCCAAGGCGCTCGACGACCGCCTTCGTGTCGTCGGACGATCCGTTGTCGGCGACCACGAGCTCGAAGGAGGGCGCATCGATCTGCGCCTCCAGCGAAGCGAACGCCCGCTCGAGGTACGGTGCACGATCCTTGGTCGCTATGATGACGGAGATGCGCATACGGATCCTTGCTATCTTCGGCTACGTACCTGCGAGGTCGATGAGCGATTCGGCCATCCGGTCGGCCGCCCCCACGTGATCGGCATAGAGCGCCGCGAGCCGCTCGCGGCTGCGCGCAAGCCATGCCCGGTCGTCGAAGCGCTCGAGCGCAACGCGCCCCACGCGCCCGGGCGTGAGCGTGCCGTGCAACTCACACAGTACGAACTCGCCGGCGTCGATGTTGGGTTGCGTATGAAAGGTAAAGTGGCGCGAGACGCCCACCGCAACGGCTCGTTTGAGCGTTGCACCGACGAGCGGAATGCGATCCAAGTAGGTCAGCGGGCCGTTGATGGTAATCTTTTCCGGCGCGTTGAGCGGCGTAATCGCGATCATCGGCACACCGAGTGCGGCGAGCTCGATGCATTTGGTTCCCGGGATCGTGACGACGAGCCGCGCGTGCAGCGCCGCGGCCAGCGCATTGTGCAAAATGGGAAAGCGCTGCGCGTTGTCGCCGGTCACCAGGTAGGCACGGCCGTGCTCTTCGACGAGCCGGCCGGTTTGCGCGTACATCTGCGGAATTCCGCCACGCTGGATCGCCGCGCGAACGTCGGCCAGCGGCGTGAACGGTGAGAGACCGAAGGCGATGGGGATCTCGGGTCGCTCTCGCTTGATGCGTACCGCCATCGTGAAGTAGAACGGGATCATGTTGTCGACTTCGTAGGCTCGAGAACCCGGCATCACCAAGATGCCGTCGTCCGGTGCGCCCGGCTCGAGCGGCTGTTGCGCCTCCAACAACGCACCGTCGATCGCGAGATTCCCGACGCGCACGATTCGCTCTTCCGGCGCGCCCGTCTCCCGCAGTTGCGCGACGTTCTTCTCGTCGACGGCGAAGAACCGCGCGAATCGCCGGCGATACGCGCGCTTGGAGAATTTGTACGTCGACGCGAACCCGTGCAGCCGCGCGTGCAAGCGCTGCGCGTGCATCAGATCGCCGCCGAGATACTGCACGACGTCGACGCGCTCGGGCAAGCCCGGAGCGCTGCGGCCGAGCGCAACGCGCAGGTAGGTCTTGGGATCGTAGACGTGCGCGCTCGGAAAGAGGCGCTGCGCGAGATCCGCCTCATACCCGGTCGCGTAGTCGTCGGGCACGCAGAACAGGTGCACCTCGAGATCGGGGTCGCGTTCGTACAGCCGTCGCACGAGCGGACGGAACCATCCGGCAACCTCACCCGGGCCGTTCGCGGTAAGGGCGATTCTCATCGGGTCTTTTTACGGCGCCCCGTAGCGCGCGACGATTTCGCCGATGATGTCGGTCGTGCTGCGCCCGGCGCGATGCGGCGCGAGGCGAATCTCGCCGCCGTGCGCCAGCACGACGGCGCGCTCGGGAAGATCCTCTTCGCGATACTGCGCGCTCTTGACGTGCACGTCCGGGCGGATGCGTTCGAGCAGCGCTTCCGGCGTCGATTCACCGAATTCCACGATCGCGTCGACGCTGCGTAACGCGCGCAGCACGAAGGCGCGTTCGATGAAAGGCACGATCGGGCGGCTCTCGCCCTTGATCGCGCGTACCGACGCATCGCCGTTGACGCCGACGATCAGCGCATCGCCTTGCTCGCGCGCCCACGCAAGATACTCCACGTGGCCCGCGTGCAATAGGTCGAACACGCCGTTGGTAAAGACGACGCGCCGGCCGCGCGCGCGTTGATCTTCGCGCCACGCTGCCGCGGTTTCGATATCGAGGAGCATCGCGAACAACTCAGGAGTGGCCATGCTCGATCAGCGCGATGATCTCGTCGCCGCTCGCCGTCGCCGTCCCGAGTTTTTCGACCACGGCACCGGCCGCAAAGTTTGCGAGTTGCATCGCTCGCTCGATCGTCGCACCGCCCGCAAGCGCGAGCGAGAGCACGGCGATCACCGTATCGCCCGCGCCCGATACGTCGTAGACTTTGCGCGCGACGGAGGGAATGGCCAAACGCTCGCCTTTGCCGCCGAAGAGCGACATCCCGCGCTCGCCGCGTGTCACCACCACGTAGCGGCAGCGCAGTTTATCCAGCAGGCGCGCGCCGGCAAATTCGAGCGACTCGTCGTCGGTGATCGCGATCCCGGTGGCGGCGGCGGTTTCCGCGACGTTGGGCGCAACGCACGTGACGCCCGAAAAAAGCGCGACGTTTTGCGGCTTGGGGTCGGCCAAGACGAGCGCGCAACCGCGCGCCGCTTCAACGACGTCGGCGCAGAGCAGCCCCTTTGCGTAGTCGCTGAGAATCACCGCGTCGACCGCGGACGCGCGCGCGCGCACGTGCGCGGCGACGCGGGCGCGATCCGCCGGCGGCAGCGGCGCCGTAAGCTCCCAGTCCGCGCGAACGACTTGCTGATTGTGTGCGACGATCCGGGTCTTACGCGTCGTCGGGCGATCGTTCACGGTGAGCACGCCGGCGTCGTCGACACCCTCCTCGCGCAGCATCCGCCGCACGTCGCCGGCAAACGCATCCTCGCCGACGGTGCCCACGAACTCAACGCGTGCACCGAGCGAGACGAGATTGTTTGCGACGTTCCCGGCGCCCCCGAGCGTGAACGAATGATCGGTCACCGCCACCACGGGAACCGGCGCCTCGGGAGAGATCCGCGTGACCGCGCCCCAAATCCACTCGTCGATCATGAGATCGCCGACGACCAAAATCGAGCGGCCGCGCATGTGCTCGACGAGCGCGCGAGCGTCACTCGTGAGCAACGTCGCGCTCATGCGATATGATCCTCGAAGATGAGCTTCTGCTCGACCAGATCGCAGACGATGTGCGCCATCACCTGGTGCACCTCTTGGACGATCGCCGCATACCCGTCGGGCCCCATCAACACCAGATCGCTGAAGTTCGTAACCGCGCCGCCGCCGTTGCCGGTGAAGCAGACCGTGAGCGCGCCCTTACGCTGCGCTTCCTCGAGTGCGCGCACGATGTTGCGCGACGTGCCGCTCGTCGTCATGCCGATCACGACGTCGCCGGGCTGCACGAACGCCTGCACCTGGCGAGCGAAGACGTCGTCGTAGCCGTAGTCGTTCCCGACGCACGTGAGCGTCGACGTGTTGACGGAGAGCGCTTCGCTGTTCAGTCCGGGACGCTCGCGCAGGTAACGTCCGGAAAGCTCGGCCGCCATGTGCTGCGCTTCCGCCGCGCTGCCGCCGTTGCCGCACCAATAGATGCGTTTGCCGTCGCGCAATGCCGCAACGATCGCATCGGCGATTGCTTCCACTTCGCGTTTGTAATGCGGGCGCTCGAGCAATCCGGCGCGATCGGCGATCAGTTCGTCGTAGCCGCGCTGCGCCTTGTAGTCGATCTTCTCGGTTTTCACGGTGCGATCCAGAAGAGCTCGTCACCCTGCGAGACGAGTTCGCCGTTCTCCGGAACGATGCGAGCAACCGTGCCGGCGTAGTCGCTCTGAATCTCGTTGAAGAGTTTCATCGCTTCGAGAATGCAGAGCACCGAGCCGACGTCCACCCGCTCGCCGACGTTCACGAACGGCTCGGCATCCGGTGACGAGGAGCGATAGAAAACGCCGGTGAGCGGCGCCGTCACGCGCTTGACGTTGGCCGGGGCCGGTGCGGTCGTGCCCTCGGTGAGCGCCGCAGGCGCGGCGGCGGCCATCGCCGGCGCGACGATCTGCGCGCCCGCTTCACGGCGGACGAGTTCGTAGACGGCGTCGCCGATCTTCACCTTGATGCGGTCGAGATCGTGCTCGTGCATGATGTCGAGGAGCGACTGGATGGTCTCGGTTTCGTCTTCGTAAGCCATTACTGCGCCCTTTCGGCAAGAGCGGTCGCAACGTCTCCCGCAGCAAGGCCGACCCGCCGGTCGCTGCGCGTCTCGAGATCGCGCAGGGCCAGCTCGCCCGCGGCGAGCTCGTCGCTGCCGAGGATCAGCGCGTAGCGCGCGTTGTTGCGATCGGCGATCTTCAGATGCGCGAGCAATTTGCGGTCGTCGTAGTCGATGAAGACGGGCATCTCGAGCACGCTGCGCAGCGCAGCAACCAGAGGCACCAGGGTCGCCCGCGCTTGCGCTCCGAGCGCGATCGCCTGCACGCCGTACCGCCGCATCTTGCGCTCACCGTGCGTCGCTTCGAGGATCATCAGGAAGCGCTCGAGCCCGAGCGCAAAGCCCACGGCCGGCACGTCCGGACCGCCGAGCGATTTGACCAGTCCGTCGTACCGCCCGCCGCCGCAAACCGTCGACTGCGCACCGAGCGCATTCGACGTGATCTCGAAGACGGTGCGCGTGTAGTAGTCGAGTCCGCGTACGATCGACGGGTCGACCGCGTACGAGATCTGCGCGGCATCGAGGTAAGCGCGCAACGCGTCGAAGTGTTCGCGGCACCCCTCGCACAAAAACGCGTTCATCGACGGCGCGCGTTCGACCAACGCGCGATCGCCTTCGTCCTTGCTGTCGAGGATGCGCAACGGGTTCATGCCGAGGCGACGCCGAGAATCTTCAGATAGCTGCTCGCGATGCGCGGTGAAGTACTCCACTAGCGCTTTCCGGTACAGCGGGCGGCACTGCTCGTCGCCGATGGTGTTGAGGCGGAGGTGCGCATCGGTGATCGCGTAGCCTTCGATGAGCTGCCGGGCCATCGAGATCACCTCGAAGTCGGCTTCCGGTCCGCTGTAGCCGGTGCATTCGACACCGAACTGGTGCGCTTGACGATAGCGGCCTTTCTGCGGCCGCTCGTAGCGGAAGATCGGCCCGACGTAGTACAAGCGCTGCGGGCCCTGCGCAAAGAGATTCTGCTCGAGCGCGGCACGCATCACCGGCGCGGTCCACTCCGGGCGCAGCGTCATGCTGCGATCGCCCTTGTCGACGAACGTGTACATCTCTTTCTCGACGATGTCGGTCGTCTCGCCGACACCGCGCACGAAGAGCTCGGTCGCTTCGAACATCGGCGTGCGAATCTCTCCATAGCCGAAACGCGTCGCGAGCGCGTGGATCCGGCGTTCGAGGTCGAGCCAATCAGCGGAGACCGGCGGCAGAATATCCTGCGTGCCGCGCGGTGCGGTGAACTTGGAGGGCATGCCGCTCTCGGGGTTCGCAGAGCGCCCCGACAACCCTTGATGTTCGCGCCCGCGGTGGGATCGTACCGTATGCGCCCTGCGATCTACGTCGCGTGTGCACTTGCACTGGCGGCACTTGCACCGCAAACCGTCGCCGCATTGGTGGCGGGCGCGGCCAGCATCGTGCTCGAGTGCGTGCCGTACCTCGTCGTCGCCGCACTCGCCGCGCCGGTCGCGCCGTGGCTCGGATGCGGCTGCGGCAACGGCCCCGCGGCGCGGTCGATTCCCGCCGCGCTCGCAACCGCGGCCCTGTTCGGTATCCCGGTTGCGCTTGCGCGCCTGGCGGCGGCGACGGCGGTGGCGCGCCGGATGCCGCATCACGAGCACGGCGCGCCTTCCGATCTGCTCGCCGAGCTCGCGCGCCTCGCGCCGTCCGCCGTGCTGGCCGCGGGCGTCGCGATCGTCGTGCCGGTGCTGCCGTTGCACGCCTTGACGCCACCGCTCGCCCTGCTCCTGGGTGCGGTACTCGGTGCGATCGCATCGCCATGTGCGCTCGGCGGCGTCGCGCTTGCCGCGACACTACGCGCAAGCGCTCCGTGGGCGGCGGCCGGCGTGCTCGGCACGGCCGGCATCATCGATATCTTCGCGTGGCGCGGACCGCGCCGGTTCGATCGCGCGCCCGATCCGTGGGCCTATCTCGTCCTTGGCGTCGCGTGCGCGCTGGTTGCGTGGCATCATGGCGGGACGTTCGTACACCCGCGCATGACGCTGCCGCTCGCATGCTGCGCGCTCGTGTGCGCGATCCTTGCGTGGCAGGCGCGAGGACAGACGGCGCGCACCGGCCGCGCGGTGGCGGGGATCGTCCTCGCGGTGGTCGTGATCGGTGCACCCGCGCCGGTCTACCGCGCGACCGAGACCACGCTGAGCGACGCCTTCCCCGGCGAGCACGTCGACTTCACCGGCACCGCCGTTTCCGCACACATGCTGGTCCGGTACGCGATCACCTGCTGTCGCGCGGACGCGGCACCGGTTGCGCTGATGCTCGATCGTAACGTCGCGCGCGACGACGGCACGTGGCTGCGCGCGCGCGGCACGCTCGTCAACGCCGGCGGGTCGCTGCGCCTGCACGTCGAGCAATTGACGGCGGTCGCGGCGCCTACGGATCCCTTCGTGTACCGCTAGGAGAGCACGGCGGCTTTGCGCGGCTCGAGCACCTCGACCGGAATACCGTTGGGATCTTCGATGAATGCGATGGCGCGCGTGCCGCTCGGCGACTTGTAGACGTCTTTGAGGATCTTCACGCCGCGATCGCGCAGCTGCTTGACGTACGGCTCGAGTTCGCCGTCGGCCTCGATTGCGAGGTGTTCGTAGCGATTGCCGATCGCGTACGGCGGATGTTCTTCCAGATCGTAGACCAGCTCGATGTACGCATTCCAGTCGCTGCCGACGAACGCCATATCGGCGTTGCCGGGATAATGGAACGGCCCGTCAAGGAGCTTCAGGCCCAGTTTGTTGACGTAGAAGTCGATCGATTCGTCCATGTTGTTGACGAAGACCGACGTATGCAGAAATCGCGGCATCGGGTCCCTCCCCTGTCATCGCGAGCGTGCTGCCGTCAAGACTACGCTCGGGATGACGGCATTAGTGCAGGAAGTAGCGATACGACGAGAAGACGAGCGAGACCCCGAGCTTGTCGGCGGCGTCGATGACCTGCTGGTCGCGAATCGAACCGCCGGGCGCGATGATCGCGCTGCAGCCGCCCGCGGCTGCGGCTTCGAGACCGTCGGCAAACGGAAAGAAACCGTCGCTCGCGCAGGCTGCGCCGCGGGCTTGCTCGCCCGCGCGCTGCACCGCAATCTCCACCGCGCTCACGCGATTCGTCTGTCCCGCGCAGATCCCGCGCGTCGTGCCGCCCTTCGCGACCACGATACCGTTCGATTTCACGTGCCGCACGACGTCCCACGCAAACGCCAGGTCGTGCCACTCCTGCGCGGTCGGCTCGCGCTTGGAGACGACGCGCCAGGTCTCCGGCGTCGCGGCGGGATTGTCGTCCTCCGCCAGCACGCCGCCGAGCGCGCTGCGAACGCGCAACTCGCGCGCGAGCTCCTCGGGCAGCGCGGGCGGAAACTGCATCACTCGCAGATCCTTGAGCTTCTTCGTCGCTTTCAGGAGCTCCAGCGCGTCGTCGTCGAACGCCGGTGCGGCGACCATTTCAAGGAAGAATCGCGCCAGCGCCTGCGCCGCTTCGAGGTCGATCTTCGCATCGGCCGCGACGATACCGCCGTAGGCTGAAACCGGATCGGCCTCGAGCGCGTCGTAGACCGCCTTTCCGACGCGCGAGCGCTGCGCAACGCCGCACGGCACCGTGTGTTTCACCACCGCGGCGCGCACGAAACGTTCGTGCTCGCTGCCGAACGCCGCGCCCAGCGGCGCGCGTGCGAGCATGCGCAGCGTCGCATCCAGATCGAGCAGATTATTATAGGAAAGCTCCTTGCCGTGAAGCTGACGCGGCAAGCGATCGGGGCGATCGAGATAGAAGGCCGCGCGGTTCTGCGGATTGGTCCCGTAGCGCAGGCGTTGCGCGAGCGGCAGCGTGAGTTCGAGCGCGCCGGGCAGATCGCCGGGAAGCACTGTCCCTTCGGCGGCGATGTAGTGGGCGATCGCAGCGTCGTACTCGGCCGTGCGTTCGAACGCGGCGACGGCGAAATCGCGGCGCAATGCTTCGGGTACGTCGCCGGCATCCAGCGCGTCCATGAACGCCAGGTATTGCGACGGATGGGTCAGCACCGTTACGTGCTGATAGTTCTTGGCCGCGGCACGCAACAGCGAAACCCCGCCGATGTCGATCTGCTCGATTGCCTCCGCGTGCGTGGTTCCCTCGCGCTCCACCGTCGCTTCGAACGGATATAAGTTCACGGCGACGACCGTGATCGGCGCGATAGCATACTTCTCGGCTTGCACCTCGTGTTCGGGATTATCGCGATCGTAGAGAATCGCCCCGAAGACTTTGGGATGCAGCGTCTTCACCCGTCCGTCGAAAAGCGCGGGAAAGCCCGTCATCTCGCTGACGTCGAGCGAAGGAATGCCGTGCTCGTCGAGGTGGCGCTTCGTACCACCGGTCGCGTAGATCGCCGTTCCACGCGCGTGCAGCGCGCGGGCGAGCTCAACCGATCCCGTCTTATCCGAAAGCGAGAGCAGCGCCGCCGGTTTGGTGCGGTCAGGCAAGCGCGAGCTCCGAATGCCGCTCCTGGCTGAGCGTCGCCGCGATGATCGCGCTGACCCCCGGCTCCCTCATCGTTACGCCGTACATGCGGTCCGCCAATTCCATCGTCTTCTTGTTGTGCGTGACGAGGATCATCTGCGAATCGCCCGCGAGCTCGCGCACCAGGTCGGAGAAACGCTCTACGTTCGCGTCGTCCATCGCGGCGTCGACCTCGTCGAGCAGATAGAACGGCGACGGCTTGACCGCGATCAACGCGAAGATCAGGGCCGCGGCCGTCATCGCGCGCTCGCCGCCCGAAAGCGCGGTAAGCGACATCACCTTCTTGCCGGGCGGCTGCACCGAGATCTCGATGCCGGTCTCGGAGAGATTCTCGGGGTTGGTCTGCCACATCTTCGCCTCGCCGCCGGGGAAGAGCTTGGCGTACATCTCGGTAAATGCCGCCGCCACCTTTTCGAACGTCTCGTTGAAGAGCACTTGCGATTGCGCCTCGATCTCCTTGATCGACTCGAGCAGCGTCTCGCGGGCTTTGGCGAGATCGTCGAGCTGCGTGCGCAGGAACGTCTCACGCTCCGCGACCTCTTCGCGTTCGCCCTCGGCATTGAGATTGACGTTGGCTTGCAGGCGGCCGAGCTCGTCGCGCAAGCGCGGCAGATCGTCGACGACGGTGTCGGGTTCGTCTGCGAAGCGCGCCTCGACGTCGCGACACTCGTCGTCGGTCGCCGGATTCTGCGCGAACTGCGAAACCAGCATCCCGAGCTCCGCCTCGATCTCGGCCGAGCGCATGCGATGGCGCTCGCCGCCCGCGACGGCGTCGCGCTCGTCGTTTTCGGCCGTACGCAGATCCGCTTCCAGCCCGAGCAGCTCGTTCTGCATCCTCTCCCGCTCGCGGCGGGCAACGTCGAGCTTGACGTCGAGATCGCTGACGCCGCGGCGCAAACCTTCGAGATGCGCGTGGGCGTCACGCGTCTGCTCGACCAGCGATCCAATCTCCGCCAGCATCTGCTCGCGCGCCACACGCGCGCGCTCGCTATCTTGATCGAGCATGCCCAAGCGTCCGCGCGCCGCATCGCGTTCGGCCGTCAGTGCTGCGGATCGCTCGCGCAAGTCGCCCGCGCGATGACTGGCATCGAGCTGCCCGGTCTCCGCACGCGAGATCTCCTCGCGCGCCCGCGCCAGCTCCGCTTCGAGCGCGACGCGCTCTTCGTCGCTGTGAAGCACATCGGACTCTGATGTCCCGAGATCGTGCTCGCGCACGCGCGCGTCGCGCGCTCGCGCCAGCACCCCATCGACCTGCGCGTGAGCTCGCGCCACTTCGCCGTGCATCCGTTCGAGTTCGGCGGAAAGCGCCGCCATTTCGGTGCGCAGTTCGGCGATCTGCAGCTCGAGTCGCGCCTGCGCTTCCCGCGTAGCGTCGCGTGCAGCGACCGCACCCTCCACCCGCCGGCCGGCTTCGGCCGCCGCGCGTTCGAGCGCTTCGAGTTTAGCGCGCATGCCGGGAAGCGCATCGCGCAGCGCCTGCGCCTGCATGCGCCGCGAAAGGATCGAACGCTCGCGCTTGAAGCGACCGCCCGTGATCGCGCCGCCGCCGGCGATCTGCTCGCCCGAGAGAGTGACGATCGTGTCGCGCAATCCGCGCTCGCGCACGAGATGAATCCCGGTTTGCAAGGTATCGACGATCAACACGTTGCCGACGAGGAAGCGCACCACGCCTTCGTAGAGCGGCTGCGTGCGCACG
>Ga0335074_10014417_pt1 | contig 11086 bp, 7 predicted proteins | sample Lox_Sample_23_FD_206715 | JGI IMG/M metagenome (GOLD analysis project Ga0335074, IMG submission 206715) | Soil microbial communities from Loxahatchee National Wildlife Refuge, Florida, United States - Lox_Sample_2.3 | ecosystem: Environmental > Terrestrial > Soil > Wetlands | place: USA: Florida... | reverse complement strand
GCCTGCGGCTGCGGGGCCGGCGCGGCGCCCTTGGGCAGTGCCGGAACGGGGATGCCGCCATCCTTCGCTGCCTCGGCCACACCACGGCCAATCGCCTCGCGCATCGCCGAATCCTCGGGCAGGTCCGCGGCCAGAGCCAGCCAGCGATCGATCGCGCGCTTGTCCTCGCCAGCCTGAGCATCGGCGACGGCGAGATAGTAGCGTGCCACCTCGTTCTTCGGATCGGCGGCCAGCACCGCAGTGAAGGCGGCGTGCGCTGCCGGCGGCACGATGCCTCCCGCCGCCAGCACCTGCATCTCACCATAGCCGGCCATCACGTCCGGACTCGTCCGGCCCAGGCCGACGGCCTGGCGATAGGCATCGGTCGCCTTCTGCCAGTCGCCGAGCATGGCTTCGGTGCGCCCGAGCAAGACCCAGCCAGCGCCGTCATTCGGGCTGGCCTGCAGCTTTTGCTCCAACGCCTGTGCCGCCTGGTGCATGTCCATGTGTTGGCCATGCGCGGCGTCCGCTTCGTGTTGGGCGAGGCGCCCATTGAAGGGGGCGTCCGGCAGGGAGGGCGAACCAAAATGCAGGTAAAGGCCGGTCGCGCCCCCCAGCACCAGGATCGCGACGAACGCTGCCAATCGCGGGCTGGGCTCCGACCAAACCTGTCGCCGGGGGACCGCGTCGACGGCGAGCAGCCGGCGCTGGATTTCCAACCGTGCCGAGCCGGCCTCCGCCGGGTTCAATACGCCGCGGGCGACGTCGCGCTCCACTTCCTGCAGCTGATCGCGATAGACGGCGCGGTCGAACTGGCCGCGTTCCGCCACCATGGGCACGCCGCGCACCAACGGCAGGCAGACCACTGTCACGGCACACAAGGCGACGGCGGTGAACAACAGCAAAAATATCATGCCTCGTCCCGGACGTTCGCCCGGCCTTCATGCGTCATGGCCGGGCCTGACCCGGCCAACATCAACGGTCGGCCTCGCGTAGCAGTGCATCGAGGCGGGATTGTTCCTGGGGCGTCAGAGGCGCGGGACCGGCCTCGGTGGCGGGGCGATGCCGCAGCCACAACACGATGCCGATAAAACCGATCACCAGCAGGGAAGCGGGCGCGAACCACAGGACATAGGTCGCCGGCTGCACCGGTGGCTTCAACAGGACGAACTCGCCGTACCGCGCGACGATCGCCTGGCGTGCCTGTGCGTCGGTGTCGCCCTGCAGCAGAAGCTGGCGGAGCAAGACGCGAATGTCATGGGCGAGGCCGGCGTTCGACTCTTCAATCGACTCGTTCTGGCAGACCAGGCAGCGCAGCGTATGGCCGATGGCCTCCGCGCGGGCTTCCAGTCGCGGATCGGCAAGGCGTTCGCTGGGCTCGACCGCGAAAGCCTGGGCGGTGAGGCACAGCAGGAGGATTGTGAGGAGGGTCGTCAGAGCGATGCGGGCGCCCCCGGTAGAACACGCCCCCTCCCTGCGCGGGCTTGGGCCGCCAGGCAGACCAAGGGCGGGGGGAGGGGTTGGTAGACGTGCAGCCTTCGTCTGTGCACGCCGCTCCCCCCAACCTCCTCCCTCGCGGGGAGGGGCAGCGTCGCTGTATTGCCACCCTGCTGCGGCGCACCGCATCACTTCCGCAGTGCCAGCAGCAACGGCAGCAGCTCCTTGTTCACTTCCTCCGCCGTCAACGGGCCGACGAAGCGCTTGCGGATATGGCCCGTGCTATCGAGCACGTAGCTCTCCGGCACGCCGTATACCCCGAAGTTCAGGCCCACCTGGCCGTCGGGATCGAGCCCCACCCGGCGATACGGATCGCCGAACTCCGCCAGCAGCTTCTGCGCGTCCTCCGGTTGGTCCTTGTAATCGATGCCATACAGCGGGACATGCTCCTGATTGGCGAGCCGCATCAGCACCGGTTGCTCTTCGCGGCAGGGCACGCACCAGGAGGCGAAGAAGTTGATCAGCACCGGGCTGCCCTTGAGGGCAGTCAGCGCCAGCCCCTTGCCGTCCAGCCCGGCGAGGTCGAAGTGCGGCGCTTCCTTATCGATCATTGCCGACGGCAGCACATGCGGGTCGTAGCCTGGCCGCAACGCAAGTACGAAATAGCCGGCAAGCACGGCGAACAAGAGCAAAGGCACCAGGTAGAGAAGACGGCGCATGGCGATCATTCGCCCGGCGCAGGCTGCAGCACCGACACGGGCCGGCGCCGCGCGCGGGCGGCTACGCCGACGCGCCAGCGCCGGTCGCTCAGGCTCACCACGCCACCGAATGCCATGATGATGGCGCCGATCCAGATCCAAGGCACCAACGGCTTCCAGTACGCGCGCAGGGTCCAGTTGCCGGCCGCGTCACCGTCACCCAGCGCGACATAGAGGTCGGCGAGAAAATTGGTGCGGATCGCAGTCTCGCTGGTGGTCTGCTGCTGCACCGGGAAGAAGCGTTGCTCGGGGTGCACCACCGCCACCACCCGGCCGCTGCGGATGATTTCCACGGTGGAGCGGTTGCCTGCGAAATTGGGGCCGGGCACGCGCTCCACACCCATGAAGCGCAGCTCATAGCCGGCCAGTTTCAGCACGCTGCCGTCATGCACAGTGGCGATCACCTGGCTGTCGAACGCGGAGGCGGAGAAGCCGGCGATCGATACGGCGAGGCCGAAATGGGCCAAGGTCATGCCATAGGCCGCGCGTGGCAGATGGATGGCGCGCCGCACGCTCTCACCGAAGCCGACGCGGAACAATCGCACGCGCTCGGCGAATTCGACGATCACTGCGGCACCGGTCCAGGCGGCGAGGCCGAAGCCCAGCACAGGGAAGATTTCATGCCGGTGGGTGACGGACCAGGCCACCAGCACCGCGACCGCGGCCGCGACATAGGCGGCCCAGACGCGTTGCAGCGCGCCCAGCAGGTCGCCGCGCTTCCAGGACAGCAGCGGGCCGACACCCACCGCCAGGATCATCGGCACCATCAGCGGCGCGAAAGTACGGTTGAAGAACGGAAATCCGACCGACAGTTTCGGCCCGCCTACCGCGTCCAGGAACAAGGGATACAGCGTGCCGAGAAACACGGTAGCGCAGCCGCACGACAGGATCAGGTTGTTCAGCACCAGCGCGCCCTCACGCGAGATCGGTGCAAACAACCCGCCGCCCTTCAGCGCGGGAGCACGGATCGCGTACAGCGTCAGCGCGCCGCCGATCGCCACCAGCAGCAGCAGCAAAATGAACATGCCGCGGCGCGGATCGGTGGCAAAGGCGTGCACCGATGTCAGCACGCCGGACCGCACCAGGAACGTGCCCACCAGCGACAAGGAGAAGGTGATGATCGCCAGCAGGATGGTCCACGATTTCAGCGTGTCGCGCTTCTCCACCACGATCGAGGAATGGATCAGCGCGGTGCCGACCAGCCAGGGCATGAACGACGCATTCTCGACCGGGTCCCAGAACCACCAGCCGCCCCAACCCAGCGTGTAGTACGCCCACCAGGACCCCATGGCGATGCCGATGGTAAGGAAACACCAGGAGGCGAGCGTCCAGGGCCGTACCCACCGTGCCCACGAGGCGTCCACCCGGCCCTCGATCAACGCGGCGACGGCGAAGGCGAAGCCGACCGAGAACCCGACATAGCCGAGGTAGAGGAACGGCGGATGGAAGGCCAGGCCGGGATCCTGCAGTACCGGATTGAGCCCCTGGCCGTTGGCCGCGGGTGGCCAGGTGCGCAGGAACGGGTTCGACGTCAACAGAATGAACAGCAGGAAGCCGGCGGCGATCATGCCCTGCACGGAGAGAACGCGGGCGCGCAACTGCGGCGGCAGGTTGTTCGAAAACAGCGCCAGTGCCGAACTGCACACCCCGAGCATGAACACCCACAGGACCATCGAGCCCTCGTGGTTCCCCCACACCCCCGTGATCTGGTACAGCAACGGCTTGTCGGTGTGACTGTTCTCAATCACGTTGATAACCGAGAAGTCGTTGGTGACGTAGGCATGCATCAGCGACAGCATTGCCAGCGCCACAAGCCCGAATTCCGTCAGTGCGGCGTTACGGCCGACCGCCATCCAGGCGAGGTTGCCTCGCGATGCGCCCACCAGCGGCACCACCGCCTGCACCAGTGAGACGCAGAGTGCCAGGATCAGCGCGAAGTGGCCGAGTTCGGTGGTCATGGAAGCAAGCGTCGCTCCACGGTCGAGCCGGCAGTGTCGAAGCGTCGCTCCACGGTCGCGCCGGCAGTGTCGAAGCGTCGCTCCACGGTCGAGCCGGCAGTGTCGAAGCGTCGTCCGATGGCCGAACCGCCAATGTCATGGCGTCGGCCGATCGCCGATCTGCCCGCGTCATTGCGAGGCCCAAAGGGCCGCAGCAGTCTCGATCGGACGGCGCGCGCGCAACGCAACCGCCCGAGGCGGATCGCTCCGGCCCCACGGGCCTTGCAACGACGGCGGGACCGTTCGCCGATCGTCACGCCGCCGCCCGCTGCGCCGGGGCGAGGATTGAACATAGCGCGTCCACCAGCGACGCCATCATCGCATCGGTGTGCAGCGGCGTCGGCGTGAACCGCAGCCGCTCCTCGCCGCGTGGCACCGTGGGATAGTTGATCGGGGTCGCATACATGCCGAACTCGTCCAGCAGGCGCCGGCTGACGGCCTTGCACAGCGAAGCCTGGCCGACATGCAGCGGCACGATGTGGCTGACCGACGGAATTCGCGGCAGCCCCGCCCGGTCAAAGCGGCGCTTCAGCGCGTCCGCGCGCTCGAACAATTTGGCGCGGCGCGCGTGGTCGGCGCGCACGTGGCGCACGCTCGCCAGCGCAGCGGCCGCGGTCATCGGCGGCAGCGAGGTGGTGAAGATGAAGCCAGGCGCCACCGAACGGATGTAGTCCACCACATCCGCATCGCCGGCGATGTAGCCGCCGTGGCAGCCGAACGCCTTGGCCAGCGTGCCCTCGATGATGTCCAGCCGATGCGCGACGCCATCACGTTCCGACACGCCGCCGCCGTTCGGGCCGTACATGCCCACCGCATGCACTTCGTCGAGATATGTCATCGCGCCATGACGCGCGGCCAGGTCGCAGATCGCGCCGATCGGCGCGATGTCGGCATCCATCGAATAGACCGATTCGAACGCGATCAGCTTGGGCGCGCCAACCGGCGCCTGTAGCAGCAACTCCTCCAGATGCGCCATGTCGTTGTGCCGGAATACATGGCAAACACATTTGGAACCTTTGATCCCCGCAATCATCGATGCGTGGTTCTTGGCATCCGAGAAGCAGTGCCACGGATTGTTCGGCCCGTTCGGCGTACTGTTCAGGATGGTGGACAGGCCCGCCTGGTTGGAAACGAAGCCTGACGTGAACAGCAGCGCGGATTGCTTGCCGTGCAGCGTGGCGAGCTCGGCTTCCAGCGCGTCATGCGCCGGGCTGGTGCCGCTGATGTTGCGCGTGCCGCCGGCGCCGGCGCCCATCGCCTGGGCAGCGTCGCACGCCGCCTGCACCACCACCGGATGGCCGCCCATGGCGAGGTAGTCGTTCGACGACCACACCAGCACCTCGCTGCCGTCGGGACGCCGGTAATAGGGAAAGCGGTCGGCCTGCTTTTGCAGCGGCGTGAACTCGCGGTAGCGCCCCTGCGAGCGGATGTCGTCCAGCGTGCGGCGGCAATAGGCGTGGAAAGCAACCATTCTCGGGACACCTCTACCCTGCGGGCCGACTTGGCCGGCCCATTGTCTCTACGCGCGGCCGCACGACGGCCAGTGCGTCCGTATGCGGTGAAGATGGTGTGTGCTCATTGATATGGATCAACGCATTGAACTTACGATTTGTTCATCGTTTCCGGGTCATCTTAGCCGGCACGCGCAGCGGGCAAAAGTGCCCAGTGCGCCTGCCCGCGTCGGGGAGGACTGAGATGCCGGAGCAACCAACCGCCTTGGCAGCCTGCGCGACATCGGCGGAGCCGAGGCGGTGCTGATACCCCTGAAGCTCGTACGCGACCAGCCGTTGCAGCAGCAGCTCTATGACCAGTTGCGCGAATTGATCGCCGCGGCACGACTGCAACCAGGGGCTCGCATGCCGTCCACCCGCATGCTGGCCGAGCAATTCGCCATTTCCCGCATTACCGCTTTGTTAGCCTATGAACGGTTGATCGCCGAGGGCTATCTGCAGACCTTGCCCGCAAAAGGTACGTTCGTTGCACGCGGTCCGGCTCGCGGTGCGCGGAAATGTGGCCCGACGATGCCGACGCAGCACGGTTCGCTCAAAACCGATGCTTCGGGTGGCCTGAGGATCGGTCAGCCCGACCCCGTCCTGTTCCCGGCCGGACGCTGGCGGGCACTGACCCGCGGCGCGCTCGACCGGTTCGGCACTCGGCTTGCCTGCGAACAAGCCAACGACCATCCGCGACTGCGTGGCGCGATTGCCGGCTGGTTGTCCGCCTCACGCGGGCTCGCGGTGTCCTCGGACCAGATCGTTCTGGTGAACAGCCGTCAGCAGGCGCTGCACCTCGTCGGCCATCTGCTATTGCGCCCCGGCGCGCGCGCGGTGGTGGAAGATCCGTGTGATCCCCGTGCCGCCGCGATCTTCGTCAGCGCCGGCGCGACGCTGGCGCGCGTCCCGGTGGACGCCGACGGCCTGTGTACCGGTCTGCTGCCGTCCGGCCGGGTGGTGCTGGCGCACGTAACCCCGGAACATCAGCGACCGCTTGGCGTCACCCTTGCCATACCCCGCCGCGCGGCGCTGTTGGAGTGGGCCGCGCGCAGCGGCGCGGTGGTTGTAGAGGAAGATTGCGAGGGCGAGCTGCGCTACCGAGGCATGGAAGTGCCGCCGCTGATGAGCCTGGATCGCTCGGCACGTGTCGTACTGATCGGCGGCTTCCATTGCTCGCTGGGCCCCTGGTTGACCCTGAGCTTCATCGTGGTGCCGCCGCGCCTCGCGGCGGCGGCGCGGGCCACGAGGCGGTTGCTCGATGACAGTAACCGGTGGCTGGAGGAGACCGCGCTTGCCGAATTCCTGGTCGGCGGGGGCTATGCACGGCATTTGCATCGGCTGGGAAAGACGTATGCTGCCCGGCGCGACGCTCTGGTGAGCGCGTTGCGGCGGCATTTCGGCGCAACCACGCCGATCTGGGGCAGCGGCGCCGGACTGCATCTCGCCTGGTCGCCGCCGGCACATGCCGGATCGACGACCGGGCTGGCGGGCCTTGCTTCCCATTGCGGGCTGGAAGCCGCGGTCCCGGTGACCGAGGTGAGCAATCACGGTCGCCAGGTCAGCCGCCACAGTGGCGAGGTCAGCCGTCACGGTGGCGAACTCAGCCGACACAGCGGCCTCGGTCAGGTCCTGCTGATGGGATTCGGATGTCTGTCCGAGTCTCAGATCGAATCCCGCGTTGCACAGTTTGCCGCCACCCTGCACACCGTCAGCGCCGTCAGCGCCGTCAGCGCCGTCAGCGCGATCGGGGCAGACTGACAGCGGGCGGGCCGGCACGCGTCCGGACGCGCCGCCGGAAGGGGGAGAGACCATGCTGTCGCAACAGAACATCTCGGCCGCCACGCCCACCGGCGCGAGCCTGGTCAGCGGCGGGGCGACATTCCGGGTCTGGGCACCGCGCGCGACGGCGGTCTATCTCCATGGCGTGTTCGGAGGTGAGGCGAAAAGCGGCCTCACCGACGACCGGTTGTTGGTCAGGAGCGATCCGAGCGGCTACTGGACCGGCTTCCAAGCGGGCGCTGTCGACGGCGACCAATATCGTTTCTGGGTCGTGGGACCGGGTTCGGCCGGCTATAAGCGCGACCCCTATGCCAGGGAACTCGCGAGCGCCACCGAGTTCCCCGATACCGCGAGCGTGCTGCGCGCCCCGGCGGCGTACCCCTGGCACGACGCGGGGTTCCAGACGCCCGACTTCTCAAACATGGTAATCTACCAGGCCCACATCGGCACCTACGCGGTCACCGCGCCGGGTCGCGCCTCGACGTTTCTCGATGTCGCCGCGAAAGTGCCCCACCTCGCGCGCCTCGGCGTCAATGTCCTGCAGCCGTTGCCGGTCGACGAAATGGAGTCGAATCCCTCCCTCGGCTACAGCGGCGCCGACCTGTTCTCGCCGGATTTCCCTTTCGTTGCGGCGGCGGCCGATCTGCCGGCCCACCTGGCAAGTCTGAACCAGATTTTGCGCGGCAAGGGCCTGGCACCCCTGGCCTTGCCTGACCTCCGGCCCGGTCCCAATCAGCTCAAGGCATTGGTTGACCTTTGCCACATCCACGGCATCGCGGTGACGTTCGACGTGGTCTATAATCACGCCGGCGGGTTCAGCGTGAACGGCGCGGGCGACGATAACTGCCTGTACTACTTCGACCGCGTCCCGAACCTCGGCAACAACAACGACAGCCTCTATTTCACCAACCAGGACCGTGGCACCGGCGGGCTCGCCTTCGCCATGTGGAACGACGATGTCTGCGAGTTCTTGCTCGACAACGCCAGCTACTATGTCGAGGAGTTCCATGCCGACGGGTTTCGTTACGATGAAATCAGCATCCTGCTGTCGACCAACCAGGCGAGTGGCTGGGTCTTCTGCCGCGAGCTGACCACCATGCTGCGGCAGCTTCAGCCGCGTATCCTGCAAAACGCCGAGTTCTGGCCGGGCGAGTTCGCTGACATCCCGACCAGCCGGGCGCCGATCCTGGCGCCCGCCGCGGAGGGCGGCGCTGGTTTCGACGTGGTGCAGCACGACGCCCTGCGGAGCGCGGTGCGCAGTGCCCTCGGGGCGGCTTCGGCAGGCGCGTCGGCCTATGTGCCACTGTCAGGCATTGCAGCCTCGCTCTACCCGCCCGGGCTCGACCACGCCTGGCGTGCGGTGACCTGCATCGAAAACCACGACGTCGTCCTCGCAGGCAGAAGCCCACGCATTCCCTCGCTGGCCGATGCGTCAAATACCCGATCCTGGTACGCCCGCAGCCGAAGCCGCTTCGCCACCGCGATCTTGCTCGCCGCTCCCGGTATCCCACAACTGTTCATGGGCCAGGAATTCCTGGAAGACAAACAGTGGAACGACGATCCTGCCGACACCTCGCATCTGATCTGGTGGGCGGGAGCCAACGGTGCCGACCAGGATATGGTCGACCATCTGCGCTTCACGCAGGACGCATTGCACATGCGGCAGAGCCAACCCGCGCTGCGCGGCGATAACGTCCACCCCTACTACGTGTCCGATGACGACCGGGTTGTCGCCTTCCATCGCTGGATCGACGGGACCGGCCAGGACGTCATCGTGATCGGGTCGCTGAACGAGGCGACCTGGTGGACCTACGAATTGGGCTTCCCCCTCGCCGGCTTCTGGAGCGAAATCTTCAACAGCGACTATTACGATAACCTCCCCAATCCACAGGTCGCCGGGAACCATGGCGGCGTGTGGGCAAGCGGTGGTCCGATGCACGGGTTCGCGGCTTCTGCCTCGGTTGTCATTCCTGCCAATGGCGTGATCGTCTTCGCGCGCGTCCAGACCTGACGGGGCCGCCGCAACCCCTCCCCATCAGTCGCATGCTCGGGTTGCCTGATCGCGGCAACTCTCGCATTCAATCCAGTAACCAAACCTGGGGGGCGGCGCATGGCACACACCACCTGCATCCGGAACGCGGCCTGGATCATCGCCTGGGACGTCGCGGCGGGCGAGCAAGTCTACCTGCGCGACGCCGACCTGGCGTTCGCGGGCAATACCATCCTGCATGTCGGCAAGAGCTTTCCCGGCAGCGCCGATACCGTCATCGACGGACGCGAGATGATGCTGATCCCAGGGCTGGTGGACATCCACTCCCATCCCAGCACCGAGCCCTTCTTCCGCGGCATCCGCGAGGAACATGGCGTGCCGGCGATGTTCATGAGCGGACTTTACGAGCGCTCCTTGGCGTTCCGTAGCGATGCCGAGGGCCGGCGCGCCGGCAAGACCGTCGCCTATTGCGAGATGCTGCGCACCGGCATCACCTCGGTTGCCGACCTCTCCGGCGCCGATCCCTGGTGGATCGATCTGGCCGCACAGAGCGGCCTGCGCGTGTTCCTCGCACCCGGCTTCGCGTCCGCCCGCTGGCATCTGGAGAACGAGTGGCAGCTCAGATACGCCTGGGACGAGCCTGCCGGGCATCGCGGCCTGCAACAAGCTCTGGCGCTGATCGCCGAGGCCGTGCGCCACCCCTGCGGGCGGCTGTCGGGCGTGGTGTTTCCCGCCCAGATCGACACCTGCACCGAGGCGCTGCTGCGCGAAAGCTGGGCAGCGGCGGAGGCGCAGGACCTGCCCTTCACCACCCACTGCGCGCAGAGCGTCAATGAGTTCAACGAAATGCTGGGCCGGCATGGCCGCACGCCGATCCGCTGGGCGCGCGACATCGGCATCCTCGGCCCGCGCAGCGTCCTTGGCCACGCCATCTTCACGGATGAACATTCCTGGACGCGCTGGCACACCAAGGATGACGTGCGAACTTTGGCCGAGACCGGCGCGTCGGTGGCGCATTGCCCCTCGCCCTTCGCGCGCTATGGCCAGACGCTGGAGGATTTCGGCCGCTATCGCCGCGCGGGAATCAACATGGGTCTGGGCACCGACGTCTCGCCGCACAACCTGATCGAAGAGATGCGGCTGGCCGCCATCCTGGCGCGTGTCGCGGCGCAGGACATCGATGCCACCAGCACCGCGGTACTGTTTCATGCCGCAACGGTCGGTGGCGCGACCGCATTGGGACGCGCCGACCTCGGCCGGCTGGCGCCGGGCGCACGCGCCGACCTGGTGCTGATCGATCTGACCAATCCGTTCATGCTGCCGGCACGCGATCCGCTGCGCTCATTGGTCTACACCGCAGCCGATCGCGCCGTGCACAGCGTGTTCGTGGATGGCGAGAAGGTGGTGGACGCCGGCCGCGTGCTGACGCTCGATCATGCCGAGGCGCTGGCGCAACTCGGCGAAGCACAGGCGCGCATGGAGGCCGATGTGCCGCGTCACGACTGGGCGCACCGCCGTGCCGATCAGATCGCACCGCTGAGCCTGCCGGTGCGCTGACAGCACCATGGCGGACCAGCGTCCAGCATCGCAGAAGCGCCACCCCGGAGTCGCAAAAGCTTATGCCCCCGACGCCACTCACGCGCTGACGTTGCT
>Ga0335074_10014416_pt1 | contig 11086 bp, 8 predicted proteins | sample Lox_Sample_23_FD_206715 | JGI IMG/M metagenome (GOLD analysis project Ga0335074, IMG submission 206715) | Soil microbial communities from Loxahatchee National Wildlife Refuge, Florida, United States - Lox_Sample_2.3 | ecosystem: Environmental > Terrestrial > Soil > Wetlands | place: USA: Florida... | reverse complement strand
CGATCTGGGTGGCCCGCAGGTTCCGCAGCGCGGTCCGGCCCATGGCCAGCACGGACTGGCCGGCGAAGTCGATCGAGCCAGCGGTTACTGAGTGCGGCGGCAGCAGCCGCATCACCGCCCGCGCGGTCATCGACTTGCCTGATCCGGACTCGCCGACCAGGCCGATCGCTTCGCCGGGGGCGATGTCGAACGTGGCGTCGTGGATCACCGTGCGGAGCCGTCCCTGGACCCGGATGTCCACCCGCAAGTGGCCTAGGTGGAGCAGGCTCTGGTTCATCCGGCCTCTTCCGCGCGGGCCGAGAAACGCTCGCCCAGCAGGTTGACCAGCACGACCACGAAGACGATGAGGAGCCCGGCGGAGAGCGACTCGAGCGGGTAGCCGTTCAGCAGTGCGGACTGGCCGTCGGAGACCATGATTCCCCACTCCGGGGTAGGCGGCTGGACGCCCAGGCCAAGGTAGGAGATCGCGGCCAGGTCGACCAGCGCGGCCCCGAACGCCAGCGTGGCCTGCGCCCGGATCAGCGGCAGCACGTTGGGCAGCAGATGCCGCAGGCAGATGGCCCAGCCGGAAATGCCGACGAGCTGACAGGACTCGATGTAGGCCAGGTGACGCTCGCGCAGCGCCGACGAGCGCAGCACCCGGGCGATGTACGGGGTATAGGCGAGCGACAGGGCCAGCACCGGGGCGGTTAGCCCGGTGCCGAGCACGGCGACCGCGATGATCGCTACCAGCAGGCCGGGGATGGCGAACAGCAGGTCCAGGACCCGGCCAACCACGAGGTCGTACCAGCCGCCGATCCACACCGCGCTGATGGCCAGGGTCACGCCCGCCGTCGTGGCCAGGATGATGATCAGGGCCGGGCCGAGCAGGCTGAGCCGGGCGCCGTAAATGAGCCGGGACAGGATGTCCCGGCCGAGCGCGTCAGTGCCGAGCAGATGTGCCGCCGACGGCGGCGCGTTGGCCAGCAGGATGTTGGTCTGGTCGGGCGGGTAGGGCGCGATCAGCGGGGCCAGCGCCGCGGCGAGGACCAGCAGGATGAGGACCGCGCCGATGCCGATCAGCGCCGGGTCGAGCCGGCGGGACCGTGCGCCGGCGCCGGGCTCGACGGTAACCAGCGGAGTGGCGGCCAGGCTCATGACTGCGTCCTGGCCCGCAGACGGGGGTCCAGCGCCAGGTGGGCCAGGTCGGACAGCGTCGTGGCCAGGACGAACGCGACCACCAGGATCAGGCTGATGGCAAGGACCACGTTGTAGTCCTTGGCCGAGACAGACTGGACGAGCAGCGACCCGATGCCGCCGATACCGAACGCCGTCTCCACCACGATCGATCCGGCGATGAGCCCGGCGATCGTGAGGCCGGACACGGTGACGATCGGCAGCGACGCGTTGCGCAGCACATGACGGCGGAACACCAGGGCGGACGGCAGGCCGCGGCCCCGGGCGGTCGCCACGTGCTCGCGGCCCTGCTGCTCGCGCACGCTGGCCCGGCTGATCTGGGCCACGTACGCGGCCCAGGAAAGCGCCAGGGCGAACGCGGGCAGGGTCAGGTGCCAGACCTGGCTGGCGAAACCGGACCCGGTGCCGACGGCCGGGAACCAGCCCAGCTTAAGCGCGAATATCTCCACCAGCACCAGCGCCGCGACGAAGGTCGGTACCGCGATGCCGACGCCTGCGGTGATCGTGACCAGTACGTTCAGCGGGGGGAGCAGCGAGGGCAGCAGCCCCAGGCCCAGGCCAAAGACGAAGATGATCACCGACGCGTAGGCCACCAGTTCCAGCGTGACCGGGAGCCGCGGCGCCAGCAGCGAGCTGACGCTCTGGTGGAACTGCAGCGAGATGCCGAAATTGCCGTGCAGCGCGCCGGTGAGCCAGGACCAGTACCGCACCAGGAACGGCCGGTCCAGCCCGTACTGGTGCCGGCTCTGCGCGATGAGCTTGGGGGTGGCCCGGGGCCCGGCGAGTTCGGTCGCCGGGTCGCCGGGCGCCAGCGCGAGCGCGCCGTAGATCACCAGGCTGGCGACGAGCAGCGTGCTCAGAGCCGTGCCACAGATCCGGAGGACTGATCGCACCGGCCGCGTCCTACTTGGACGAGCCCACCGTCGCCAGCGACGGCTCGTAGATGTAGGCAAACGAAACCGGTGCGCCGGTGATGGCCTTGTTCATGAACACCACCTCATGCAGGCTCAGCATGGGAATGATGACGTGCGCCGGCTCCCATAGCGCCTGGGCCGAGGTGATCAGCTGCGCCCGCCTGGCATTGTCGAACGTCTGCTGGGCCTGCGTGACGTCCTTGGTCACCGTGGGGTTGCTGTAGTGCGTCCAGTTGAAGATCGACGTGGGGAACACGATCAGGCCGAGGTAGTCCAGCGGGTCCGCGACGTCCAGGTACCCCTTGGTGAGGATCAGCCCGAGCCCCTTGCGTGCCGACGGCACGTAGAACGCGTTGGAGAACTGGAGCGGCTGCAGCTGCTTGATGCTGATCTTCAGGCCGATGGTCGCGGCCTCCTCCTGGATCAGCGTCGCGGTGTCGATCTCGGTCTGGTCACCGGCCAGGATGCCGAGCGTGATTGGCTGGGATGCCTGCGGGTCACCGGCGATCATCTTCTTGGCGGCGGCCGTGTTCACCGTGGTTGCCTTGGGCAGCGCGTTGTACGCCGCCTGATAGGTGCCGATCGCGGTCGGGTCCCAGGCGGGGGGCGGAATCAGCGCATAGTTCGCCGTGGCCGCGTTGTGGTACACGACCCGGGCCATGGCCGAACGGTCGAGCACCATGCTCAGCGCCGCCCTGACCTTGGCATCCGGGCCGGGCGAGTTCGGGGCCAGTTCGTAGATGGCCAGGCTCTTGCCCTGGTAGACGGTGCCGGACGGATCCGCTTCCAGTGCGGGCAGTTCGGAGATCGGCGCCTCGAACGCGCCCTGCACGGAACCGGACTTCAGCGCCGACACCAGGCTGGCGGTGTCGGTGATGAAGTCAAGCGTGACCGTCTTGGCCCGTGGCTCGAGGGCCTTGTTCCAGTAATGCGGGTTGGCTTTCAGCGTGATGCTCTGGCCCGGTGACCACTTGACCAGCTCGAACGGCCCAGAGCACATGACCCCGCCCTGGGCGGTGCCGTAGGAGCTGCCCTTGGCCTTGGTGAACGGCTCTTCCGAGACATCACCGGCGACGGTGGACATCTCCTTGATGAACAGCTCGTCCGGGCGGCTGAACTGGACCACGACCGTGTGCGGCCCAGTCGCGGTGATCGACTTGACGTTGGTGAAAAAGCCGCCGTTCACCGGGCTGTTCTTCGGGTTCATGTTGCGCAGCAGGCTGTAGGCCACGTCCTGGGCGGTCAGCGGGTGCCCATCCCAGAACGTCACGCCGGAGCGGATGGTGAACGTCAGCGACATGTGGCCGGGCCCATAAGTCCACGACGTCGCCAGGTTCGGGCTGTACGAGAAGTTCGGATTCAGCCGCAGCAGCGAGTCGCACAGGTTCGAGATCACCATGTCCGGGCTGTAGTCGCCGGCCTTGACGTAGTCCAGCGTGGTCGGCTCGCCCGCAGGAAGGTCCCAGGTCAGGCTGCTCAGGTCGCCCTTGGCCGGCGGGCTGGTCGCGACCAGCTTGGCGGCGGTGGCGGCGGACGATCCGGTGGACTGGGCGGATGTCCCGCTGCCGCTCGAGCATGCGGCGGCGGTCACGGCCAGAGCGAGTACGGTCAATGGCAGCGCGGCGCGGCGGCCCAGCGACCTGCTCACTCGGCGGGGGGTTCCGGGATCGCTCATCGTTGGCCACTCCTTGTCGAGCCAGCGGAACGGCCTGGCGGTGTCAGGACGGCCGCACCTGTGGTGACCTGATTCGAGGACTGTGGCACGTTAGCGAGTTGATAGTCAAGGGCGACTAAGTAACGGAAAGGACTCGGCGATCACGGTCGGAGAAGCGGGTCAAGCCGTCAGTCGGCCGATGGCTCAAACGATGCGAGCTGCTCCAGCAGCCTGGCCGTGACGGCATTGACCGAGCGCTCGCGGTCGGCCGGGTACGACAGTTCGAGCAGGGTGGAGTGGGCGAAGGCCAGGCACAGCAGGGTGTAGGCGGTGTCTGCGCACTCGGCCGCCGGGGCGTGCGGGTAGTCCGTTCGAAGGGCCCGCGCCAGCGTGCCCTCCATCCCCAGGTAGCTTTCCCGCAGATAGATGCGCACGTTCTCGTCTCGTGCGGCCGCCCAGGTCAGCGCGTTTATGGCCGCGTTGTCTTCGCCGGGCGCCCACTCTTCGCCGAACAGGAACTGGACCAGGGCCGTGGCCCGCTTGCCTGGTTCGCTGCTGTCGGCGATCTCCTGCATCCGCCCCACGTACTGCGACATCAGCCGCTGCTGGAACTGCTCCAGGAGTTGCTCGCGGTTGCCGAGATAGTGCCGGATGTGCCCGCGGCTGAACCCGGACGCCTCGGCCACCCGCTCCAGCGTCGTCCCCTCGTAGCCGTACTCCCCGACGCAGCGGGTCACCGCGTCCAGGATCTGCTCGCGCCGTACGGCTGCCATGCTTGGCCGGCCCATGGTTCCTATTCCCCTGCCCACTTCACGTCAGCGAACTGTGGCGTGAGGATACCGCGACGGACGTTGTTCGTCAGTCTTGACAATCTATTGATGCGGCTGTCAGGCTCCGGGCCATGACCGAGGACTTCGAGCGGATCACCGAAGAGCCGGTACCCGATACGGCCACCCAGCACATGGTGCGGATGCGCGACGGGGTCCGGCTGGCCACCGATGTCTACCTGCCCAAGGGCGGTGCCCCGGCCGAGGCGGTGCTGGTCCGGCTGCCGTACGACAAGAACAGCCGGTACGTGTTCTTCAGCTGGGTGGCGGACATCTTCACCGCGCGCGGCTACGCCATGGTCGTGCAGGACGTCCGGGGCAAGTTCCGGTCCGGGGGCGAGACGCTCGGCTTCGCTGGCGAGGTGAATGACGGCTACGACTCGATCGACTGGATCATCGCCCAGCCATGGTCGAACGGGATCGTCGGCATGTTCGGCGACTCGTATTACGGATTCACTCAGTGGGCGGCGGTCAGCAGCGGTCACCGGGCCCTGCGCGCGATCGTGCCCCGGGTCACCACCGCGAACCTGCTGGGCTCGCCGCACGTGGACGGGTCGGTGCGGGACGTCCCGTGGCTGGTGCACCAGGACTACGTCTCGCACTACTGGGTGGACAAGCACATTTACTGGCGGCCGCTGAACTGGAACCTGCGCCCGCTGACCGAGGTGTTCGAGGACCAGTTCCGTGCTATCGGGCGCCGGTCGGCGGCTTACGACGCTTCGGTGCCGCACCCGGTTCAGCTGCCCATCTACACCGAGGGCCACCCGTTCGATGGCCGCCCGATTCCGGTGCTGCACTCGGTAGGCTGGTTCGACAACCTCTCGGTCGTCTCGATGCGCGACTACATGACGCTGTCGCGCAGGCCCGGCTGGGCGCCGGTGCAGTACCTTACCGCCGATTCGGTCGACCATGAGAATTACCATCTGCGCCACGCGCCGATCGCGGAGCAGGACGACCACGGCGTCGACGACGAGGCGCTGAGCCGGATGCTGACCTCCTACACGCAGCCGGCGCTGGACTTCTTCGACGTGTTTCTCAAAGGGATCCGGGACGCCAGCACGCTGCCCCCGGTGTCCTGGCACCTCGGTCACGAGGGGTACCACGAAGCGCCGTCCTGGCCACCACCCGGCGCCCGCGAGAGGCGCCTGTACCTAGCCGGCCTGGCCACCGCGGCGAGTTCCGGCGGCCTGCTCGCCGAGCAAGACCCGGATGACGAACAGGCCGCCGAGTGGGAGTACGACCCGGAGGATCTGGTCGCCTCCAGCGTGCCGAACTCGTTCGCGTTCCTGCATGAGTTCCCGGACGAGGCGGCCACCGCGCAGCGGCTGGACGTGCTCAGCTTTGTGTCCGAGCCAGCCACCTCGCCGGTCGATCTGGCCGGGCCAGTCGATCTGCTGGTCACCGTGACCTCGACCGCGCCGTCGGCCTACGTGTTCGCCAAGCTGCTGGACGAGGCGCCCGACGGGACGGCCCGGATGATCGTCCGCGGCCAGGGGGAGCTGACCGAGGTATCCGGCGCCGCGCCGGTGCGCATCGAGATGGGCCACACCGGGTACCGGCTGCGCCCGGGGCACCGGTTCCGGCTAAACCTCACCAGCAGTGACTTCCCGGAGTACATGCGCCATCCTGGCACGGCCGACAACCCATGGCTGGCCACCGAGACCAAGCCGAGCACCCAGCGGCTGATCACCCGGCCTGACGCGCCCGCCTCGCTGCGGCTGACTGTGCTCGATCCGGAGTGACCGTGGGCCCCGGATACGTGCTCGTCAACGCGGACGTGCACACGATGGACCCGTCGCGGCCGCGCGTTCCGGCCGTGGCCATGGCCGGCGGCCGGGTCACCGGCACCGGCGGCAGCGGCGAACTGCGGGCGGCTCACCCGGATGCGCAGGTCGTGGATCTGGGCGGCCGGGTGATCATCCCGGGGTTCGTGGACGCGCACTGTCATTTCGAGCTGACCACGACCCATCTGTCGTACGCGGTGCCGGTGCACGCCCCGCCGTACTCCTCCTTGCAGGAGATCTGCCAGACGCTGCGGGAGCACGCGGCGGCCACACAAGGCACCGGGTGGATCGTCGGCCGGGCCAACTTCGGCCTGCACCAGTTCGTCGCCGAGCAGCGGCCGCTCACCCGCCAGGACCTGGACGAGGCGGTTCCCGGCCAGCCGGTCGTCGTCTACTCCGGGATGCATGTCACCACGCTGAACACGGCCGGGCTGCGCGCCGCCGGATTCCTGGACGGGGCCGCACCGGCGATGGGCGCTCTGCTCGACCTGGATACCGGGCGGGGCACCGAGCTGTGGAGCGACCTGCCGCAGCCCGAGTTCGGCGTGGACGCGGTAGCGGCGGCCATGGCCGGGCTCGGCACCGAGATGTTCACCGCCCGGGGCGTGACCACGATCAACGACATCGTGCACTCCGCCGAGGGCGTCCGGGCGTACCAGAAGCTCCGCCGGGAAGGTGGCCTGCCGGCCCGGATCGACCTGCGGTTCCACAGCCCCCGCCAGCTCACGTCGGCGGACCTGGCCGTGACCGGTCTGGAGACCGGTTTCGGGGACAGCTGGCTGCGGCTGGGCGGGATCAAGCTGTTCGTCGACGGCGCCGGGCACGACCTGGCCCACGAGACGCTGGTCGACCTCAAGTGGCATCAGGAAGACCTGGACGCCGAGGTGGAGGCGGCGCACCGGGCCGGGCTCCAGCTGATGATGCACGTCCAGTCGGCGGTGGCGGTGGACATGGCGCTGCTCGCGCTGGAGCGGGCCCTGGCCGCCTACCCGCGGGCCGATCACCGGCACCGGCTGGAACACGCCGGCGACCTGCCGGTGGACGACGAGCGGCTGAGCCGGATGAGCGCGCTGGGCGTGGTGCCGGTGGCCACCCCGCAGTTCATCTACAGCTACGGGGACGCCCAGCCGGAGGCCAGCCAGCCGCCGCTGCGGTCCCTGCACGAGCGCGGCTTCCGGGTGCCGGGCAACAGCGACAGCACCGGGAGCCAGCCCGAGGCGGCTAACCCGTTCCACAGCATCTGGTGCGCGCTGACCCGCCGGACCAGGCTGGGCCGCGAACTTCTTCCCGACGAGCGCCTGAGCCTGGAGGCGGCGCTGCGGATGTTCACGGCCGAGGCGGCCTGGGCGTGTCACCTGGACGACCGGGGCATGCTCGCCCCGGGGAAACTGGCCGATCTTGTCGTCCTCGGGACCGATCCCTGGCAGGTCCCGGTGGATGACCTGCCGGGTGTGCCCGTCGACCAGGTCTGGATCGGCGGCGAGATCCACTATGGGTCCTGACAGCACCGCGCCCAGCCCGGTGCCCGAGACGGCCACGCAGTACATGGTGGCCATGCGCGACGGCGTCCGCCTAGCCACCGACGTCTACCTGCCGCCGGCCGGATCTCCTGGGCCCGCGGTGCTGGTGCGCCTGCCGTACGACAAGAACAGCCGCTACGTCTTCATGGCGCAGGTCGCGGACCGTTTGACGGCCCGTGGTTACGCCCTCGTGGTGCAGGACGTCCGCGGGAAGTACCGGTCGGAGGGGGAACCGCTCGGGCCGGTCAGTGAGGTCCGTGACGGCTACGACACCATCGACTGGATCAGCGGGCAGGTGTGGTGCAACGGCCGCGTCGGCATGTTCGGCGATTCCTATTACGGCTTCACCCAGTGGGCTGCCTTGAGCGCTCAGCACCCCGCCCTGCGGGCCATCGTGCCCCGGGTCACCAGCACCGATGTCTCACAGTTCAGCCATGTCCGGCATGGCACCGTGTCCGATGTCCCGTGGCTGTGTTTCGTCGCCTACATCGCCCACTGCTGGACTGGCCGTTACGTGCAGGAGAAAGAGCTCGACTGGGACCAGATGCCGTTGACTGAGGTGTTCGAGGCCTATTTCCGCAGCCTTGGTGAACGGTCGCTCTGGTATGACCTGATGGTGCCGCGCACGATCCCGGTGCCGGTGTACGGCGAGGGGCATCCGCACAACGCGCGGCCAGTGCCGGCCCTACATTGTGTGGGGTGGTTCGACAACGTCGCGACGTTCTCGATGCGCGACTACATGAAGCTCGCTTCATCCCCGGCTGCGGGCCCGTACCAGTACTTGTACGCGGATTCGCACGACCACGAGAATTACCACCTGTCCAACGTGCCGATCCAGCCGGCCGACGACCACGACAGCAACGACGAAGCGCTGGAGAGGATGCTCGACGGGTACATCGACCCGGCCATCGAATTCTTCGACGTCTTTTTGCTGGAGACCGCTGACGCCGCGGTCGTGCCCCGGGTCCGGTGGCACCTGGGCCATGCCGGGTACCGGGAATCTCCGGCCTGGCCTCCGCCGGAGAGCCGGGCCCTGACGCTGTACCTGACGGACCTGGCCGCGGCGGCGAACTCCGCGGGCGTCCTGTCGGCCAGCCAGCCACCCGCCGCGCAGACGTGCGAATGGGACTATGACCCCGGGAACCTGGTCACGTCCACGGCCGGGAACACGTTCGCGTTTCTCTTCGAGTACCCAGACGAGTCAGCCCAGGTGCGGCATCCGGACGTACTGGCGTTCGAGAGCAAAGCCCAGGACCAGCCACTCGACCTGGCCGGCCCGGTAGATCTCTTCGTCCGGGTGGCCTCCTCGGCCCCGACCACCGACATCTACGCCAAGCTGTGCGACCGGGCGCCGGACGGGTCGATCCACCAGATCGTCCGTGGCCAGGGCGTGCTTACCCAGCCCGGCGCCGAGGGCCTGGCCCGGATCGAGATGGGCCACACCGGTTACCGCCTCCGCCCCAGGCACCGGTTCCACCTGCAGCTCGCGAGCAGCGACTACCCGGAGTTCCCGCCGAACTCCGGGACGACGGACAACCGGTGGACGGCGGCCACCCGGGCCGGCAGCCGGCAGGTGCTGCACACCGATGCGGCCCGGCCCAGCCACCTCGTGCTCACGGTCGTCAGTGCGGCCCACGGCAACGTCTGACCGGAAGGGGAGCAGAGCACGGTGACGGCCAGGCTCGCCGGTTCATGGATCGGCTACCACGCTCGGGCCAGCCCGGACCGGCCGGCCCTGCAGGATCTCACCGGTGGCCATCGGCTCAGCTACGCCGAACTCGATGACCGCATCGGCCGGGCGGCGGGCGCCCTGGCCGGACGGTTCGGGGTCAGGCCCGGCGACCGGATCGCCGTGCTGTCGCGGAACTGCTCGCAGGCGTTCGAGGTGATGTATGCCTGCGCCCGCCTCGGCGCGATCTTCGTCCCGCTCAACGTGCGGCTTTCCGATCCCGAGCTGGACACGCTGGCCGGGGACGCCGCACCCGCGCTGCTGGTGGGCGAGCATGACTTGCTCGGCCGGGACGTCGCCGCGGACCGGCCCAGGCTGTCGTGGGAGGACGGATACGAGCCGGCCATCTCGTCCAGTGAGCCGGCTGACCCGGTGCTGATAGACCCCGACGACCCGTGGGTGATCATCTACACCTCCGGCACCACCGGGCGGCCGAAAGGCGTCCTCGTCACCCACGCGGGCTCCGACGCCACGATGCTGGCCGGCGTCATGGGCGCGGGCGTCACCCGGGACTCGGTATCCCTGGCCGCGCTGCCCGTCTGGCACGTGGCCGGGCTCAACCTGTTCGCCAACCCCACCCTTTTCGCTGGTGGCACCGTGCTCATCATGCGCGCCTTCGATCCCGAGCTCGCCCTCGACCTGCTCAGCCGGGAGGAAGATCCGGTCACCCACTTCACCGGCGTCCCGGCCAACTACCAGTTCATGCAGGCACTGCCCCAGTTCCACCAGGCCGCGTTCCCCCGCCTGGTCGCGACGGTCGGGGGTGCACCGGTCCCGGCCGCGCTCATCGAGGACTGGGGGCGGCGCGGTGTGACACTGCGCACGATCTACGGCATCAGCGAAGCCGGGGCGGCGGTAACGATAACTCCGCCCGGCCAGGCCGCCACGGGACCGGGCGACGTCGGCATACCCGTGTGGCACCTGCAGTGCCGGGTGACCATGGGCGACCAGGCCTGCCCGCCCGGTGAACCAGGCGAGCTGCACATCGCCGGGGCCAGCGTCACCCCCGGGTACTGGGGCCGGCCGGCGGAAACCGCGAAGGCCATCGAAGACGGCTGGCTGCGCACCGGCGACGTGGCCGCCATCGCGGCCGACGGCCGGGTCAGGATCATCGACCGGATCAAGGACATGTACATCAGCGGCGGCGAGAACGTTTATCCGGTGGAGATCGAAGAGGTGCTCTACCAGCATCCCGCCGTGGCCGAAGCGGCCGTGGTGGGCGTGCCCGACCAGCGATGGGGAGAGACCGGGGCTGCCTGGCTGGTCCTCACCGCCGGCACCCAGGCCGGACCCGACGATCTCCGGGCCTGGGCGCGCACCCGCCTGGCTACGTTCAAAGTGCCCCGCGACGTGCACATCGTCGATGCCCTGCCGCACAACGCCACCGGCAAGATCCTCAAGGGTGAGCTACGCCGCCGCTCGGCCACGGCCGTCCGGCACGACCGCAGCCAGTGAGCCAATAACGATCTGCTGGCTGGCCGG
>Ga0335074_10014415_pt1 | contig 11086 bp, 8 predicted proteins | sample Lox_Sample_23_FD_206715 | JGI IMG/M metagenome (GOLD analysis project Ga0335074, IMG submission 206715) | Soil microbial communities from Loxahatchee National Wildlife Refuge, Florida, United States - Lox_Sample_2.3 | ecosystem: Environmental > Terrestrial > Soil > Wetlands | place: USA: Florida... | reverse complement strand
AGGTAGGACAGCAGGGCGAGCAACGAGCACACCGCCATCACTGTCGTCATGGAGAGCGCCGAGTGGCCGTCGTACAGCGCCGCCACCATGCCGCTCGCGACCGCGCCCATCGCCATCTGGATGCAGCCGGTCGCGGCACCGGCGGCGCCGGCGATCTGCGGCAGGGGTTGCATGGCGCCCTCCATGGCATTGGGCGCGATCAGCCCGAACGCCATGCAGCTCACAACCGCGACCGGGATGACGACGGCAAGCGGCATCCAGCCCGCGAGCGTCATCGCCAGCAGCAGCATCGACATTGCCGCCGCGAGCGCGAGACCGGCGGTCAGCGGCTGGCTCGGGGCGACGCCCCGCGTGCTGAGCGCGCGATTGACGAAGGCGCCGCCCATGATCCCGGCCGAGGTCGCCGCGAAGACCAGGCCGTACTGTGCCGGTCGCAAGCCGGCGACGTTGATCAGGAACAGGGAGGAGCCGCTGACATAGGCGAACAAGGCCCCGAATGCCGCGGCATTGACCAGGATGTAGCCGAGGCAGATCGGGTGCGTCAGCACCCGGAGGTAATTGCGCGCCACCACCGAAGGCACCAGCCGGTTGGCCGGATCCGGCGTCGCACTCTCCGCAAATCCCAGCAGCATCGCCAGCGACAGCAGGACGCCGACCGCCGCGAGCCCGGCGTGGATGGCGCGCCATCCGGCGACGGCGAGCAGTGCGCCACCCAGGGTCGGCGCCATCATCGGCACCACCATCGTCGTGATCGCGATGGCGGAGATCTTGGTCCGGGCGGCCTGGCCTTCGAACAGGTCGCGGATGATCGCGAAGGCGATGGTCATGCTCGCGCCGGCGCCGGCGCCCTGAACGACGCGCCACGTCAGCAGCGCCGGCAGTGATTTTGCCGTCGCGCAGCCGATCCCGGCGATGACGAACAGCACGCAGGCGAGCAGTACGACGGGCTTGCGTCCATACCGATCCGACGCCGGGCCGTAGAGCAGCGGCGCGGTGGCAAAGCCGACCATGAACAGACTCGTCATCAGGCCGGCCTCGGCCGGTCTGACGTGCAGCGCGGCGCCGATCGCATTGAGCGCAGGCAGGTTCATGTCGATGCCGAAGGACGGCAGCGCCACGAGGAATCCCAGCAGCAGGGTGAAGGAAGTGGAGGCGGGGCGAATGCGCACTTGTCGGACGTCCTGTGACGGGAAGAGTGGCGGCCACTCCGCCCGACGACCCGGCAACCGGGCGCGGTTGCCGGGAAGCCAGACAGCAGTACAGCGTGGCTCAGACCAATGGCAGGCGGGACCTCTGGAGCATGATCGCTGGAGGCTGGAGGCGGAATCGCCGGGAGCGTGAATCATGCTCTCAGACAATGGGTTAGACCCAATCGCCGAACTGGATTTCAGCAGACGCACGCCGCGAAGCCTCGCCGACGGCAACGTCGTACGGGTCGGCTTCGTCGTCGGGCGCGTGCACGACGCGGTCGATGATGCCGAGGATTTCCGCTCGCGTGTCGATGCGGCGGAACTCCTCTGCCATCGCCGCCGCGCGGGCGCGGTGATGCGGCGTGTCGAGCACGCTCCGTACCGCTGCGCGCAGCGCCGACGGCTTCGGCTCGTTGGTCGCCAGATTGACCCCGACGCCGGACCACGCGACACGCGCGTTCACGTCGGCCTTGTCCTCGGTCAGCCCGGCGGTGACGAGCGGGACGCCGAAGCTCAGCGCCTGGTTGACGCTGCCGTAGCCGCCATTGGTGACGAGCACGTCGACCTTGGGCAGCAGCCACTCGAACGGCAGGAAGCTGGCGACGCGGGCGTTGTCCGGGATCGCACCGGGGATTGCATCGACCGGCCGGCCGCCGGTGGTCGCCACCACCAGCACGTCGGTCTCGTTGCCGAGTGCGGCCAGCGTCGGCGCAACCAGCAGGCCGAGATTGTGATTCGCGACCGTTCCCTGCGTGACCAGCACGATCCGGCGTGATCCATCCAGCTCATGCGCCCAGGGCGGAAGCGGCGCCTGTCCGGAGATGATCGGCGGCGTGCCGATGAAATGCACCGTCGGCGGCATCGGGCGGGGAAACTCGAAGCCGGGCACGGAAAGCTGCATATAGGCGTCCGCAAGTGCGACGATCGCATCGAACAGCGGCAGCGCCAGCGGCCGCGCGCCGAATCCCTTGAGGATCCGGGTCAGGCGACGGTTGGTGGGTTGATCCACGGCGCGATCATACTCGGCGGCAATGGTCGCGTACCGGTCACGCTCGGCCTGGGTGGTCGCGGGCGGCAGGCCGAGGAAATGCGGCGCCCCGTCATCGCGGGTCCAATGCAGGAAGGACGTGCCGCACACCACGACCGGTGGCCGCCGGTCGCGCCGCCCGAGCAGCATCGGCAGCACGCCGAACAGCGTGTTGTCGGCAACGATGACGTCGGCCGGGAACGCCCGCAGGACCGCCAGCAGGCTCTCGTACTGCGGCGCGACGCGGTCGAGAAAGAACCGCTCCTTCGCGACGCGCAGCCATTCCAGCCCGGGCGGGATCGTCGCCAGTTCCGGTGCCACGGCCAGAATGTCGCGAAGATCGAGGTCGGCGGCGGGTGCCAATGCCCGGAACTGCATGCCGGCGCCCTCGATGCGATCGCGCAGCCAGCTTCCCGACAGGCAGACGAGTTCGTGACCGTCGTCGATCAACACGCGGCCGATCGCGAGCAGCGGATTGATGTGCCCGGCCGCCGGCGTCGAAGCCATAAGAATCTTCATGCGATCCTCTCGCTTTCTTCGATGGGAGAGGCCCGTCATGGCTGCCGCCTGGCGGCGGCGGTCGCGTGACAAGCCTCGTGCGGAGAGAAGATTCGCGGACCGCCGTTACGCCGGGACTTCGGACCCCGGCAAAGCGGCTACGGTTGCAATACGCCGCCCTGTTCCGGCGCGCCGTCGCGGCTTCCGTCCCGCCGATGTAGAGTGCCCGGCATGTGCAATCTCTATTCGATGACGCGCAGCCGCGACGAGATTCGCCGCCTGTTCCGGATCGACCGCGACGACACCGCGAATCAGCCGCCGCTGCCGGCGATCTTCCCCGACCAGCCCGCGCCGGTGATCCGCACCGCGCGCGACGGGACGCGGGTGATGCAGACGATGCGCTGGGGATTCCCGCCGCCGCCCAATCTCGGCACCCGGCCGGTCACCAATATCCGCAACACCGCGAGCCCGTACTGGCGCGGCTGGCTCAAGCCCGAATTCCGCTGCCTGGTGCCGGCGACGTCGTTCTGCGAGTACACCGACAGCCAGCCCAAGGTGCCGCACTGGTTCGCGCTTGGCCCGGACCGGCCGGCCTTCGCGTTCGCCGGGCTATGGCGCCCCTGGACCGGCAAGCGGAAGGGTGAGGAGGGCGAGCACCTCCTGTTCGCCTTCCTGACCACGGACGCGAACGAGGTGGTGCGACCGGTCCACGCCAAGGCGATGCCGGTCGTGCTGAGCGCCGAAGAAGGCGAGGCCTGGCTCACCGCCGACATCCCGGCCGCCTTGGCGCTGCAACGGAAGCTGGCGCCGGAGCGGCTGGTGGTCATCGCGACCGGGGAACGCCAGGATCCCCCGGCGGCTGCGGCGCCGGCCCAGGGGGCGCCCGGGCTCGGCGCGCTCGGGCTCTGAGCCTGCCTGGGCCGCCTGCCTCCGACGCTTTCGGCCCCCGCCGCGCGTCGCACCGCGTCCGGGCCGGTCCGATTGCCTGCGCGCCCCCCTTGTGCCTAACTGGCTGAACCGACGCGGAGCGGTGGCCCCGGGCCCGCCGCCGCGTCCCTCGGGAGGAGGGCACGAAGGTGGCACAGGTATCCGTCCGCAAGGTCGTCAAGGCCTACGAGACCTATCAGGCCGTGCACGGCATCGATCTCGAGATCAAGGACGAGGAGTTTGTCGTCCTGGTCGGACCGTCCGGCTGCGGCAAGTCGACGACGCTGCGCATGATCGCCGGGCTGGAGGAGATCACTTCCGGCGAGATCTGGATCGGCGGCCGCATCGTCAACGACGTGCCGCCGCGCGACCGCGACATTGCCATGGTGTTCCAGAACTACGCGCTCTACCCGCACATGAGCGTGTTCGACAACATGGCCTTCGGCCTGAAGCTGCGCAAAGTACCGAAGCCCGACATCAAGGCCCGCGTCGACGAGGCGGCGCGCATCCTCGACCTCACCACGCTGCTCGCGCGCAAGCCGAAGGCGCTGTCCGGCGGCCAGCGGCAGCGCGTCGCAATGGGCCGCGCCATCGTCCGCCATCCGAAAGTGTTCCTGTTCGACGAGCCGCTCTCCAACCTCGACGCCAAGCTGCGCGTGCAGATGCGCACCGAGATCAAGAAGGTGCACCAGACCGTGCGCACCACCACGGTCTACGTCACGCACGACCAGGTCGAGGCGATGACGCTCGCCGACCGCGTCGTCGTGATGCATGCCGGCCGGATCGAGCAGGTCGGCCCGCCGCAGGAGCTGTACCACAATCCGAAGACGAAGTTCGTCGCCGGCTTCATCGGCTCGCCGGCAATGAACATGCTGAACGGTCGGATCGAGGGCAGCGGCAACCAGCTTGCGGTGCGCATCTCCGACCGCATCTCCCTGCCCATCCCCGCCTCGCGCATCGACCGCTACGGCGCTTACAAGGACAAGGCCGTCATCCTCGGCCTGCGCCCGGAGCACCTCACGGAATGGCACGACGACGCCAAGCCGGGTGCCGCCCGCCTCGACGCGCTGGTCGACGTCGTCGAGCCGATGGGCATGGAAACCATGGTTCACTTCTTCATCAACGAGCAGCCGGTCACCGCCCGCATCGACCCCGCCGTGCCGGCCGAGCCCAACCAGACCCTGCCGCTCGCCGCCGACATGAACCACATGCACCTGATGGAGCCCGAGTCCGGGCGCGTCGTCTGAATGACCGTGCTTGCCGGCAAGGTGGTCTGGGTCACCGGTGCCGGCAGTGGCATCGGGCGCGCGATCGCGATCGCCTTCGCGCGTGAAGGCGCGCAGGTGGCCCTGACCGGACGCGGTCACGCTCCGCTCGAGGAAACCGCTTCGATGGTCCAGGAGGCGGGCGGCACGGTGATGATCGCCCCGGCCGACCTCGCCGTCGCCGAGGACATCACCGGCGCGCACGCGACCATCGCCGGCGGCCTCGGCGATCCGGATATCCTGGTCAACAACGCCGGCACCAACACCAGCCGCCGGCACTGGCACGAACTCGACACCGAAGCGGTTGCGCGCGTCATCGACGTGAACCTGAAGGCGATCGCCCTCTGCACGCTCGCCGTGCTGCCCGCCATGCGCCGGCGCGGCGGCGGCACCGTGATCCACGTCTCCTCGCTCGCCGGCGTCTCCTACAACCCGGTCTCCGGCCCGATCTACATTGCCGCCAAGACCGCCGTCCGCGCCCTGTCCAACACCATCAACGCCGAGCACGGCATCCACGGCATCCGCAGCGTCTGCATCAACCCGGGCGAGACCGCGACCGCCATCCTCAACACCCGCGCCAATCCGCCCTCGGCCGAAGAACGCGCGATCATGGTGCAGCCGGAGGACATCGCCGCCGCCGCCATCTTCGCCACCCTGCTCCCCACGCGTACCTGCATCGCCGAGATGACCATCGTACCAACCGACAATTCGTTCGAACGCGCCAGCGCCCGCCGCATCGCCAGCGCCTACGAGCGCGGGTGACCGGCCGCATGGCTGACGCGCCCACGGTCACCATCGCCGCCGACCGCCTGACCCGCTTCGCCGCCGAGATCTTCACCGCCGCCGGCTGCGACGCGGAGGAAGCCGCCGGCATCGGCCACTACCTCGTCTCCGCCAACCTGGCCGGCCATGACAGCCATGGCGTCATCCGCACCCGGCGCTACGTCCTCTGGCTGCGCGAGGGCTACGTCCGCGCCGGACAGCGTCCCAGCATCGTCAGCGAAACGCCGACGCACGCCCTGGTCGACGGCAATTTCGGCTTCGGCCAGACGATCGCGCCCCTGGCCGTCGATCTCGGCATCGCCAAGGCGCGCGACGCCGGCATCGCCGTGATCGCGCTGCGCAACACCGGCCATATCGGCCGCATCGGCGACTGGGGCGAACGCGCCGCCGCCGCCGGCATGGTCTCGCTGCACTTCGTCAACGTCGCCATGGGCGAACTCGTCGCCCCCTACGGCGGCGTCGACCGCCGCTTCTCGACCAACCCCGTCTGCATCTGCGCACCACAGCCCGAGGGACCGCCGCTGCTTCTCGACATGGCAACCTCCCTCGTCGCCGAGGGCAAGGTCCTGGTCGCGTCCAACGGCGGCAAGCCGATCCCGGCGGACGCCCTGATCGAACCCGACGGCCACCTCTCCGGCGATCCGCGCACCCTCTACGGTCCGATCGAAGGCACCCATGTCCGCGACCCGGCGAACGGACCCGGCGCGCTGCGCACCTTCGGCGAGCACAAGGGCTCGGCCCTCGCCTTCATGTGCGAAATCCTCGCCGGCTGCTTCACCGGCAACGGCACCTCCGGCCCGATCCCGGGCGGAAGACGCGCGCGGATCTCGAACGGCATGCTCTCCATCTACCTGCGGCCGGATGCCTTCGGCGCGGCCCATTTCGCCGAGGCTGCACGGGAATACGCGGGCTACGTTAAGGCGTCACGGCCGGCGTTGCCGGAGGGGGAGGTGCTGGTCCCGGGCGAGCCGGAGGCGCGGACCCGCGCCGCGCGGCTGCGCGACGGCGTGCCGCTGCAGGCGGATACCTGGGCGGCATTGGTCACCACCGCGGAAGAGCTCGGGGTGGCGCTGCCGTAAGGAAGGCCCAGGGGGCTCTGCCCCCTGCACCCCCGGCCGGGGCCTGAGGCCCCGGACCCCCATCTCTTTTTCCACAGCGACACACTTCCCCGTTATCCTTCCGCACCGCAGCAGGGGAGCGGCACGATGCAGAGCCCGTACGATCTCATCGTCATCGGCAGCGGACCCTCCGGCCGACGCGCGGCAATCCAGGCAGCGAAGATCGGACGCTCCGTGCTGGTCGTGGAAAAAGGCCGACGCGTCGGCGGCGTCTCCGTCCACACCGGCACGATCCCCTCCAAGACACTGCGCGAAACCGTGCTCAACCTCTCCGGGTGGCGCGAGCGCGGCTTCTACGGCCGCGCCTACCGGGTGAAGAAGGACATCCAGGCGCGCGACCTGATGACGCGCCTGCACATGACCCTGAATCACGAAGTCGACGTGCTCGAACACCAGTTCGCCCGCAACGGCGTCGAGACCATGCGTGGCGCCGCGCATTTCCTCGACCCGCACCGCATCGCCGTGATCAACGACGAGAACGAAACCCACGAAGTCGAGGGTGACCGCTTCCTCATCGCCGTCGGAACCCGGCCCTTCCGCCCGCCGGGCATCCCGTTCGACGGGAAATACGTGCTGGACAGCGACGAGGTCGTCGAGATTCCGCGCCTGCCGCGCAGCCTGACCGTCGTCGGCGCCGGCGTCATCGGCGTCGAATATGCAACGATCTTCAGCGCTCTCGACGTCGCCGTGACGCTCGTCGAACCACGCGATTCCTTCCTCGACTTCATCGACCGCGAGCTGATCCAGGATTTCACCCACCAGCTGCGCGACCGCGGCATGACCATGCGCCTCGGCAGCAAGGTCGCCCGCGTCGCGGTCGAGGACGGCCACACGGTGACGGAACTCGAGAACGGCCGCCGCGTGCGCACCGACATGCTGATCTACGCCGCCGGCCGCGTCGGCGCCACCGACAGCCTCAACCTGCCCGCCTGCGGCCTCACCGTCGATCACCGCAACCGCCTGAAGGTCGATCCGGTGACGTTCCAGACCGAGGTGCCGCACATCTATTCGGCGGGCGACGCGATCGGCTTTCCGAGCCTCGCCTCCACCTCGATGGAACAGGGTCGCATCGCCGCCTGCCACGCCTTCGGCATCCCGATGCCGCCGGCGCCGGAATTCTTCCCCTACGGCATCTACTCCGTGCCGGAAATCTCCACCGTCGGCATGAGCGAGGAGGAGGTGCGCCGGCGCGACATCCCGTACGAATGCGGCGTCGCCCGGTTCCGCGAGACCTCGCGCGGCCACATCATGGGCCTGAACGCCGGCATGATGAAACTGATCTTCTCGCTCAAGACGCGGCGCCTGCTCGGATGTCATATCGTCGGCGAGGGCGCCACCGAACTCGTGCATATCGGCCAGGCCGTGCTGAACCTCAAAGGCACGCTCGACTACTTCATCGAGAACACCTTCAACTATCCGACCCTCGCCGAGGCGTACAAGATCGCGGCGCTGGACGCGTGGAATCGCATGGCGCTGGCCTGACCGATCAGCGCGCCGCCTCGGGCGTCACCGGCGCCGCCTTGCCGTCCGGCCGCCGCGGATCGCTCGCCCCCTGCATCAGCCCGGTCGCCGGATCGACGCCGATTGCCTCCGCCACGCCCCAGGTGTGATCCTCCTGCACGAGATGATAGCCGTCCCCGGTCAGCGCCGCCGCGACGTCGGGCTGCAGCGCATCCGGCTCCAGATAGACCTTGTCCGGCAGGTATTGATGGTGGATGCGCGGCGCCGCGACCGCGTCGGCGAGGCTCATATGATGGTCGATCACGTTCTGGATCACGCCCAGCACCTCGGTCGGAATGCGTGATCCGCCCGGCGCGCCGACCACCATCACGACGTGCCCGTCCTTCAGGATGATCGTCGGGGTCATCGAGCTCAGCGGCCGCTTGCCCGGCGCGATCGCGTTGGCCGCGCCCTGCACCAGGCCGAATTGATTCGGCACCCCCGGCTTGGCCGCGAAATCGTCCATCTCGTCGTTCAGGAAGAACCCCGTGTCGCCGGCGATCACTCCGGCACCGAAATAGGCGTTGATCGTGTAGGTGACGCTGACCGCGTTGCCCCAGCGGTCCAGCACCGAATAGTGCGTGGTGTGGTCGCCCTCGGCGCTGACCGCCGCGACCCCGCCAAGGCCGGGCCGCAGCGTCACCGATGGCCGGGCGACCACCGGCGGGATCAGCGCCCGCATCCGCGCCGCGTACCCGGGCGAGAGCAGCGCCGCCACCGGATTGTCGACGAAATCCGGATCGCCGAGATAGGTGTCGCGGTCGAGATAGGCCTGCCGCTCCGCCTCCACCACCTCATGCACCGCCTGGCGCGAATGGAAGGCGCCGAGCGTCGGTCCGAACTGCTGCACGATGTTGAGGATTTCGCACAGCACGACGCCGCCGCCGCTCGGCGGGGGTGCGGTCACGATCCGCTCGCCGCGATAGACGCAGGCGACCGGCGGCATCTCTTCCGCCGTGTACTCGGCAAAGTCGCGCTGCGACAGGATGCCGCCATGCGCGGCGCTGGCGGCGACGATGCGCGCCGCGATCGATCCCTGGTAGAACGCGTCCGGCCCATCCTTGGCGATCAGCGTCAGCGTTTGCGCCAGATTCGTCTGCACCAGCCGGTCGCCGGCCGCGAGCGGCTGCCCCTGTCGCAGGAAGATCGCGGCAACGTTGGGCTGCTGCGCGAACAGCCCGGTGGCGACGCCCAGCGTCGCAAGATCGCCCACGTCCAGCACGAATCCGTCCTGGGCGAGGCGGATCGCCGGCGCGATCAGCGCCGCGCGCGAGCGCGTGCCATACTCGCGCCGCGCCCGCTCCAGCCCGGCGACCGTCCCGGGAACGCCGACCGCGAGATAGCCTTCCAGGCTGAGCCCGGGTATCACCCGCCCCTGCTTGTCGAGATACATGTCGGGGGTCGCTCGCAGCGGCGCCCGCTCGCGAAAATTGATCACCGTCTCGCGGCCATCCGCGAGATGGAGGGTCATGAAGCCGCCGCCGCCAAGATTGCCGCAGCACGGATCGACCACCGCGAGCGCATAGCCGACCGCGACCGCCGCATCGATCGCGTTGCCGCCGTCCGCGAGCACGGCGCGCCCGACATCGGCGGCCAGGTGCTGGTCGGCGACGACCATGCCGCCGCGACCGCTCGCGGTCTGCTGCGCCATCGCCGCGCCAGCCCCGAGCCACAGCATCGCGCCGAGCGCGAGCACCCGCATCGTGCGATGCAGGCGGCCCTCCGGCACGGTCATGCGCCGCCCGCGCCGATGCCCGCGCCGAGATCCCGCGCGGGGTGACGGATCGAAGAATCCGGCGGGATCGCCACAGGAGAGGCGGGACCGCGCCGCGCGCCTCCGCTACGATGGCTGCGCGATCCGGCGGGGACGACGAGACCAGCCGCCGGCGCCTTCGGGGGAGAACGTCGATGCATCATCCTGTGCCGGATTGTCCCTGCTGCAGCGCCGGATTGCGGCGACGCGCGCTGATCGGACTGGGCGGCGCTGCGACCGCCGCACTGCTGTTGCGGCAGGGCCACGCCGCGGAAAAGCCGCGCTATGACGCGATGGTCCTGTCCTGCATCGATCCGCGCATCATCGATCCGGTGCATAGCTATCTGACCCGTCGCGGCCTCGATCGGAAATACAGCCAGTTCGTCTTCGCCGGCGCCGCGGTCGGGGCGGTGGCTCCCGCCTTCGCCGCCTGGCACCAGACCTTCTGGGACAATCTCGCGACCTCGATGGAGCTGCACAAGATCAACCGGGTCATCGCGATCGATCATCGCGACTGCGGCGCCGCCCGCATCGCCTATGGCGCGGACAGCATCGCGACGCCCGAGCGCGAGACCGCGACCCATCGCCGCGTCCTGACCGAGTTCAAGCAGGCGGTGCTGCAGCGCCATCCGAAGCTCGGTGTCGAAGGCGGGTTGATGGCGCTCGAGGGCAGCTACGAGGTGCTGGTCTGACGCAGGCCGCCGTCGCGCCCCGGCCGGCGTGGAGCGGCCGGAGCCGACCCGCATTGCCCGCACCTATTCCGTTGAAGCCGGCGCCGCGGCGGCAGCGGCGCCCGGCGCCGCCGCCGGGTGCGTCAGCAGCGCGGCGCTCGGCCGCGGCGTGCGCGTGATGGCGCCGGTCATCGGTATGAAGAACACGCCGACATCCTTGCGCGAGTGGATCTTGCCGCGCGCATCCTTGGTGTAGATGTAGAGGAACTGGCCGCGCTTGAACGGCTGGCCGATCGGAATCACCATCCGGCCGCCGGGCTTGAGCTGCTTGAACAGGTCGGGCGGCGCGTATTC
>Ga0335074_10014413_pt1 | contig 11088 bp, 6 predicted proteins | sample Lox_Sample_23_FD_206715 | JGI IMG/M metagenome (GOLD analysis project Ga0335074, IMG submission 206715) | Soil microbial communities from Loxahatchee National Wildlife Refuge, Florida, United States - Lox_Sample_2.3 | ecosystem: Environmental > Terrestrial > Soil > Wetlands | place: USA: Florida... | reverse complement strand
ACCGCGCAACTGGCCGAAGGCCTCACGACGGTACCGCGGCGCACCATAAGCTACCGGGGCGCTACCTTCAGCGAGCTGGACGTAGATGCCGTCCTGGCCCTTCACCCGCAAGTCGCCCTCGTTGACGAGCTCGCCCACACCAATGTTCCCGGCTGCCGGAACACCAAGCGATGGCAAGACGTCGACGAACTCCTTGACGCCGGCATCGACGTCATGTCCACACTGAACATCCAGCACCTTGAGTCGCTCAACGACGTGACCGCCCAGATAACCGGGGTAACACAGCTTGAGACCCTGCCAGATGAGATCGCGCGCCGTGCGGACGAGATCGAACTGGTCGACATGACGCCCGAAGCACTGCGACGGAGGATGGTGCACGGCGACGTGTACCAGCCAGACCGCATTGAGGCGGCGCTCACCCACTACTTCCGGCCAGGGAACCTCACGGCGTTGCGCGAACTGTCCCTGCTCTGGGTCGCTGACCGGGTGGAGGAGGGACTGCAGCGGTACCGCGCCGAGCATGGCATCGCCGCGCCATGGGAGACCCGCGAGCGGATCGTCGTCGGCATCGCTGGCGAGAACGGCGACGAGGCGGTCATCCGGCGCGCCGCCAGGATCGCCGCCCGCACACCGGGCAGCGATCTGCTCGCCGTGCACGTAACGCGGGACGACGGCACGGCTGGCAAGCGGAACGGGGCACTGGAGGCGCAGCGGGCGCTCATCGCCTCGCTCGGCGGCAGCCTCCAGCAGATTCCAGGCGACGGTACCGCCGAGGCGCTGCTCCAGTTCGCCGCCGCCCAGAACGCGACCCAGATAGTTCTGGGCGCGAGCCGCCGGAGCAGGCTCGCCACCCTGTTCCTGGGGAAAAGCACACCGACAAAGGTGGCGCGCCGTGCCGAGCACATCGACGTGCACCTAGTGAGCCGGAACGACACCGGAGGGCGCGGTCGTGCGGCTGTCCGGCCGCTGTCCTGGCTCCACTCGCGTCGCACGCAGATGCGGTACGCGAACGCGGAGGCCGCCGCGGTCAGCCGGCTCGCGGTTAGGGTCCTCAGCGGGCAGGGGGACACGCCCGCCCTGCTTGAGGAGATCCGGGAAATGTTCGGCTTGGCCGCTGTCAGTCTCCTCGAGGAGCGGCGCGGCGCCGCGGGGCTCGGCTGGCATGTCATGGCCAGCGCGGGCAATCAACCGCCGCAGGGCCCGGACGCGGATGTCTCGCTTCCGCTCGGGGGCGCTTGCCTCCTAGCCGGGCGGGGCCGCTCGCTCGGCGGCGAGGACGTGCGGATGCTACGTTCCTGCGCGACCCCTATGGTGGCCGGGCTCCGCAAGCGCCAGCGAGATGAGGACGAGGGGCGAGCGCTACGCCGGACCGCCGAGATCCATTCCCGGTCAGGCCTGGTAACCGCCGTCAGCGAGCGGACCGGGGAGCAGCTCAAGAAGGCCAAAGACGCTCTGGCGGTGCTCGCGGATGCTGACAGTGAAGTCGCTCCCGATGAGCGGGCCGCCCTCCTCGCCGAAGCGCGAGACGCGATCGACCACGTCACCAGGCTCATCGCCGGCCTGACCGACCTGCGGCGGCTGCACGCCGGAGCGCTGGCGACCTATCTGCGGCCGGTCGACCTGCACGAGGTGCTGGCAGCGTCCCTGGAAGACCTCGGCCCCGGGGGACCTGGCATCACGCTCAATATGCCCGAAGACCTGCCGGACGTCATCGCCGACGCCGAACTGCTCACCCGGATCCTGACCAGCCTGACAGCCGAAGCGCTGCAACGAAGCCCGGCCGGAGCTCCGCCCGTCATCACCGCGGCACGACGCGCAGCCAAGGTAGAGATCCGCGTGAATGACCGGGGGCAGGCACGCCGCCCAGGTGACACCGCGAACGGAATCGGACTGCGACTGGCGCGTGATCTCACCGAGGCGATGGGCGACAAGTTCTCGTGCGAGCAGAACCAGAACGACGGCCGCACCGTGATCATCACGCTCCCAGCCGCCGTTATACGACCAAAGGCCGCATGACAGGGACGGACCTCACCCCTGGACTCCGTGAGGTTGCGGCCGGACAGCGTAGCCGGCCGGACCGTGACGGCCGTTGGGGACCGAGTCACCAATCCCGCCGCAGGAACCCGGGTCGCCGTGCCATGGCTCGGATACGCCTGCGGGGCCTGCCACTACTGCCTCACCGGCTGGGAGACGCTGTGCGAGGCACAGCAGAACACCGGGTACTCGGTGGACGGCTGCTCCGGGCCAGCACCCCTGGGGCCGTTCGCATGTAGCGGCGGGTCCGCCCAACCCGTTTTCCGCGCCCGGGCTACTGCTGGTGCTTCCACGTCAGGCGCGGGCACAAGCATTGACAGCAGCCCTGTTTATGCCGACATTCTCCGTGCATTCGCCCTCGTGACCGGCCCCGTCTAGGCACGCTCGGCATAGTCCACGGGCCGGAACAATCGGCAGGGAAGCCGGATACCCCACTCGACCCCGACGCCAAGGACATGATCGCAGGCCTACTCGACAACGCGGAGGACGACGGATTCGCCGGGATCTTGGACTAGCGAGATACTCAAACTCACCCGAGCAGACCGGAGGGCGGCGGAATCCATGTGACCGGGCAGAGGTCCGGGTCCGCCCGGTCGTCCAAGGCGTTAGGCGCCGGTCGCCGCCTTGTACTTGTCGATGATCTCGCGCGGCACCCGGCCGCGCTGCTTGATGTCGATACCTTGCGCCCTGCCCCACTCGCGGACCTTGTGCGTGTCGATGCCGTCGGTGGAACGCCGACCTCCGGAGGAGCGCCGTGCTGCGCCGCCGACCTTGCGGGCGTGGGTGACATAGGTTGCGAGAACTTGGTGCAGCTCCGCGTTGTGCGTAGTGCTGAGGTCTATTTCGAAGTCGGTGCCGTCCAAGCCGAAGCGGACCGTACCGGCGGCTGCGCTGCCATCGATGTCATCGATAAACAGCGTCTGAATCTGCTGGGCCATATCAGTGCTCCTGATCGCGTCTTCTTATAAGAAGAAAGCTGTGCCGTCCCGACGTATTCCCGGAACCGAAAGCCAGGACGACTTTCCGCACCGGTCGCCTGAACGCCGTATTTATCGGGACCGCCTGGACAGCCGCCAAACTGTGAATCGCAGCGGTAAGCGGCTGGCTTTCCGCAGCGGTATCTGTCGTGTCGACAGGGTTTGCCGTCGGTTCCGCCGCGCTGGATCGCGCGGTACCCCGTGGAGCGGGCGACCCCGTGCAGTTCCGCTGGCCGCGCGGCGAGCCCACCGGATACTCCCATGTGACAGTAGCTCTTGCAGTTTAACAGTACCACTGCTATGTTGACCGTGTAACTGTTACAATCTGCGGAGCGCTAGAGCACTGACCACGGAGACCTGGCGTGCGCATGGACTGCGCCGTCGCGGCCCAGCGCAGCTACCTCTTGGAGATGAGTATGAAATTCGGAGTCCTGCTTGACCTTCGCAACTCCGCCCGTGCCGAGTGGTTCATTCCGTGGCCGGAGCTGTACGCAGGTGCGCTAGACCACATGGTGGAACTCGAACACATCGGCTTCGACGCGGTCAGCCTCTGCGAGCACCACGCCGACCCGGAAGGGTACAACCCCGGACCGATCACGACGCTGGCCGCTGCCCTAACGCGGACGAAGACCCTTCGCGTCGGTACGAACATCACCCAGCTGCCGTTCCACCATCCGGTGCTGTTCGCCGAGGAAGTCACGACCCTCGACATCATCTCGGGCGGGCGGGTGGATATAGGGCTCGGCCAGGTCGGTCGCGCCTTCGACATGGAGTTCGAACTACTCGGCTTCAACCCGCGCCAGCGGGGCACTCGATTCGACGAGATCCTGCAGATCATGCTGCGGGCCTGGAGCGAGGACGAACCGTTCGACTTCCAGGGCAAGCACTTCGACCTCAAGGGCGTCTGGGTCTATCCGAAACCACTGCAGCGCCCGCATCCTCCGGTCTGGGTCGTCGCCCAGGCCGAGGCATCGATGGAACGCGCCGCCCGGCTAGGTCTCGGCGCCGGCGGTCCCGGTGGCGGATTCACCTCAATCGCGTCGCCGACCTGGCGTGGTTGGCTCGCTCAGTGGCACGCCGCGCTCGCGCGATACGGCCGCGCACCGGAGTCGACACCGACGAATATCTTCGTAACCTCATTCATTACCGACGATCCCGAAAAGGCGTGGGCCACGCACCGCTTGGGCATCATGGAGCACTTCAACTACGTCCGCGACGGAAAGTACGCCTACAGCACGATGTTCGGAGGCGAGCCGCCGCAGACCCCCGAAGACCTGCCGAACTGGCAGCACATCTTCCTCACAGCGGAAGATGCCATCGAGAGATACAAGGCCGCCTACGCGGGTGCCGCGCCCAGCGAGATCCACGTGCTTGGCCGCCGGTTCGGGATGAGCTGGGACGAGTCTGCCGTGTACCTGCGCAACTTCGCCGAGCGGGTTATGCCCGCCCTGCGGGAGCTGTGAGCCCGTAAGGACCGTCGATTTGGGGCAGCATGATGACATCTGGGGTGAACGACCGATACACCGCCGAGACCGGCGATGTCCAGATGACCGGTGTCCAGGCGCTGGTCCGCCTGCCTATGAATATCCGCCGCGCCGATCGCTCCCAGGGCCGGGACACGGCCGTGTTCATCTCCGGGTACGAAGGCTCGCCACTCGGCGGCTACGACCTCGAGCTCCAGCGCCACCGGCGGTTGCTGGATGAGTATGACGTGGTATTCCGTCCGGGCGTGAACGAGGAACTTGCCGCCACATCGGTGCAGGGCGCCCAGCTTGCGGCCGAGTCGGCCGACGCCAGGGTCGAGGGGGTCACCGGGTTCTGGTACGGCAAGTCACCCGGTCTCGACCGCGCCTCTGACGCCCTGCGCCACGCGAACCTCATAGGGACGCACCCGCGAGGTGGTGCGGTCGCGCTCGTCGGCGACGATCCCTCGGCCAAGTCGTCTACCGTGCCAGGTGCCTCGGAGATCCTGCTCGGCGATCTGGGTATGCCCGTCCTCTACCCCGCCGACCCGCAGGACGTCCTCGACCTCGGCACACATGCTGTGGCGATGTCGCGTTTCTGCGGTTTGTGGGTCGCCCTGAAAGTCGTCACGAACGTCGCCGATGGCATCGGCAGGGTCCGGGTCGACAGTCATCGCATCATCCCCGTCCTGCCCGAGGTGAGGTGGCACGGTGCGCAGTTCGAACACCGGCTCAACGCCCGGATGCTGCAACCGGCTCTGTCCGACATGGAACAAACCCGCGAGGGCATTCGGCTGGACGCCGCACGGGCCTACGCCCAGGCTAACGGACTCAACCGGGTCGAAACCTTCGGCCCGGCGGCCACGGTTGGGATCGTGGCCGCCGGAAAGACGTACCTCGATGTGCGTCAGGCGCTCGATATCCTGGGCCTGGATGGCGCCGAGATGCATGCCCGGGGCGTCCGGCTGCTGCGGCTGGCCATGATCCATCCGCTGATCCCGGCCGAGATCACCGAGTTCGCCTCCGGCTTGGGCGAGATCATCGTCGTGGAGGAGAAGCGCGGCTTCCTCGAATCGGCCGTGAAACAGATTCTTTACGACAGTGCCAATGCCCCTCGGGTCATCGGCAAGACGACTCCCGAGGGCACCGCGCTGTTCGCCGCGGACGGCGAGCTGGACGCCGACCTCATCGCAGCCGGCCTGGCCCGGCATCTCAGCACGCTGCCGGGCTTCGCGACGGTCACCGCCTGGCAAGCCGCCCGAGCAGGGCGGCGCAAGTTCGCGCCGCTACCCCTGGTCGCCCGAACCCCGTACTTCTGCTCAGGCTGCCCGCACAACAGTTCGACCAAAGTCCCGGACGGCTCTGTCGTCGGCGGCGGCATTGGCTGCCACGCTCTCGTGTTGCTGATGAGTCCGGACAGCGTCGGGGACGTCCTCGGGCTGACCCAGATGGGGGGAGAGGGTGCGCAGTGGATCGGCATGGCCCCCTTCCTGCGGACACAGAAGCACCTGCTGCAGAACATCGGCGACGGCACGTTCCATCACTCCGGCAGCCTGGCGGTGCGCGCGGCAGTGGCCGCCGGTATCGATGTGACCTACAAGCTGCTGTATAACTCGGCGGTCGCGATGACCGGCGGTCAGCAGGCCGTCGGCGCGATGCCAATCCCAGCGCTCACCGCGATGCTGACCGCCGAGGGGGTGCGACGCATCATTGTCACCACGGAGGAGGTCAAGCGATATCGGAGGGTCAGGCTCGCACCGACGGTCGAGGTATGGCACCGAGATCGGCTCGTGGAAGCGCAGGAGGTGCTGAGCCGCGTCGGGGGCGTCACGGTCCTCATCCACGACCAGGAATGCGCGACCGAACTGCGGCGCAAACGCAAGCGCGGGCTCGCACCAGACCCGATCCAGCGGGTGATGATCAACGAACGCGTCTGCGAGGGGTGCGGTGACTGTGGGCAGAAGTCGAACTGCCTATCTGTCCAGCCCGTGGACACTGACTTCGGCCGCAAGACGGCCATCGACCAGTCCTCCTGCAACAAGGACTACTCGTGCCTGGCCGGCGACTGTCCATCGTTCCTGACCGTCGTCCCGAACGCCGAACAAGGCAAGACCGGTCGCCCGCTCGCACCGGCCCTGTGCGCCGATGCAAACTGCGAACCGGCCCCGACGTTTGACCTCGACGCCGCGACGCACACCACTCGTATCACCGGGGTCGGCGGCAGCGGTGTGGTCACGCTCTCCCAGGTCCTCACCGCTGCCGCTATGTTCGCCGACCGCGAGGTCCGGTCCCTCGATCAGACCGGCCTGGCGCAAAAAGGCGGCGCCGTTGTCTCCGACGTCAAGATCAGCGCCACTGCGATCGAGCAAAGCAACAAGGCAGCCGCCGGACAGTGTGACCTCTACCTGGGCTGCGACCTGTTGGTCGCCGCTGACGCCAGGAATCTTGCCGTGACCGACCCAGCCCGCACCGCGGCCGTCGTCTCGACGTCGAAGGTCCCGACCGGGACGATGGTGGTCGACACGTCAGTGGGATTCCCGGATGTCGAGGCCACCGCGGGGCGGATTCGAGATGCGACGTGCGCAGGGCGGTCGATCTTCGTGGATGCCCGTCGAATGTCGGTGGCACTGCTCGGCACCGACCAGTTCGCCAACATGTTCCTGACCGGGGTGGCGTTCCAGGCGGGCGCGTTGCCGCTACCCGCGCAGGCTGTTGAGCAGGCGATCGAACTCAACGGTGTGCAGGTGGAGAAAAACCTGCAGGCGTTCCGGCGCGGGCGGCAGTACGTCGCCGACCCGGATGCGTTCGCCTCCACGATTGCCGCGCTGACCGTCGAGGCCCCCGTCCGAAAGCCAGCGGTCGCGGAGCACCGCCTGATCGACGCCGTGGGAGCCGCCCGTGGCTCAGTCCTCGAGGATTTGGTCACGACGAGAATCTCTGATCTCGTCGACTACCAGAGCCTCGCCTATGCGCGCAGCTACGCCGAGTTCGTCGCGCGAGTGCGCGAGGCGGAGCAACACAGGGTTGTCGGCACGGGCCTGGCGGAGGCGGTGGCCCGCTACCTGTACAAGCTCATGGCCTACAAGGATGAGTATGAGGTCGCCCGTCTCTCGCTCGACCCGCAGACCGAGGCGGCAGTTCGTGCCGAGTTCGGCCCAGGCGCGAGGATCTCCTACCGGCTCCATCCGCCCGTCCTGCGCGCGCTCGGCATGAAGAACAAACTGAGTCTCGGCCCGTGGTTCCGCCCCGTGTTCACAGTTCTGCAGACACTGAGGTTTCTCAGAGGGACACCAGTCGATCCGTTCGGCTTCGCCCGGGTCCGGCGTACCGAGCGGAAATTGATCGGCGAGTACCGGACCATGATCGAGGGCCTGTTGGCCACCTTGAGTGAAGAGTCCCACGCACGCTGCATCGAACTGGCGTCCCTGCCCGACATGGTCCGCGGCTACGAGGACATCAAGCTGGCCAACGTCGCGAAGTACCGGGCGCGGGTGGCGGAACTCACCGCAGCGCAGCGCAGCATCCTACCTACCCGTTAGCTTGCCCATTACTTGGAAGGGAGTATTGCGATGATGAAATTCTGGCTCGCCAGCCGGCCTCCGGAGCACATGGACCGGGCCGAGTTCGATTTCCAATGGAGCTACATTCACGTTGCGCTCATGATCTCCACCCCGAGCGTGATGCGGGGCTTCCAGCGCTACACACAGCACCGCGTCGCTGACGGCGCGACCGCCGACATACTGCCTTACGGCGCGGCCGCGGAGAACTGGTACAACATTTCAGATCACTGGTTGCCCGGCCTGGCTGAGCTGATGGCGATTTTCCAAAGCGAGGAATATCAGCGCCGGATGCACCCGCACAAGTTCGGCGGCGGCTACCCTTTGGTCATCGAACTGACGAGCGGTGAGGTGCTCTACGACCAGCCTCGGCCCTTCACCGGCCGCGGCGGCGTCAAGTTGGTGAACTTCCTCGCCCGGTCCGATTCGCTCGACCAACACGAGTTCGCCGCCACCTGGCACGACACCTACGGACCGCAGGTCGTCGAGACCGCCCGCGACGACGGGCACATCAAACGGTACGTGCAGAACCCGCAGCTGCCACTGGACGCCAGCATCTTCGCAGGGACCCTGTTCGAGATGGGCGGCGTACAAACGTACGCCGGAATTGAGGAACTCTGGTTCGAAGATCTCGCGAGCCTTCGCGCTCACGTCTTCGGCTCAGGCGGCGAGTTGCGCGGCCGGGCAGACACCTTCATCAACGCCGACCGCAGCTTCAGCATGGCTGTCGTGGAACGCGTCATTTACGACTACACCACCGACCCGCCATCACCCAGACCCGCTATCGAGAACCCGGACAGCCTCGAAGCAGCGATCCTGCGGCAAGAACGCGGGTGGGGCGAGTGGAACAAGATCCAACCGGTGACCCCATGACCACGTCACCTGCGCCCGACAACATCCGCGACAGGTAGGTACTGATCGACCGGATACCTCAATGTGACAGTAGCTCTTGTAACTTAACAGTACGACTGTTATATTGCCCGTAGATCTGTTTATCATCTCTGCGGAGTGCCAGAGGCACTGGCCACGGAGACCTGGAGTGCGCATGAACACCGGACGAGCCGGCCTGCGGGCCACCCTGCATCACATTGGCATCACCTCACCCGACCCGGCGGAACTCGCCGACTTCTACCACCGCGCCCTAGGGCTCACCTTCGAGAGCCACGACGGCCGGTGGACAGGAGCCGCGCGAGACCGCGTCCTCATAATCACGCCGGGCGCGCGCCAACAGTTGCTCTTCGCCGCCTACGCGGTACAGGACCCCGGCCAGCTCACCGCGCTACACAGCCGGATCACCGCCGCCGGAATCACCCAGACCGCAAACCCCACCGACCTGTTCCGCGCCGGGGCTGTTTCCGTCCAGGACCCCGACGGAAACCAGTACGTCTTCGGCATCCCCGCCCGTCCGGCTGCGCTGCCCTCTACCAGGACGGCGCAGCGGCTGGCGCGGCTGCAGCACGTCGTGGTGGCGAGCACGGACGCTGAGCGCGTGGCTACCTTCTTCCGTGACGTACTCGGTTTCACCACATCCGATAACGTCGTGGACGCCGAGGGCCGACTTCGGACCTGTTTTTTGCGGTGCAGCGACGAGCATCATAACTTCGCTGTCTTCCAGGCCGCGGAGACTAGTTTCGATCATCACTGCTACGAGGCGGGCGACTGGTCGCTAATCCGCGACTGGGGTGATCATCTGGCGGCGGAACGCATTCCCGTCGAATGGGGGCCGGGACGGCACGGCCCGGGGAACAACCTGTTCTTGTTCGTTCATGACACCGACGGGAACTGGGTCGAGCTCTCGGCCGAGCTTGAGGTGGTCCGCGCCGATAGGCCGGCCGGCTCCTGGCGGCACGAGGAACGCACGCTTAACAGCTGGGGCCACGCGGCTCTGCGCAGCTGACCAGATCTCGCGGCGGAAGGAGCACAGCGATGAAGCTCGCGAGCTATACGGTCGCCGGGCGCGCTAGCTGGGGTGTTGTCACTGACGATCAGATCGCTGACGTCGGGGCAGTTCTGGGCGACTCCCATCAGGACCTGAAAGGCTGGCTTGCAGCGCCCGACCCGGATCTGTTGGGCGGGGCGCTGCCGCGCGCGCCACGGTTCTCTTTCAACCAGGTGAGGCTGCTCCCGGTCATCCCCAATCCGGCCAAGATCATCTGCGTCGGCCACAATTACGACGCTCACCGCCTGGAGACGGGCAGGGACACGACAAGCCATCCCTCTGTATTTATCCGCTTTCCCGACACGCAGGTCGCGCACGGCGACACGATCAGGCGGCCGGCGGTTTCCGGCATGCTCGATTACGAAGGCGAACTCGCTATCGTAATCGGGAAAGAAGGCCGCTCGATTCCGGCAGCGCGCGCATTCGATCATGTCGCCGGATATACGTGCTTTAACGACGCCTCGATTCGCGATTGGCAGTGGCATACCAGCCAGTTCACGCCCGGGAAGAATTTCCCGGGAACGGGCGCGAGCGGCCCGTGGCTCGTGACCGCGGACGAAATCCCTGATCCGCGCAGGCTGTGCGTTGAGACGGTGCTCAACGGCACGGTCGTGCAGCAGGCGCCAGTCAGCGACATGATCTTCCCGATTGAGACAATCATCGGCTATATCTCGGCGTTCACGCCGCTGGCACCCGGCGACATCATCTGCACAGGAACCCCGGGCGGAACTGGCGCGAAGCGCCAGCCGCCGCTGTGGATGAGGCCCGGCGACCGGGTGGAGGTCGGGATCGGCGGTATCGGCCGCCTCGTCAACCGGGTTGAGGTGGCCTGATGCGAAAGGACACGGGCACGGCCCCGGCCTTGAGGAAAGTCGTGCTGACAGATCACCCGTGGCCCGACGTCGGCCTCGAGCGCTCGATCATCGAGGGAGCCGGCTACGAGCTCGTCGTCGGACCGCACAACTCCCCGGACCCGTCGGTCACCGCGCGCCTGGTCGCCGACGCGGACCCGGACGCGATCCTCACCTGCTGGGCGCCCGTGGACGCGAGGGCTGTACGGGCGGCCGGCAGACTCAAGATCGTCGCCAGGCTGGGCGTGGGCTTGGACAACATTGCGG
>Ga0335074_10014411_pt1 | contig 11088 bp, 10 predicted proteins | sample Lox_Sample_23_FD_206715 | JGI IMG/M metagenome (GOLD analysis project Ga0335074, IMG submission 206715) | Soil microbial communities from Loxahatchee National Wildlife Refuge, Florida, United States - Lox_Sample_2.3 | ecosystem: Environmental > Terrestrial > Soil > Wetlands | place: USA... | reverse complement strand
AATGGTGGAAATGGATCCGGCGCATCGACCGGAGCTGTCAACATCGTTAATAAGAGTAGCACATATGCGGAGCCGACTCCGCGCAGCAAACCCGAAAGCCACCTTCGAGAATCCCAAGTACCCCGGACCACAACGTCGCAAGGAAGAATGAGTTCCCGCGAGTGCAAAATTCCTATTTGGGGTGATGAATAGGGCCCCCGGGCCGCTCTCGATGCAAGAAAGGCAACGCCGCGGCGTACCGGGTACCGCGGCATCGAATGTCTGAAAAACGAATGGGCACGCCGGAACCCCCCGACGCCCGTTGCCGTTCGCGGGGGGAAGGCGGTGCTGATTTACAGGGAGTTTGCGACGGAATTGAATACGCTGGTGAGGTCGGTTCCAAGGGTGGATACCGCACCAATGATTACAACGGCGATCAAGGCGGCGATCAGTCCGTATTCGATGGCGGTCACGCCCGAGTCGTTCTTGAAAATAGTCGACAGGCTCTTGCTCATGATAATTCTCCGACAGGTTGCCCGAAGTGTTGCCCCTACCGTTTGTTGACGTTGCGGCACGGACGCACGTGGAAGTAGAAGAATTCATTTAAGCGAAAAGGACTAATGTCGTTACAATTCTCCGGAACAGACCACCAACAAGATTACTAATCGCGGATTGTCAGATGATGATGAATACTTGGTGCATCGAAATTGTCCGCCGGGGCGAGAATTAACTTCTTCAGCCCGCCGGCCGCGGTCCATGGCCGGAATATTTCGGCGCAATCAGAGTTAACAGGGCGTGGCCATTAATGTTTCTTCATGATGGCCAGGAAGGCGGCCCGACTACGCATGATCCCCCTTGATGAAGATCGAGCGGCCTTTGCTCTCTTAACTATTTCGCTGAAAGCCGCTAGAGCGCGGCCTGTTAATCGGGTTGTAAACGGCATCAACACACGCGGCAGTTCGCATCTCCGTCTTGGTCGCGCTAAACCAGCGATTTACGCCTTTCTTCCACAGTAGCAGCATGTTGCATGTGCTCGGGTGCATCACCGAACAGCATGACTTGCGGCTGGTCGTGCTCGCGGCGGTCCTTTGTCTCTTCGCAAGCGTCACGGCGATGACGATGATCGCGCGCGGTCGTGCCGGCGCCGGCTTCGTGCGAACCGCCTGGCTCGTGGCGGCGGGCGTCGCCGCTGGCTGCGGCATATGGGGTCTGCATTTCGTCGCGATGCTCGCCTACCGGACAGGGCTGCCCGTCGCCTTCGATGCGCCGCTGACCGGTCTTTCGATTTTGATTGCGGCCGCTCTTTGCGCGCTCGGATTTTGGGTCAGTCTCACCAGGGTCGGAGGAGCCGCGGGAGGCGCGATTGTCGGAGTGGCGATCAGCGGGATGCATTACGTTGGCATGGCCGCCGTCCGCATGCCGGCGCAGGGACACTGGAATACTTCTTACGTTGTCGCTTCCATTGTCATCGGGGTTCTCGCCAGCGCACTGGCGCTCGAGCTGGCCGTGCGGCGCAGCGATCTGAAAGGCTATGCCGCAGCCGCCGGCCTGTTGGCATTCGGCATTGTCGGCATGCACTTCACGGCCATGTCCGCGGTCGTATTTGTTCCAGATCCCACGGTACGGATTTCGGGAGTTGTCATTGCGCCGGGCGCCGTTGCCGCCGCGGTCGCCGCAAGCGTGATCCTTATCATGGGCCTCGGCATGATCGGCGCGATCGTGGACCATCATCTGGCCCACCGCGCGATGGGCGAGGCGGCGCGTCTCCGCTCCCATATCGAAGAACTCGAAACGACGAAGCACCGGCTCGAAAATGTCACAGCGAGCCTCAAGAAAGTGCTCGCCGCGGCCGACGCCGCGAACGACGCGAAATCCCGGTTCCTCGCGGCCATGAGTCACGAACTGCGCACCCCGCTTAACGCGGTTATCGGTTTCGCAGAACTGTTCAGGATCGAAGCCTGCGGCCCGCTCGGCGATGCGCGATACCGCGAATATGCCAACGACATTCATGCCGGAGGCATCCATCTTCTCAATCTCGTCAATGAGATACTAGAGATCGCAAGCCTGAATTCCGGCGAGACCACGCTCCGCGAGGAGAACATCGACGTAACAGCGAAAATCACGCGCGTCGTTCGCATCATGCTTCCGGACGCCACCAAGGCCGGGGTACGCCTGGACTTCCGCATCCAGCCGAACCTGCCGCATTTGCGCGCCGATCGTCAGAAACTCTGGCAGATACTCATCAATCTCATTTCCAACGCGATCAAGTTCACCCCGACCGGAGGCGATGTATTCGTGCTGGCCGAGGTGGACGAGAACGGATTGGCCATCTCGGTGAAGGACACCGGCATCGGGATCGCGCCAGAAAATATCGCAAAGGTCTTCGACCGGTTCTGGCAGGCCGATGACGGTCTTTCGCGGAGATATCAGGGCATGGGTCTCGGCCTTCCGATTGCGCGTGATTTCGTCGAACTGCATGGCGGCCGACTTTCGCTCGACAGCAGGCCGGGTGCGGGGACGGTGGCGAGGATCGCATTTCCGCCCCATCGCCTGGTCTGGAACGCGGTATCGGCCGACGCGGCCTGAAGCGCACCGGTGTGGCGGCACGCGTCCGGCAGTTCATTACGGAAGTTTTACCTTGTTCTTTAACAAGACGTTATCGCCGGCATGAGAGCATGCACCAAGTTCACGGGGCGGCACTGCGGGCCCCGCCGCTTCTCCCCCTGGCGGCGGGGCTTTTTCTTTGCGCGATCGGCGCGACCCATACCCTTCCGCGACGTTCTACAAGCAGGCGGACGAGGAGCGGGACGTAAACCCTGCCAAGCCTTTGCCGGCATTCCCGTTGCCCTTTGGAGACGTTCCGGCCCCGCCGCTTCCCCTTGACGGCGGGGCCGTTCTTGCTCGCTGCACGATTACGGGCGCGGTCCGAAAAAGGTGAGTGAATTCATCTGGATTTCGCGGAGATTCTGCTGACGTTCCCTGCGGCGCTTGTCGGCTTCGCTTTGCGATTCGCAATGGTTGAGCGGGATCAGCATGCCGTCATGGGTAGTATATTCGCAAACCTTTTGCCCGTTCGGAGCGCCGGGCGCGGCTGTACTGGCCGCGGCAACGGGCGTTGCCGCCGCGGTAGGTTGAGCGTGCGCAGCGCCGGGAGACTGTGGCGCGGCGGCCGGCGCCGCTGCTGCTGGCGCCGTACTTGGAGCAAGGGGCACGGGTGACGCGTCCTGCGCCAACAGCGGCACTGGAGAGGCAATCGATAACATCGCCCCAAGCAAGACTGCGCGCATGGCCGGTCTCCCGAATTCGTTCGCCAGCGCATTCTCTGCCTCGCCCGCGCACGCGGCAATCGCGATTGCCGGCACTCACGCGGATGTGAGCCCTGTCGGTGCGGTCAGCGGCAGGCGAGCGTGACAGTCTTTCGAAGCCATGGAACAGCGAAGAGGCAGAAGAAACTGCCGGTGTGGTTCGCCCCGAAAATCCGGGCCGGGAACCGCGCATCAATAACGGCCTCCCATACGTCGTCGCCAACACGCCGCTGAAGTAATCTCGCGATATAATTTGTTGTCATGGCCCGCAATCCTCGTTCGCTGCTCCGCAGCTTCGGAGGACAAGCGTGCCCGCTCGCCGAGGGGGCCGTCTGCACCGGTTCCCGTAAATGCCAAGGGCCGCATAGTAACCGAAAATTAACCCAAATATTCAACTATATTAATGGGCAAGAGCAATCGAAGGGCACAATCGAGGGGCAATCGAATCGGGAACTTTTCGACACCGGACAACGAGCAACGATCCCGCAACCTGCAGAGGAGAATTATGATGGAAATACTGCGATCGAACTCCGATACGGCCGCTACGGCCGGCCCCGCGACCCACAACAAGGAAGTCATTCGGCTGGTGGATCTTCTGCATCAGGTCGAGACGGCGGAGCAGAAGGAGGTGGCGCTGCAAAACCTCGTAGGTCACATGACCAAGCATTACCCCAGCGAATTGCTGCCGGTCATGGACAGGCTCTCCAAATGGGATGCCACGGGAGCGTCCACGGTGCTTTACGCAAAGGTTGCTTTGCAGAAGAATCAGGTAAAACTGGCCCAGAGAGTCATTGAGCCGCTGCTGGCCGCCAGCGGCGCACCCGACAGCACATTGCTGCTCGGTTCGCGGATTTACGTTCGGGCGGGCGATCTCAATCGGGCGAAGCAGCTCCTGGACAGGATTCCCACCGACAGCCAGCTCGAGAAAGGCATCAGGGAGGTTGAGGCTAAGATCGAGGCCGCAAGCAACCAGAAGAGCCGCTGATTTTCCGTTTTCGGCACGATATATGGAGCAAGGGGAACAATGATTGAGCCAGCCATGCGCGTGTACGAGCAGGAGCGGACCGGGTCGCGGCCGCGCACCGAGTCGTGCCTCTGCTTCGAAGTCAGCGACCTGATCTATTACTACAAATCCGGGAACACGCCGACGGGAATTCAGCGGGTCCAGCAAGAACTTGCATCGCAATACCTCCAGCGTCTCGCGAACGACAACATCCTGTTTGTCGTCTACGATTCCAATCTCCAGCGATGGAGGACGGTAAGCCCGCAATGGCTGCAAACGCTGATTTCGACGGCGCGGGCGTTTCGCGGCAGCGCGATGCAATGGCAGGAGGAGTACAAGCGCCTGGCCGAAAAGCTGTCGACATTCCCGATGAGCCAGCCGGAACGCGGCGACTGGCTCGTCAATGTCGGCGCGTCCTGGTCGATGCCGAGCTATTTCATCCAGATACGCCAGCTCAAGCGCCGCGGGGTGAAATGCGCCTTCTTCGTGCACGATTGCATCCCGCTCCTCCATCCCGCCTACTTCGAGTACAATCACACGATCGAGCACAGCTACTGGCTCTACCAGGTCCGGGAGACGGCGGATCTCGTGATTTGCAATTCGGAGGCGACGCGCGCGGACTATCTCGAACTCGTCAAGCCGGACAATGTCGACAATGTGCGCGTGGCGCGGCTCGATGCATCATGGGCGGCGGAAATCGCCTCGCCGGAGATCGAGGCGCTGGGCTCCGATCTTCTGGCGGAGCGCGGCGTATTCGACGACGATTTCGTCCTGTGCGTCGGCACAATCGAACCGCGGAAAAATCACATTACCCTGATCCACGTCTGGGACAGGCTTCGCAACACGCATCCGGGAAATTGCCCCAAGCTTCTTTGCGTGGGCCGCATCGGCTGGAAAAGCGATGCCGTGATCTCGCAGGCGAGGGCGCTCGGATTGAATGAGAGCTATGTCTTCTTCACCGGGCCGCTCTCCGACGAGATCCTGTCTTTCCTGTACAAGAAATGCCTGTTCTCCATGTATCTGAGTTACTACGAAGGATGGGGACTCCCGATCACGGAAAGCCTGAATGCCGGCAAGTTGTGCATTGCGGGCAGCTCGGCCGCGCTGAAGGAAGCGGGAGCGGGGCATGTCATCCATGTAGACGAGCGCTCGGAAACGAGTGTTTACGACGCGGTCACGAAGCTGCTCGGCAACGAATTGTCGCGCGCATCGGCCGAGCGGAAAATACGCGATTCCTACAGGCCGCGGAGCTGGGGCGATATCGGAACGGAGCTTCGCGAATTGTGCTCCGCGGTGGCGGGCGGGAAGAGCGTTCCGGCCGCACTGCCGGTCCTGGACTTGAACAAATTATACAGGTTCGGCAGGCTTCAGCCGTTGGTGAGTTTCGACAGCCCGGCAGCCGCCGAGATTTTTTGCGTCGGGCAATCGTGGCACCAGCCCGAGAGCTGGGGCAGCTGGACGTCGAGGGAAACGGCCGAACTCGGATTCCGCATCGAAAGAAGCGCCCTTCCGGCCACTCTGCTTCTGGCCGTCATTCCGCCGCCCGGAGGAGCGAATATTTCGCTCAGCGTGAACGGCAAACAGGTGCGCGCGTTCGGGAACATAGCCGCGCGCAAGATCGTCCGCCTGTTCCTGCGGGAGGACGGCGGCGAGTCCGCGGCTTCCCAGTATGTGCCGTTTCGCCTCCGCACGAGCGTCAACCGCGTTCAGAACATGCAGGAAGTCACCACGTCGCCGGACGATCGCAGTCTTGGGCTCGGCTTTCTTTTCATGATCGGCTTCGACGGAAATGCGGTCTTGGATCGTCTCGAGTTTCTGGAGAGAATCATCACCGGAGACCTCGATTCGGACTGATGCGCATATTTGTCCATATCGGCGCCGAGAAAACCGGCACATCGTCGGTGCAACAGTTTCTCAGGCGGAACAGGGACAGGCTGAAATCTGCGGGATATCTGTATCCGCAGGCCTACGGCTTCGATTCCCACATGTCGCTGGCTGCCGCCTGCCAGAACGATCACGTTCGCGACGACCTGCGTATGATCCATGGGCTGGATTCGATTCAGAAGATCAGGGATTTCCGCGTCGCGCTGGTGGAGCAGCTGCGCGGTGAGGCGCGCGAACGCAATTACTCCCACATGCTTCTTTCGAGCGAACACTGCTCATCGCGGCTGACCTCTCCCGTCGAGGTGGAGAGACTCGCGCAGATACTCCGCAAGGTAAGCCGGGACGTGGTTGCCCTGGTATACATAAGACGGCAGGACGAGTTCCTGTGCAGCACCTATTCGACCGACGTCAAATCCGGGTTCACCGGCAGGATGGCGCTGCCGGGCGAGGAACTGCGGCGCAACAGGTACGACTACCATGCGCTGCTGCACAGATGGGCGTCGGTGTTCGGCAGGGAGAACATCGTGTGCCGGATCTACGACCAGAAAGGCCTCAAGCAGGGCGACATCGTCGACGATTTCGCCGATGCGGTGGGACTGGAACTGAGTGATGTCTATGACCGTCCCGCGCGCATCAATGAAAGCCTCGACGTTACCGCGCTGGAATTTCTGAGATTGTTCAACAGGAGCGTGCCTTGCTTCAAGAACAACACGCGCAATGCCGATCGGGGCAATATCGTCCAGGCGCTGAAGATCGTGTCCGACGGCGCGATGCCGGCGCTATCGGACCGCGAACTTGCACAGTTCATGCGCCAGTTCCGGGACTCCAACCGGCGGGTGGCGATCGAGTATTTCGGCGAAGTGCAGGAGTCGGGAGATCCGTTGTTCGGCGAAGCGCAGCTTGGCAAGAATCGCGGGGAAATGAAGCCGATCAGCGTGGAAAAGGCCGTCGAGGTTGCCGCCGCGCTGTGGAGCGAAAGGCAGCGGCAGATCAACGATTTGACCGAGCGGCAGCAAAAATTGCGCGAGAGAGTGAAAAAGCTGGAAGCGATGGTTGAAGCATCGCGGACGGCCGTTCACTGAACCCGCGGTTCCCGGCAGCGCGTTTGGCGTTATTCCGGTTTCAACGCCCGCCATGACTCCCCGATTCCCGCCGCGGCGCCAATTCATGCAGCAGGCCTAGAAATTCGATGTATGAGTTTGAGACATTTGTATATCTCGACGTGCAGAAGACGGCATCGACCTTCATCGCGTCCGTTCTGGAGAAATATTGCACTGAAGGCGTGATAAGGAAAGCCAGGCATGGCGGCCTGGGCAGAGATTTCGACCGCGCAAAGCTGTATTTCATCTCGGTGCGGAATCCGCTTGACCAGTATCTTTCGCTCTATTCCTACGGATGCAAGGGATATGGACAGCTGTTCGGGCTGATGTGCGGAAGGAATCGGGCCGAGTTATACGATTACACATGGAGGGGATTTGAAAACTGGCTCGAATATGTTCTCGATCCCGTCAACGAAGTTCTGTTCGAGCAGGGATACCGCTCCGCCGCCCGGTGGATCGGATTTCAATCCTATCGCGTGTTGCGGCTCTGCGTGCCCAATTATCCCGTCGAGGCGAAAACGCGCCAGTCGAAGAACCAGTTAAGACGGCTGTACGAAGAAACGAATGTCATCCAGTTCGTCATACGGTACGAGACGTTGCAGGATGATCTCTGTCATCTGCTGGCGAACACGCTGGATTACTGCATGCGGCTGCCGGAAGCATTGGACTTTGTCAGGAATTCGCCGCCGATAAATCCGTCCGAGCGGCTGGATCAATACATCGCCGGTCGCGAGTTGCGCCCCAGGGTGAAACGGCTTCTCGATCAGCGGGAATGGCTGCTGGGCGACCTGTTCTGGTGAACCGGGTCCCGGGTTATTCGCGACGGCGCCGGCGCTGCTCCCGGCCGTTACGGGGATTTTTCCGGCCTTTCGCTTTCTTCCGGGAGACCAGCCCGCCGGCCACGAAATCGATGAGGACATCGAGAACGTCGGCCGTGAGTGCGTGATACTGCTCGCTTTCCGGATTCCATCTCTCCGGTCCCTCGAACGGTGCGAGCTCCGGAAAGAGCGGAGACGATTTGTCCTGGTAATATTCTTCAATCAGTATCCGGTTGTCTTCCGCATAGTTCGCGAGCAGGGCCGCGCTCTCTTCATAGGTCAGGAGATCGCAGGAACGTCCATAGGCGGTATTCCTGGCGATCAGCGCCTTGAACAACCTGTGTTCATCCACATCGAGATCGAGCGTATTTAGCGCGCGTATGAATTGCAGCAACTCCTGGCGCGGCGAAGGGTTGCGGTGGATTTCCCGGTCGACGTCAAGGCCCTCGGCGCCAATGAGCCGGCTGAAATCGCCGACCGTATCGGCGACGCCGTTGCGCTCATAGGGCCGGATGACGATCGCTTCGTCGCCGAACGCCTCCGCCCAATCGTCGACGCAGTCGAGATATCTGCCGCGATCGGGCACGCTTTTCCGCCACGCGGCAAAGTCGTCAGGCCGGCCCGCGGAGACCGTCTGCATGTAGAGCGACTGCAAATAACGGTCCTGGCGCCGGAGATAAACGACGATCCGGAGGTCCTCGACATCGGGCAGACGACTCTTCAGTACGGCCGGGTCGCGAAGCCACAGGCCTTCCGCGCTGATCACATTGATGCGGCTCGTGCTCTTCGCCAGTTCGTTCCGCAGCCGGTCCCATACCGTGTCGTCCGCCCGATCCCTGATGGCTCGCGCCAGGTCGTTATGCGAGGTACCGCGGCCCTTCTCGCGGCCCGCCCGGACATAGCGAATGCCCTGCTCGAGCAGCGCATCGGAATTTGAACGAAGATGCTCCTGAAGCGCCTTCGTTCCGGTTTTCGGGGTTCCGACGTGGATGATCAGCATGATGGGCTTCCGGGCCGCGAACGCGCGAATCGTTTTTCTACGATATCGCAATCCGGATTACGGTCTCAGGAATCGGAGATAAAGAGCCGCAAACAAGAGGACGATGCCGACATTCGCCAGCAGACGCTCCCAGAACCGGTTTCTGAGGAGCGTCACGTCGATGCCGACGATAAGCGCGACCATCGCAGCTACGTAAAGCACGACAATTGTCTGTCTGGTCATGTCCGCGCCTTCTGGATGCACAGCATCCCGGTCAATCGGTCTGTCTTAGTGCAAACGTCCTGTGGAGGTAAACGATCAAGGCGGGCCATCGGTTTAGCCCATAGCTTATACGCGCACGAAACAAACCCGGCAGCCGGAGCCCGAGCAGGACGATCGTCATGGCGCTGCCTCGGACGAGACGAATCGCACGCACGGCCGGCGATTTTCAGCTATAGCCGTCAGGTCGCATTCGGGGCTCTCGCATGGCCGAACATGTGTTGCCGGAAACAAGGCTGCGGCCTGTCTTCTACGCGATGTTGTTCATGCCCATGGGCATCAGCAACGGCTATGCGGTCGTCGCACTTGCCTGGCTCCTGTCGAAGGCCGGCGTGAGCGTCGGCCTTATCGCGGGGTTCGCGGGGCTAAGCCTTCTGCCGCAGACCTGGCGCGCGGTCTGGGCGCCGATCGTGGACACGACGCTTTCCATTCGCGCCTGGTATCTGATCTCCGCATCGGCGACCGGCCTCTTGATGGCGGTTACCGCGTTTGTTCCCGCAAGCCGGGCCAATTTCGACTGGATCGAGCTGCTTGCATTCGGCTTCTCGCTCGCCGCGACCGTCACCACCATTACCGGCTCGAGTCTGCTCGCGCATGGCACGTCGGAAGACGAGAAGGGGCGCGCGGGCGGATGGAGCCAGGCGGGCAATCTCGGCGGAACCGGGCTCGGCGGCGGGCTGGGCCTCTGGCTCACCCAGCACGCGCCGGTCTGGATGTCGGGCGCCGCGCTCGGGCTCATCTCAGTGGCCACCGCGATTGCGCTTCTGTTTCTCAGCGAGCCTTCGGCGGAGCATCGCTCGCAGAGCTTGTTGGGAAGCCTCGCAAATGTCGGACGCGAATGCTGGGCGCTGCTGGGGACACGACGCGGCGCGCTGGCCTTGTTCCTGATGCTGCTGCCCATCGGCCAGGGCGCGGCGCAAAATCTCTGGTCGGCGGTAGCCGGTGACTGGCACGCCGGCGCCGATGCGGTGGCGCTGGCAAACGGCGTGCTCAGCGGCGTGGTCTCGATCGCGGGATGCCTGATCGGAGGCTGGATCTGCGATCTCATCGACCGCAAGACGGCCTACTGCCTGTTCGGCCTCGTCCTTGCGGCCGCGGCGGTTGCGATGGCTTGGGCGCCGCGGACCGAGGCGATGTTCGTCGGCTTCGTGCTGCTCTACGCCCTGATCACCGGGTTCTGTTATGCAGGCTTTGCCGCCGTGGTGTTCGAAACCATCGGCAAGGGTGCTGCCGGCACCAAGTCCAACGTGCTGAGCGGGATTGCGAACGTGCCGCTGATTTATCTCGGCATCTTCGACGGCATGGGCCATGACCGCTGGGGCGCCAACGGCTTGCTCTACACCGACGCCGCTGTCGGCGTCGCCGGCGTGGCGTTGTTCGTTGGCGCGGCACTCATGGCGCATGCGATGAGATCAACAGCGGCCGCAAGTGCATGAGCGGTGGCATGTTGGATTGCCGTGACGGGGCAACTCCGATTTGCGTAAGAACGCGTAATATTGCGTCCAGCATCATATTCGGGACCCTTCCACTCACTGGCCACTTGACGCGTCCGCCGACACGCCCCGGTACGCCGCAGGGGGGGCACCTTCACATTTTTGCACAAATCAGATATTATAATTAGTCGTCTGTGAAGAATTCCCAAGCCGTTGATTTTGAATCAGAAACGGCGGGAATGAAGCAATCGCAATTGCCGGAAAACGGATTTGCGGGGCGGGATTCCTTGCAAATCCGAATCGTGATT
>Ga0335074_10014410_pt1 | contig 11089 bp, 7 predicted proteins | sample Lox_Sample_23_FD_206715 | JGI IMG/M metagenome (GOLD analysis project Ga0335074, IMG submission 206715) | Soil microbial communities from Loxahatchee National Wildlife Refuge, Florida, United States - Lox_Sample_2.3 | ecosystem: Environmental > Terrestrial > Soil > Wetlands | place: USA: Florida... | reverse complement strand
CCTGCCGAGAGCGGCCTGCCTGGCCGGGGCGCCGGCGCCGCCCGGGCCGCCCGAGCCGCCCGGGCCACCGGAGGGGGCCGGCGGGTCGCTGCCGGCTGGCTCGGTCGCGCCGGCCCCGGGGGTCGGGGAGCCTGACATCGGAGAACGTGGCATCGAAGTAGGAGACGTCACGAGCGGCGTTTCGATTGCCTCCGGTTCGACTGCCGGGCCGATCGCTCGCCCCCCACCCCCCTCGGTCACGTGACGAGATGCATGCGGGCGGCGAGCGCGGACAGCTGCACCACTGGCATGGCCGCGGCGAGGAGCATCGAGTGGTGTCCCGGGGCGGCGTTGACGCAGTACACGCCGACCGAGCCCCGCGTCGCCATCCATGCCCGCGACGACGAGCCGCTCACGACGCGGGAGGCCGAGGGCATGGCGAAGGGCTGCGGCGAGACGGCGATGACCGTGAGTATCCCTTCGACGCGCAGGGCACGAAGGTCCAGGCTCTGCCCGGCGATCACCATGTGCTCGCTACCGTGCTCGGCCGCCAGGCGTACCGGCGGGCCCGAGCGGGCGCCGGCCATGGCGACCACCGCGCTGACCACCTGCGGGTCGCTCGGGGTCGACGATGTGCCCAGGGCGGCGACGAGGCCGCCTGTCAGCGCCGTGACGATCAGGCACGCCGCCGCCACGAGCGAGACGGCACGGCGCGACCGGCTCGCCCGGCGGTGGGCCCTGGGGACGCCGTGGTCGGGCACGAGGAAGAGGTGCCGCCGCCCGGCCAGCCGTCGCGGACCGTTCGGCGCGTCGTCCTGCTGTGGCGAGGTCCCTCTCGAGGCGAGCTCGACCGCCATCCGCACCCGGTCTGCCAGCCCCGCCGGCGCCGGCCGGCGTAGCTGCTCGAGCGCGAGGCGTGCCGCGCGGTCCTCTTGCACGGCGCGCCAGCACAAGGCGCAGGCGAGCAGGTGCTCGTCCATCGCGGCCCGCTCGCCGTCGCTCAGCTCGCCGGCGAGGAAGGCAGCCAGCCGCTCCTCGCTGCAGCTCATGGCTCGACCCCGCGCTCGGCGAGCAGCTTGGCGAGCTTGCGCCGCCCGCGATGCGCCCGTGCCAGGACCGTCCCCCGCGGGCAGGCGAGCAGCTCCGCCACCTCGCTCGCGGTGTGGCCGGCGAGATCCATGAGGACGATGGCGAGGCGCTGCTCGTCGGGCAGCTCGGCGAGCGCCCTCGTCACGGCCGCAGCGCTCAGGTTGGCCTGCACGGCGCTGTACACCTCGTCGTTGCCGTCGGAGGGCAGGCCGCGCTCGCGCAGCGAAGGCTCGCGCAGTGGGGCGTCGGCAGAGCTCCAGTCCGCGTCGCCGAAGGACGAGAAGAGCTGCTCGCTCGGCCGGCGGGCCTGCCTGCGCCACTCCGAGCGCACGAGGTTGACGCAGATGGCGACGAGCCACGAGCGGGGATTGTCACGCAGGCTGTCGAACGCGGCGTAGGCACGCAGGTAGGTCTCCTGCACGAGATCCTCGGCGCGCTGAGGATCGCGGCTGGCATGGCGCGCCACCCGGTGGACGGCGTCGAGGTGCGGCATCGTCGCGGCGAGGAAGGCGAGATGGCGAGCCGAGGAGCCGGTGGTCCCCGCGGGGGCGTCAGCTTCGTCCATCTGCCGTGTCACCTCCTCGGCGCAGCGCCGCGTGCCACCGCCGGAACCCTGGCGTCGGATCGGTCCGAGGCGACTCCCGCCCTGCTCCCATCGTTGCCGATCCGACCTCGTGCCCCTCTCGCGGATGGCCGGCCCCGAGCTGGCGCGGTTGCCCGCCCCCTCGAGACCGGGCGCCGCTCCCAAGGCGTGCGGTGCCGCAGCTCCTGCACTGCGTATCGTGCCATGACGGGGGAACGCCGGCCGGGCCACCTCCAGGGAGACGCTCGGCGGGGCGCCCTGATTGCGCAGCCGTGGTCAGTCTCTGGCGAGGCGGCGGGCGCGCAACAGCTCGGCCACCGACCAGGCCTGGAAGGGGCAGCCGGTGGCGAGGTGGGGCGGGTCGCCCTCCGCCGTCTCCGAGACGGCGTCGAGGCCCCACTCGCCGAGGTGCACCACCAGCGCGTCGACGACACCTGCCGCGTCTCGGCCGGTCCGGTGCGCTGCCTCGACGAGGGGACCGACGAGCCAGGGCCACACGGTGCCTTGGTGGTAGGCGCGGTCGCGCGCCGCCTGGTCGCCGCGGTGCCGGCCGAGGTAGGCGGGATCCGCCGGGTCGAGGCTGCGTGGCCCGAGCGAGGTGAGGAGCGGCCAGCAGGCGTCGACCACCCGTCCGTCCTCGAGAGGGCCGAGTGGCAGCGACGCCGCCAGCAGCTGGTTCGGGCGCAACGTGGCGTCGTCGATCCCGCTCGGCGTGTCGAGGACGTCGTAGAGGCCCTTGCCGTCGGGGCGGCGGAAGCGGGCGGTGAAGGAGTGCCGCGCCCGGCGCTCGAGATCCTCGACGCCTGCATCCGCGAGGCCGAGGCGCCGCCGCAGCAGCGCCACCGTCGCCAGCCCGTTGACGAGCAGGGCGTTCACCTCGACGGGCTTGCCCTGACGGGGCGTCACCGGAGCACCGCCGATGCGGGCGTCCATCCACGTGAGCGCCGTGCCGGGCGCCCCGCCGCGCAGCAACCCGTCGGCGTGGTCGATCCCGATGCCGTAGCTGGTGCCGGCAGCGAGGCGCTCGACGAGGGCGAGCATCGGGTCGGCGAGCTCGGCGGCCAGGTCCTCGTCGCCTGTGCGCGCCACGTGGCGCCCGACGGCGTGCAACAGCCAGAGTGGTGCGTCGATCGAGTTCCGCTCGCCGGAGGGGTTGTCGGCGTCGTTGACGAGCAGCCCGCCGTTGATCGAGGCGCACGCCGCGGCGAGCAGCGACCGACCCTCCTCGACGCGCCCGGTCTCGAGGTACAGGCCTTCGTAGGAGACCATCGTGTCGCGGCCCCAGGCACCGAACCACGGGTAGCCGGCGACGGTGGCGATCGGTGAGCTCGTCACGAAGCGGTCGGAGGCGACGACCAGGGCGCGCTCGACGTCGTCGCTCGCCGCGGCGCGCTCGACGAGGGCCCGCACCCGCGCCCGCGCCCGCCCGGCGAGGCCGGGAGGCGGCAGATCGTCGAAAGGCGCGGCGAAGGCCTGCACGCTGCAGCGATCGCCAGCCGCCAGCTCGGTCGAGAAGGTGCCGGCGAAGAAGAGATCCTCGACGTCGTCGAGCCCGCGCTCGGCCTCGACGCGGTAGCGGGCGCCGTAGTACCACGAGCCAGCCGGCCGCCAGCCCGGTCCGCGCACCCGGTACGCACGCTCGAAGACGAACCCGTCGGCGAGCGACTCGACCGCCGGGGCTCCCGCCGCCCGGCGGTCGCCGTTGGCGTCGCGCCAGGTGCAGAGCGCGCCGAGCTCGAGGCGCACCGGCGCCGCGGCGCGGAGCAGGTCGTAGGTCGCCTCGACCGCCGCCCTTCCGTGCGCCATCGCCAGCTCGACCTCGAGCAGCACGTCGCCGACGGCGAAGCGCCAGCTCGGCAGGCCGTCGCGCAGGGCGAAGCGCTCGAGCGCGAGGTGACCGTTCGGATCGACGGCGCCGCTCGCCCACTCGTGGCAGGCCAGCCCGACCCGCCGGTCCCCGATCACGAGGACGGCGTCGAGGGCGGCGAGCGCGAGCTGCCGCCCTCCCGGCGGATCCGTCGCCACGACGAGCAGGCCGTGGTAGCGCCGGGTGCGCAGGCCCGGCACCGTGCCCATGGCATAGCCACCGAGGCCGTCGGCGAGCAGCCATTCCCGCCTCGAGGAGGTGTCGAGATCGCCGCACATCTCGCGCCCGAACACCGCCCGTGGAGCGCTCGCTCGTGGCAGGCCCGCTGGTGCGGCCGTGTCATGGTGCGCGGCGTCCATCAGCACCTCTGGCCAGAGGCTCGGCATCCCGCCCGCCGGCTACCGCGCAGCCGCGGCTCGCTTACATGCAAGATGCAAAGAATTGCCCTGGGGCGGGGGCTGTCACCGCACCCCGTGCGTCGCCGCCGCCCGGTGCGACAGACTGGCGGTCGTGACCGAGACCGAGCGTGACCGACTGGACGACCCCTCCGGGGCATGGCGACGCTGGGGCCCCTACCTGAGCGAGCGCGCCTGGGGAACGGTGCGCGAGGACTACAGCGCGACCGGCGAGGCGTGGGACTACCTGCCGCACGACCACGCACGCTCGCGAGCCTACCGGTGGAGCGAGGACGGCCTTGGTGGGATCTGCGACGACCACCAGGTGCTCTGCCTCGCCTTCGCCTTCTGGAACGGGGCCGACCCGATCCTCAAGGAGCGCATCTTCGGCCTCACCGGCAGCGAGGGCAACCACGGCGAGGACGCCAAGGAGTACTGGTGGTACCTCGACTCGACGCCGACGCACTCGTGGATGCGATGGCGCTACCTCTACCCTCAGCGGGCCTACCCCTACGACGAGCTCGTCGCCGAGAATCATCGCCGCACCAAGCTCGATCCCGAGTACGAGCTGCTCGACACCGGCGTGCTCGACGGCGGGCGCTACTTCGACATCGTCGCCGACTACGCCAAGGCCGGCCCGGAGGATTGCTGCATCCGGCTGCGGGTGCGCAACGCCGGGCCGGACCCTGCACCGATCCACGTCCTTCCGACGTTGTGGTTCCGCAACAACTGGTCCTGGGGGTACGGAGACCCCCGCCCCGAGATCGCCGCTTCCGGGTCGGTCGTCTCGGCCTCGCACGTCCTGCTCGGCTCCTGGCAGCTCGCCGGCGACGGGAGCCCGGTCCCGCTCGTCTGCGACAACGACACGAACGAGCGCCGCCTCTTCGGATACGCCGGCGCCCCCTACCCCAAGGACGGGATCGCCGACCACGTGCTGCATGGCACACCGACGGTCAACCCGACGGGGCGTGGGACCAAGGCGGCGCTGTGGTACCGGCTGCAGGTGCCTGCCGGCGGGACGGCGGAGGTGCGGCTCCGTCTCGCACGGCCCCCGGCGGCCGACGCAGCCGCCTCGGCCGGACTGCACGGCGCTGCCGCCGCCGCTGCGGGCGGCGCAGCTGCCACGGCCACCGCCCCCGCCGCTGCGGGCGGCGCAGCTGCCGCGGCCACCGCCGATGCCGGCGGCGGTGCCGGCGCGGTGGCTGCCGCAGTGGCGGCAAGCGCGGCGAGCGCCGCCACGTTCGCTCTGGCGTCGGTATGCGACCCCGTCGCCGCGGCGGGTGCCGGGCTCGGCTCGATCGATGGGCAGCCCGTGGCGGTCGCCTCGCCGCCGATTGCGGTTCCTCCGCCCGCCGCCGCCCCGCCGCCGCCAGGCACCCTGCCGGTGCCCGGAGTGCCTCGCCCGCCCCTCGACGGCGCACCCGCCGTGGCCGCGGACTCGCCGTCGCTCGACCTCGGCGCGAGCTTCGAGCGTTGCCTCGCCGAGCGCGAGACCGAGGCCGACGACTTCTACGCTGGGGTCCTTCCCGAGCACCTCAGCGCGGAGCGGGCGATGATCGCACGGCAGGCCTTCGGCGGCATGCTGTGGTGCAAGCAGCTCTACCACTACAACGTTGCGCACTGGCTCGACGGCGACCCCGGCCAGCCGCTCCCGCCGGCGCAGCGCAAGACCGGGCGCAACGCCGCCTGGGGGCACCTCAACACGCTCGACGTCATGTCGATGCCCGACGGCTGGGAGTACCCCTGGTTCGCCGCCTGGGACCTCGCCTTCCACTGCATCACCCTCGCTCACGTCGACGCGGCCTTTGCCAAGGACCAGCTCGAGCTGCTGGCGCGGGTGTGGCTGATGCACCCCAACGGGCAGCTGCCGGCGTACGAGTGGGCCTTCGGGGACGTCAACCCCCCGGTCCACGCCTTCGCCGCGCTCAAGGTCTTCGAGATCGACGGCAGCCGCGACTACCCCTTCCTCGAGGCGATGTTCGTCAAGTTGCTGATGAACTTCACCTGGTGGGTGAACCGCAAGGACGCAGCGGGCAACAACGTCTTCGAGGGTGGCTTCCTCGGTCTCGACAACATCGGCCCGCTCGACCGCTCGGCTCAGCTCCCCTGCGACGGCGTGCTCGAGCAGTCCGACGGCACGTCGTGGATGGCGATGTTCTGCCTCAACATGTGGGAGATCGCGCTCATCCTGGCGGCGAACGACCCGGTCTACGAGGACATGGCGATGAAGTTCTCCGAGCACTTCACCTACATCGCCAAGGCGGTCTACGACCAGGGGCTGTGGAACGAGCAGGACGGCTTCTACTACGACGTCCTTGCTCTCGACAGTGGCGAGCGCGTGCCGATACGGGTCCACTCGCTCGTCGGGCTGATCCCCCTCGCCGCGACGACGACCCTCAGCACGACGACGCTCGACCGCTTGCCCTGGTTCGCCGCGCACTTCCGCTGGTTCCTCAGCCACCAGCCGGAGCTGGCGATCTTCGTCGGCAGGACCAACCAGATCGGAGACGGCACCGGACGGCTGTTCTCGATCGTCGACCCGGACCGCCTCGAGCGGCTGCTCACCCGCATGCTCGACGAGAACGAGTTCCTCTCCCCCCACGGGCTGCGCAGCGTCTCGCTCATCCACCGTGACCACCCCTTCCGGATCGAGGTGGCCGGGATCGACGCCAGTGTCGACTACGAGCCGGGAGAGTCGACCTCGGGACTGTTCGGGGGCAACTCGAACTGGCGCGGACCGATCTGGTTCCCCATCAACTACCTCCTCGTCGAGTCGTTGCGCCGCTTCCACCGCTACCTCGGCGACGACTTCACCGTCGAGATGCCGACGGGGTCTGGCCGGCGGTGCAACCTGCGCGAGGTCGCCGCGGCGCTCGCCGACCGGCTGATCGGGATCTTCTGCGACGACGAGCACGGCCGGCGGCCGGTCTTCGGTCCGTACGAGCTGTTCCAGACCGATCCGAGCCTGCACGACAGCCTCTTGTTCCACGAGTACTTCCACGGCGACGACGGTCACGGGATCGGTGCCTCGCACCAGACGGGGTGGACAGGGCTCGTCGCCAACCTCATCATCGAACCGTGAGCTGGCAACGGTGAGCTGGCAACGGTGAGCTGCGACGCGGCGACCCGCCGAGAGGCGCGGGCCGGGCGCCGGGGCCGGTGATGGCGGCGACGGAGCCCTTCGCCTACCGCGGCGCGACCGCCCTTGTCACCGGAGCATCCTCGGGCCTTGGGGCGGCGTTCGCCGAGCACCTTGCCGCGCTCGGTGCGGATCTGTTGCTCGTCGCCCGCTCGGCCGGCGTGCTCGAGGAGATGGCCGCTCGTCTCTGCGAGCGGTACGGCGTCGCGGCACGGCCGATGCCGACCGACCTCGCCGATCCTGCGAGCCGCGCCGAGCTGGCTGCCCAGCTCCTGCCGCTGCGCGTCGACCTGCTCGTCAACAACGCCGGTGTCGGAAGCCACGGCTCCTTTGCCGAGCTCCCCGTCGCGCGGGAGGTCGGCCAGGTCGAGCTCAACTGCGTCGCCGTCGTCCAGCTGTCGCGCCTCGTGCTCCCCGGGATGCTCGAGCGCGGTCGCGGCGGCATCGTCAACATGGCGAGCACCGCAGCGTTCCAGCCGACTCCGACGATGTCGACCTACGGCGCGACGAAGGCGTTCGTCCTCGCCTTCTCGACAGCCCTCGCCGAGGAGTGCCGCGGCAGCGGGGTGCGCGTCCTTGCCTTCTGCCCCGGCCCGGTGCAGACCGGTTTCGCCGGGGCGACGGGAGGCTCGGCCTTTGCCAGCGCATCGTTCGCCAAGGCGCCGCGGCCCGAGCAGGTCGTTCCGTTGGCCTTGCTCGCCCTCGACCGGGGCCGCGTCATCGCCGTTCCCGGCCTGGCCAACCGCCTCGGGACAGTCGGGACGCGCCTGGCGCCGCGGACCTTCCTCGCACGGGTGTCCAACCTCGTCATCAACCGTCCCTCGACGAGCTAGCGCTTGGCCGCAGCGGCGCGGCGCCTGGCGACGACGGGCGAGGTCCCGACGACGTCGCCTGCGGGGTCGAGAGCCTGCACCTCGACGTCGGGCGCGCTCGAGTCGAGCCCGATCCCGGTCTGGAACCCGGCGCGAGGTGCGGTCTCGAGAAGGTGGAGAGCCGTCGCCGACGAGCCGCCGAGGACGCGCCATGCGGCGATTCCGGTGGCACCGTTCCAGCTCACCTCGAGCTGCTCGTGCCCGCGCAGCCCGGGGAGCACCTTCAGCGACGGATGCGTCAGCGGCTCGCCGTTCCAGGGGTAGCGGAAGGCGCGGTAGCTGTCGTCGCCACTCGGCAGGCTGGCCGCGAAGACGACGGCGCCGCCGGGGGAGTACTCGCTGAGCTGTGGCGTGGTGCCCCAGCTGACGAAGAGGTCTCCTCCCGGCAGGGTCTGCACGTTGCCGAGCGCGGCTGCGAGCAGCGGGGGGTCGTGGTCATAGGCGTGGGCCACCTCGGCGGTCATCGTGGCGAGGTCGAGATGCAGGACGAGCGCCCTTGACTGTGCCGGCTTGGCCCGCACCGGCGACGCCTCGTCGTCGAAGATGGTGACGGTGTCGCCGTCGAGCAGGCGGACGTCGTGCTGGAGCCAGAACGAGCTCCCCGGGCCCATCGTGAAGCTGCTCCGCCGGCCGCCGAGCTCCCAGACCACGGTGCCGTTCAGAGACGGATCGATCTCGTAGGCGGCGCTCGTGTTCCGCCCCGAGACCAGCAGGTCGCCGTTGGGGAGCTGCTCGATCGAATTGACGTGGAAGTAGTCGTCGATGTGGGACGCATTCGACGGTTTCGGCGGGGGCAGGACCGACAGCGCCACTCCGACGTGGTCGAGGCTGTGCCACTCGTACTCGACGAGGCCGGTCCGGACGTCGATCTCCTGCACGATCGAGTCCCAGACGAGCCCGTGCACCGGGCCGCCGACCGGGGCGAGGTCCCAGTGCAGAGCCTGGTACGACGTGACCAGCGCCACCCCGCTCGGTAGGAGCTGGAACTCGTGCAGATCGGGCTGGAAGCCGTTCCCGCCCTTGAGCACGGCGATGACGTGGTAGCGGCGGTTGGCGATGACGTCCTCGCCGGCGCCGTGGGCGGCGACGACGACACCTTGGAACCACGTGAGCACCTGCTTGTCGCCGAGGCGTTGCAGGTTGAAGTCGAAGGCCTCCTTGCCCGCCAGCGGGTGGAACCAGATCACGTGGCCGTCCGGGGCGACGATCATCGGTCCGGGTTGTCCCGTCGAGCCCTTCGGCGTGAGGAAGAGGTCGCCGCCGGCCGAGGCGGCGCCCTCTGAGACGGCGAGCTTGGGCGGCTCGACCTGTGGGGCAGAGACGAAGTGGTCGACGCCGGGAGCCGTGGTCGACAGCGCCGGCAACGGCTCGCTCCCGCCGACGGCGAGCCGGACGCCGACGGTGAAGGAGAAGCGACCGCTGCGTGCGCCGGCGATGTCGAGGCCGGTGCTGACGGTGACGACCTCGCCCGGGTCGAAGGGCTGGTCGGGCAGGAAGCTGGCGCCGTTGCTGGTCGAGTAGTGCTCGAGACGGCCGCTGTGAGCGCCGCTCAGCGATCCCACGACGTGGATGGCGCTCGTCGTGAGCGTGTTCGCCGCGGCGCCGAGCAGGCTGATCTGGGCGGTCGTCGACGCGGTGCGCGTGCCGGGTCCGGGCGAAGCGATGACGAGCTCGGAGCTCTGTTGCGAAGCCGCGGGCCGCGGGGAGGCGGCCGAGGGGGGGGCCTGCGAGGCGGCGAGCACCGCCGCCATCACCGCGAGAACGGCGAGCAGCATGTGGAGCATCGCCCGGCGCCCGGGACGGCGCGCCGGCCGGCGGTCACGGCGCTTGGAGGTGGCGATCCCGGCGGTGGGGGCAACAGGGTGGGCCGGCCGGCCGTCCCGGCGCCCTCCCGCCCGGACAGCGGCGACGCGAGGGGCGAGCGGGCCGGAGGCCGGCGCCGGGCCAGTCGAGGTCACCGGCACCGTCAGCGGTCGGCGATCGCCGACAGGATCGTGTCGGCGAGCTCGGGACGGCAGATCACGAGGTCGGGCATCCAGGGCTTGGGCTGGTTCCAGGAGAACGGCGAGCCGTCGATGCGCGAGGCGTGCAGCCCGTTCGCCACTGCGACGCCGACCGGTGCCGCCGCGTCCCACTCGTACTGCCCACCTGCGTGCACATAGGCGTCGACCTCGCCGGTGACGACGGCCATCGTCTTGGCGCCTGCCGAGCCCATCGGGACGAGCTCGCAGCCGAGCGCGTCGGCGAGGGCCGCGGCCTCCAGCGGCGGCCGGGTGCGGCTCACCGCGACGCGCACCGGACCGGCGCGCAGTGGACCGTCCTGGTTGAAGGGGCGCGGGCAGGGCGCCGAGCTCGAGAAGACGAGCCCCTGTGCCGGGAGCGCGACGGCGGCCGCGCTCAGCACGCCATCCTCGACGAGGGCGACGTGGACTGCCCAGTCGTGCCGGTGCGGCTCGCCGTACTCGCGCGAACCGTCGAGCGGGTCGACGATCCAGACGCGGCGCGCGACGAGCCGCTCGTCGCTGTCCGTCGCCTCCTCTGAGAGGACCGCGTCACCAGGGAAGCGCTCGGCCAGGCGCCGGGCGATCAGCTCGTCGGATCTCTGGTCGGGTGCGTGGTCGTCCGCGCCGCCCGCCTCGCCCGTTCCGCAGGACGCCTGGCGGAGGGCGACCAGCAGCTGGCCGGCCTCCTCGGCGATCGCTGCAGCAGCCCGTGCATCGTCATGCTCGGCGTCGATCTGGGAGCCGGTCATCCGCCGGCGCGGTGATCAGCCGGAACGACGTCCTCGCCAACGGGCATCCGACACTCCTAGTCGCGCGGCACGCGCCTCGGCAAGCCGGGGGGCTCCTGCTCGGCACCACCCGACGATTCGCCAGCTGGCAGGCGACCCGGGCTTGCCAGGGGCACGATCGGCAAGGCCTGCGAGCCCTCCGCGCCAACGGCAGCGTGGTGGGCGATGGCCGGCACGGTACGGTGGTCGCCGAGGCGTGGCGGCTCGACCGGCCGCGAGGGAGCGCCGACCGGAGGAGAGGGCAGGGCAGCTCGGGTAACGGCCCGCCGGGTGGGCGATCCACGCGGGGAGGTCCGTCTTGACGGTCGAGCTCGACGCTCGGCCGGTATCGGGTCGCCGCGCCTGATCGCACGAGGGGCCGGCCGGCTGGGGCA
>Ga0335074_10014409_pt1 | contig 11089 bp, 10 predicted proteins | sample Lox_Sample_23_FD_206715 | JGI IMG/M metagenome (GOLD analysis project Ga0335074, IMG submission 206715) | Soil microbial communities from Loxahatchee National Wildlife Refuge, Florida, United States - Lox_Sample_2.3 | ecosystem: Environmental > Terrestrial > Soil > Wetlands | place: USA... | reverse complement strand
GCGATCGGCTCGTGCGAGGACCGTTCGTAGCCGCTGTCCCACTTCTGCGCCACGACCAGGATGGCCATCTCGCGGACCCGGGGCGTCAGCTGAGTACGGAACCTGATGGCCGCGCCGAGCTCCTGCAGGGCGTGGCCGACGTCCGGCGCGTACAGCATCGCGTTGAACGGGCCGGCCAGGCCGCCCGCTCCGCTGGAGAGCTGGACCGCACGCGGCCCCTGGCCGCGCGGGCCGCCGAGGATCTCCCGGTACAGGTCCACCTGCTCGGGCGTCATTTCCTCGGACGACAAGACAGCTAGGCGCATGGCACTCCTAAGCCGCGGACCGCGAGAATCCCGTGGACCGGGACCTCACGAATCCGGTCAGGGCGACCGCAGCCAAGATGACCAGCGCGATCACCAGGGGGTAGACGATGTGGACGTGCAGCACGAGTAGCGCGCCGACCAGGGCCCCGACCAGCATCGCGGCCACCGAGATCAGCCTGCGGGCCACCCGGGCGCCAGTCGCCCCGGCCAGCGGGCCGTCCGCCGCGACGCCCGTGATGGTCAGCGTCAGCACCGTCGTCGTCAGGTCGGGCACGGCCAGCTTGCGCGCGGTGCCGTTCTGCGCGCCCATGGTGACCGCGAGCGCCACGATCAGCGCGTAGCGCAGGCCCGTCTGGATCGGCCTTGCCGCCAGGGCCGCCATGGTCACCGCCTCGGCCACGATCACCGCCTCGATCGCCGCGGTGACGGCGAGGAGCAGCTCGCGGCGGTCGGCCAGGGACCGTCCCAGCCGGCCCGCGACGAACGCGCCGACGGCGAAGGAGCCGATCGCGACCAGCGACGCGGCCACCGAGAACCCGCCGACGCCGGCCACCGCGAAGGCGAGGAAGACCACGTTGCCCGTCATGTTGGCCACGAACACGTGCCCGAGGACCAGGTAGCTAAACGCGTCGACCAGCCCGGTGACCGCGGTCAGCGCGACCAGCAGCGGCGGAAGCAGACCGTCCTTACTCCCCCGCGGCGGCGCGACCGTCAGCCGCGTGTCGGCCAGGAAGTCGCCCAGCCACGGGTAACTGCTCACATCACCTGATCATGCACCACTACCCGTTCGGATATATGAGCTTATGAGCCGAACGGGCAGTTGTGTCACGTGCTGGAACGGCCCCGGCGCGCTGTGGTGTCGACCGTGACAGCGGCGATCAGGACGACCGCGGTCCAGATGTTCTGGGACGCGGCGCCCAGGCCGAGCAGTTCCAGGCCGTTGTAGATCACGGCGACGATGACCCCGCCGAGGACCGCGCCCAGCATCTTGCCGCGCCCGCCGAACAGGCTGGTGCCGCCGATGACCGCCGCGGCCACCGCGTACAGCACGTTGTTGCCGCCCGAGACGCCGGTGGACATCGAGCCGAGGTAGGAGGCCAGGATGATGCCCATGATGCCCGCGGTCAGCCCGGCCAGGGTGAACGCGAGGACGCGGATCCGGTTCAGGTTAATCCCCGCCCGCCGGGCCGCCTCGGCGTTGCCGCCGATGGCGTAGAAGTACCGGCCGGTCCGGGTCCGGCCGAGCAGGACGCTCCAGGCCACCACGACCACCAGGATCAACAACACCACCCACGGCACACCACGCACCACCACCAGGCCAAGGCCGCGGTTGGTGTTGCCTATGAGCACAACGACCACGCCAGCCACCGCCATCGCGGCGACCTTCAGCCAGGTCACGCTGGCGGGGGGCGCGGCGAGCTTGCTGGCCCGCCTGCGGGTGTCGCGCACGATGAACAGCGCGCCCGCCCCTACCACGGCGACCGCCATGACGATCCAGCCGGCCGCCGGGCTCATGGCGCCGGCCTCGATCCAGTACAGCACGCCCGGGTACAGCCGGATGGTCCCGCCGGAGTTGGGCGCGGCCACGTTCATGACGTACAGCAACAGGCCCAGCCCGGCCAGCTGGCCGCCCAGCGTGACCACGAACGACGGCAGCCGCAGCCGGGTGATGATGATGCCCTGGATGGCGCCGTAGGCCGCCGGAACGGCCAGGCCGGCGAGCACGGCGATCGGCCAGGGCCAGGGATTCGGCGGGAGCAGCGCCCACAGGGTGATCGTCGCGCCGATCGCGGAGGAGAACCCGATCGACAGGTCGATCTCGCCGAGCAGCAGCACGAATACCTCGGCCATGCCGAGCATGACGATCCAGGCCGCCTGCGTCATCAGGTTGACCAGGTTGCCCGCGGACAGGAACAGGGAGTTGCGGACCTGGAAGTAGATGACAATGACCACGAGCCCCAGCAGGACCGGGAGAAAGCCGCTCTCTCCGCCGCGGACCCGGACCCACCAGATCTTGACGTACTCGCCGAACGAGTCGGCGATGACCTCGGCGGCGGCGCCCGCTGCGACCCCGGCCGCGATCTGGTCGGCCTCAGCCGACTCGGACGGCGGTGCGACTTCAGTGCTCACTGGAGCTCCCCTTATGACTGCTCGGCCGCGGCCGCGGTAATGCGCTTCGAGCTTCCGGTGGTCATCAGGTCGACGATGGACTGGCTATCGAACTGTGACATGGGCCCGACGGCGACCAGGCGGCCCAGGTACAGCACCGCTATCCGATCCGCCACGGCCAGGACGTCGGTCAGGTTGTGCGAGATCACGATCACCGCGATGTCCTGGCTCTTCAGCCTCCTGATGAGGTCGAGCACGACGCGGGTCTGGGTGACGCCGAGGGCCGCGGTGGGCTCGTCCATGATCACCAGCTTGGCCTGGCGCAGCACGGCCTTGGCCACCGCGACGGCCTGGCGCTGGCCGCCGGACAGCGACCCGACGAGCTGACGGACCGAGCGGACGGTCACCACGTGCAGGTCGGCCAGGGTGCGCTTGGCCGCGGTCTCCATCGAGACCTCGTCCAGCTGGAAGAACTTGACCGGCTCGCGCCCGAGGAACATGTTCTGCACGATGTCCAGATTGTCGCACAGCGCGAGGTCCTGGTAGACGGTGGCGATGCCGAGATCGGTGGCGCCCTTCGGGGAGTGGATCCGGACCGGGTGGCCCTGCCAGATGAGCTCACCGTGATCCTGCTGCCAGATGCCGGCGATCGTCTTGATCAGCGTGCTCTTGCCCGCCCCGTTGTCACCGACGATCGCCGTCACCTGCCCGATGGGGACGTCCAGGTCGACGCCGACGAGCGCGCGCACGGGGCCGAAGTTCTTGCCGATGCCGACCAGGCGCAGCAGCGGCTGGCCGCCGTTGCTGGTGGCGGGGGTGGCGGTCTCGGGCGCAAGGGTCTGGGCTGTGGCGAAGGCGTCCTCGGCCCGGGTGGCGGCGTGTTCCGCCTCGAGGGCGGCGGCTTCGGCCGCGGCCGCGGCCTTCTCGGCCTCGACGGCGGCGCCCTCGGCGGTGTCTGGATCCTGGGCTTCGCCGGGAAGCGGAGCCTCATCGGGAGCCGGGGCCCGGCCCGCGTCAGCGGGCCGGGCCTCGTCATCCGCGCTCGGAGTGGTCACCGGGCGCGCCTCCTTACGTTCAGCCAGCTCATGCCCTTCGCACTTAGCTGGCTATTGGTCATACAGATATTCCAGCACTCTTGCACGCGGCGACAAACGAGCCGACGCACAGCTGCTGGGCCGGCACGAACTGGTCCGCGATGACGGTCGCGTTCATGTTGGACGGGGTGACCCACTCCGGGGTCAGCAGGACCGACGGGACCTCGGTGTGCTCGACCGAGTCCATCGTCTGGCCGTTCACCAGGCTGGCCGGCGGGGTCTTGCCCGCGCGCAGGTACATGGCCAGCGCCACGGCGGCCTGGGCCTCGAGGTAGATCGGCTTGTAGACGGTGCCGCACTGGTAGCCGGACAGGATGTTCTGCAGGCCGACCAGGGTGGCGTCCTGCCCGGTCACCGGGAAGGTGTCGGGCTTGACGCCCTGCGTCTGCAGGTAGTGGATGATCGGGGCGGCGTTCTCGTCGTTCGGGGTGAGGACCGCGTTGACGCCCTTGTGGGCGGTGAACGCCTGCTGGAACTCACTCTCGGCGGTCGGCGGGTCCCACGTCCCGGCGGGGTTGGCGGCGTCGATGTAGCTCTTGTCGGCGAAGTGGGGGTCGAGCACCGCGTCGTAACCCTCGGCGAACAGGGTCGCGTTGTTGTCGGTCGGGGCGCCGCGCATCACGATGATGTCCGGCTTGGTGACGTGCCAGGCGGCGGCGCAGGCCACGAAGCCGTTGCCGATCAGGGTGCCGACCTCGACGTTGTTGAAGCTGTCGTAGTACTCGCGGCTGCCGCCGAGGGTCAGCCGGTCGTAGTCGATAACGTCAACGCCGTGCGACTTGGCGTAGGTCTCGATCGAGGTGCCGACGCCGGAGTCCAGCGGGTCCATGATGAGGACGCTGGCGCCCTTGGTGATGGCCTCCTGCGCGTCGGCCAGTTCGGTGGCGTCGCTGCCCTGCGCGTTCACCACGGAGAACTGCGTGGGCGAGAGCCCCGCCGCCGCCAGGGCCTCCGACAGGTACGGCGCGTCGAATTCGGTGTACCGGGCCGAGCTGACGGTGTCCGGCAGGATCGCGGCGACGTTGCCCTTGCCGATGGCAGCCAGCGGCTTCAGGGTCGCCATCGCGGAGAAGGAGTTGTTCAGGTCGCTTATTGAGATGGACGGTATCGCGACTGCGGAGCTGGAAGAGGTGCTCGTGGTGCTTGAAGAGCTGCTGCTGCTACTGCTGCAGGCCGCAGCGGCGAGGGCCAGGGCCAGCACCGTTGCCAGTGCCGCCCCTTTCCTGGCCACTTGATTCATTTAAACCACCTCGTGTCTAAAAGGGAACGGCCGCATCCAGGCATGCGGGATCAACTCGCCAACCTGGCGATGTGTGCGGCACTGGCGTCTTATGACGACCATAGAACGCCGGAAATTAACGTGACCTTAACATCGGCGTCGCGTCGTGAAGATTGCGTGAACGGTGATCCTTTCGTACCCTTTTCGATTCACGTTTGTCACTAGGACGTTATCGGGCGTCATTCCGGGGCCAGCCGGTAGCCGGCCCGCGGCTGGGTGAGGATCAGGGGCGCGCTCTCCTCCGCCTCGAGTTTGGCTCGCAGCCGGCGTACGTATACGCGCAGATACTCGGTTTCGGTCTCGTAGCCGTGACCCCACACCCGGCGGAGCAGGTGGGCGTGGGTCAGCAGCTTGCCCCGGTTGACGGCGAGCTCCCTGAGCAAGGCGAACTCGGTCGGCGTCAGGTGCACCGGCTGCCCGTTGCGCCGCACCTGCTGCAGGGCCAGGTCGATCACGATGTCGCCGACCACGATGACCTGGGGCGCCTGCTCGGTCGGCGCGGCAGGCCTGGTCCGCCTGAGCGTGGCGGTGATGCGGGCGAGCAGTTCCTCGATGCTGAACGGCTTGGTCATGTAGTCGTCGGCCCCCATGTGCAGGGCCGTCACCTTGTCCCGCTCCCCGCCGCGGGCCGAGACCACGATGATCGCGACCGGCGAGCGCTCGCGGATCTGACGGCACAGCTCGAACCCGTCCGCCTCGGGCAGCATCAGGTCAAGCAGCACGATGTCCGGGTCTTCGGTCTCGAGCAGCTGGAGGGCGCGCATGCCGTCCACCGACACGATGGTGTCGAAGCCGCGCACGGCGAGGTTGGACCGGATCAGGTCCACGATGTTGGGGTCGTCCTCCACCACCAGGGCGCAGGTCTTGCGCGCGGCCTCGGTCATCGTTCGCTCCCGGCCTCGACGGGCAGGTAGACGCTGAAGCAGGTGCCCTTGCGCAGCGCGGTCAGCTCGATCCGGCCGCCGTGAGCCTGCACGATACCCTTCGCGATGGACAGGCCAAGCCCGGCGCCCGCGCTCTTGCGGTTGCTCCTTCCGTTGCTGGCGTGTCCGTTGCTGGCGTTTCCGTTGCTGGCGTTTCCTTCGCTCCTGCTCCCGGCGCCGTTGCCGTCGGCTCCGTTACCGGAGCTCGGGCCCCTGGCGGGCTCGAACGGCGCGGCCACCAGCTCCGGCGGCATTCCCGCCCCGTCGTCCAGCACGCTGATCACGACCTCCGACGGCGTCTGCTCCGCGGTCCGCCCCTCCCCCGGGCCCTTCTCCCCCGTGGCGGTCACGCGGACCTTGGTGCCCGGCGGGTTGTGACCGACCGCGTTGTTCAGCAGGTTCACGAAGACCTGCTCCATCCGGTCGTGATCGGCCCATACGACCGGCAGGTCATCGTCGTACCTCAGCGAGACCGACTCGGCGCTGGCCGGCGGCAGGCAGGCGATCGCCGCCTCGAGCACCAGCCGGATGTCGCACCAGTCCGGCTGCAGGCGCATGATGCCCGATTCGATCGCCGAGTAGTCGAGCAGGTCGTCGACCAGCCGGCCGAGGCGGGCCGACTCCGCGGCGATCCGGTCGAGGAAGCGCTGCTGCGAAGCGCCGTCCCAGGTCACGTCGGGCTGCATCAGGCTGGACGCGTACCCGCGGATGGCCGTCAGCGGGGTCCTCAGCTCGTGGCTCAGGCGGGAGAGGAAACCGCGCTGGAGCTCGCGCGACCGGCGCAGGGCCGCCGCCTCCTGGTGGGCGTGAGCGGCTTCCTCGCGTTCGAGCGCGAGCCGGAGCGAGTGCGCCGCGTCCTCCATCAGCGCCGTCTCCTCCTTGGTCGGCGGCACGCGCCGCCAGGTCGCCAGCAGCACGGTGGGACCGCCCGCGGCCACGAAGGCCACCGCCCGCGCGCGGTGCCTGCGGCTGCTGCGCAGTACCCTGGCCACCCCGTCCGGGTCGACGCTGGCCAGCGCGCTGTCCGCCACGTCGTGCAGGGACGGGGGCGCGGACGACGGGTCCGTGCCGAACGGCCCGGCGCACGCCCGCCACCGGGGCGGCTGGCCGGCCGGCCGGGTGACCAGCGCCACCTCCTCGGCCTGCAGGCCGCGGCGGAGCGACTGGATCGCGATGGCCAAGCCCTCGCTGACCGGGACGGGACCGGCCAGCGTCTCGAGCATCTCCCGGATCGTCTCGAGAACGCGGTTCCTGGTCGTCACCTGGTCGAGCAGCCGGTCCCGCTCGATGGCGCTGGCGGCGTAGCCCGCGTAGACGGTGACGAGGTCGAGTTCCTCGCGCATCGGCGCGCCGTGGACCGGGCGGAAGACCGTGATGACCCCGCTGAGCCCGCTCGGGCCGAGGACGGGGACCGACCACGAGCTGGCCACCTTCGCCGTCTTAGCCAGGTCGCGGAAACTCCGCCAGGCCGCGCCGACGCGGACGTTGTCCGCGATGACGGGCTGCTCGTCGGCGGCGGCCAGCCCTACCGGGCCGCCCGCCGCCCCGAAGGGCAGCCGTGACCACGGGTCGAGCTGACCCTGCAGGAACCCGAGCGACGCGGCGCAGTGCAGGATCTTGTCCGAGACCACGTGAATGCAGAGGCGCTCGCTGCCGAGCGCCGCGCCCAGCGCGGACAAGATCAGCGACAGGCTCGAAGACGGCTCGGCGGACACCAGGCGGTCGGTGAGCCCGTGCAGCCTGGTGAGCTGACGGCGGGCGGAGGAGTCGACCTGCTGGCCGGACAGCAGCGCGACCACGTCGTCGGGGTAGGTGTCCGCCGGGCGCAGGTCCGCCAGGACCCGCCCCTGCCGGAGCACCACGATGCGATCGGCGAGCCGGAACATCTGGTCGATGTCGTGGCAGGCGAGCAGGATCGTGACCCCTTGGTCCCGCAGGTTCAAGATCAGCTCTTCGACCTGGGCCGACTCCTTCACGCCCAGTGAGGCCGTGGGCTCGTCGAGCGCGAGCAGGCGCGGCCGCCGGCCCATGGCCCTGGCCACGGCGACCAGCTGCCGCTGCCCGCCGGACAGCGACGAGACGATGCGCGTCGTATCGGTGAGCGGGATCTTCAGTGAAGCCAGCAGCGCCGCCGCGGTCCCGTGGAAGCGGGTATCGGACAGCATCAGCCGGCGCGATTCCCGGCCGAGCATGATGTTGGCGGCAATGTCCAGGTTGTCGCACAGCGCCAGGTCCTGCCAGACCACCGCGATCCCGTGCTTGGCGGCCCCGCCCGGGTCAGGAGGCACCCTTCGCCCCGCCAGGGACACCTCGCCCCGGTCCGGGACGATGTCACCGGCGATGCAGCGGACCAGGCTGGTCTTGCCCGCGCCGTTCTCGCCCGCGAGGGCGACGAGTTCGCCGGTGCGCACGCTCAGGTCCACGCCGTCCAGGGCACGAACCCGGCCGAAGCTGACGCTCAGCCCCGACACCCTCAGCTCCGGCGGTGCCGAGGAACCGGCCGCAAAGGCGCCAGCCGCCATGCGAGCCGGTCCGGGACTCCGGTCCCGTTCGGCGTGGCGACCTGTCTTGGTCACCACCGCGGAACTTGTCATTCCGTCATTGTGTGGCCTCAGCCGTGCTCATCGCCACCCCGGAGAGCCAGGGCGGGGTCGCCCGTCAGATGGGGTAGCGGGTTGGTTCTATCGTGTACTGACGGGCCGCCGGAGTCGTCCACCGTACGTCTCCGCTGGCCAGTTGCTCAACCTTCCAGCGTGGATGCTGTTTCACCCGGTGGTCGCGCCGGCACTTCGGGCCGCCGTTCCAGAGGCAGGTCCGCCCGCCGGCTTCGTAAGGGATGTTGTGCTCGAAGTCCGCTTGCGTGGCGGGCCTGCGGCAGGCCGGGCCGGTACAGGTGGCGTACCGGATCTGGGTGAGGTGGCGGAGCAGGGTGCCGGGGTCGTGGCCACGCGCCTCGCGCCGGTGGTCGCACGGGTCGGTGGCGATCGGCTCGATGGTCACCATCAGGTTCCGTTGGCCGGGGATCCGGTCGTGATCCGCCATGTCCCGTAGCCGCCGGGAGGATCGGGCCCGGCCCGTACCGCCGGTTTGCGTCGTTTTCTGCGGTTCGTGGCCGGCCGTGCGCAACCGTGGCCTATCGCGTGGCCGCGCTCGTCGGTGAGCGTTAGGCACCATGTGGTCCTGGCATTACGGGCCGCGGCGCGGGCCAGGTCGCGGGCCAGCGCCGGGTCGCCGGGCCCGGTGCCGCCAGCCCCGGCACGCTCCTATCCGGGCCGGCCGCGCCGCTGACCCGCGAGCAGGCCGAGGCGCTCGCGATCGACCTGTCGCGGCGCAGCACCCCCGCCGATGGCGGATTCTGCACCTTCCAGCCCGTCGTGGACGGCGGTGCCTGCCCGTGGAACCTGGACTGCCACAACTGCGCCAAGTTCGTGCTGTCCGGTGCCGACCTGCTCTACTGGCGGCGCAAGCGCGAGCAGTGGTACTCCATCGCCGAACGCGCCCCCGACAACGCCACGGCCGCTTACCTGCACGACGCCTTCGCCCCCACCGCGGCCGCCATCGACGGGCTGGAAGCCGCCCTGGTCGGCCTCGGACTGCTCGACGACGCGCTCGCCCTGGACCTGCGCCGGCCCCAGGACTACTTCCAGCGGGTCTGGAACATAGGCTTCCGCGCCACACAGCTCGCCATCACCAGGGCAGGCGAGGACCCCCTCCCCGAAGACCAGCCAGAGGCCGACGGCGATGAACCCGGAGAGCTGGAGGAAATAGCATGACCCCGGACCGCACCGCGGCCGCGATCCAGGCCCGCCGCCGCGCCACCGAGCAGAAACTGCAGCAGGTCCGCGACGCCGTCGCCAGCCTCAAGCGCCGCAAGACCCCGGTCACCTACCCCGCCGTCGCCCGCCAGGCCGGGGTATCCCGCACCTTCCTCTACGCCAACCCCGACGTCCGCGCCCTGATCAGCGACGCCGTCAGCAAACCCGGCGAGCCCAAAGCATCCGCTCACCAGGGCAACGGTGATCACGACCTGCCCTGGCGGGAACGCGCCCTCAACGCCGAGGCGGCGCTCACGGCAGCACACGCCGAGATCACCGCGCAGCGTCACCGCATGGCTATCCTCCTGGGCCAGGTCCGCGATCTGGAACACGACCTGTCACCGCAGGCAGCGCAACGGCTGGCCAGCGAGAACGCCACGCTCAAGCACCGCGTCCGCGAGCTCACCCGCGACAACAAGACCCTCGAAGAGCGGCTGGAAGCCGCCCGCTCCAACAACCGCTTCGCCGACAGGCGCATCGCCCAGCTCGAAGCCCAGCTCACCGAACGCATACCCGCCCGCTGAAATGACCGGCCCCGGCACGCCGACCCGCTCGGCACGATGCCCCTGTCCGATGTCAAGATCCCGTTAACACCCGGCAGGGCCGCGGCAATCCGCCGGCACTGGCCACGCTCGACGCCATCCCCGCCCACCGCCGCGAACTCGACCGCCACGAGCACCAGCTCACCACTCAGGCCCGGACCGCCGGCGCAACCTGGCAGCAGATCGCCGCCCGCCTCGGCTACAAGGACCGGCAAGCCACCCAGCAACGCCACCGGGCGCTCACCCGCACGCTCGCCGCAGGCCCGCCCGCCTCGCGGACGCATCCGTGACATCCCGGCGGACTTCACGTCACGCACATGCACGCGACGTGAAAGCCCAGGTCAAGAGCAGGTTAACCGTCCGGATGATCGGAAAAATCGACGAGGCCCACCTGCTCACCGGCGAGCAACTGGACAGCACCAGGATGATGACGAACCACTCGCTCGACAGCGGCTCCCCGCTCATCATCCTGCTCATCGGCCAGCCCACCCTCCGCCGGCGGCTGCGGGTCGGTGACATGGCCGCCCTCGACCAAAGGGTGCAGCTCAAGTACGCCTTCCCGGTCCCGGCGATCACCGCCGCCGAGGCCGGCGGCTACATCCGGGCACACCTCGCCCACGCCGGCCGGACCGACACCCTGTTCTCCGATGACGCCGTCCGCGTCATTCACTCTCACGCCCGCGGCATGCCCCGCGCCATCAACCGCCTCGCCGTCACCGCGCTCCTCGCCGCCTGCACCGAGAACAAAACCATCGCCGACGAGCAGGCCGCCCGCACCGCCATCGCCGAGGAAACCGCCAACGCGACAGACTGACCACCACCACGACACTACGGCCACCACAGCCCCGCCAGGCACCCGCCAGGCGGGGCTATCTTCACCCCCCCACGGCCACCGCGGGGGTATCACTCTAGGTGTGTAAAGGAGTCACACAGGGTAATCATATATCGGGCGGGGACACCCGCCGACTCGGGGGGAGAACAACGGTGAAGTCCGTGAACAGGGCAAACGCGGGGCAAGATGC
>Ga0335074_10014408_pt1 | contig 11089 bp, 9 predicted proteins | sample Lox_Sample_23_FD_206715 | JGI IMG/M metagenome (GOLD analysis project Ga0335074, IMG submission 206715) | Soil microbial communities from Loxahatchee National Wildlife Refuge, Florida, United States - Lox_Sample_2.3 | ecosystem: Environmental > Terrestrial > Soil > Wetlands | place: USA: Florida... | reverse complement strand
TGAGCGGTCGATGGGGGCGCTCGGGACCGCGGCGATCGCGGCGATGGACGAGCGGCTGCCGTGGTTCCGCAAGCTGTCGGCGGAGAACAGGTCGTGGCTTGGCCTGGTCGCGCAGGCTGGCATCGCCGCGTTCGCCGACTGGATCCAGCATCCGGAACGGGCCCGTCCCGCTGCCACCGAGGTCTTCGGCACCGCCCCCAGGGAGCTGGCCCGGGCGGTCCGGCTGCAGCACGCGGTGGAGATGGTCCGGGTGATCATCGACGTGGTGGAGGGGCAGGTGGACACGCTCGCCGCGCCCGGCGCCGAGGCGGAGCTGCACGAAGCGGTGCTCGTCTACGCCCGGGAGATCGCGTTCAGCGCGGCGCAGGTGTACGCCCGGACCGCGGAGGCGCGCGGCGCCTGGGACGCCCGGCTCGAGGCCCTCGTCGTTGACTCGCTGGTGCGCGGCGAGGCGGCCGAGTCGCTGAACTCGTGGGCGTCGGCGCTGAACTGGTCGTCGTCCCCCGTCGCGGTCATCGCCGGGACGATCGACGGCGAGGAAGCCGAGCCGGTCATCGAGGAACTGCGCGCGACCGCCCGCCGGGCCCGGCTCGACCTGCTGGCGGGCGTGCAGGGCAGCAGGCTGATCGTGGTGCTCGGCGGCACCGACGACCCGATGGCGGCCGCCGAGAAGTTCGCCGGGCGGTTCGGGCCCGGCCCCGTCGTGGTCGGGCCGCCGGTCCGGGACCTGCGGTCGGCCTCGGTGTCGGCCCGGGCCGCGCTCGCCGGGCTCCGCGCGGCGCCCGCCTGGCCGGAGGCGCCGCGGCCGGCCAGCGCCGACGAGCTACTGCCCGAGCGGGCGCTCGACGGCGACGAGGGCGCGGTCCGCGCGCTCGTCGCCACCGTGTACGAGCCGCTGCTGGCCGGCGGCACGGCGCTGCTCGACACGCTCACTACCTACCTGGAGCAGGGCTCGTCCCTGGAGGCGACCGCCCGGATGCTGTTCGTGCACCCGAACACGGTCCGCTACCGGATGCGGCGGGTCACCGAGCTCACCGGGTACACGCCCGCCATCGGCCGCGACGGCTTCACCCTCTGGACGGCCATCGCCCTCGGCCGCCTCGCCGAACGCCGCAGCTAGCCGAGCCACACACTCCCCTACGTTCACGCGCTTTTCAGCAGAAACGGTCATGTCCGTACGAAGTGGGGCCCTCTAAACGCCCCGGGTGACGGGGTGGTGACCAGCCGGTGAACGCTTTTTAGAGGTAAGCTACAAAATTTGCGGCGACAACTTCGTGATGTTCGTTATCGGTCTGGCGGACCTCTACAGGGCAAGGTTAACAGCGTGCTTATTTTCACCGCGCCTGGACAGGGCGCGCAGACCCCGGGCTTCCTCTCGCCGTGGCTCGAGATCCCTGGCGTCGCCGACCAGATCGGCGGCTGGTCGGAGCTCGCCGGGCGGGACCTGATCCGGCTCGGTACGTCCGGCACCGCCGACGAGATCACCGACACCGCGGTCGCCCAGCCGCTGCTCGTCGCGGCGGCCCTCGCGGTCGCCGGGCTGCTCGGCGAGCCGGACGCGGCCGCCGGGCACAGCGTCGGCGAGCTCGCGGCCGGCGCGATCGCCGGCGTGCTGAGCACCGGCGACGCGATCCGGCTGACCCGGGTGCGCGGCGAGGCCATGGCGGCCTCCTGTAACGCCGAGCGGACCGGGATGACCGCCGTGCTCGGCGGCGACGAGGCTACCGTGCTCGCCGCGATCGCGGAAGCCGGGCTGACCCCCGCGAACGTCAACGGGGCCGGGCAGATCGTGGCGGGCGGCACCCTCGAGCAGCTCGCGGAGTTCGCCGCGAACCCGCCCGCGGGCGCGCGGCTGCGGCCGCTGCGCGTCGCGGGCGCCTTCCACACCAAGCACATGGTCCCGGCGGTAGACGCGCTCGAGCAGGCGGCCGCCGGCACCGAGATCAGGGACCCCGCGATCACGCTGCTGTCCAACGCGGACGGCGCGGTCGTCACCTCAGGTCGCGCCTGGGTGGAACGGATCGTCAACCAGGTCGCCAACCCGGTGCGGTGGGACCGGTGCATGGAGACGATGTCCGACATCGGGGTCACCGCGATGATCGAACTGCTCCCCGGCGGCACGCTGACCGGGATGGCCCGGCGCGCGCTGCCCGGCGTGGAACTGCTGGCGATCAAGACCCCGGACCAGCTCGACGCGGCCCGCGAGCTGATCGCGGCGCACGCCGCGTCGACGAACGGGTACCAGGCGGCCCCGGTGGGCTCACCGGCCGAGTGGAAGATCGTGGTGGCTCCGGGAGGCGGCACGTTCCGTTCGGGAGCTGAGGATGGGGAGGCGGTCGCGACGTCAGCCGGCGAGACCGTCTCAGCCGGCGCGGTGCTCGGCCGGGTCGTCGCGCGCGGGGGCTCACGCCCGGTGACCGCTCAGCACGACGCGGTGCTCGTGGAGTGGCTAGCAGAAGACGGCGACCCGGTCAGCGAGGGGCAACCGCTGGTCCGCCTCGAACCGAAGGAGACGGTGTGACCGGGGCGAAGATCCTGGCGTTCGGCGGGTACCAGCCGGACCGGGTGGTCACCAACGAGGACCTGGCGAAGGTCGTCGAGACCAGCGATGAGTGGATCAAGGCGCGGGTCGGCATCGAGAGCCGCCGGATCGCCGCGGACGACGAGACCGTCACCGACATGGCGGAGGCGGCCGGCGCGAAGGCGCTGGCGGCCAGCGGGCTCGCCCCGTCGGCCATCGACCTGGTGATCGTGGCGACCTGCAGCCCGCTGGTGCCGATGCCGAGCGTCTCCGCCGTTGTCGCGCACCGGCTCGGGATCGTCGCGCCCGGCGCGTTCGACCTGAACGCCGCCTGCGCCGGGTTCTGCTACGCGCTGGGCACCGCCGCGAACGCGGTGAGCGCGGGCAGCGCGCGGAACGTCCTGGTGATCGGCGCGGAGAAGATGAGCTCCTGGGTCGACTGGACCGACCGGTCGACCTGCATCATCTTCGCCGACGGCGCCGGCGCCGCCGTGGTGTCGGCGTCCGAGGAGGGCGAGCCGGCCGGCATCGGGCCGGTCGTCTGGGGCAGCGCCGGGGACCAGGCCAGCCGGATCGAGGTCACCGGGCGGACCGGGGCGATGCGGCAGGACGGGCAGGCGGTGTTCCGGTGGGCGACCACGGCGATGGCCCCGGTAGCGCTCGAGGCGTGCGTGCGGGCGGGAGTGACGCCGGCCGACATCACGGCGTTCGTCCCGCACCAGGCGAACCTCCGGATCATCGAGGCGATCGCGAGGAAGCTGGGGATCCCGCGGGAACGGGTGGCCGACGACATCGTGCACGCAGGGAACACCTCGTCGGCGTCGGTCCCGCTCGCGCTGTCCCGGATGGCCGAGCAAGGGCGGCTCCAGCCGGGCACACAAGCGCTGCTGATCGGCTTCGGCGCCGGGCTGTCCTACGCCGCGCAGGTAATCACGCTACCCTAGCCGCCATCGCAACCTACCCCCACAACGAAGGAGAAAATAGTGACTGACCAGGAGATTCTCTCCGGGCTCGCCGAGATCATCGATGAGATCGCCGGCGTGCCCGCGGACGAGGTGACCCCGGACAAGAACTTCGTCGACGACCTGGACATCGACTCGCTGTCCATGGTCGAGATCGCCGTCGCCGCGCAGGACAAGTTCGGCGTCGAGATTCCTGACGAGCAGCTCAAGGACCTCAAGACGGTCCAGGACGTCGTCAACTTCGTGTCCAAGAACTCCTGACGGCGGCGCTTGGTAAGCGCGTCAGGGGTTTTCGTTTCCAGTCGTTTCGCGGAGGTTTGCTGTGAGCAGCAATGATCGGGTCAGTGTCGTCGTCACCGGGCTCGGCGCGACCACGCCGCTCGGCGGTGATGTCGCGTCCACCTGGTCGGGGATGCTCGCCGGGACCAGCGCGGTGCGCCGTCTCACCGAATCCTGGGTGGACGCGCTGCCGGTGAAGATCGCGGCGCCCGCCGCGGCCGACCCGGTGGCCGTGGTCGGCCGGGTGCAGGCCCGCAGGATGGACCGCTGTGAGCAGCTAGCGATCGTCGCGGCCCGCGAGGCCTGGGCGGACGCGGGATCGCCCACCGTGGACCCGTACCGGCTCGGCGTCGCGGTCACCAGCGGCATCGGCGGTATCGGCTCCACGCTCACCGCGTATGACACGCTCCGCGACAAGGGCTGGGACCGCATTTCGCCGTACACCGTCCCGATGCTGATGCCGAACGGCGCCGCCGGCTGGCTGAGCATCGAACTGGGCGCCAAGGCCGGGGCGCACGCGCTGGTGAGCGCGTGCGCGTCCGGTGCGGAGTCGATCGGGTACGGCATCGACATGATCCGTTCCGGCCGCGCCGACGTCGTCGTCGCCGGCGGGACCGAGGCCGCGATCATGGCCCTGAACATGGGCGCGTTCGCCGCGATGCGCGCGATGTCCACCCGCAACGACGAGCCCGAGCGCGCCTCGCGGCCGTTCGACAAGGGGCGGGACGGGTTCGTGCTCGGCGAGGGCGCCGGCGTGGTGGTGCTCGAATCCGCTGACCACGCGCAGGCGCGGGGCGCGCGGGTCTACGCGGTGGCCGCGGGCGCCGGGTACTCCGCCGACGCGTTCCACATCTCGCACGGGGCGCCGGACGGGGAAGGCGTCGCCTTCGCCATCACCGCCGCCCTGCGGGACGCCGGCGTTTCGGCGTCGCAGGTCACGCACGTCAACGCGCACGCCACGTCCACGCCGGAAGGCGACCCGCTCGAGGCGCGGGCGCTCGAGGCGGTCTTCGGCCCGGCCGCGTCCGGGGTCGTGGTGTCGGCGACCAAGTCGATGACCGGGCACCTGCTCGGCGGGGCCGGCGCGATCGAGTCGGTGGCGGCCATCAAGGCGCTGACCGACCGCAAGGCGCCGCCGACCATCAACCTAGAGGACCTCGACGACGAGGTGGCGGTTTCCGTAGCCACGACCGCGACCCCGCTCGCGCCGCGCCCCGACGCGGACGGGCCGATGGCGGTGCTCAACAACGCCTTCGGCTTTGGCGGGCACAACGTGGCGCTGGTGTTCACCGAGTACGTTCCGTCTGCCGCGGCACCCGCGACACCCGAGGAGGCCTGAGCGCTATGACCACCACCGTTTCCGAGACGCCCGTTTCCGGGGTGTCGCTGCCGCGTGACCCGGTAGCCCGGCTCGCCGCGCTGTTCGACACGGGCACGCTGTCGCTGCTCGCCCCGGTGGCCGCCGACGGGTCCGGCGTGATCGCCGCGTCCGGGCTGATCGACGGGTCCGGCGCGGTCGCGTACGCGTCCGACCCGCGGGTCCAGGGCGGCGCGATGGGCGCCGAAGGCTGTGCGGTGATCGTCGCGGCCTACAACGAGGCCATCAGCCGCGGCGTCCCGATCATCGGCCTGCTGGCCTCCGGCGGCGCCCGGCTAGCCGAAGGCGCGGCCTCGCTGCACGGCGTCGGCACGGTGTTCGCCGCCATGACCGCGGCGTCCGGCGTGGTGCCGCAGATCTCCGTGGTGCTCGGCCCCGCGGCCGGCGGCGCCGCGTACGGGCCCGCGCTGACGGACGTCGTGATCTTGTCCGGCGGCGGCCGGATCTTCGTCACCGGCCCCGACGTGGTGCGGTCGGTGACCGGCGAAGACGTCGACATGGCCAGGCTCGGCGGCCCTGAGCCGCACAGCCGCCGGTCCGGCGTGGTGCACCTGGTCGCGCCCGACGACGGCGCGGCGCTCGGCTACGCCCGGACGCTGGTCTCGTTGCTGTCCGAGCAGGGCAAGATCTCGCCCGACGCGGTCGCCGACCGGGACCTGTCCGGGGTGCTGCCGGAGTCCGCGCGGCGCGCCTACGACGTCCACGGGGTCACGTCGCGGCTGCTCGACGAACCAGGGATCGAATTGCACCCCAAGTGGGCGCCGAACATCGTCACGATCCTCGGCCGGCTCGCCGGCCGGACCGTCGGCGTGATCGCCAACAACCCGATGCGCCTGGGCGGCTGCCTGGATTCGGCGTCGGCGGAGAAGGCGGCGCGCTTCGTGCGGTTCTGCGACGCCTTCGGGGTGCCGCTGGTGGTGCTGGTGGACGTGCCTGGATACCTGCCGGGCGTCGGCCAGGAGTGGGACGGCGTGGTCCGCCGCGGCGCGAAGCTGCTGCACGCCTTCGCCGAGGCCACCGTGCCGCGGGTGACGCTCGTGACCCGCAAGGCGTACGGCGGCGCCTACATCGCGATGAACTCCCGGTCGCTCGGCGCCACCAAGGTCTTCGCCTGGCCAGAGGCGGAGGTCGCGGTCATGGGCGCGGTCGCCGCGGTCCGCATCCTGCATAAGCGCAAGCTGGCCGCCGTGCCGGCGGAGGAGCTGCACGAGGCGGAGCAGGAGCTCGCGACCGAGCACGCGGCCACCGTCGGCGGCCTGAACCGCGCCGTGGAGATCGGCGTCATCGACGAGATCATCTCCCCCGCGGCGACGGCGTCGGCCATCGCCACCGCGATCGCCGAGGCCCCGCAACGCCGCGGCGCCCACAAGAACATCCCGCTGTAGCGAACGAGGGAGCCCGGGCTCCCTCGTTTCATGATCACGGAAACTATTTTTTTGATGGAAATTCCGCACGCCATAGGCGTGCGGAATTTCCGTGATCATGGAATCGGCCCGTTGCCGCCTGACCTAGCGGGGCTGGCGTGACGGAAGTGGTGCGCGGGCTCGTTACAGGGGCGGGCGCGGGATGCCGTCGCTGCCGCCGGCCGTGGGGCCCGTGGGGGGCTCGTCCGGGCCGGCGGACGGGGCGGACGGGGCGGGTGGGGCCGACGGGCCGGCGGGGCCGGATGAGTCGCCCGAGCCCGAGCCAGCGTCGCCCGAGCCCGGGCCCGAGGCCGAGCCTGCGCCGGAGTCGGACGAGTCGGAGTCACTCGAGGCCGCGGCGGCGCGGCTTTCCGCGAGGAGTTCCTCCAGGCGGGGGCCGCGCAGGCGGCGGAACGTCCGGTGCGCGCGGGCCCGGTCCAGGATCGCCACTTCCAGCTGGTCGGCGGTCAGCTCGGCCGGCTGGCCGTTCCCCGCCGCGGACGCCGAGGCCCCCGCCGATCCCTGGTTGTTCGTGTTCGGGGCGGTGAGCGCGTCCAGCGCGGCCCCCAGGGCCTCGGCCAGCGACATGCCGTCGTGGAACCGCTCCTTGAGCCGGGCCGACACCTGGTCCGCCTGGCCGCCGAAGGCGACGAAGCCGGGCTCGTCTGAGACCGAGCCGTCGAACGTGATCCGGTAGATCTGGTCGTTGTCCGGGGTCATGCCGACCTCGGCGACCACGATCTCCACCTCGTACGGCTTGGTGCTGTCGGTGAAGATCGTGCCGAGCGTCTGCGCGTACCAGTTCGCCAGCCCGAGCCCGGTGACGTCCCGCCGGTCGAACTGGTAGCCGGTGACGTCGGCGTACGTGACGCCGGCCTTGCGCAGCGCCTCGTACTCGTTGTACCGGCCGCCCGCCGCGAACGCGATCCGGTCGTACAGCTCGCTGATCTTGTGCCGCGACGTGGACGGGTTCGGCGCCACCATCAGGATCCCGCCCGTGTACTGCAGGGCGACGCAGCTGCGGATGCGCGCGATGCGCGAGGCCGCGTAGTCGGCCTTGTCCCGCATGATCTGTTCAGGCGAAACGTAAAACGGCATGCTCACCGCGGGCGCTTCCTTTGCTCATCGAGGGTGGAGAGGGTCTGGAAACAGGGAAAACAGCGCATTAGCTGCCGGACCGCAGCGGGGCCCTCGGCCCGTCGGGCGAGCGCAGCCGCTCCTGCACCACCTGCTCGGCGTACTCTTCGGCCTCGGAGTCAGGGAGCCGCCGGAAGCCGTCGTCGGTGATCGTCGTGACGACCGGGAAGATCTTCCTGGGCAGGTCGGGGCCGCCGGTCGCGGAGTCGTCGTCGGCGGCGTCGTACAGCGCCTGCACGCAAGCGAGCGCCGCCTCGCTGACCGGCATGTCATCGGAGTACAGCTTCTTCAGCGCGCCCCGGGCGAACACGGACCCGGACCCGATCGAATGGAAGCGGTGCTCCTCGTACGGGCCGCCCGCCACGTCGTAGCTGAAGATCCGGCCGGTGCCGGTCTCCTCGTCGAAGCCGGCGAACAGCGGGATCATGACCAGCCCCTGCATGGCGAGCGGGAGGTTGCCCCTGACCATCCCGGCCAGCCGGTTCGCCTTGCCCTCCAGGGACAGCGACCGGCCCTCCATCTTCTCGTAGTGCTCGAGCTCCACCTGGAACAGCCGGGCGAACTCGAACCCGACCGACGCGGTCCCGGCGATCGCCATCGCGGAGAACTCGTCGCTGCGGAACACCTTGTCCACGTCCCGCTTGGCGATCATGCTGCCGGCCGTGGAACGCCGGTCCCCGGCCATCACGACGCCGCGCTCGCAGGTGGCCGCCACGATCGTCGTGGCGTGCGGCAGGTCCTTGATGGCGTCGCCGCCCCCGGCGGGCAGCGGCTGTCCCGGCAGCAGGTCAGGGGCGTAGTTGCGGAGAAACTGCGTGAACGACGGGATGCGCGCCGTCATGAAGGCTCCCGGTCGACCTTGCCCGTCGTCGAAGTACCCGCTCACGCCGCCGCCTCCCTGCCGAATTTGATGTTCTTGAGCAGACACTACCGTTCGTTCGGCATGTCAATGCACATGCCGCGAAGCGGGGCCTTTCGCCTACCGCGAACCGAGGCAGGCGACTACCCGAAGACCTTACTGGCCGCCCTTCTGGACGTACGACCGGACGAACTCCTCGGCGTTCTCCTCGAGCACTTCGTCGATCTCGTCCAGAATCGCGTCCACGTCGTCGGACAGCTTCTCGTGCCGCTCCTGGGATTCCTCGGTGGAGGTGGCCTGCTCGTCCTCCGTCTCCTCGGTCCGGCGCGTCGTCTGCCGCTGGCCGCCGGTGTCCTTCGTCGCCATCTGCGATACCTCCGTCCCTGAGGGGCCTGACCCCCTCGACAGCTCCAACGTTATCGTCGCCAGGAGGAGTCCCGTCCAATCCTCCCCGAGGGCATTAACGTGGGCGGCTATTCCTGCGCGGTCAGCGCGGCGACGAGGTCGCCGGCGGTGCGGCAGCGGTCGAGCAGCTCGCCGACGTGCGCCCGGGTGCCCCGCAGCGGCTCGAGCGTCGGGACCCGCTGCAGCGACTCCCGGCCGGGAATGTCGAAGATCACCGAGTCCCAGGACGCCGCGGCCACCGAGTCCGCGTACTGCCGCAGGCACCGGCCGCGGAAGTACGCCCTGGTGTCCTCTGGCGGGTTGTCCACCGCCCAGGCGATCGCGTCCTCGTCGGTCAGCCGGACCATCCGGCCGCGGGCCGCGAGCCGGTTGTAGAGGCCCCGCTCGAGCCGGACGTCGGAATACTGCAGGTCGAACAGCTGCAGCTTGGGGTGGTCCCAGGACAGCCCGTCGCGGCGGCGGTAACCCTCGAGCAGCTCGAGCTTCGCCACCCAGTCAAGCTCATGCGACAGCTGCATCGGGTCGTCGGCCAGCCGGGTGAGCACCGACTCCCAGCGGTCAAGCACGTCGGCCGTGGTCGGGTCCACGTCGGTGCCGTACTTGTCTTCCGTGTACTTGCGGGCTAGCTCCAGGTACTCGGTCTGCATCTGCACGGCGGTCATCTTCCGCCCGTCCCGCAGCGTGACCAGGTGCCGCAGCGACGGGTCGTGCGACACCGCGCGCAGGTCAGCGACCGGCGCCTCGAGCGACAGGTCGCCGGACAGGAACTTGTCCTCGATCATCGCGAGCACCAGCGCGGTGGTGCCCATCTTCAGGTAGGTGGCCACCTCGCTCATGTTCGCGTCGCCGATGATCACGTGCAGCCGGCGGTACTTCTCCGGGTCCGCGTGCGGTTCGTCGCGGGTGTTGATGATCGGCCGCTTCAGCGTGGTCTCGAGGCCGACCTCGACCTCGAAGAAATCGGCCCGCTGCGAAATCTGGAACCCGGTGCCGCGCCCGTCGGCGCCGATCCCCACCCGGCCGGCGCCGCAGACGACCTGGCGCGTCACGAAGAACGGCGTCAGGTAGCGCACGATGTCGGCGAACGGCGTGGAACGCCGCATCAGGTAGTTCTCGTGACAGCCGTAGGACGCGCCCTTGTTGTCGGTGTTGTTCTTGTACAGCTGGATGCCGTGCGAGCCGGGGACGGTCGCGGCCTTGGCCGCCGCTTCCGCCATGATCCGCTCGCCCGCCTTGTCCCAGATCACCACCGACAGCGGATTAGTGCACTCGGGCGCGGAGTACTCCGGGTGCGCGTGGTCGACGTACAGCCGGGCCCCGTTGGTCAGGATGACGTTGGCGAGCCCCAGGTCCTCGTCGGTCAGCTGCGTGGAGTCCGCCGCTTCCCGCGCGAGGTCGAACCCGCGGGCGTCGCGCAGCGGGTTCTCTTCCTCGAAGTCCCACCGGGCGCGGCGCGCCCTGGCGGCCGTGGCCGCCTGGTAGGCGTTGACGATCTGCGACGACGTCACCATCGCGTTGGCACCGGGCTGGCCGGGTACGGAGATCCCATACTCGGTCTCGGTACCCATGACCCGCAGCACGCTCATAGTTGTCCAGCGTAGTTCGGGTTCAGAGGTACTGACCCGTGTTAGCGACCGTGTCGATGGAACGACCGGCCTCGGTGCCCTGCTTGCCGGAGACCAGCGTCCGGATGTAGACGATCCGCTCGCCCTTCTTGCCGGAGATCCGCGCCCAGTCATCGGGGTTGGTGGTGTTCGGCAGGTCCTCGTTCTCGCTGAACTCGTCCACGCAGGCCGCCAGCAGGTGCGCCACGCGGATGCCCTTCTGCTTGGTCTCGAGGAACTCCTTGATGGCCATCTGCTTGGCGCGGGCCACGATGTTCTCGATCATGGCGCCGGAGTTGAAGTCCTTGAAGTACAGGACTTCCTTGTCGCCGTTGGCGTAGGTGACCTCCAGGAAGCGGTTCTCCTCGGACTCGCTGTACATCCGCTCCACGGCCCGCTGGATCATCCCGTCCACCGTGGCCTGCTTCGAGCCGCTGTGCTCGGCCACGTCGTCGGGGTGCAGCGGCAGGTCGACAAGGACGTACTTGGAGAAGATGTCCTTGGCCGCCTCGGCGTCCGGCCGCTCGATCTTGATCTTGAC
>Ga0335074_10014406_pt1 | contig 11090 bp, 8 predicted proteins | sample Lox_Sample_23_FD_206715 | JGI IMG/M metagenome (GOLD analysis project Ga0335074, IMG submission 206715) | Soil microbial communities from Loxahatchee National Wildlife Refuge, Florida, United States - Lox_Sample_2.3 | ecosystem: Environmental > Terrestrial > Soil > Wetlands | place: USA: Florida... | reverse complement strand
AAAGAGGAAGACTCATGATGCGCAGGACTTTTCCGTGGCTTTTCGTTGCCGCCGCGATGACGGCGTTGCTGGCGGGATGCAGTTCCAGCGTAGTCAGCTCAACCGCCACGCCGGCGGCAGGCACCGTCCCGGTTTCAATGACGATGACCGACGATCCGCCCGCGGGCGTCTCCGTCCTTTTCTTTCAGGTGAGCCTGACCGACGCCACGCTGACGTCGTCGACGGGTACGACGGTTTCGCTTCTCAGCAACACCACGCCGATCCAGATCGATGTGACGCAGCTTCAGGCGCTCTCGGCGTTCCTGAACACCGCGAACGTAGCCGGAGGAACGTATAAGAGCCTCAGTCTCACCTTCGCCAGCCCGCAACTGGTGATTTTCAACCAGTCTGACGCGTCTCTGGGTAGCTCCTGCGCGGTGGGTAGCGTGTGCCAGCTTACCCCCACGCTCGATAGCGGCTCCTCCCCGCTCAGCTTTTCCACCACGCCCTTCCCGATAACGGTAGCTTCCGGCTCACCGCTTGGCTTGCTAATCGACTTCCATCTCAACACGGTGATTCAATCCGATCTGTCGGTCAATCTGAGCGTGACAAACGGCGTCACGGTGTCGGCGCTTCCACCCGCTCCGACTCCTCCTCAGATGGGCTCGATTACCGGCACGGTGGGAACGGTGACTGCCAGCAGTAATCAATTCACGCTGCAAACACCGTGGGGCCGCAGCTTCACGATCGATACCACCAGCAGCACCGCGTTTAATGACTTCCCGTCGAGCGCGTGCACCACGGCCAGCATCGCATGCCTGGCGCAGGGACAGATCGTTCAGGTGCAGATTGCGAGTGTCGGAACCAACGGCACACTCACGGCGAGCCAGGTAACCTATGTGCAGCAGGCAGCCGCTCAGACTGTGCAGGGAACGGTGATCGGTGTGTATCCGTGCACATGCAACGTACTTCCAGCCCCTGTGACGCTGATGCTGCTGGTGCATCAGAATCCGACCGCCAGCAGCACCTTTCCGGTGGGAGGCATGGTGGAGGTGAGCGTGCCGCCCACAGCCACCCTGTCGATCGATGCCAACGGATTTACGATGCCGCCGGGCCTGACATTTGCGAATAACTCCTCGATGGGACCGTTGGGAGCGTTCACTGTCGGCCAGAACGTCAGCGTGACGGTGGTCCCGGGAAGCGTGAGTAACCAGCCGCCGATCACACCCGCGCACGGAATGGGTCCATCGATAGTCTTTACGGCTTCGGCCGTCGAACTTGAGCCAAGCCAGATGACGGGGATGATCACGGATGTGGACTCCTCGACCACAAGCTTTACGATCGGCGTGGGTGGCGGCCCGTTCTTTGCTCCGTGGCCGATGCCCACGGCGATTGCCGCGTTCAATGTGGACACGACGAGCCAGACGACTTATACGGGGTTCAATCCCGACAGTTACGGCGGGATCGCGAAGGGTGAACTGGTTTCGGTGAATGGCTGGCTCTTCGCGACATCGAGCGGAACGCCGCCCGTCATCGCCGCGCAATCAGTGGTGCAGCGACCGGGGTTATTCTTCTAGCCGGGACGTGCGTCCCGTCCCACCCTAAACGCAAAAAAGCGTGTTTAGGATGGGGCACCCACAGGATTCACGCAAGGTGGTAGGGCGCGCGATAGGGGCGCGAGAGCAGCGCGCTTGCTTCGGTGTCGTTGAGGATCTCCTCCTTCGCGACATCCCAGTGAATCTTGCGGCCCACGAGCATCGAGATCAATCCCAGGTGGCCGGGAATCGTCGAGTGGTGCGCGGTTTCGACCGGCGTGATCGTGGGCTTGCGTGAACGCACGCTATCGAGGAAGTTGCGGCGGTGCTCGGTAGAGACGTAGAGCGGAATCTTGCGAAGAGATTCGGGTACGGAATCCCATCTCGTCCACTCGGGATTGGACGCGTCGAATCCGCTGCGGTCGACCCAGACCCAGCCATCTGATCCGATCCACTTGCAGCCCATAGCGATGGCGGGGCTGCCGCCGGCGATGGTCATGTGCACGTCATTCGCGTAGCCGGTGACTTCTTTGCGGTAGAGGCAGTTGATGGTGTATTTCGTCGCGGCGTTCCAGATGGCGTTGGCGGGCGGGAACTCGCCATAGCCTTCAACCTCAGACGGGCCGGTGGAATCGAAGCCGAGACCCCAGTGCGCGATGTCGCCGTGGTGGCCAATCCAATCCATTAACTGGCCGCCTCCCGTGTTGTAGTTCCAGCGCCAGTTCTGAAAGACGCGCACGTCGATGTAAGGCTCCATCTTCGATGGCCCGACCCAGGTTTCGTAGTCGAGATTGGCCGGAGGGTCTGTGACGGCCAGATTCCAGGCAGGCGTGCCGGGGACGATGGTCGCGGGGTCGATGGGCTTATCGGAGAGGGAAGCGAGGCGCTGCTGGAAGGCAGGAAGCGAGTGCGCGAAGTCGTGGTGGCCGCCGGGCAATCCGACTTCGACGTGCGTCACATTGCCGATGAGGCCGTTACGGACGATCTCCGCAGCTTTGCGGAAGGCGGGCAGCGAGCGCTGCCACGAGCCTGTCTGCCAGATGACATTGTTCTGCTCGACGGCGCGGACGATGGCCTGCTGTTCGCGGATCGTGCGCGCGAGAGGCTTTTCGCCGTAGATGTCCTTTTTGCGCGCGGCAGCTTCCGTGGCGACGATGGCGTGCCAGTGGTCGGGGATCGCGAGCATGACGGCATCGATGTCGGTACGGGCGAAAAACTCGCGGTAGTCGTGGTATGAGGCGCAGTCCTTGTTGCCGTATTTGCCGTTGACGGCGTCGAGTGCCATCTGCAGGCGGTTCTTGTCGATGTCGCAGGCGGCGATCACGCGGCAGTCGTCATAGCCAAGGAAGGCTTTGGTGTTTTCGGGCCCGATCATGCCCCAGCCCATGATGCCGATGTTGATGCGGTCATTGGCGGAGACACGCGCAGCGCGCAGTTGACGGCCCGTGGCAATCGCCAGAGAAGCAGCTCCTGCCGAGGCGAGGAATTGACGGCGCGTGAGAGACGAGGATGAAGGTGGTCCAGCAAGCGAGGGCGTCAAGGCGATCTCCGAATCTGGCGAGCCGGCAGCCGGCGAGAAAATTGCTTTATCCGTGGGCGGCGAGCGAAGATGCGGAGCCAGTCTAGCACAAAGCATTCCCGAGGCTTATTCCGCTTTAAAGCTTTCCCGGGCGGGGCGTTCATGTTAATCTTTCAGTAGACACTGAATAGTGAATTCGAGAGAAGATGAGGAGTAACTGACGCCGTGCTGGCGACTGAAAAGAAGACAGACCTGATCAAACGCTTCCGCACCCACGAGACAGACACAGGGTCGCCGGAAGTTCAAATCGCGATTCTGAGCGAGCGGATCAGCGACCTGACCGAGCATTTCAAGGCACATAAGAAAGATCATGCTTCCCGGCGTGGTCTGCTGATGCTGGTCAGCAAGCGCCGCCGCCTGCTGGATTACCTGAAGACGCACGACACGGACCGCTATCGCGACGTGATCGCCAAACTCGGTATCCGCAAGTAATCAGAGCCAACATTGAACCGGAAGCACCCAGACCGGACAGTGGTCACGGTCACCATTCAACACGGAATACCGGACCGGAGCGTACCTCGCGGCGAGCAGAAACCGCGGAGCGTTGCGCAGAGGTGTTTCCTGTGCGCCTGGCGCGCATTCCCCACACAACTTTCCCGAGCGAACCAAACGAAACGAGGACACTATGTCTACGAAGCATGAAGTAACCGTCGAGCTTGCCGGCGGCAAACGGCTGGTTTTTGAGACCGGACGTATGGCAAAGCAGGCCTCTGGCGCAGCGCTGGTGAAAGCGGGTGAGACCGTTGTGCTGGCGACCGCAGTGGCTTCTCAAGAGCCCAGGGAAGGGATCGATTTCTTTCCACTCACCGTGGATTACCGCGAATACACCTATGCGGGCGGGCGCATTCCCGGCGGCTTTATCAAGCGCGAGGGGCGGCCAAGCGAAAAGGAGATTCTGACCTGCCGTCAGATCGATCGACCTCTGCGCCCGCTTTTTCCCGACGGATTCCGTAATGAAACGCAACTGATCGCGCTGGTCCTCTCCGCGGACAAGGAGAACGATCCTGACGTCGTGGGAATCAACGCAGCCGCGGCGGCGGTGGCGCTCTCTGACATTCCTTTTGGCGCCACGGTTGGTGCGGTGCGCGTGGGGCGGGTGAATGGGGAATTCGTGGTGAATCCCACCTACGCCGAGCGGGCGGCGACGACGGTAAACATCATGGTGGTCGGTCACAAAGACGGCATCGTGATGATTGAGTCGGGCGCGAAGGAAGAGACGGAAGAGGTGATTCTGGCGGCGATTGAGTTTGCCCACGGCGAGATCAAAAAGATCGTGGCCGCGATTGACGAGCTTGTGGCCAAGGCCGGAAAGCCAAAGCGTGCGTTTACTGCGCCCGAGTTTGACGAAGCCTATTACAACGATCTGAAGGCAAAGATCGGCGATCGGCTGAAGGACGCGCTGGATACCAAGACGCACGGCAAGATCGAGAGCTACGCGCTGATCGACGAGATCAAGAAAGAGCTGGCGGCGGGGCTGCCGGCGGAAGATCCTGACGCGAAAAAGAAGCTCGGACACTATTACGAAACACTGCGCGAGCGGCTGTTCCGCGAGCAGGTGACAAAAGAGCGGATTCGGCCGGACCGCCGCGCATTCGACGAGATTCGGCCCATCAGCATTGAAACGGGCGTATTGCCGCGCACCCATGGTTCGGCGCTATTCACGCGCGGCGAGACGCAGGCGCTGGTGACGGCGACGCTGGGCACCATGGACGACAGCCAGCGGCTGGAGTCCTACGAGGGCGAGCAGAGGAAAAGCTTCATGCTCCACTATAACTTTCCGCCCTTCAGCGTTGGTGAAACAGGACGTATGACGGGCGTCGGGCGCCGCGAGGTGGGCCACGGAGCGCTGGCCGAGCGAGCGATTTCCGCGGTTCTGCCGGGTCCCGACGAATCGCCATACTCCATCCGCATTGTCAGCGACATTCTGGAATCGAACGGCTCGTCGTCAATGGCATCGGTTTGCGGAGCCAGCCTGGCGCTCTTTGACGCGGGGATCAAGCTGAAAGGCGGGGTGGCCGGAGTCGCCATGGGCCTCGTAAAGGAAGGCGACGATTACGCCATCCTGACCGACATCGCGGGAGCTGAAGACCACTACGGCGACATGGACTTCAAAGTCGCGGGAACGCGCAAGGGCATCACGGCGCTGCAGATGGATATCAAGATCGGCGGCCTCACGCGCGAGATCCTGGAACAGGCGATGGAGCAGGCGCGCAACGGGCGGCTTTTCATTCTCGACAAGATGGACGCGATTCTGGATGGTCCGCGCGTGGAAAGGTCGAAGTACGCACCGCGCATTGAGACGGTGCAGATTCCGACGGACAAGATCCGCGACCTGATCGGCAAGGGCGGAGCCACGATTCGCGGAATTGTGGAGCAGACGGGCGCCAAAATCGACGTGGACGACACCGGCAAGGTGAGCGTGGCGTCGAGCGACGCCGAGGGCCTGAAGAAGGCTCTGGCCATCATCAACGACCTCACCGCAGTGCCCGAGATAGGGAAAACTTACCTCGGCAAGGTGGTGCGAATCGCCGAGTTCGGCGCTTTTGTGGAGTTGTTCCCGGGCACCGATGGGTTACTTCACATCTCTGAGATCGCGGAACATCGCGTGAAAGATGTGAAGGACGAACTGCGCGAAGGCGACCAGGTGATGGTGAAAGTACTGGCCATCGAGGGAAATCGAATCAGGCTCAGCCGAAAAGCGCTGATCAAGGAACAGAAAGCGAAGCTGGCGCATACGGCGCCGGAGGAAGGCGAAGAGCCGGCGGCAACGACACCCGTTTTGGCGGCTCCGGCAAGGCCGCGCCACGAGTTTGATGAGCGCCAGCCGAGCTCAAACCAGAGCACGATTCTCATCGAAGGCGGCGAGGAGTTCGAGGAAGGGAGTGGAGCCGAGTTCGATGAAGAGAACGAACCGAACTTCAATCGCGTCGATGGGCCGGCAGTCCACGCAGGACAGCAATTCGGCGGAGGGGGACGGCCCGCTGGGGGCGGCACAAACCGCAGACGGCGGCGGCGGCGCGGCGGACGGCCCGGCGGTGGACAAGGATAGCCTGAGCTGCCACGGATAAAGGAAAATCCAGACAGGAAGACCCGGACTGCGTGTCCGGGTCTTCGCGTTTTTCGAGGAAGATTCTTGCCTGTTCCATTAACGTACTTGCAACCAGGGCGACCTCGCGCCGTCACTCGGCGGTTTGCAGGTCAGGCCGCGTTTTTCTGACCGGGCGGGATGTCGGCAGGAAAACGGGTTGCGATTGCTCAGCCAAGGTGGCCTTGGCCGCGCTCTTCCCCGCGTACATGCGGCGATCGGCGGCGATGCACAGAGCTTCCGCATCGGGGGCGTCATCAGGAAAGACTGCAATGCCGACGCTGGCGCGGACGCGAACCTCATGCCCGTCAACCTGAAGCGGACCATCGAGAAGGGTGGTAAGGGACTTGGCCACGCGCACAGCATCCGCCCGGGTCATGGGGTCTTCGAGGATGACGGAAAACTCGTCGCCGCCGGTACGTGAAACTGTGTCGGAGCGGCGCACCCGGCCCGTGAAAAGCGCGCCCACCTGCTTGAGCAGTTGATCGCCGGCGTGATGGCCCACGGTGTCATTGACTTGCTTGAAGTCGTCCAGGTCAACCAGCATCAGCGCCACCTGCGATCCGCCGCGCCGGGCGCGGATGAGAGCGCTGTTCAAACGGTCCTGAAACAGCCGGCGATTGGGCAGGCCGGTCAATTCATCGTGGAATGCCAGGTACTTGGATTCTTCAATCTGGTCTTCGAGCAGCAGGAGGATCATGCCCACGGCAACGACGTACTTGGGCAGGTTCCATACCTCGCTTTCGAGATGCACATTCGGGAACGCAGTTTGGAGCCAGGGTCCCACGACAAAGACCGCGGCCCAGGCAAAGAAGCCCGCAATGGTGATGAAGGCCCCCGCCGTGGCGCGTCGATAAGCGTACCAGAAGTGGATGGAACAGCCGAGATAAACGGTGAAGAGGATGGCGTTCAAGGCCAGGGCCGGTCCATCGCCGGGCCGGCGCTCGAAGATCAAAAGGAAGATGGAAAGGGAACCGTAAAGCCCGACAACGGACCAGCGGAGGGGATGAGTGAACCGCGAGCGCGTGGCGAGAGAAATTACCAGAGGCAGCACGCCGAATAGAATCGCCGCGGGCTCCAAGGCCCACGATGCGATGGGATCGACGACCAGAAGAGCCAAATACAGCGCATTGGTTCCGAGGAGGGCGGCGAGCATCCAGAGGCTGGCAGGGCGCTGGCGATAAGGAACGGCAGCCCACATGAAAAGCACACCCGCGCAGGCAAGCGTAGCAAGCCCAACAAAAGACGCCAGTTCGCTCCACGGGCCGGGAGCCGGCACAAAAAGAAAAGCCGCAAAGTGAAGCATGATCATGATCCAGCCCAGTAGCCAGAGGCCGGACAATGAACTTTGCCCGCGCCGCGCAACAGAAGCGAATGCACATGCGAGGAAGGCCACAGCAGCTATATCGGGAAGTTTGCTCCAATCAACCAAGGCACACCCAAGCGATGCATATGGAATATCGAAAGTCTTCGACAGCGCGCTAACGATAGGATCAATGATTTTTGAGAAATCGCGATAGCGCTTTAGTAGAAGACGCTGTGGCGACAGTTTACACGAAAGTAACCTAACAACTCTGCTTCATTATGTTACTAGTTTACTAATTCTTGCGCACGTCGTTTCCAACGGGAAAACCGTCGAGTTCTGACGCGAAGTGAGAGGAGCAGTCGGGCTCTGAAGAGAGTGGATGCGCCCTTCAGGGAGAGGGTTGCTGGAGCGGCAAGAGGCCGGCTAAGCTGCGTCGCGCACGCCGCACCGGCAAGTGATTTTCACAGGCTTGCGTATCTTCTGTGCCAGCCATCACACGCCACTGTTCATCCGCCCACATCGGTACGCATTTCCGCGCCGAACCCAACCAGGCAATCGCATCTCCGCTTTTTCTCCTTTGACCCTTGAGTTCCACGTCTTCCGGCGAGAAAGTGGAGGTGCGTACTTTTTTGGAAAGGGTTAAAGATGCCCCCGGTGGCAACAGTCGGCGGGGCCCCTGGAGGGGTACAACCCTCTCGAGCTTGATTCGGGGCAGGCAACAGGAGAGGAAAGCATGAGATTACTCATAGCCGAAGATGACAGGGCGCTGGGCCAGTTCCTGAGCCGCGGCCTGGAGGCTGACGGGCACCATGTCCGCCTCGCCTGCGATGGTGGCGCCGCGGTAGAGGCGTTTCGCCGGGAGATGCCTGATTTGACCATTCTCGATCTGAATATGCCGGTGAAAGACGGCGAGCAGGTGCTTGTGGAGTTGCGCTCGCTGGATGCGGATCTGCCGGTTCTGGTGCTTACTGCACGGCAGGAGGTTGATACCCGCGTGCGCTGCCTCGACCGGGGAGCGGACGATTTCATGATCAAGCCGTTCAGCCTGCATGAACTGCGCGCACGCTGCAGGGCTCTGCTCAGGCGCAAGCGGGAGACGCGGCTCGAATTGCGCACCGGGGACCTGGAACTGAACCGGCTTGACCATAGCGCGCGGCGCGGCGAGCGCAGGATCGATTTGACGAACAAGGAATTCGCCTTGCTGGAGTATCTGCTGATGAATCGCGGCCAGTGCGTCTCGCGGGTCGAACTGCTCGACTCGGTGTGGAACCTCGAGCCGGCGCAGACTACGAACATCGTGGATGTCTATGTGAACTATCTCCGGCGCAAGATCGCCGATCCGGCGCCGGGGCGGTTGATCCGCACGGTGCGCGGGCGGGGATACATCGTTCCGCTGGAGAGCGAGCTGGATTTGAGCAGGCCGAAAGACGTGGCGACAGCCGATACAGGGGATGTTGGCACAAGGGCTGCGGCTGCCGCGAACTAGTGGTCGGCACCCGGCCGCCAAAGGGTATTTCGAGTGTTCTTGAGGTAGGTTGACATGCAAGCCTTCCCGGTACCGATTCTCCCGTCGCATCCGCGTACAAGGCCGCGGACTGCGCTCGTAGCCAGCGCCGACCGCAGTTTCCGGCAGCGGCTTGCGCACATCCTTTCTGGCCTGCGCTGGCAGGTGCGGGAGGCCGAAGGCGGGGCGCAGGCGTGGGCCGAAGCCGAATCGGCCGCCCTCGATGCCGTCATCGTAGATGCCTGGCTGCCGGATCTGGAGCTGAGCGAGTTTGTGCGCGACTTCCGCGGAAACTTTCCTGAAGTCGAATTGGTGACTGCGGCGGGATCAAACGCCGCAGAGAGCCCGCGCGGGCCGCACCGGCAGGAGTTGCTCTACGCGCTGCGGCAGTCCCAGGAGACCGACACGGCCGCCTGGAATGCGGCTTCGGAGCTTAGCCCCGCGCACGAACCGACCGTGCCGCCCAAGAAGGGCCCGCAATCAGAGCTTTGCTGTCCGGTCCCGGCACTTCCCGTGCGGCAGGAAGCACCATCGTTGCCGGGCGCCGAAGCGGCCGCAGCGGTTCGGTTCGCGGCCGGACGCCTCCCGGGTAAAACGGACTCAGGCGTCAACGAGCGCCTGCCTGAACTGGTCGGCGATGCCGCCTGCATGCTGGAGGTGAGCCGCCGCGTGCGGCTGGTTGCGCCGCGGATGACCCCCGTACTGATCGAAGGGCCCACCGGGTCGGGCAAAGAGCTGGTTGCCGAAGCGGTGCACCGGCTTTCAGCGCGCAGCCGCAGGCCATTGGTGACGATCAACTGCGCCGCCATTCCTGAGGCGCTGCTTGAGGCGGAACTGTTCGGCCACACACGTGGCGCCTTCACCGGCGCGGTGCAAGGGCGCACCGGGCGCATTGAGGCCGCCGATGGGGGCACCCTGTTTCTGGATGAGATTGGCGAGATGCCGCTCGGGCTGCAATCGAAGTTGCTGCGCTTTGTGGAGTGCGGGGAGTTGCAGCGCGTGGGCGACAACGAAACGGTCAAGGTGGACGTGAGAGTCATTGCGGCCACGCATCGCCCGCTTGCGCAGCAGGCTCATGATGGCGCCTTCCGGTCCGATCTCTATTACCGCCTGGCGGTTTTCCTCATCCGCACGCCATCGCTGATCGACCACGCAGAGGATCTTCCGCTCCTGGTGGAAAGCATATTGCAGAAGCTGGGCAGGGATGTTCCGCGCAAGCGCATCGATCAAGCGGCGATCGAGAAACTTGCCGCGCACAACTGGCCGGGCAACGTGCGCGAGCTTGAGCACGTGCTGGAACGCGGCATGATTCTGGCCGGAGAAAGCCCCGTACTGACATCGCGGGAGATCGATTTTGGAGGGATTGTGAATTGACAAAGGTGTTTCATCCTTTCAGCAAAGAGAGCCGAAGGGATGGGACAACCCCGCGGAGGACCGGATGCGGATGGAGATTGCAACACGATTAAGCGACGAGATCGCACGGTATCTGGACCTGGCGGCGGCCGAAGCCAAGCTCACCGCGGCCAACATGGCCAATGTGGATACGCCGGGCTATCGCACGGTGGGAATGGATTTCGAAGCCGAGATGCGCGAAGCCGCAAAAGATGCGGATAGCGATCTGGCGCCCGGAAAGATTCGCGTCGCGGAGGTGGATGGATTGATCGCGCGTCCGGACGGAAACAATGTTTCGATCGACCGCGAAAGCCTTGAGCTGGCCGAAGCGCAATTGAAGTTCAGGACGGGCATCGCTCTGCTCCACCAGGAGTATCAGCGCGTGATGGATGCCATCCATGCGGACAGCAAGTGATCAGAGACCACTGATCCGTGGTCAGGCTTCCAGTCGGACTGGGCAACGGGCGGAAAGAGAAGCCCTGATGGATGAGGAGGCATGCGGAGATGAATCTCTTTGGTCTGATGGAAACGTCGGGCAGCGCCATGCAGGCCGAGCGGATGCGCGCCGAAGTGGTGGCGGCCAACATGGCCAATGCGGAGACGACGCGCACGGCGTCGGGTGGACCGTACCGGCGGCAGGAAGTGGTCTTTGCCGCCGATCGCGGCGATCAGGGCTTTCTCGACTCGATGGCCGACGCGACAGGGAGTGC